>Ga0302276_10001573_pt1 | contig 20554 bp, 17 predicted proteins | sample III_Bog_N2_3_FD_198768 | JGI IMG/M metagenome (GOLD analysis project Ga0302276, IMG submission 198768) | Peat permafrost microbial communities from Stordalen Mire near Abisko, Sweden - III_Bog_N2_3 | ecosystem: Environmental > Terrestrial > Soil > Wetlands > Peat | place: Sweden: Abisko...
GGCGCGCGAGGCGGGTGGGTGGAATCTGGTGAAGCTGGAGGTCCTGGGGCCTCCGCCGCTGCTGTATCCAGATATGCCCGGCACGTTCGAGGCCGCGGCGGCGCTGATCAAGGACGGGTTCGAAGTGATGGTTTATTGCGCTGACGATCCGTTGGCGGCTCGGCGGCTGCAGGATCTGGGGTGTGTCGCGATCATGCCGCTGGGCGCACCGATCGGGTCGGGGCTGGGACTGCAGAACCCGGCGATGCTGTCGATGATCATGGAAAATGTTACTGTGCCGTTTCTGGTCGATGCCGGGGTGGGCACCGCGTCGGATGCGGCGATTGCGATGGAGCTGGGGTGTACGGCGGTGCTGCTGAACTCGGCGATCGCGCATGCGCGTGATCCGGTGACGATGGCGAAGGCGATGAAATATGCGGTGCAGGCGGGGCGGTTGGCGCATCTGGCGGGGCGGATGCCGCGGCGGATGGGGGCTGATCCGTCCAGTCCGTTGACCGGTTTGATCCGGTAGTTGGGGGCGGCGGTCGGTGGGGTTGGAAGAAAGCAAGACTGACTCAGCAGTCGGTAATTTGGGCGACGGCATTGCTTTACGCGTCATGTCTTTAAACCCACAGAATGGAAAAATCCGCCTTACGACGCCTCCGAAAACACGATCTCCTGCGCGCCGGACCAAAGCGTCATCTTGCCCAGTTTAGCCAGATTCTCATTCCCCTCAATCACCGTCAGGAAATGATTGCCCGCCAGAGTCCCGACCTTGCTGGCAAATTGCACCGACCCATAGGCCAGCAAAATCTCCGTTTCGCTCAGCCCACCGGGATACAGCAGGATCTGCCCGGGCGCCGGATAGGTCGTGTGGTTTTCGTACCCAAGCCCCAGGTCCAGCTCGCCCAGCGGAATCCAGCAAGCCTCCCCGCTCCAGCGCACATGGATGATCCGCTCCCGATACGGCAGCAACGACCGAAACTTCGCGCAGGTCTTTGGTGCCGCCTCGTCCTCAAAACGAGCCGTAAAGGTGAAGGGCCCGGCAGCGATATTGACCAGCGACATGGAATCCGTCCTTTCTCAAACCAAAAACGCGCTGGCATCGAAACCAAACGGCACGTTGCCGGTGGGCTTGATCATGTCGTACGGCGAGCGCGCCAGGAACTGCCCCGTGCCAGGTTCGGCCTGCACTTTGCCATCCCGCATCACGACCTCGCCGCGGCGCACCGTCGCGACCGGCCAGCCGGTGACCTCCAGCCCCTCGTACGGCGTGTAGTCGATGAAGTGCTGCAGTTTGTCATTCGTGATGGTGACTTTCTTGCCGGCATCCCACAGCACCAGATCGGCATCGGCCCCCGGTGTGATCGACCCCTTGCGCGGTGCTAAGCCGAACAGTTTTGCGGGATTGCTGGCGATCAACTGCACGAACTGGCACAGATCGATGCGGCCCTTCACCACGCCCTCACTGAATAAAATCGGCAACCGGGACCCGAGGCCCGGCACGCCGTTCGGAATGTCCGAAAACGGCGCATCGACGCCGTACATCCGCTTGCCGTGAGTCGTTTCGTAGCACCAACCGCTATGGTCCGACGACACGATATCCAGCGTGCCCAGGCGGATATCGTTCCACAGGCCCTCGCTGGCGGCGGCATCGCGCGGGGCGGGGCTGCACATGAACTTCGCGCCCTCGAACCCCGGGCGGTCCATATCCGCAGCGGAAAGCACAAAATACTGCGGGCAGGTCTCGCCCCACACCTTCACGCCCCGGGCACGAGCGCGCGCGATTTCCTCGGCTACTTCCGGGCAGGACACGTGAAAAATCTGGATCGGCTGGTCCACCAGTTCCGCCAGCGCGATCGCCCGGTGAGCCGCCTCGCGCTCCACCATGCTCGGGCGCGACCAGGCGTGATATTTCGGCGCCGTCCGCCCATCCGCCAGCAACGCGGCGGACCGCCAGCGAATTGCCTCATAGTTCTCGCAATGCACGGTGACCAGGGCGCCGGTGCGCCTCGCCACCGCCAGCACACGCAGGAACTGGCGGTCGTCGAGGTGCAGCGGATCGTAGGTCAGGAACACTTTCAGACTGCGCACACCGGACGCGACCACACCCGGCACCTCGTGGAAAATCACCTCGTCGGAGGCATCGGTAATGATCTGGTGGAAGCTGTAATCCACCATCGCCTGCGAGGCCCGCCGCCGGTACTCAGCCAGCGGCGCGGTGATGCCGTGGCCCTTGAACTGGGTGGAAAAGGTGATCACCGACGTTGTGCCGCCGGCGAAGCAGGAGGTGCTGCCGGTGGTCCAGGTTTCCTCATCGGCGCCGCCGGCTTCGCGCAACTGCTCGATATGGCAGTGCGAGTCGACGCCGCCCGGCAGCACCAGCAGGCCGCCGGCGTCCAGGGTCCGCTCGCCCTTCAGGTCCAGACCGATCGCGGCGATCCGGCCGCCCGCGATGCCCACGTCCGCGCGGAACACGTCGGACGCGGTGACAACGGTCCCACCGGCAACGACAAGCTCATACATCCCGCCTCTCCTATGTCAGCCCGCCTGCAAACGCGCGGCGGCGGCGTTGTGCTGGTGCATCAGGGCTGAAATGTCCAGTCCGGGGATGGTGCCCTCCTCCACCACCCAACGACCGGCCACCATCACCCGGTCGGCGTGGTGGGCGCCGCACAGTACCAGCGCGGCCAGTTTATCCACGGCGCCGGAAAAGCGCAGCTCGTCCAGCCGGAACAGCGCCAGGTCCGCCTGCGCGCCCGGGACGATCCGCCCCAGCTCCGGCCGGCCGATGCAAGCCGCGGAGCCTTCCGTCGCCCAGCGGAGCGCATCCCGCGGCTTCACCCGACCCACCCCGAAGCGGCCACGTTGCAGCAGGAACGCCGCGCGCACCTCCTGCATCAGGTTCGACCCGTTGTTCGACGCCGACCCGTCCACCCCGAGGCCGACGTGCATCCCCGCTGCCTCCATCTCGCAGACCGGACAGTGGCCGCTGGCCAGGATCTGGTTGCTGCACGGACAGTGGCAAACGGTGGTGCCGGCGGCGGCAAGTCGGAGAATCTCGCCGGGGTCGAAGTGGACGCCGTGGGCCAGCCAGGTGCGGTCGTGCAGCCAGCCGCACTGTTCCAGGTAGTCCAGCGGCCGGCAGCCCAGGGTGGCGCGACAAAACGCGTCCTCGTCCGCGGTTTCCGCCAAATGTGTGTGCAGGCGGACCCCGGTTCGCGCCGCCAGTGCCGCCGTCCTGGTCATCAGCGACGTGGTCACGCTGAAGGGCGAGCACGGTGCCAGCGCGATCTGGATCATCGCGTCCGGCGAGGGGTCGTGGTAGCGCGCGATCAGCCGTTCGGAATCGGCCAGGATCGTGTCCTCGTCCTGCACCACGCTGTCGGGCGGCAGACCGCCATCGCGCTGCGAGCGGTTCATCGAGCCGCGGGTCGCCACCAGCCGCAGCCCCAGGCGGCTTGCGGCGGCGATCTCGATGTCGATCGAGTGCTCCAGCCCAGCGGGGAAGACGTAATGATGATCGGTCGTGGTGGTGCAGCCCGACAGCAGCAGTTCGGCCAGCGCGACGGTGGCGGCCGAGTCCAGCGCCTCCGGCGTCAGGCGTGCCCAGACCGGATACAGCGCGGTGAGCCAGGCAAACAGCTCGCGGTCCAGTGCCGCCGGCGTGGCGCGCGTCAGGGTCTGGTAGAAATGGTGGTGGGTGTTGATCAGGCCGGGCAGCACCACATGGGCGCCCGCATCGAACACCCTGGCCCCGGGAGTCGCTGGCTCCGCGCCAGCCGGGACCAGTTCGGCGATCCGGCCGCCCGCCACCACGACCCCGCGTTCGGCCCCCATGGCCAGGATGTCGAGCGGGTCCTTGATCCAGACCGGAGGCTGCATGGCGGCTCTCGCAAAAAATCGTTGGCGAAAGCGGAAAGCAAAAATCGCGCCGGGGTCGCCTCAGGCGAGGCTCAGCCCGTCACGCGCCAGATGACATCGCCCACATCATCCGCCACCAGCAACGAGCCGCCCGGCCCGATCGTCACCCCGACCGGCCGCCCATAGGACTCCCGCTCATCCGAAGAGAGGAAGCCCGACAGGATATCCCGCGGCGGCCCGGACGGGCGCCCATTCACGAAGGGGACGAACACCACCTTGTAGCCGCTCAGCGTGCTGCGGTTCCACGAGCCGTGCTGGCCGATGACCATGCCGTCGGGAAAACCGGGAAGCGTGCCGGCGGGCAGCCAGCAAAGGCCCAACGACGCGGTATGCCCGCCCAGCGCGTAATCGGGCGTGATCGCCGTCGCGACCGCGGCCGGGTCCTGCGGCACCCGGTCATCGACCGTCTGACCCCAGTAGCAATAGGGCCAGCCATAGAAGCCTCCCGCCCGCACCGAGGTCAGGTAGTCCGGTGGCGTCTCGTCGCCCAGCCCGTCGCGTTCGTTGACCACGGTCCACAGGACGCCGGTGTTCGGTTCCCATGCCATGCCGACGGCATTGCGCAATCCCGCGGCGAAGATGCGGTCCGTCCCGCTCGCCAGGTCGAATTCGTGGATCGCGGCTCTGCCCACTTCGGCCGCCATGCCGTTATCGCCGATATTGCTGGACGAACCGACCCCGATGAAGAGTTTCGAGCCGTCGCGATTGGGCAGCAGGCTGCGCGTCCAATGCCCGCCGGGCTGGAACGTGGCCAAGGTTCGCCCTGGTTCGGTGATGCGGGTCGCACCCGGCACGTAAGGGAAGGCCACCAGCCCGTCGGTGTTGCCGACGTAAAATGTATCGCCCAGCAGCGCCATGCCGAAGGGCTGGTTCAGCCCCTCCAGGAACGGCTTCCGGGTTTCGGCCACGCCGTCGCCATCCAGGTCGCGCAACAGCGTGATGCGGTTCGCGCTGACACCGACCGCGGCGGCGCGCTTCATCGTCGCGACCATCGCGTAGTCGAACAGATTGCGCATGACCGCCCTGGCCACATTGGAAGACTCGGCAACCAGGACGTCGCCATTCGGCAGCACCTCGATCCAGCGGGGATGCGCGAGACCCGTGGCGAAGGCGTTGACCTTCAGGCCCGGCGCCGCCACCGGCGTCCGGCCGGCCGACCACCCCCTGGCCGTCGGCATCTTGAGGGTCGGGATGCTGCCCTGCGGCCGAGCGGGCGGAATCGCCGGTGCGTTCCCCCAGGCTGGGTCGGGGATGCCGCCGGCCATCCGCCGCAGCAGCAGCGCCACGCCGCCGATCAGCGCGACGATTTGTGCGACAATATTCGATAGGTTCAATGTCAGGACTCCCCGGGGTCGCTATTCCCAATCGTAGCGTACGTTAGCCCAGCCACGGCGGTTCGGCAAACCAGCGGCCGTCAGCCGCCGTCGGCCGATCATGCCGAAATCCGAAACCCCACGCCACGACATTCGCGGGTGCAGCGAAACGCTCAGGTTCGAGCGGGTTCGGGTCTCGGAAAAGGGGTCTCCGCGGCACTGGTATCAGGCGCGCGGATCGGTGTAAGAGGTTCGGGAGCAGCCCGGGGGACCAACGACTTTTGACAGCGCCCATCCTGTTCGGCGTCGCACTCGCGGCGTTTCTGTCGATCGGTGTCAGAGCGCAAACGGTGCAGGCCCCGGGGGCGGGGTGGACCGTGCCGGACCCGGACACATTGGCGGATGATGCGATGGGCCGCATGGTTCGGCGCGGCCGGGATCTGATTGTGAAAACCGCGTCGCTGATCGGTCCCGATGCCGCCGACCCGGCGATGCGCTACAGCGGCAACGGCCTGGATTGCCAGTCCTGCCATCTTCAGGCCGGGACCCAGCGTTTCGGCCTGCCGCTGGCCGGCGTCTGGGGCGTGTTCCCGCTTTACATCGCCCGCGAAAACGAGGTCCGCACCTTGGAGGAGCGGATCAACGGCTGCATGGAGCGCAGCATGAACGGTCGGGCACTGCCGGTCGGCGGGCATGAGATGAAGGCGATGTTGAGTTATATCCGGTTCATCAGCATGGCGGAGCCGGTGGGGGCGTCGCTCGATGGCCGTGGCGCGCCGTCGCTGCCGCTGCCCGACCGGGCCGGCGACCCGGCGCGCGGCGGTCAGGTTTTTACCGAGATTTGTGCCGCCTGCCACGGCGTGGATGGCCAGGGACAGCGTCTGTCGCCCGCGGAGGCCAGGGAGACGGGACGCCGGTACCGCTACCCGCCGCTGTGGGGCCCCGATAGTTTCAATGACGGCGCCGGCATGGCGCGCGCGATCACGGCCGCGCAGTTCGTGCATGCGAACATGCCGTTCGGAACAAGCTGGCAGGCGCCACGGCTTTCCGTCGCGGATGCGTTCGACCTGGTTGCCTATATCGGCGAACAACCGCGCCCGCATAAGCCAGGGCTGGACGCGGATTTCCCCGACCGGGCCCGCAAGCCGGTGGACGCGGCCTATCCGCCCTTCGTCGGGCCGTTTCCAGCCGATCAGCATCGCCTGGGCCCCTGGCGGCCGATCCAGGCCTGGATGAAAGCGAATGGCGCCGCGAACTGACACTTGAAGGGGACACCAACAACCATGCGCACAGCACGCCGCCAGGGCCTTGCTCAGTAGTCGGTAATTTGGGTGACGGCATCGCTTTACGCGTCATGGCGGGCCTGCGCCCGCCATGACGTTGGGAAATCCGGTGTCGCGCAAATTTCGGACTGCCGTGAAAAACCCGGGTCTCGCAACGGCTTCTGTGCTGGCGAGCGTGCTTTGTGGCGCGGCAGCACCGCCGAACACGCCCGCCGCGCGGCTGGAGGCCATCGAGACGCAATACCCGCCGTGACAGAATGGCCGGAACAACGATGCGGAGGATCGGGGCCTGGTGTTCACCGTCCCGCCGGCCGACAGCATGGCGGATTTCCATGGCAATCTGAACGATCCGGCCCTGGTGCTGTACGCTTCGGGAAATTATTTCTTCGCCCTGGGAGAAATGGTGCAGGAATTTGGCGCGGCGTACCCGGCCTGGCGTGGCCGTGTGTTTTACGAAACGTTGCCGCTCGGCCTGCTGCCGAAACAGATGGCAGCCGGTGGCACCATCACCTCCGGCAATCTGACATTCACCGTCAGGCCGGATGTGATGATGGCGGAACAGCAGGCCAGTGAGGCCCGGGTCGCGGACGGAAGGCTGACCGCGCCGGTGGTTTCGTTTGCGACCAATGACCTGACGATCATGGTTCCGGCCGGCAACCCCGCCCACATCACGAACCTTGCCGATCTCGCCCGTCCGGACCTCGCCCTGATCATGCCGAACCCCGCGTTTGAGGGTGTCGCTCGTCAGATCAGGGCATCTTTGGTCAAGGCGGGTGGGGAATCCCTGGCGCAAGCGGTCTATGACACCAAGGCCGCCAACGGCACGACCGTGCTGACCCGCATCCATCACCGGCAGACCCCGCTGTTCCTCATGCAGGGGTTGGGCCAGGCCGGTGTGACCTGGCGGTCGGAGGCGATTTTCCAGGAGCAGCAAGGCAACCCCATCGCGCATGTCGATATCCCGGCGGCGCAGAATACGCGGGCGATCTACAGCGCGGCGATGGTGACCGGTGCGGCGCATGGGGACGCAGCACAGGCGTGGCTGTCCTTGATTGGGCGTCTTTAGATGCCGCGCGGTCGTGCGCTGTGAATTCCGGTAGCGGTTCTTCCCCCCCCCGCGCAACCCATTGAGCGCCGAAGTGCGGGGGGTAACGGCCAGCCCGATAATCAGGAGAAATTTTTTCATGCCTGTTCTCGACACCCTCCTTGGCCTAGCCGGTTTGGCAGTTTCAGTTTTCGCCATCATGGACAATCGACGAGTGCGTAATGGACGTGAAAAGGCGGTCATTGCCGCTCGTGAGGCGATTGCGCGAACTGACGGCCTGCTTCATGGAATTAAGGCAGCGGTAAAGCCGATTTTGCCCGACGTGGCGACGCAAATTGATGACGGCCTACAAGCCATCAAAGAGCAGGGGGAGAAGCTGGACGCGCTGTAGCTCATTAGCGCCGTCCAAAATCAGGTGCCGGTCAATTACCAGAGGGGAGCGCCCTGGCCTTCTGCGGCACATCCCCTGAATTCCGACCTGCTAAGGGGTGACATGGTAAAAGGAGGCGGCCCTTCGGTCCGACGCGGCATTCGCCGCGATGGTGCCCTTCGGGTTTCAACGTTCTGCGCCATGACCGTGGACCCGGGGGCGCCGGATTTGCCCTCGACCCCGATCCCGCTAAACTCCGTCCCTCGGACCCGGGAGAGGAAACCCCAGTATGACGAAACGCATTGCCGTCGTCGGCGCCGGCGCGGTGGGTGGCTATGTCGGCTCCAGCCTGGCGCATGCCGGCCACGACGTGACCCTGATCGACCCCTGGCCCGACCATATCGAGGCGATCCGCGCCAACGGCATGAACCTGCATGGCATGACGCCGGCGGAACGAAAAACCGTCAGGGTCAACACCATGCACCTGACGGAAGTGCAGTCGCTGGCGAAACAGAAACCGGTCGACATCGCCCTGATCTCGGTGAAATCGTACGACACGACCTGGGCCTGCCAGATGATCCGCCAGTACCTCGCCCCGGATGGCATCGTCGTTTCGATGCAGAATTGCGTGAACGAGGAACGGGTCGCCGCCGTCGTCGGCTGGGGCCGCACCCTGGGCATCATCGTGGGCGGCGGCGTCGGCGTCGATCTGTACGAGCCCGGCCACATCCGCCGCGGCTACGCCAAACGCCCGGATGTCACCAGCTTCTATGTCGGCGAGCCCAGCGGCCGGATCACCCGGCGCGCGGCGGAACTCGCAGCGATCATGAACGACGTGGACACCGCCGAGGCGACCGACAATCTGTGGGGGGAGCGCTGGACGAAACTCTGTGTCAACGGCATGCGCAACGGTGTGTCCGCCGCCACCGGCATGGGCGGCAACGCGCGGGACGGGCACGACGCGGTCCGGCGCATTTGCATCAATCTCGGGGGTGAATCGGTCCGGGTTGGCCTGGCCTTGGGCTACAAGCTGGGCAAGATCGGCGCCTTGCCGCCCGAAACGCTGGCCCGCGCCAGCGAAAGCGACAGGGCCGCGCTGGCGGAGATCGAGCATCTGATGGTCGGCGGCACCGATGAAGGGCTGCGCGCGCCGTATCAACGCCCGTCAATGGGCCAGGACATGGCGAAGGGCCGCCGCACCGAGATCGAGCTGATGAACGGCTTCATCGCCAGCGAGGGGGCTCGGGTTGGCGTGCCCGCGCCGACGCACGAGATGCTGACCCGGCAGGTGCTGCGGGTGGAACGCGGCGAGATTCCGCCGCGGCCGGAGAATGTGCTGATGAACTCGTAACGGTCAGGCCGCAGGGTCCAGTCCCAGCCCCACCAGCAAGGGCCCAAGATGCGCCTGGTAGTGTCGCCAGCGCCCCAACGAACTGGTGAAGAGCGGCTGGCGCACCTGCCAGTTGCTCGCCGTCAGCACCGCCCGTTCGTTGCGATGAAACGCCAGGCAGGCCGGGTCCCATGGCAAGCCCAGGAACCCGATCAGCCGCCGGCTTTCGCCTTCCAGGTCGGCGACCAGGGTTTCGTACGCGATCTCGAGCATCCGCAGCGGCAGCACCGTCTTCCAGTGTGCGATCAGCCGGTCGATCGCACACGACCGCATGGCGAGATCGGCCAGGTCACTGGTCCAGGCCATGCCGTCGCCAAAATGCTGGCTGAAGCAGGACAGGCAGACATCGCGCGGATCGCGCCGGCACAGCACGATCCGCGCTTGCGGGAACAGCACGGCGATCTGGCCCAGCAGCAGCACATTGTCCGGCAGCTTGTCGGTGACCCGGGCCGCGCCGTTGCCCCGCTCGTTGAGATACGCAAGGTGCCGGACCGCCTCACGGTGGATCGTGCGGCGGTCCCAAGCCAGCGGGTTGTGCCGCGGCACCCCGGCATCCAGCTTTTGTGCGATGGGGGGCAGGGCGTTCAATTCCCCGGCGCCGAACACGTGCGGGTGGCTGGCGGCGATCTGCTCGACCAGTGTGGTACCGGACCGCGGCATGCCGACGATGAACACCGGCTGCTCCGAGGCAACGCCGGCGCCGGCGAACGCCGCGAAGGTGTCCGGACCGAACGCCGCCACGACATGGTCGGTCAGGCGCGCGAAGCCGGCGGCATCGAAGGCAATGCCACGTTCCGCACGCTCCGAGCGGGCCAGGCGGTTGGCGATGGCGAAGGCTTCGAAGGCGGTGTCGTAGGCGCCGGCCTGGTCCAGTATCGCGCCCGCCGCGAAACCGGCCTTGATCCGGTCCGGCCCCGGTTCCGCCTCGTCGCGGGTGATGGCCAGCAACCGTTCGGCCTCGGTTTGATCGCCGTCCATCCGCCGGATCTTCGCCAGCGACTGGCGCGCTTCCAGCGAGTCGGGGTCCAACGCGAGGGAGCGCCGGTAACAATCCGATGCAGTATCGAAATCGCCGGTTGCGATCAAGTTATGGCCCAGCAGCCGCCACAAATCGGCGCGGTCCGGGGCCAGTGCGATCGCGCGCCGGCACGTGTCGGCGGACTCGATGATTTCGTTGCTTCTCTGTAAGGCGACCGCCAGGCCGGTCAGCACCTGAACGTCGTCCGGCGTCAGGCTGGCGGCCTTGCGAAAGCACGCGAGGGCGCCAGGAAAATCGCCTTGCTCGACCAGCGCCGCGCCCAGGTTTTGCAGCACGTCCGCTCTGTCCGGGTTCAGCCGCAGCGCGGCGTCATAGGCCTGGACCGCATCGGGCCAGGCGCCGTCAAGGCTGAGCGCGAGGCCCAGGGTGGCCTGGGCCTCGATCGAGTCCGGCGCCAGGGCAGCGGCCTGCCTCGCAGCCTCGATGCCGCTGGCGGCGCCCAGATCGATCTCGATCCGGCTGACCAGGATGAAGGCATCGGCCAGGTCCGGATCGAGCTCGGTGGCGCGCCGGGCGCTTTGCAAGGCAGCCGCGGAATCGCCGGCGGCTCGTTGGGCTCGGGACAGGTTTGCCCAGGCTTCCGGAAACGCGGGATCGAGCGCCAAAGCCTGCGACAGCAACGCGATCGATTCGCTCAGCCGGCCCTGGTTCTGCAGCACGAGGCCGAGCAGGTTCAGCGCGTCCAGATCGTCCGGCGTTTCGGCCAGGACGGCGCGATAGGCCGCTTCGGCTTCATCGAGGCGGCCGGCCTGCTGCAAAGCCAAAGCCAGGCCAACCGGGTCGGTTGTTTCGGTTTCAGTCATCGGCGATTCCGAACCGGGAGGTGGCATGATCCGCTATCCCGGCAGCGCCCGCCAGCCGATATCGTGGCGGCAGAAACCCTCCGGCCAGTCGATCGCGGCCACGGCGGCATAGGCGGAGTCGCGCGCCGCCTGCAGCGTTCGTCCCGTCGCGCAGAGGGTCAGCACCCGCCCGCCGGCCGCGCGCAAGGTGCCGTCCGCGTCCGCCTGGGTCCCCGCGTGGAACACCTGCACGTTCGGCAAGGCCGCTGCCCGCTCCAGGCCGCGGATGACGCTGCCGGCTTCCGGCGTCGCCGGGTAACCGCGCGCGGCCATCACAACGCCGACCGATGCCAGATCGGACCAGCGCAGGTCGAAGTTCGCCAGTTCGCCGTCGCAGGCCGCTTGCAACGCCGCCAGCAGGTCGGATTTCAGCGTCAGCAGCAGCACCTGGCATTCCGGGTCGCCGAAGCGGACGTTGAACTCGATCAGCTTCGGCCCGTCTTCCGTCAGCATCACGCCGGCATACAGAATGCCGCGGAACGGCGTGCCGCGATGCGACAGTTCGGTCAGCGCGGGCACGATCATGCGCGCCAGGATCGCGTCCTCCAGCGCCGGCGGGCAGGCGGGAACCGGCGAGTACGACCCCATGCCGCCGGTGTTCGGGCCGGTATCGCCATCGCCCACCCGCTTATGGTCCTGCGCCGATCCCAGCAGCAGCGCGGTGTCGCCGTCGCACAGCGCGAAGACCGAGACTTCTTCGCCGGTCAGGCATTCCTCGATGACGACGGCGGCGCCGGAGTCGCCGAAGACGCGCTGGTCCATCATCGCATCGACCGCGGCCAGGGCTTCCTGTTCGGTGGCGGCGACCACGACCCCTTTGCCGGCGGCCAGGCCGTCTGCCTTCACCACGATCGGCGCGCCGCGGCGGCGGATAAATTCGCGCGCGGTTTCGGCTTGGTCGAAGCGTTCCCACAGGGCGGTGGGGATGCCGGCGGAGTCGCAGATCTGCTTGGTGAAGGCCTTGCTGCCCTCCAGTTGGGCGGCGGCGGCGGAGGGGCCGCAGCAGGGGATTCCGACGGCCTCCATCGCGTCGGTGAGGCCGGCGACCAGCGGCGCTTCGGGGCCGGGGACGACCAGGTCGATCTCGTTATCCTGCGCGAAGGCGACCAGGGAGACGATGTCCATCGCGTTGATGGCCACGCAGTCCGCCAGGGTGGCGATGCCGGGGTTGCCGGGGGCGCACCAGAGTTTCGTCAGCAGCGGGCTGGCCGCGATGGCCCAGCACAAAGCGTGTTCCCGTCCGCCGGAGCCGATTACCAGGACACGCATGGTTGCAACCTTTCGCTGGGGCTTGGAGACCGGTCATGGACGCCGGGACAAAAGCGGGGCTGGAGAATCCAACACGCCCCCTCCCCTTGCGGGAGGGGGTTGGGGGGAGGGGTTGGTTGGAGGTAGCCTGCGGCCTCGGCGCTTCTTCCGGCGGAGCCCCTCCCCCTGACCCCCCCCACGAGGGGAGGGGGAAAGATTTCGCGCCGTGTTGACAGACCCATCCGCCCTACCCCCGCCCGCGGTAGGGCGCGACGTCCTGGGGCGGGATCCAGGCGCCCTCGGGCGGGGTGCCGGTCTGCCAGAAGACGTCGATCGGCATGCCGCCGCGCGGATACCAGTAGCCGCCGATCCGCAGCCACACCGGGTCCAGCAGGTCCAGCAGCCGTTGCGCGATCTGCATCGTGCAGCCCTCGTGGAAGGTGCCGTGGTTGCGGAAGCTGGCGAGGAACAGTTTCAGCGACTTGCTCTCCACGATCCAGTCCGCCGGCACGTAGTCGATTACGATATGGGCGAAATCCGGCTGCCCGGTCAGGGGACACAGCGATGTGAACTCGGGACAGGTGAAGCGTACCAGGTAATGCCGCCCCGGCGCGGGATTTTCGACGCGCTCCAGGGTCGCGGTCTCGGGCGACACGGGCTGCGCCGACAGATGGCCCAGTTGAGTCAGGCCCGCGTAGGGGTTGTCGGTCATGCGGGTTCCTCCGCCGTGGTCCAGCCGGCGCGCACCGCGAGCGCATAGCCGTCCAGGCATCCGGCTCGGATGGCGGTGCGCAGGCCGCGCATCAGGGACTGATAATAGGTCAGGTTATGCCAGGTCAGCAGCATCGGCCCCAACATTTCCTCCGCCTTGAACAGATGGTGCAGATAGGCTCTGCTGTGACGGGCGCAGCCGGGGCAGGCGCAGCCGGGGTCCAGCGGCCCTGCATCATCGGCAAACCGCGCATTCCGCAGGTTGAACACCCCCGCCGCCGTATAGGCCCGAGCGGTCCGGCCGGCGCGTGTGGGCATGACGCAGTCGAACATGTCGATGCCGCGTTGCACGGAGCCGACCAGGTCGTCCGGCGTGCCGACACCCATCAGATAGCGCGGCCGGTCCGCCGGCAGATGCGGCATGGTGTCGTCGAGGACGCGGAACATCGTGTCCTGCCCCTCGCCCACCGCCAGCCCGCCGATGGCGTAGCCGTCGAAGCCAATGCCGGTCAGGGCGGCGGCGGAGGCGGCACGCAGATCGGGATAGATGCCGCCCTGGACGATGCCGAACAGCCCGTAGCCGGGACGCGGGTCGAACGCCGTTTTCGACAGAGCAGCCCAGCGCATCGACAGGTCCATCGAGGCTCTGGCCTGCGCATGGGTCGCCGGGAAGGGCGTGCACTCATCCAGCACCATGGTGATGGTGGAATCCAGCAGATGCTGGATTTCGATCGATCGGGCGGGGGTCAGGCGGATGGTGGCGCCGTCGATGTGGGACTGGAAGGTGACGCCGTCGGGGTCGATCTTCCGCAGCTTCGACAGCGACATCACCTGGAAGCCGCCGGAATCGGTCAGGATCGGACCCGGCCAGTCCATGAAGCGGTGCAACCCGCCCAGAGCGGCGACCCGCTCCGCCCCCGGCCGCAGCATCAGATGGTAGGTGTTGCCCAGCACGATGCTGGCCCCGGTGGACCGCACCGCGTCGGCGGTCATCGCCTTGACGGTGCCGGCGGTGCCGACGGGCATGAAGACCGGTGTCTCCACCGGCCCGTGCGCCGTCGTCAGCACCCCCGCGCGCGCGGCGCCGTCGGTGGCGAGGATTTGGAAGGCGAAGGGATCAGACATCACGCTCCAACAGGCTCGCGTCGCCGTAGGAATAGAACCGGTAGCCGGCCTCGATCGCGTGCGCATAGGCGGCGCGCATCCGGGCGGAACCGGCGAAGGCGCAGACCAGCATGAACAGGGTCGAGCGCGGCAGGTGAAAATTCGTCATCAGGCGGTCCACCACCTTGAAGCGGTAGCCGGGCAGGATGAACAGGGAGGTGTCACCGGTGAAAGACCGCACGATCCCGTGGTCGTCTGCCGCGCTTTCCAGCAGGCGCAGGCTGGTGGTGCCGACGGCGACGATGCGCCCGCCCGCCTGGCGCGCGCCATTGATCGCCGCGGCGGCCTCGGGCGCGATTTCGCCGCGTTCGGCGTGCATGCGGTGCGCGCTCACGTCGTCGTCGCGGACCGGCAGGAAGGTGCCGGCACCGACATGCAGGGTGACGGTGACCCGGCCGATGCCGCGGCGGTCCAGCGCCGCCAGCAAATCGGGGGTGAAATGCAGGCCGGCGGTGGGGGCGGCGACCGCGCCCTCGTGCTGGGCGAAGACGGTCTGGTAGTCGCGGGAGTCCGCGGGGTCCGGGCCGGTGGGGCGATCGATATAGGGGGGCAGGGCCAGCGCGCCCGCCTGGCGCAGCGCCGCGATGAAGTCCGCGTCGTGGCGGTTGAAGGCCAGGGTCACGCCGCCATCGGGGTCTCGGGTCACCACGGTGGCGGTCAGGCTATCGCTGCCATCGAACGTCAGGATGTCGCCGTCCCGCAGCCGGCGCGCATTGCGGGCGAGCGCGTGCCAGGTGCCGTCGGGGCGCGGCTGGTCCAGAGTGATGCCAATCCGGGCCTCGCCGCGGCGAGCGCTGAGCTGGGCGGGGATCACCCGCGTGTCGTTGGCGACCAGCAGATCGCCGGGCCTCAGCAGCGACGGCAGATCGCGGACCGTCAGGTCTGCCAGCCCGTCGGTTCGGACATGCAGCAGGCGCGCCGCGTCCCGCGGCCGGACGGGGTGCTGGGCGATGCGGCCGGGGGGCAGCGCGAAGTCGAAGTCGGCGAGGCTGGCGGTCATCACGCCGGTGTCGGCGCCACCCGGCGCAGCAGCCGCACCAGCGGCACCGCGATCGCCACCGCCCACAGCTTGCCGACGATCTGTCCGGGCAGAAACGCCAGGCTGCCGAAGGCCAGGGTCAGGAACACCACCGAATCCACGGTCAGTCCCACCACCGAGGACACGACCACCGCCAAGGTCAGCCGGCGCCGCTGCAACGGGGTATAGATGGCGAAATCGACCAGCTCGCTCAGCGCGAAGGCGACGCCGGAGGCCAGCACCAACGCGCCGGGCGCCACCAGCGCCGACAGCGCGGTGCCGAGCGCGATGGCGAGCAATCCGGCGGCCAACCCCAGGCAGCGCTGCACGACATCGCGCAACACCAGCGCGGCCCCCACCGTCAGCACGCCGGAGGGTGCGAGCAACCCCGGCGCGACCGGCACCAGACAGGGGCCATCCGGCACACACACGGTGCCGACATGGCCGATCATCCAGTTCGCCAGCGGGATGCAGGCCAGGAACGCGGCGAAGGCGCACCAGCCAAGACGGGTGGCGGACGGCATCAGTGCGACTGGTATGACGCGATCTCGACGAGGTTGCCGTCGGGATCGCGGCAATAGACCGAACAGATCGTGCCCAGCGCGCCCGCTCGGTCCACTGGGCCGGCGAGTATCTGGACCCCGCAATCGTGCAGGTGACCGACGACCTCATCGGGTGGGACGGCGGTGATGAAGCACAGATCGCCGGCCCCGGCCTCCTGGTTCACGCCGGTCACCCAGGCCGAGGGGTCGTAGTCGGCGGGGCGCAGGTTGATCTTCTGGCCGCCGAACTTCAGTGCGGTGCGGCCGTTCGGGCCGAAATCCTCCCGGTCCATGCCGAGGACGCGCTGGTACCACGCCGCGGCGATCTCGACGTCCGTCACGTTCAGCACGATGTGGTCGATGCGGTCGATGGTGAAGCGCATGGCGGATCGCTCTCTGCTGGGGGCAGCGGGAGCAAGTAGCCGATTCTGCCCGGGGCGCAAACGGATTGCTGCGGTCAGAGCGCGGCCAGGACCTCCAGCGGGTAGGGTTGGCGCCAGTTCAGCTTATGGACCGGTGCGCCGGCGGCGGCCCGGCCGGGACCTTGGGGCAGAGAGCCCATTGCGCGGCGAACGCGGGGTCTGTTTCCGGCAGATAGCCGAACAGATAGTGGAACCAGAAATAGGGGAACTCATCCGTTGCCGCGCCGCCATCCGGGGCGACCGTCCAGACCGGGTCGGCCGGGATGATGCCGTTCGGATAGCGGGCCAGGGTCCGCGGTTTCGACCAGAACCGCCGGACCTCGGTCCACCATTGCTGCATCATGCGGTGGCCGGGGGATGCGGCGAGGAACCACGATGCCACCGCCCTGTCGGCATCCGGACGGTCGAAGGCAAAAAAGCCGGCCTGGTTCAGAGCCGCAGGCAGCCAGTCGTCCAGCGGACGGGACGGGAAGGCCGACGCATCGGTCCAGATCCCACCCTCCAGCAGCAGCACCCGGGCCCGCATCATGTCGGAGAGCGCCTGGATCGGCATGGTGTCGAGGGGTATGCCGGAATCGGCCAGCCATCCGGCGACATCATGTCGGTCCAGCACGCGCAACACGTAGTTCGGGTTCAGCGCGGCCCAGCGGCGGAGGTTCAGGCGGACGATGGGCGGGGCGAGGGCCTCGCCCTGCAGCCAGAGCGTGTAGATCGTGCGAGGCATGGCCGCGGTGGCAGGATGCGTTTGGACGCCAAGGGAAGCGGTCATGGTCGGTCCCGCCTCGTTGCAGTCATTCGCCCAGACGAGCCACCACGGGTTCCGGTGCACGCGCATGCCGTCCGGTCAGCTCGTCGCCGGCGGTGCGCGGCATGAACAGCGCGATCGGCGCGGCGATGAAGGTCATGAACCCCACCACCACGAAGGCCGCGCTGAAATCGATCGGCTCGGGCACCGCGTGGCGGGTCACCGAACAGGCGATCTCCAGCGAGACCGCGCCGGCCGACACGCCGATGGTGGCGGCCAGTTGCTGGCCGGCGGTGTAGAGGCTGGTGGCGGAACTCATGCGCGCCCGTGGCACGTCGCCGTAGGCGAGCGCATTATACGCGGTGAACTGCAACGAACGCATGAAGCCGCCGACCAGCAGCACGGCGTAGATGGCGGCTGCCGGCCAGGTGGGGCGGAAGGCGGCGCAGGCGGCCAGCATCACGCCGGACAAGGCGCCATTCCACACCAGGGTGTCGCGGAAGCCGAACAGCCGCAGTGCGCGCTGGGTCGCGGGCTTCATCACCAAAGCGCCGGCGGAACTGGCGAAGGTGATCATCCCGCTTTCCACCGCCGCCTTGCCGAAGCCCACCTGCAGCATCATCGGCAGCAGGAACGGGATCGCGCCGATCCCGGTGCGGAACAGCATCATCGCCGAGAAGGCGACGCCGAAGCAGGGCAGCTTCATCAGCGTGAAGTCCAGGATCGGCTCCACGGTTCGCTTGGCGTGGAAAAAATAGGTGATTGCGGCGAGCGACCCGGCGCTCAGCATGGCGATGGTGGCGGTCAGCGGTACGATGCCGCGGCCCAGCGTTTCCAGCCCGAACATGAGGCCGGTCAGCGCGGTGCCGGTCAGCAGCAGGCCGCGCTTGTCGAAGGCGCCGCGGGGGGCCTCGCGCACGTCATCGATGAAGATGCTGACCAGGACGAAGCCGAGGAGGCCGATCGGGATGTTGATGTAAAACACCCAGCGCCAGTTCAGATAGGTGACGATGAAGCCGCCCAGCGGCGGCCCCACCACGGGTCCCAGCAGGGCCGGCGTCGTCAGCCAGGCCATTGCGGCGACCAGTTCGGTGCGGGCGGCGGTTCGCAGCAGCAGCAGCCGGCCCACCGGCACCATCATCGCGCCGCCGAGGCCTTGCAGGATCCGGGAGCAGACCAGGAAGGCCAGGCTGTTCGACAGGCCGCACAGGATCGACCCCAGGGTGAACAGCACGATCGCGGTGCGGAAGACGTTGCGGGTGCCATGGCGGTCGGCGATCCAGCCGCTGGCGGGGATGAACACGGCCAGGCTGAGGAGGTAGGAGGTCAGCGCCACGCTCATGCGCTGGGGGTCGTAGCCGAAGACCTTGGCCATGGTGGGCAACGCGGTGGCGATCACCGTGGAGTCCAGGTTCTGCATGAACATGGCGGTGGCGACGATCAGCGCGGTCAGCCGGGTGCGGCGGGCGACGGTGACTCGGATCGGACGGTTTGGGGGCGCGCTGGGGTCCGGCATGATGGCAGTGTCGCGCGGGAGGACGCGGCGGGAAAGCCCCCGGGTGAAATTTTCGCGGCGGCGCCTGACTCCGATCGCAACGCACGGGTGAACACATTTTGTGATGCAGACGAGGACAACAGAATTCCCTTTGTCGTCCCGATTGCGGGTGATCGAAACAAGCGGGACGGCATAGGTCTTCCGTCGTTCCTGTTTGGGCCCGAGCTTATACGTTGCAATGCTGCGCATAAGTGTCTGTTTCTGCAACATGCCAGGTAGGCTGATGTCCCGCCATATCGGCGAATCTCATTGGTCTGTTCGTAGCCCGTTTCCATCAGACGGCGCAATTCCCCTGGACAATAGCATCTAGTCATATTAAATTTGATAAATTTATTAAATTTGTTTATCGTATATTCTGACAAGATTCACTGATTGGTTACGGGGTAGATTGGTAACCAGGGCAAACCCCCGGGCAGCGGGCTATTTCAGGCCGGCTGACCGCGGCAGCGGACGCGCTCTGGCAGTGGCGGAATGAGGACGTGACCGGGCACGTTGAGCCGGTCGCCAAGATCATCGCAGAACGCGATGGCGTGCCTGCCGCAGGTCTTGTCAAGCCCCGCAAAGCGGTCACCGGGCTCAGGACCTCGAACACCACTACGGGCTCAGTGACCACCATTATCCCGCGAGCCGGGGAGCCGAATGTCAGGAATTTTGCCCGTACCGAGGCGCCGATTGTCAATCCCTTGGAAGGATCATAGGGACATACCAACACCGCCCACAGGACGCCGACCATGCCCACCACCCACCGCGTGCCGATGCGCGACGGCATCCACCTCGCCACCGACGTCTATCTGCCCGCCACCCCAGGCCCCCACCCGGTCATCCTGGAACGCACGCCCTACGGCCGAGCGGAAACCAGCCGCAGCGAGATCACCGCCGCGAACCGCACCCCCGCCGCCCGCGCCGAGATCGCAGCGTATTTCACCGCCCATGGCTATGCGGTGGTCTATCAGGACACCCGCGGCCGCTACGGGTCGGAAGGGCGGTTCGTGAAGTACCTCTCAGACGGCGAGGACGGCTACGACACCTGCCTGTGGCTGCGGGAGCAACCCTGGAGCGACGGCCGCCTGTGCACCATGGGCCTGTCCTACGCCGCGCACACGCAGGCCGCGCTGGGCTGCCTCGATCCGCCCGGATTGCAAGCGCAGGTGCTGGATTGCGGCGGCTTCGCCAACGCCTGGCGCGCCGGCATCCGCCAGTCCGGCGCTTTCGAGCTGAAGCAGGCCACCTGGGCCTTCAAGAACGCCGGCACCTCGCCGGAAGCGCTGGCCGACCCCGTCCTGCGCGCCGCCTTGGAAGCCGAGGACATCTGCGACTGGTTCACCCGCATGCCGTGGAAGCCCGGCCACTCGCCGCTGCGTCACCATCCGGACTACGAGGCCTACCTGTTCGATCAGTGGACCCACGGCGCCGCCGGACCCTTCTGGCAGCAGCTCGGCATCTGGACCGAAGGGTCCTATGCCACCTACAGCAAGGCCGCGTGTGTGCACATGTCGTCGTGGTGGGATCCCTACCCGCTGACGGCGACGGCCAACTATAAAGGGTTGCAAGACCGGGGCCCGCAGCGGCTGATCCTGGGGCCATGGATGCATGGCGACCGCAGCGATTCCTTCTTCGGTGACGTCGAATTCGGGCCGGATGCGCCGCTGGATGCCTGGGCCGGCGACTGGCGCCAGTATCGGCTGCGGTGCTTCGACGAGGCGATCAAGGGCATCCCGTCCGGCGAACCCACCGTGCGCGTGTTCGTGATGGGGGGCGGCTCCGGCCGGCGCAACGCGGCGGGCAAGCTGGAGCACGGCGGCCGCTGGATCACCGCCGCGGACTGGCCCTTGCCGGATGCGGTGCCGACGCCGTTCTACCTTCACGCTGACGGCAGCCTGGGTCGGGAAGTGCCCGGCGCCGGCGCCGGTCCCTTGGCCTACGACTTCGACCCGTCCCGCCCGGTTCCCACCATCGGCGGGGCC
>Ga0302276_10001579_pt1 | contig 20516 bp, 19 predicted proteins | sample III_Bog_N2_3_FD_198768 | JGI IMG/M metagenome (GOLD analysis project Ga0302276, IMG submission 198768) | Peat permafrost microbial communities from Stordalen Mire near Abisko, Sweden - III_Bog_N2_3 | ecosystem: Environmental > Terrestrial > Soil > Wetlands > Peat | place: Sweden: Abisko...
CCACACGAGCCGGGAATCCGAGGAATCCCTGCTGCGCCTCGTGGAGGAAATGGCCGCGGCCCGGCCGCGCGACGGCTCGGGGCTGGACCTGGGAGACCCCATCGACGGCCGCGGGACCGCGGCACCGGACCCGGCACGCATCGATCCGGACGATCCCGGCGTCGACGGCCGCCTCGACGCGCTGCGGCGGGCCGACGAATCGGCGCGGGCCGTCTCCGAGCGCGTGGTGCAGGTCTCCTCCAACCTCCTGCACCGGCGAAGCCGCATCCTGATCCTGAATTCCGAGGGCCTGGACGTGGAAGACGACAGATCCTGGACGCGCTTCACCGTGGCCGTGGTGGCGGAGCACCAAGGCCACCGCCAGACGGGGAACGAAGCTCCGGGCGAGCGGCGCGGACTCGAATTCCTGAAGGGCCTCGACGTGGAGGGGCAGTCGCGGCGCGCCTCCGAACGAGCCGTGCGCATGCTGGACGCGAAACCCGCCCCCGCGGGCGAGATGCCCGTCCTGATCGGGAACGGGTTCGGGGGCGTGATCTTCCACGAGGCCTGCGGTCACCCCCTGGAAACCGAGGCGCTGCGGCGCAAGGCGACGCCCTTCGCGGGGCGGATCGGGGAACGGGTGGCGCAGCCGTGCCTCACCGCGGTGGACGACGGGACCATTCCCGACGCCTGGGGATCCCTGGACTTCGACGACGAGGGGACCCCGACGGCCCGCACGGTGCTGATCGAGGACGGCATCCTGAAGGGCTTCCTCGCCGATCGGATCGGCGCCGCCGAATGCGGCCTGCCGCGCACCGGAAGCGCCCGCAGGGAGAGCTACCGCTACGCGCCGGTGTCGCGCATGCGGAACACCTTCGTGGCGCCCGGGACGAGTTCCGTCCAGGACATGCTCGATTCGATGGGTACGGGCCTGTGGGCCGTGCGCATGGGCGGAGGCTCCGTCAATCCCGCCACCGGCGAGTTCAACTTCGCCGTGGAGGAGGGGTACACGGTGAAGGACGGACGCGTGGGCGAGGCCGTGCGCGGCGCGACCTTGACCGGCAAGGGACACGAGATCATGCCCAGGATCCGCATGGTGGGGAACGACTTCGAACTCGCCCCCGGGACCTGCGGCGCGGCGTCGGGACAGATTCCGGTCTGCGTGGGACAGCCCTCCCTGCTGGTGGACCCCATCCTGGTCGGAGGCCGATCGTGAGCGACGGGAGCATGGAGCCGAGCGAGGCGCTGGCGCTGGCGCTGGAAGAGGCCCGCGCGGCCGGGGCCCAGGAAGCCGACGCGATCTGGGAGGAATCGGAAAGCCTTTCCCTGGACGCCTTCGAAGGAAAGGTCCAGAACCTGGAACGCTCCGATTCCGCCGGCCTGGGATTGCGCGCGCTGGTCGACGGCAGGCCCGGCTACTCCTTCACCGAGCGGTTGGCGCCGGACGCCGTGCGGCGTTGCGCGCGCGACGCCGCCGCCCTGGCCAGGTTCACCGATCCCATCGGCCTCCACCTGCCCGACCTCTCGCCTGACAACGGCGCGCCCGCTTCCGGGGACCTGGGCCTTTGGGACCCGGCGGTGGAGAGCTTCGACCCCGGGGCGATGCTGGAGTGCTGCCTGGCCGCCGAGGCCCGGGCCAGGGAAGCCGATCCGCGCGTCGTGAACATCCCGCATCTGGGAGCCTCCCGCTCCACGGGAAGGACGATGCTCGCGAACTCCAAGGGATTCCTGGGGGAACGCCGCTCCGGATCGGCCTCCTTCGGGATCGGCGTGGTGTCCCGCCAGAACGGGATCGACAAGATGGGCTGGGACGGGATCACCTGGCGCGATCCGTCCCGGTTGGATCCGGAAGGGCTCGCCCGGCAGGCCGTCGAGAGGTCGGTGGAACTCCTGGGCGCGGGCCCCGTCCCCTCCGGCCCCGTGCCGGTGCTCTTCGACGAGCGGATATCCGCGCAGTTCCTTTCGATCTTCCTGGGCGCCTTCCTCGCCGACGCGGTGCAGAAGGGACAGTCGCGTCTGGTGGGCCGGGTGGGCCAGCGCCTGGCGCCCGCGGGGTTCCAGCTTTCCACCCAGCCCCGTCTGGCGGGGATGTCCGGTTCCAGGTTCTTCGACGGGGAAGGTCTGCCCGCATCGCCCCGTCGGCTCGTGGAGGACGGAATCCTGCGTGGATTCCTCCACAACCTGGAAACGGCGGCCCGAGACGGCATCCCGCCCACGGGCGACGCGGTCCGCGGTTACACGGGCCGGGTATCCGCGGGCTTTTCCAACCTGCAGGTGGAACTCGCCGGCGGCCGTTCGCGCGAAGCGCTGGAGCGGGCGTTCCCGAGGGTGCTCCACGTGGTCAAGCTGGAAGGTTCCACCGGGTGCAATCCCATCTCGGGCGACATCAGCATCGGCGTGCAGGGATTCCTGGTCCGGGGCGCCTCGCGCACCCCGGTGGACCGGGTCTCCCTGTCGGGAAACATCTTCGAAACATTGTCGGAATTGGAAGGATGGGGCGACGACTATCGGCCAGGCATCCGATCCCAGTTCGTTCCCTGCCTGTTGGCCAGGACCCTCCAGCTCGCTTCCTGAACGCTCCGGGGGGTGTTCGTTCTCCGGAGGTGGGTTTCCTGGCCTTGAAACCTCCCGCGCACAAGCTATGATGATGGACGTCCCCAACAGGAGGCTGGCTCCATGAAGAGAATTTTGCGGTGCGCCGCGACAACCCTCGTTCTTTTCGGCACCAGTGGCGCCACCAACTTCTACGCCGACGCCAACGCCGGATCCGACGCGGCGCCGGGAACGATTTCCCAGCCATTCCAGACCTTGGACAAGTGCATCGCCTCCCTCCATTCCCCGGGCGACGTCTGCGACCTGCGCGCCGGCACCTACGCCGCGACGGCGACCGGAACCGTCGCGACCGCCAGCGGCTCCGTGGGGAATCCCATCGTCGTCCAAGGCCACCCCAACGAGCGCGTGGTGATCCGGCAGGGAGCCAATCCGGTTTGGACGCGCGTTTCCGGCAACCTCTGGAACGCCCCCTTCGACTACAACACGGCCGTGGCCCACCAGAAATCCGAGACCAGCTACTTCGAACGGGGCATCCGCCTCTGGAACGACTCGACGCCGCTTCCCGAAGCCAGCTTCCCCGACCTCAACCAGGCGGTTTCCATCCACACCTTCCTGACCGCCACCTCGGGAACCAGCGCGACGCTTCTCAAGAATCCCTCCATCCCGGCCGTGGACCTCACCGGCGCGCGCGCCGTGGTCTCCACGCGTTACCACGAGACCTCCCACTCCGTGTTCCTCACCTCCTCCGGCACCGCCGGGCAGGTCGGGATCCCCAGCGACGGGGCCTGGTCCGCCGGGGTCGGAACTTCGTTCTACCTGGAGGGCTCCAAGAACCTGATCAGCGGGCCCTGGAGGTGGGCCTGGGATGCCGCAACGGGCAAGATCTGGCTCCAGACCGACGGATCCGACCCGAACCAGCTTCCGATCCGCGTGCAATCGTCGTCGGCGGCCTTCGTGCTGCAGAACGTTTCCAACTGGGCGATCCACGACCTGGAGATGCAGGGGGTCGTTCCCGTTCCCTCCGGAACGATCAGCCGCATCCAATACCGCCACCTCACGATCCAGGAAGCGGGGATCCTCCGGTGGAACGAGGCGATTTGGGACTACTCCCAGCACGCGGGTCTGGTCCTGGGCGACGACAGCCGCATCGACCATTCCGCGATCAGCGGGTGCGACGGCCGCTGCGTGGACATGAACGGAGCGCGCGACACGGTGGACAACGACGACATCCGCAACGGCACGCGGATGGGCCAGAACGAGGGCACCGTCTCCCTCGAGAAGGCGGGAGCGGTGGTCGCGCGCGATTACATCTTCTCCTCGGGATACTGCGGCGTGGACGCCCAGACCGAATACACCGACGGGGCGGTGATCCGCCGCAACTGGATCGCCGGCATCGGCGCCACGAACTCGGACGCGGCCGGAATCGACTTCCCGCTGCATCCCGCCGGAAGCGTCACCATCGACTCCAACTACGTCGTGCAAGGCGCGACGGGCATCTACCTCGACGAAGCGAGCTCCAGCAACGACGTCCTCCACAACGTCCTCGTCAACCTGGGGAGCGCGGTGGCCTTCAACTGCCTGGTGAACAACGCGGGCGCCATCAACTCGAATTCGCTCAACAACCGCATCGGCAGCAACACCGGAATCCAACTCGGCGCCTTCGCCACGTTCCGGGCGATCACCAACCTGGCCGGAAGCCTGATGGAGGACAACATCGTTTCCGCCGGCCTGTCCACCGGGCCGGAGTATTCCTACCCCTTGACCACCACTCCGGCGAACCCGTCCCAGTTCCAGTCCATCGGGCTCGCGTGGTCCCACAACCTGCCGGCGGGGATCGACCCCCTCCTGACGGATCCCACCAACGCCAACTTCACACCCCAGCCGGGTTCCCCCGCCATCGACTACGGCGTCGTCTACCTGCCCGGACAGGTCTACCAGGGCACCAGCCCGGATGCCGGAGCCGTCGAAGCGGGCACCACCCCTTGGGTGTTCGGCCTCCACGACGATCCGGCTCCCGCCGGCAACGCGGCCCTGGGCTTCGAGGATCCCACCCTTTGGACCCCCTCCTACGGCGGAACCGCGGCGACCACTGCCAGTTCCACGGACCACGTGGAGGGGCAGTTCTCCATGTCCCTCGTTCCCAACAACTACACCGAGATCGAGACCGGCAATCTCAGCCAGTCGGTGGCCACCGGGTTCGGCAACCTGCAGATCTCCGTCAAGCTTTCCACGATGGTCAATGCCTACTACTACGGATCCCTGCAGTTCTACATCGAAGTGCCCTCGCTGGGTCTCTACAACCAATGGGTGGGCCAGCTCAACCTCACCGGCCTGTCGTTGGGAACCTGGAACACGTTGTCGATTTCCATTCCCTCCTCCCTCGGCAGCCAACTCGCCGGCAAGACCTTCTCCGATCTGACCGTGCGCATGGCCGTCAACATCCCGAGCGGTTCGGGCCCGGTGCTCTTCGACGCCATGCATCTGTTGCCCTGAATCCGACGCGGGGCGAGAATGTTTGCTACCATTCCCGCCCTCTCGGTCGCAGGGGCTTCCGGTCCGAGGACATCCACCCTGCTCCCGCATCGCGCGGGGGCCCAAGTCCAAAGGGAGGCCGAATTGGCCAAGCTGTACGAAACAGTCGTCCTCGTCGACGCCAACCAGGAAGACGCCGCCATCGAGGCGTCGGTCAAGAAGTTCGAGACCTTGATCGCCGCGGGCGGCGAGATCGTCCGGATCGACCGCTGGGGCAAGCGCCGGATCGCCTACGAGATCCAGGGTCGCAGCCACGCCGACTACACCGTGTACTACTACAACGTCGCCAAGGGAAGCCTCGTGGCCGAGCTCGAGCGCATGCTCCGGCTGGACGAGTCGATCCTTCGCTTCCTCACCGTCGTGGACAATCCTTCCGGACTGCCCCCGCTCCACCCCGTGGATCAACCGGAACTCCTGGACGACCCGGACCTTTCGGACAAGGAGGACTGACCATGGCCATCCGACGCAAGCGCAAGAAGAGCTGCTTCTTCACCGAAAACAAGATCGCCCACATCGACTACAAGGACGAGAAGCTGCTCCGCCGTTTCGTCAACGAGCGCGGCAAGATCGTCCCCCGTCGCATGTCCGGAACGTCCTCGGACTACCAGCGGGAGCTGGCCACGGCCATCAAGCGCGCGCGCATCATCGGTCTCCTGCCCTTCGTGGCAGAGACCATGCGCTGAACGGGAGGAACATCGTGAACATCATCCTCAAATCCGAAATCAAGGGTCTCGGCAAGGCGTTCGAGGTGGTCAAGGTCAAGAACGGCTACGGCCGGAACTGGCTCCTGCCCCAGGGCCTGGCGCTTCCCGCCACCAACGCGAACCTGCGCCACCTGGAAGTCGAGAGGAAACGCCAGGTTTCCCGCGACATCAAGCACAGGGACGACGCGCTCGAGCTGGCCAAGAAGCTCTCCGGCATGTCGGTGACGGTTTCCGTCCGCGTCCACGAGGGCGACAAGCTCTACGGGTCCGTGGGATCGCACGAGATCGCCGAGAAGCTCGCCGAGGCCGGCCTGCAGATCGACAAGGCGCATTTCGTGCTGGAAGAGCCCATCAAGGCCTTGGGCGTGTTCAGCGTCCCGGTCCGGCTCCACGCAGACGTGGAAGCCAAGGTCAAGGTCTGGGTCGTGAAGTCCGCGGGCTGAGAATGGACCGCGCGGAGCCGGGCCTCGTCATAGTGGGTGCCCTCGGTCGAATGGGCCGGGCGCTCCAGGAGGCCGCCCTTTCCGCCGGACTTCCGGTGGAGGGGCTCGTCGATCGGCCCGAGATGTCCGGCACTCCTTCCACCGTGGAGGGAGTGCCGGTTTCCATCTCCGGAAGCCTGCGGGAAGTCGTGGACGGGCACCGCGTGGCCATCGTCTTTTCCAGCCCCGAAAACACCCTCGAGGTGCTTCGGACGGCGGCATCCCATGGCATGGCCCTGGTCGTGGGGACCACGGGCATGGGCGCCGCGGGGGAGACGGCCCTGCGCGAAGCGGCCCGCCATGTCCCCGTGGTGGCCGCGGCGAACTATTCGGTGGGCGTCAACCTGCTGCAGGAACTCGTGGAGACGGCCTCCCGGGTCCTGGGCGACCGCGGCTACGACGCGGAAATCGTGGAAGCCCACCACAAGCACAAGAAGGACGCGCCATCCGGAACGGCGCTGATGCTCGCCCAGGCCGTGGCCAAGGGCCGCGGGGTGGAGCTCGCGGACGTCGCGGTCTACGGGCGGGAAGGCCTCCCGGGCGAACGTCCGAAGGGCGAGATCGGGATCCACGCCGTTCGCGGCGGTTCGGTGGTGGGCGACCATTGGGTGACCTTCTTCGGGGAAGGCGAGCGGATCGAAATCCACCACCACGCCGAGAGCCGTCGCACCTTCGCGGAAGGAGCCGTGCGCGCGGCGCAGTGGGTCGCCGGCCGAAAACCCGGTCTCTACACCATGCGACACGTCCTGGGCTTCGATTGAAATCCCGCCGACCGGGGACGGCTTGGTACATTCGCTCCATGCGTGCTTCCACCGTGTCGGCTTGGTTCCTTGCCGTCTTGTGCCTGGTTGCTGCCGCCCACTCGGAATCCGGGTACGTCATACCTTCGCCCACGACGGCCGACACGCTCGCCTCCGATCGGCATCCGCAGACCAACTCCGTGATTCCCGCCCCCATCTCTGAAGGCGACTCCACCGCCAGGACCACCGTTCCGTCGATCGCGCCTCCCGTGGCGGCCATCCCTTCCCCGGCTTCGTCCGATTCCTCCAAGGCGCCCCCTGCGGCGCCGAGCCGACCGGACACCAATACAGCCCCGCCCGGGCCCACCGGTCCTCCGCCGTCCTACCACGGGCACGGCCCTCCTCCGGGGTACCAGGTGCGACCGGACTCCTTGGTTTCCGTGCCGACGCCGCAACCTCCCGAGATCGACACCCCCGAGGACGAGGACCAGGCCCTGGAGATCAAACTCAAGACCGATCCCGAAGCGGCTCGCCGGTACCGGTCTCCCCGCAAGGCCTTCTTCCTCTCTCTCCTGCTCCCCGGGGCCGGACAGATCTATTGCGGGTCCTGGATCAAAGCCACCTTCTTCGCGGCCACCGAAGTCGGGTTGGGGGTGGGCTGGTACGAGGTGGTGATCGTGCAGGCCAGGGAGAAGGAACGCCAGGCGGAACAATACGCCGCACTCCACTGGAGACAGCAAGCCTACGAGCAGAACTGGCAGCGGCTCTACGGAGACAGCAGCGGATCGGACACGGGGGCGAACATCATGAACGCCACCGCCCCCGAACGGGAGAGCTATTGCAACGCCCTCCTGGGCACCTCCTCGGGTACCCCGACGAGTGCTTGGACCACCTGCGTCGAGGCCCCCACCGTCGCCAACGGGTACTACAAAAGCCAATTCGCGAGCACCTATTCCGTGGGGGGGACCTCGGACACGGCATCGGGCGCGTGGAAACAGGACTCGGTCCTCGCCTTCCGCTCCCACAACATCAGGGACCTCACTTCCTTCTACAGCCTGATCGGAAACTATCCGGAATTCGCCACCGGCTGGGACGACGACCAGGCGAACACCGTCACTCCCCAGCTGCTCCAGGCCTACTACAACGCGCTCACCGGGCCCAATCCGGACACCCTTGCCATCAACCCCTACGGGACCACGCCCGAACAGCAGCACTACCTGGCCCTGCGCGAACGGTCCGACCAGCTGGCCAGGATGCAGAAGTGGTTCCTGGGCGGCATGATCCTGAACCACCTGGCCGCCGCCTTCGACGCCGCCCTGGAGGCTTCCAGGATGAACCGGGATCTCCTGCACCTGCAAACCTCTTGGCTGGACCATCTGGGAGTCCAAGGCGGGCTCGCCTGGACCTCGACCTCGGCCACCCTGCAGGGGCAATTGGACTGGAGCTTCTGATGACGGGCCTCCTCCTGGCGGTCCTTCTCGCCGCGCCCTCCGACTCCCTGCCCGCGGTCTCCCGGGATTCTCTCGCTCCGGTCGTTTCCGCCCCGGCGACCGGCGATTCCGCGAAATCGCCCGCGGCGACGGCGGAGCCGACTGCGGGCGCGGAAGTTCGCACCGGTCCGGTCGACGCGGCTCCTGGACCTTCCGCGGTCCCCGTCCCGCCCGGACCCATTTTGGCACCCGGACCCGTTCCGGCACCTGCACCAGTGCCCGGGCCCGTTTTGGTCCCAGGTCCCGTTTTGACGCCCGGACCGATTTCGGTTCCCTCCACCAGCATCTCGTTCGGGCCCTCCGGCGCCATCATCACGGTGGACACAGCCGCGACCTCCAAGGGGCCATCCACCCTCGCGGCCGCGGGACTTTCGCTGGTCCTTCCCGGCGCGGGCCACACCTGGGCCGGCTACGGAGGCAGCGCGCCGGCCTACCACGCCCTGGACCTCCTGGGTTGGGCCGCCTTGTTCATTTCCTGGCAGTACGGGAACGGGGCCTTGGCCAGCGCGGCCGAGATCGCCGACCGCTACGCGGGGGCGTCGCTGGGTTCCGACCCGGACCCCGCCCTGCTCTCCCTGATGCGCAGCTACCGCAGCCGTCGGCCCGTGGGCGGCCGGCAGGATTCCTACGACCAGGCGCAGATCCTGTCGGGCCTCTCCACCACCGCGCAGTTCCCGGACGACGCGGCCCACGGTTGGGACTGGGGGAGTCCGGAAAATCCGGCCAACAACCTCCATCTGCAGGAATTCGAAAACCAGTACCGCCGCTGGCGCGCGAGCCAGGTGGCCTTGTACTCGGCGGCGGGCACCCTGGTGGTCCTGCGCCTGGTGGCCGCCTTGGACATCCTGCGGCTCGAAAAATCCTCCGCCTCCAAGGCGGGAGTGTCCATGGAGATGGGACCCGTCCCCAACGGAGTGGACGCGAGGGTTTCCTGGAAATTCTGAACATCCCCGGTGCGACGAAAGAGGGCCGAGCTTGAGAAAATTGCGCCTGTACCTGCGCGACCTGGACGGGAAGCCCTTCGGCCAGTTGCGGAAATTGTCCGGAACCCATCCCGACCGCGACCTGTCGCTGTCCCTCGACCACATCCAGGGCGATCCCTACGCCCCCGCCTCGCGGCTGCGGCTGGAGCTCCATCCTTCCTTCCACCCGAACATGTTCACGCCTTCCGACCCCTTCGAGCGGCTGGCCCTGGAAGACCTGTTCCTCCGGGAATTCTCCGCGCGCCTGCCCGCGGAGTCCCTTCCCGCCGGCGACGGCCCCGGAGGCCGCGTCCGCACCGTGCGGCCCGACGAGACCATCCGCCCACGGTCCGCCTGCGCCTGCGGGAGGTCGCTGACCCTGCGCTTCTCCTTCTCCTTCCCCGCCCAGGGAAGACGTATTTTGTCCGAACCGGCCGCCGCCGTGCTCGCCGACCGCGTCCCCGCCCTGGCCCTGGAGATCGCCGGGGGACTGCCTCCGGAGAAGGTCCGCGAGCTCGCCGAGCACCTGCGCAAGCGCGATCGCATCCGCCAGGCCATGGACGCGCGCGGGTTCGCCGCCTTCCTGCCGCAGGGGTGCGCCGCGCACAGGCAGCCGGACGGGCGCCCCCCTCCTGGCGCGGTCCGGCTCCGAGTGCCCCAGGGCCTCCTTTCCAGGCTGGAGCTCCCCGACGGCGCCTCCCTGGAGGGGCTCGCCATCCCGCGCGGCATCACCGTGGTGGTGGGATCCGCCTTCCACGGCAAGACCACCTTCCTGGAGGCGCTGGGCAAGGCCGCGTCGGAGCTGGGACCCAAGGACGGACTCGCCCTGGCGTGCGCGGCCGCCGGGACGGAATCCGTCTCCGTGGAGGAGGACCGGGCCGTGGCCCCCTGCGACCTCTCCCCCTTCTTCCGCCGCCTGCCGGGGCAGGATCCTTCCGAATTCTCCGTGGACGAGGCCTCGGGGGCCACCTCCCAGGCGGCCAACCTGCACGAAGCCCTGGCGACCGGCGCACGGTTGGTGCTGGTGGACGAGGACGCTTCGGCGGCAAACTTCCTCACCCGGGACCGTCGCATCTCCCTGCTCCTCCCCACCGGGGAGAGCGTCGTTCCCCTGGTGGCCCGCGCGCGGGAGCTCGCCGACAGGGGGATCTCCATGGTGGTCGTGGCGGGAGCCTCCTCCGAATGGCTTTCCGTGGCCGACCTGGTCCTGGTGATGGCGGACTTCCAGCCCTCCGACGCCACCGCCAAGGCGCGCGAAGTGGCACCCGAAGCGCCCGCATCGGTGCCCGCGGCCCGTTGGGACTCGGTCCTTTCCGACGCCCCCATGGACCGCTGGAAGGACCTGGCGGGCCTCGCGGATTCCAAGATCCGGGTCCAGGACGGCCGGGTTCGACTCGCGGGTTCGGCGGAAGCCCTCTTCCCGCGCCGCTTCGCCGACGACGACGCGCTGCGGGGCGCCGCCCATTTCCTGTGCGAATGGCTGCGCCAGTGCCGGGACCGGGGCCGTCCGCCCACCCGCGACGGGATGCTGGCCTTCCTGAAAGCCAAACGAGCCCAGCCGGACCCGTGGGCAGGGCAGGTGGGACACGACCTGTCCTTCCCCGAACCGCGCACCATCTGGGGTCTGTGGACTCGGTTGCGTGCGGGGAAGGGCGCTGCGGAAACCGAAGGCGAGTGAGATGGGGAGGTGCGGCACGAAGGCCTCCCCGCCCTGTCGATTCCATGTTGGACGCCTCGCGGCGGCGATGGATTCCCGCCGCCGTGACGGGGGTCACAGGGACCATTTTCCCGCTTGACCTCGGTCCCGGAGGAGTGTTGATTATGGGATGCCCCTTGAAACGGAGACCATCATGAAGAGCAGAAGAATCCTCCCCACGGCGGCTTTCGCGGCCGTCCTATTGGCCTCCTGCGGACCCAAGCCGCAAGGCGTTCCGGACTTCATCCTCAATCCCCCCAAGGCCTCCAACGGTCAGATCTACGGCTCGGCCCAGGCAGAGAAGCAGACCTTCCAACTGGCCAAGGACATCGCCGACAACCGCGCCTGCCGCGAGGTCGCGCGCCAACTGGGCCAGAAGGTCCAGGAGATGGTCAAGGACTTCCAGGAGCAGTCGGGCAAGGGGACCCAGGCCGAGAACCTGGAGTTCTCGCAGGTGGTGGGCAAGACCCTGGTGGACATGAACCTGGCCGGTTGCACCGTGGAGAAGCGCGAGATGAACCAGGGCGACGGGACCGTGACGGTCTATTCGCTGGCCAAGCTCGACGCCGACGGAGCCCTGGCCGCCGCGCGCACCGCCATCGAGGCCAACAAGGCCAAGGCCGCGGCGCAGACGGCCTTCGACGACCTGGACCGCGCCCTGCAAAACGGCCTGCACTGAACCGCCGGAGTCCCGCCATGCACACGTCCAAGACCCTGAGCACGGCCCTGGCCATGGCCCTGGCCGGGGCCGCCTTCGCCAAGAAGCCGCCGCCACCTCCCCGGCCCCTGGGGAACGAGGCTTCCTTCCAGGAGAGCTTCTCGCCCACCGAAGTGACCATCAAGTCCACGGGCGTGGGCCTGGAGCCCGAGGACGCCGAGGCCGACATCCCCCGCGTGGCCATCCAGTTCGTGCTGTTCCGCTGGTCGGACAAGCTTGTGACCACGGACGACGAGAAGCAGAGCGCGCAACGGGTCCTGGACGAGATCTACTCCCACCCCCAGAAATACGTGACCTGGACCGCCGACCACGTGACCTCCACGCGCCGCCTCCCGGACGGCACCTACGAGGTCACCCGCATGATCCGCATCGACAAGGGTGCCCTCAACGACTTCCTGGTCTCCAAGGGCGTGCTCTCCTCGACTTCCGACCTGGCCGCGGGGGCGGGAAACCCGGTCATCATGGTGCTTCCGGACGTTCCCAAGGGCAAGAGCCCCCTGGACGTCTTGGGCGCGAACCCGTTGGCCCAGCAGACCGCGGGGGCCATCGAGAGCTACCTGACCAACCGGCAGTACGAGGTGGTTTCGCCGCGCGGGCAGGACGCCCTGGGCTCCCAGACGCAGATGATCGGGAACATCAAGGGGACCGAGGACGACCAGGCCTACCAGATCGCCTTGGCCACGGGGGCCGACGTCTACATCACCTACGCCGGGGACGTTTCCCCGGTGGCGGAGGGGCGCAAGGCGAGTCTGGTGGTCAAGGCCTACGAGACCTCCACGGCAAGGCTCCTGGGCACGGAAACGGGGTACTCGCAGACCCGGCCCAACACCACCGACCAGGTGCTGGTGGAGGAGGCGACCAACGACGCCATCGAGAAGGTGCTGCAGCGGGTGCAGAACTACTGGAAGACCGACGCCGTGCGCGGCGTGCAGTACAAGGTGGTGGTCAAATTCAACGGGAACTTCACACCCGAGCGCAAACAGGATCTGTCGGACGCCCTGGACGACCTCATGGACAAGCAGTTCCCCGAGCACAGGGTGAACATCTCCACGGACAAGACCGAGGACTACATCGTGTGGGCGCCCCGGGACAAGTTCTCCGGCACCAGCGCCATCTCGCGCGTGTTCCGCCAGCGGCTGGAGACCCCGGGCGTGAAGGTCCACGAGCTGTTGCGCAACCGCAAGCTGCTCATGCTCGAGCTGGTGGACGGGTAGATGCGACGTCGGTGGGCGGCCCTGCTGACGGGCACCACCTTGGTCGTGGCCTCCCCCCCGGACTGGGCGGTGTCGGGCCAATGGCCCGCCTGTCCTCCGGCCACGTGCTGGGTCGGAGTGGGATCGTCCGCCACTGCGGACAAGGCGCGCCAGGCCTCCATGGCGGACATTTCCCGTCAAGTGCGGGCCAGGATCCGGTCCAGCACCAGCGATTCCCGCTGGGAGGAGGGCGGACGCTCGGGAGAATCCGCCACCGACCAGGACAACGTCAAGTCCGACGAGCAGATCGCGGGGATCCAGATCGTGCAGACCGCCCAGGACGGGGCGACCTGGTACGCCCTGGCCACCTTGGAACGCTCGGACCTGGCCGCCCCGGGGCGCGCGGCCATGGACGCGGCCTCCGACGACGCCGTGGATCGGATCAAGCGCCTGCGCGCGGCCCTGAACTCCAGCCACCCCCAGGAAGCCGCGGAACAGCTCTCCGCCCTGGATCTGGATCGCCGCAAGTTCCAGGACGGTCGCGAAGAGGCGGCCCTGGGCGAGCCCCAGGCGCGTTCCCAGGAGTTTCCCCTCTCCGCGCCGGTGCGCGATTCCTTCTCGCGGGTCCTGCGCACGGGACTGAAGCTGGAAGTTCCCGACACGGTGGAGGTATCGCGCGACCATCCCGACGCCGCGACGCTTTCCGCCAAGGCCTCCTGGAACGGCACTCCGGTGGCGGACCTGGCCCTGGAATTGGACGGTCCCGGCGGCGCGGTCCTCGCCAACGGTCGGACCGACGCGTCGGGGAGGGTCCTGCTGCACCCCAAATCGGGCGGCGGCGATTCCTGGACCCTGCGCACGCAATCCGGATCCCTCGCCTCGGAGCCCGGGAAGGTCGCGGTGCGCTGGACGGGAACCGTCAAGTCCTTCCAGTTGAAGCTGGCCCCGGCCTCCGAGACCTGGAGGAACGACCTATCCAAGGCCCTGGCGCGCTCGGGCTGGTCCCTGGACGAGGGCGCGGGACGGATCTTGTCGGTCAGCTTGAAGACCACCGCGAAGGGCGAGCTGGACGGCATGGCCGGCGCGCTCCTGCGCTACGAGGTCAAGGCCGGGCTCGATGCCGAGGGGCACCAGACCACGTGCACCGCCACAGCCGCCGGGGCCACCCCGGACGCCGCGATCCGCGCGGCGGTGAACCGGTTGAACTGCCCGGCGCCTTGAGGGGCGTTCGTCCACGGCATTTGTTCAATCGACAACGAGGCGGGGTCCAAACCCACCCCGCATTCGCGTCGATTCCCCTAAGCTTCACGGGGTGAAGTGCCTGGATGTCGCGTTCGATCCGATGGGAGGATGAGATGACCCCGAACAGGAAAACTTTCCCGACCTTGCTTCTGGCCCTGGGCTCCATCGCCCTGGCGGAAAATCCGATCGTCCAGACGAAGTTCACCGCCGATCCAGCACCTATGGTCTGGAACGACACGGTATTTCTCTATACCAGCCACGACAGCGACATCGCCACCGGTAGCGGGTCGTTCCAGATGAGCAACTGGTTGCTCTACACGACCACCGACATGGTGAACTGGCGGGATCGAGGAAGCATCGCCTCGCTCAAGAATTTCAAATGGGGCCCCCAGGACAACGGCGCCTGGGCTCCCCAGACGATCCAAAGCAACGGCAAGTTCTACCTGTACGCCCCCCTCCACGGCCAAGGCATCGGCGTGCTGGAATCCAGCAGTCCCTACGGACCCTTCACGGATCCGCTCGGCAAGGCGTTGATCACCGACAACGTGTGGGACGACATCGATCCCACGGTCTACATCGACTCCGACGGACAGGCCTACCTCTACTTCGGGAATCCCGACTCCTGGTGGGTGAAGCTCAACTCCAACATGACTTCGTATTCCGGCGGCGTCACCATGATCACCCGGCTCAACACCTACCAGGAAGGGCCCTGGTTCTACAAGCACGGCAGCAACTACTACCTGGCCTTCGCCTCGACCTGCTGTCCCGAGGGAATCGGCTACGCGATGGCCACCAGTCCCACCGGCCCGTGGACCTACAAGGGATCCATCATGGACGGGAACAGCAACTCCAGCGGCAACCATCCCGGCATCATCGATTTCAAGGGGAAGTCGTACGTGTTCGGCTTCAATTACGCGATGACGAAATCCCTCGACCCGAACACCGCGCGGGAGCGGCGGTCCGTCTGTCTCGCCGAGATGACGTACAACTCCGACGGAACCATCCAGAAGGTCCCCTTTTGGGGTACCGGCATGCCTTCCGGTCCTGGAGTGGCGCAGGTCGGGAACCTTGATCCCTACGTCCAGGTGGAGGCCGAGACCATCGCCTGGTCGCACGGCGTGAAGACGGAGCCGTGCAGCGAAGGCGGAATGGATGTCGATAGCATTCAAAACGGCGACTACATCAAGCTCAAGGGAGTCGACTTCGGAGCGGGAGCCTCCTCCTTCGACGCCCGCGTGGCTTCGGCGACCTCCGGAGGGAACATCGAACTGCGACTCGACAGCGCCAAGGGCAAGCTGGTGGGAACCGTCGCCGTGACGGGCACCGGCGGAAGGCAGACCTGGACGACCAAATCCTGTGCGGTGTCGGGGGCGACGGGAGTGCACGACCTCTTCCTGATGTTCACCGGGTCCGGGACAGGCGAACTCTTCGGCTTCAACTGGTGGCAGTTCACCCGCACGACCGCGCTGGATCCCTTGGAGACGGCGAAGGCCGGGAAGTGGCTCCGCGTGGAGGCCCGGGCTGGCCAGCTTTCGATCCAGTCGGACCTTCCCGTCGATCGGATCGAACTCGTCTCCGCGCGCGGCGAGACCCGCGACCTGGGAACGGGTAAGCAGACGCAGTGGAGCACCGAGGGCTTCACGCCCGGGGTGTATTTCCTGAAGGTGCGGGCAGGCTCCGTGACGAAGGTGGAACGGGTGCTTTTGAACCTGTAGTCGCGCTGCGCGGCGGAGATCCGGGTTTATCGGGTTTCTTCGGGGCGCAGCGTCAGGACCCGGACGCCGGTTCGGGTCACCGCCACGGTGTGTTCGAATTGGGCGGAGAGTTTGCCGTCGAGGGTCATGATCGTCCAGCCGTCGTCTCCGGTTCGGATGGCGCGCTGGCCTTGGTTGATCATCGGTTCGATGGTGAACACCATCCCCTCCCGCAGCTCCACGCCCGTCCCGGGCTTCCCCCAGTGCAGCACCTGCGGGGCCTCGTGCATCTCGCGGCCGATGCCGTGCCCGCAATACTCCCGGACCACGGAATAGCCGCACTTCTTGGCGTGCCGCTCGATGGCGTGGCCCACGTCGCCGAGCCGGGCCCCCGGACGGACGGCCTTGATCCCCTTCCACATCGCATCGTAGGTCGCTTGCACGAGCCGTCTGGCCGGAAAGGACACCTCTCCGACAAAATACGTCTTGCTGGAATCGGCGATCCAACCGTTCTTCTCCAACGTGATGTCGAAGTTCACGATGTCCCCGTCCTCCAGCACCTCCGTCGCCGACGGCACGCCGTGGCAGACCACCTGGTTGCGGGAGGAGTTGATCGCGTACGCGTACCCGTACTGCCCCTTGCTCGCGGGGCGCGACTCCAAGTCCTTCACGATGAGTTCCTCGACCAGGTCGTTGATCCGCATGGTCGTCATTCCGACCAGATCGAGCCGGTCCAGGTGCCCGAAGACCTGGGCCAGCAACTTTCCGGAATGCGCCAGAAGTTCGACCTCTCCCGGTCGCTTGGTCAAGCCAAGGCCACCTGGATGGCTTCCGGAACCACGCCTGCGGCACGCAGTTCCCGCACGACGATCTCCTGGAAACTCTGCGTCGGGTTCAGTTCGCACAACAGGCCGATCCGGATCCAGAAGGCCGCCTGCGCGTTGATGGATCGACCCGAGACGGTGCTCGCCTTGCGGATCTGGTCGTGCAGGTCGTCGTCGATGTTTACGATCCCCATGATACGTTCCGTAATGTATCCATGGATGGAATGTATATGCGGATTCTTGGCAGGGCAAGGGCGTTGCTTTCGCTACGCTGCGCGGGGGCTTGGCCGCAGCCCCCGTGACCCCGGCGGCCCAAGGGTCCTTGCACGAGGACCCTTAGGGGATCCCGCGTGCCAGGGGGGCGAAACTCTCCGGGCGTCCAGACCCGCTCACCTCCATCGGCCCGCAAGGGCCGATGGCCAGCAGGACGCCCTCCGAATCTCTTCGCCCCCCTTGGGACCCCCGCCGGTGCTTGCCGGGCTCGCATTGGCCCCTTTCGGGCCTCGCTCGACGGGGATGCGGCTCCGGTTCCGTGCAAGGCGGCGAGCGGGATTGAGGGACTGCTGTGAACGCTACAGGCCTGGTGGGAGCTTTGAGGCCATCATCTTCTTGCGGTCGAGTCGTTCGCCGTCCACGATGAAGGTGCCGTCGCCGACGGCGTGGAGGGTGCGTTTTTCCGCGCGTGCGGTGTCCAGGTAGGCGGCGACTCCTTCCAGCACCACGATGTCGTGCTTCTTGACGATGTCCACGACCTTGCACTCGATGTTGGCGAGGCACTCCTGGATCAACGGGGCTCCGACGATTTTTCCCGGCACGGGCGTGAGCTTGAATTTGGCGAACTTGTCGGTGTCAGACCCGGAGCAGGTCCCGATGCCCACCAGGGTGTCCAGCATGTCCACGGTGGGGATGGCGATGACGCATTCCTTGTTCTTGCGCAAGGCCGCGTAGGAGAAGTTCCACGCGCCTGTCGCGAGGGCGAACCGCGGCGTGAAGTCCATCACCATGGTCCAGGAGATGGTCATGACGTTGGCCTTGTGGCCATCCCGGGTGGTCACCAGGACAACGGGACCAGACTCCATCAAGGTGAAGGCACGGGTCAGCTTCAGGGTGCGCATGGGAGATCAGTTACAAAAATTGTCCACCGAAGACGAAAGATCCCCGCCACACTGACCAGACGGTATCAAACCTCCCGCCACCCTGCCGCAGGCAAGCAGGCGGGCGAGCAAATACTGATGTTCCGCGACGCCCACCACGTCCGCCGCTCGATCTTGTTGGGGTGTGGGGGGGGGCGGTAGGCCTGCACGAAGGCGAGGGTTTCCGGAGGGACGCGCCCGACGGCCCTTCGGCCGCCGGAGGCAAAGATTCTTGGAAATTCCTGGAATAAACGGGAGTCCCTCGGAGTTCCACCCTTGGGACAGCAGAAACCGCCGGAGGCCATCGCGTGGACCACGACAGATGAAGGAACGCTTCGAGACCCTGGTGGAGGGGCATCTGGACTCGCTCCACCGGTTCGCGGTGTCCTTGACCCGCGACCGGGACGGGGCGCGGGACCTGTTGCACGACACCTTCGTGAAGGGGTTCGAGGGGTACCACGCGTTCCGACCGGGCACCAACTTCCGGGCCTGGATCTTCGCCATCCTCGTGAACACCTTCCGCACCCGGGTGCGGGACACGGGACGACACCGCCACGTGGCCTTGGACGAGACCAACGAGCCCGCCAGCGAAGGGGACGTGGTCTTCGAGCTTCTGGAGGGGACGGAGATCCTGGAGGCCATCGAGGAACTGCCCGAGCCCTACCGCTCGGCGGTCCTTCTGGTGGACCGGGAGGAGATGCGCTACTCCGAAGTGGCGTTGGTCATGGATTGCCCCGTGGGGACGGTGATGTCGCGGCTCCACCGCGGTCGAGGACTGCTGCGCCAGCGCCTTCGGGGATTGGCGCAGGAGCGCGGGTTCCAGGCCGCCGGAAAGCGGGTCGGGGGGGAAGCATGATGTGCATGGATTGCAGGAGCCTGGTCCCGGGGTGGATCGACGCCGAGTTGGGACCCGCCGAGACGACGGAATTCGCGGCGCACCTCTCGTCGTGCCGCGAATGCGCGGAATTCGCCGGGCGGGAACGCGACTTCGTCCGGGGTTTGCGCGCTCGTCTGCCTCGTCCCGACCTGCCCGACGTCGAACGGAGACATATCCTGTCCGATCTGCGCTCCGTTGCCGGCTCGCGCGGGGACCTGCGCCGCCTGGCGTGGGGAGGCGCCTTGGCCCTGGCCGCCTGCATCGCCCTGGTGGCGACTCTTGCCGTTTCCCAGGCGCGAGACTGGACCCGTGCCTACCGGATGGACCACGCGGCGCACGCGGGCGCGTCCGACGGGTTGGAATTCCGTTCGGGATCCGCCATCCAGGTCGCCGCCTGGCTGACCACCGCGGTGGGGATGCCCATGCACGTGCCCACCATGCCGGACGCCCGGCTTCTGGGCGCGCGGACGGTGCGGCTGAACGGGCGAACCGTGGCCCTGGCGGTCTACGAATCGGCGGGGCGGCGGCTCAGCCTCTTCCTGGGGAACGGGCAGGAGCTGTTCCCCGCGCGGGGACTCGCGCCCGACCAGCTCTGGACGCGGCGGGGAACGCCGTATTCGGTGGTGGCCTGGATCCACCAGGGACACTTCCACGTGGCCGTGTCGGACCTGCCGGTCCAGCGGCTCCAGCAACTCGCGAGACAATGCCAGAAACCGGCGACGTGATCGCCACGAACGGGAGACATCCATGGAAATCCTGACCAAGCTCTTCGACCCGCGCACGGACGCGCCCCGATCGACCCTGTGGATCCGACTCATGACGGGATCCGTCTTCTTCTGGGAGGGCGTCATCAAGTTCGTGTTCGCCAACCAGGGCGTGGGCCGCTTCACCAAGCTGGGCATGCCCTTCCCCCACGTCCTCGCGCCGTCCATCGCGACCCTGGAGATCGCGGGGGGACTCCTGCTGATCGCGGGACTCCTCACCCGCCCCCTGGCGCTGATCTTCATCGGGCAGATGATCGTCGCGGTGCTGTCCACCAAGATCAGCCTGTTCCTGGGCACCTACCCGCTGGCCTACCCCCCGGTACCGCCCATCAAGGGGTTCTGGGCGGTCCTGCACGAAATCCGCTCGGACTGGGCCCAGATCGCCACCTGCATCTTCCTGCTGCTGGAAGGACCGGGCGCCTGGTCCCTGGACGCCTGGAGGGCGAAACAGGGTGGAACCGCTACACTTCAGCGGATCTGACCAGACGGCACAAAACCATCCCGCCGCCACGGCGCATCGCCGTGCAGGCGGGCGCGCAGATTTTGACGATCCGACAATCTCCCCGCGTGATCCGCTCCGGTGCTGGGGTGCAGGGGGACGGCAGTCCCCCGCGAGGCCCGGGGATCTCCAAGGGGCCGGGCCAGCGGTCCCTTGGGCCGGGGTCTGGGGCCGGGAAGGCCCCAGGAAGGCCAAGCGCCTGCCAAGGCGCAAAGAAGGATGCCGCACCGCCAGGCGCAAAACGCTCAGCGCGGCGTCAGGCGAACGCCTTCACATACGGCAGTCGGTCGGCCACAAGGCGAACGTCCGGCAATCCCGCCACCAGTTCCGACGTGGCGTCCCAGGACCCCGTGAGGAACTGCTGGCGCGGCCCCGCCGGAATGGAGGACGCGAAGACCTTGCCGCCGGCCCGGACCTGGCCGGGCGCGATGTGG
>Ga0302276_10001597_pt1 | contig 20422 bp, 18 predicted proteins | sample III_Bog_N2_3_FD_198768 | JGI IMG/M metagenome (GOLD analysis project Ga0302276, IMG submission 198768) | Peat permafrost microbial communities from Stordalen Mire near Abisko, Sweden - III_Bog_N2_3 | ecosystem: Environmental > Terrestrial > Soil > Wetlands > Peat | place: Sweden: Abisko...
GTGGCCGTCCACCCGACCGGGTCGTGGCTTGACGGGGGACGACCGCGTGACCTTGACTCGCTACGACCGGCGAGAGACCGGCGCGGCACGCCGCGTCGGAACCGGACCACGACAGGGGAGTCCCATGGCAGACGACATCAAGCTCGACGCGCACCACCGCGTGACCGTGGAGAAGATCTTCCGTCACCCCACGAGCCACAACATCCAGTGGCACGACGTCCTGTCCCTGCTCGAGGCCGTGGCCGTGGTGGAGGAGGTCCGCGACAACCGCTACAAGGTGACCCTGGGAGCGGAGACCGAGACCTTCGAGGTCCCCCGGGGACACGACATCGGCGTCCAGACGGTGGTCGACCTGCGCCGCATGTTGAAGGCCGCCGGCATCTCCGCACCCTCGGCGTGACCCCGGGGCCACGCCGGGTGGTTCAGGGTGGGTACGTGCTGGTGAACGCCAGGTAGACCCCGGCCGCGGCCATGGCCGCGGCGGCTACGACGACCGCCGTCCAGGCCACGGCCCGGGGGACGCGGGCGAGGAGCGCGGCCACCGGCACGAGCAGGGGAAAGGCCGGCAGGAGGAAGCGGGGGATCGAGCTGTAGGTGTTGCGCGACCCCACGGCGACGAGGACAAGCAGGGCGGCGAAGAGCCAGTAGCGCCGGGGAAGTGGTTGGAACCAGGCCGCCACCACCAGCACCACCACGCCCACCAGCAACAGCCCGACCACGGTGGCCGCCGGGCGGGACGACGGACGGAGGAGGTAGTGGGCGGCCCGGGTGGCGTTGTCCAGGCCGGCGTCGAAGTAGACGCCCCATCCGCGCCGCTCGGTGGTGAACCAGGCCGTCGGGCTGCCGGTCAGCACGGCGAGGTAGGCCATCCATCCGAGGTAGGCGACGAGGCCGGCCGCGGCGACCATCAGGGCCCGCACCTGGCGGTGCCGGATGGCCACGGCCACGACGACCGCGACCAGCACCACCCCGGTCGGCCGGGTCAGGCAGGCCAGGGCCACGCAGGCCCCGGCCAGGGCCCAGCGCTCGTCGCACAGGGCCAGCAGGGCGCCCGTGGCCAGCAGGGTGAACAGGGCCTCGGGGTAGGCCAGGGTCAGGACCACGCCCAGCGGGTAGACGGACCACAGGGCCGCCGTCAAGAGCCCCGTACGGTCCGAGGTCCACCGGCGCACGGTGACGGCGATCAGCGCGGCGGCGGCCGCCCCGGCCACCGTGTCGACCAGCAGGGCCCCCACGGGGACGGGGACCCCGGCCAGGCGGAGGACCCCGAGCAGGGACGGGTACAGGGGGAAGAAGGCCAGCGGGGAGGGGGCCAGGGCGCCCGGTGGCCCCGCGGCCAGCGCGTGCGGGTACCAGTGGGTGGCGATCTGTCGGTAGTAGCCGCCGTCGAACACCGTGAGCACGGCGCCGAGGGCCCGCCGGTGGCGATGGGCGTCGACAGCCAGGGCCACCAGGCAGAGGAGGCGGGTGGCCACGAAGACGGCCGCCGCCCGCACCGGGAGGCTCGCCGTCCTCCGTCTCGGCATCGTCTGAGGCACGGCGGGCACCCTCCGGAGGGCTCGGGTCGGCGGACCATCGAACCTACCGCCCGCGCCGCACCGGGCGGTGCGTCCTCCGGTGCCGGGGCCCGGGCCGGTGGCGCCGATGGCCGCCTGCGGTCAGGAGCCGGGCGGCGTGACCGAGGCCACGTTGGGCACCGACGGCTGGAAGTGACCGGCCGGGCCGGAGCCGACGAGCCGCAGGATGTTCCCGGTGATGGCCGCCACCTGCCCGGCCGGACAGTCCGCCGTCCCGGCCGGGCACGGGGTCAGGGAATTGATCCAGTTGTTGTCGCCGGTGTCGAGCACGCCGGCCTTGCTGGTCGGGTCGGTGTAGTACGTCATGTCCGAGTAGGTGACCGTCCCCCACGTGCCCTGGTTGGTGTAGATGTCGGCCAGGGGGATCGGCGAGTGCCCGAGGACCTGGAGGTCGCTCGCCGCTTCACCCGACGGGGCCAGGTGGTCGACGTCGGACTCGATGAGTCCCGGGAGCGCCGAGCCGTCGTGCAGGCCCGTCCCCCGGAAGACCCACGACGACGAGTCGAAGACCACGAAGGGCACGGCGGCACCGGCTTTGAGGTAGCCGCTGTACAGCTCACCCACCAGGGGGACCTCGGACCAGCTGGCCGGGGGCGATGCCCAGGTGTTGCCCGTCACCTCGAGGGGGTCGCCGTGGCCGTCCAGCGGGTCCTCGGTGGCATCGCGGTAGTCGACCTCGAGCCGGTCCGGACCCAGCGCCGAGGGCTCCATGCGCACGTGACGGAGGACCGACGCCGCCCCGAAGAACACGATGTTCACACCCTTCGACACGGCGGTGGCCGCGGCCCGGCGCTCGTTCAACGACCAGGTCTCGTCGTGGCCGAGCGACAGGAGGGCCCGGTGCTGGAGCAGGACCGACGGGTGCTGGTCGACCGTCACGTCGGTGACGTACGACACGTCGAGGCCGTGCTCCTCGGCGTAACGGACCAGCGGGTACTCGTTGGAGAGGAAGTCCGACGCACCGTCGCCGCTGTCGTAGGGACGGTCGAGCGACACCACCCGGGCCCGGTTGCACACGGGATAGCTCCCCGAGCCCGGGGGGCACGGTCCGACGCCCTGGTAGAAGGAGTAGCCGCCGTAGGCGTTCCAGCCCTCCTCCACGAAGGTCCGGTTCATGAGCAGGTAGGCGGCGTGACTGCCCGGGTCCCACACGGTGAGGGGGACATAGGCCTGCTCGCCTCCGCTCCCCACCAGCTTCAACAGGTAGTCGCCGGGGACGAAGGCCGAGGTGACCGTGAAGGTGAGCGAGCTCGACCAATTGGCACAGCTCACCATGTTGATCCCCGGTGTCGTCTGGCACGGGGGCTGGACCATGCCGGCCACCCGGGGCGACACCCAGACCTGGCGGGCCCCCAGGCCCTGGTAGTAGCCCATGCGGTAGGCGACGACGCGGAAGGTCGGCGCGGTCGTCGAGACGTACAGGCTGACCTCGTCACCCAGCTGGGCGTACGTGAGGTCGGCGAACCCCTCGATGCCGTCCGGTCCCCGGTGGTCCGGGATGATCCATGACGTGGTGCCGGGGCGGCGGTTCTCGGCCACGACGGCCGACGAGACGACGCCGACGGGACCGGGGGCTGTCGTACCCGAGGGATCGGGCGCCCCGGCCGCCACACCCACCGCCACCGGGGTGAAGACCCGCGCCTGGGCCGGCCCGGTCGCCGAGGGTGCCGACGGGCCGACGGCCAGCAGGACCAGGGTCCCCACCAGGACCACGGCCACCAGCCCCCCGAGCGCCTTCCACCACAGGTACGGGGGGTCCGGGACCGGTCTCGGCAAGGTGGTGTCCGTCATCTCCGTTGATCGATCGTCGTCCGGCCGGTGTCCCACCGGGTGCCGGGGCCGACCCGTGGACGCCGGCGGGAACCGCTGGCTTCAAGGCGTGACGAGGCTAGCAGCGGCCCACGGCGGGCGGCAGGCGGGGTCGCCCGGGCGGGACCGCCCAGGGGCGGGGTGACCCGACTACTGCACGTAGGCGAAGACGTCGATGATGAAGTGGGTGGCGAGGGAGGTGTAGATGTTGATGACCCCGTTGGTCCCGAGCGGACAGAAGAAGAAATTGGGGAAGGCGTGCTGCCCGGTCGGGGCCGGATTGACGTTCGAGACCGTGGGCTGGGTCGCGTCCTTCGGGAACAGTGTCAGGTATCCCCCGGTCAGGTAACCACCATTGCCTGACGGCGCCACCGCCGTGAGGTTGCCGAACGCCGCGACGGCGTCGGAAGGGATGCCACCCGCACCGGCGAGTTTCACCTCATAGGTGTAGCCGGCCGGCGACGGCTGGTTCCCCCCGTCCACACGGGTGTCCCAGACCCGGACCGGGGTGAAGACGTCGCCGGTGCCGGCCGGGTCGTCCACCCGCACGGCGTTGATGCGCTTCCACCGGTTGGCGGTGTCGCCCTCCACCCCCCGCGAGGCCCAGAGGACGCCGGCGTCGGAGCGGACCAGCTCGTGGTACACCGTGCCGCCGGCGGTGGTGTTCGGGCTCCACGTGGGCGACGGTGACGGCCCGTCGGTAAGCACGGCCAGCTGGCCCAGCCGGCCGGTCCCCGCGCACTTGACGTCCGAGGCGTCGTTGCCCATCCCGGCGATGCCCGCGGCCTCGTTGTCACCGGTCTCGATGACCGAGACCGTGAACGCCGCCCCGTTCAGGCCCGAGGTGGTGAGCGACGTGAGGTCGGTGCCGGTGTTGGACTCGCCGATCAGGACGGCATCGCCGTCGGCCGCCCCGGCCTGGGAGGCGGTGCCGAGGACCAGGGCCGCGGTGCCGGCCGCGGCGCCGGCCCCGGCCAGGGTCAGCAATTGGCGGCGGCTGCGGGGACGTAGCGTGACGTCGTCACGCGTCGACGACGGATCGATCATGGTCCGGTCCTTCCGTAGGGTGATCCGCACGGTAGCTCGCGTGGCACCGGTGGGGCGTCCGGCGACGGTGGAGGTGCCGCCTGCCCACTACTGCACGTAGGCGAAGATATCGATGACGATGTGGGTCTCGACGGAGTTGTAGACGAAGAGCGACTGCTCCCCGCCGACGGCACAGAAGAAGAAGTTGGGGAAGGCGTGCTGGCCGGTCGGCGCCGGGTTCACGTTGGAGACGGTGGGCATGATCGATCCGTAGGGAAAGAGCGTCAGATAGCCGCCGCTGGCGAACCCGCCGGACCCCGGTGCCACGGCCGTCAGGTTGCCGAAGACGGCCACGGCATCGGCGGGGATCCCGTTCGTGTCGGCGACCACGATCTGGGTCTCCTCCGTGGCCGGGATCGGATCGCCGGACCCCGTCCGGGAGTCGTAGACCCGCACGGGGACGAACACGTCCCCGGTGCCGGCGGCGTCGTCCACCCGCACGGCGTTGATGCGCTTCCACCGGTTGGCGGTGTCGCCCTCCGCCCCGCGCGAGGCCCAGAGGACCCCGGCGTCGGAGCGGACCAGCTCGTGGTACACCGTGCCACCGGCGGTGGTGTTGGGGCTCCACGACGGTGACGGCCCGTCGGTGAGCACGGCCAGCTGGCCCAGCCGGCCGGTCCCCGCGCACTTGACGTCCGAGGCGTCGTTGCCCATCCCGGCGATGCCCGCGGCCTCGTTGTCACCGGTCTCGATGACCGAGACCGTGAACGCCGCCCCGTTCAGGCCCGAGGTGGTGAGCGACGTGAGGTCGGTGCCGGTGTTGGACTCGCCGATCAGGACGGCACCGCCGTCGGCCGCCCCGGCCTGGGAGGCCGTGCCGAGGACCAGGGCCGCGGTGCCGGCGGCGGCGCCGGCCCCGGCCAGGGTCAGCAATTGGCGGCGGCTGCGGGGGGTGGTGGTGGTTCCCTCGTCGGGGGCCGGCATCTGGTCGGTCACGTACCGGTCCTCTCGTCGTGTGGACCGAAGGATAGCGCCTGCGGCACCTGACGAAGCCATGCCGAGGTCGAGGTGCCGGCTACTGGACGTACGCGAAGATGTCGACCACGACATGGGTCGTGACCGAGGTGTAGACGAGGATGCTGGACACGGTGTCCACCACTCCCACCGGACAGAAAAAGAAGTTGGGGAAGGCGTGTTGCCCGGTCGGTGCCGGGTTGACGTTGGACACCGTGGGTATCGCCGTCCCGGCGGGGTGGAGGGTGAGGTAGCCGCCGGTCGAGTACCCGCCTGACGTCGGCGACACCGCAGTCAGGTTCCCGAAGACGGCGACCGTATCGGCCGGTATGCCGTTCGAACCGCCGATCTCCACCACCTGGGTCTCTCCGGCCGCCAACGGGGAGTACGGGGCCTGTGCCCGGGAGTCGTAGATCCTTACCGGCACGAAGACGTCCCCGGTGCCGGCCGGGTCGTCCACCCGCACGGCGTTGACGCGCTTCCACCGGTTGGCGGTGTCGCCCTCCACCCCGCGCGAGGCCCAGAGGACACCGGCGTCGGAGCGGACCAGCTCGTGGTACACCGTGCCGCCGGCGGTGGTGTTGGGGCTCCACGTGGGCGACGGTGACGGCCCGTCGGTGAGCACGGCCAGCTGGCCCAGCCGGCCGGTCCCCGCGCACTTGACGTCCGAGGCGTCGTTGCCCATCCCGGCGATGCCCGCGGCCTCGTTGTCGCCGGTCTCGATGACCGAGACCGTGAAGGCCGCCCCGTTCAGGCCCGAGGTGGTGAGCGACGTGAGGTCGGTGCCGGTGTTGGACTCGCCGATCAGGACGGCACCGCCGTCGGCCGCCCCGGCCTGGGAGGCCGTGCCGAGGACCAGGGCCGCCGTGCCGGCGGCGGCGCCGGCCCCGGCCAGGGTCAGCAATTGGCGGCGGCTGCGGGGTCGGTCGTTCCCTGTGCCACGCCTCTCGGACTGGCTGCTCATGTGACCTCCAACCGTCCCGGCCAACCTGTGCGTCGCGTCACGCCTCGATGCGTCGCACGCTCGACCTGGCCGGCAGGGTGCCGGGTAGCGACAATCTACGCGATGAACCCCGTGGCGTCGAAGATGACGTCCGTCGTCTGGCTGGCGTAGATGCTCACCTTCCCCGACGACGACAGGGCAACGGTCACCCCATTGGCCTGTGACGACGTCAACGGGAAATTGAGCGACGACGTCCCGGGCTGGGACACCCCGGTCGCCCACAGCGTCAGGTAACCGTGGGCCTCGGCATTGACCGCGGTCACGTTTCCGATTACCGCGACCGCCCCCTCGGGGACGAAGATTCCCCCCACCGTGACCCCCGCCACCAGGAGATCGAGCGTTCCCCCTTTGACCAACGGCGTCCCGGGGTCGGTCGGGGCCCCGGACGACGGGCGGGTATCGAGGAGGCGGATCGGCGCGGGAAGCAGGCAGAAGGCTCCCGACGCATAACTGGTCGGACCGACCGAGACCAGTCCCCAGGCACCCGGCTCTCCCAGGTACGTGCACACGTAGATGTCGCCTTCGGAATCGACGACGACCTCCCCCCGGTCATGCAGGCCGGTCGTCGGTGGGCCGGTCGAGGTGGCGGGGACCAGGTAGAGGGGGGCGCGACCGCCCTGGGCGGAGACACCGATCCCGTTCGAGGACTCGCCCTGGACACCCAAGCCGTTGTCCGACTCGCCGGCGACACCGACACCTCCGCCGCTGCTGTAGTCGAGGCCGAAGACGCCGTCGTTGTCGTTGACACCGGTGACGCCCTGGATCGACGACGCACTTCCCCCGGATGACTGTCCGTAGACCGCGACCTGGCCCTCACCGGACGCCAGGCCGATGATGCCGAACCCGGTCGTCGATTCTCCGAAGATGGCGCCGGACAACGAGTTGTCCAGCCCGGTCGAAGCCGTCTGCGTACTGTGGAACGTCGCGGTAGCCGACGAGAGCAGTGTGGTCGGGTCGGTGGCGGTATTTCCCTCGCCCAGTGTCATGTCCCCGCCCTGGGTCCCGGCGCTGGCTGGGACGGCACCCGTGACCGCCCCGGCTGCGGCACCGATCCCCGCCGCTGCAGCTCCGGCGATCAGCCCTCTCCGGCTCCATCGCCGACCTTGCCTTCCCCGCCCGCCACTCCTACCCGCGTCGCCTTCGTCTTCCGACCCGTCTTCGGTCATCTCCCACGTCCCATTCGTTGATCGGCGGCACCCGGACGTGCCACGTGCCTCGTGTCGTCCATTGTTGTCGATGAACGCCGCCGCCTGCATGGCCGATCGGAAGGAGCCCCGCGACGTGCCCGGGACGTCGGTGGAAGCGCTTCAGTGCGCTGTCACGTCACGATCGACGCACGACAACTACACGTTGAAGCGGAATTCCACCACGTCGCCGTCCTGCATCACATACTCCTTGCCCTCGACCCGGGCCTTCCCGGCTGCCCGAACGGCGGCGATCGAGCCGGCGGCCACCAGATCGTCGAAGCCGACGACCTCGGCCTTGATGAACCCCCGCTCGAAGTCGGTGTGGATCACGCCGGCCGCCTGCGGCGCGGTGTCGCCCACGTGGATGGTCCACGCCCGTGACTCCTTCGGCCCGGCCGTCAGATACGTCTGGAGCCCGAGGGTGGAGAACCCCACCTGCACCAGCTGCACCAGGCCCGAACGGTCCTGACCGTAGCCGGCCAGCAGTTCGGCGGCGTCCTCGGGATCGAGGTCGGCCACTTCGGCCTCGATCTGTGCGCACAGCACCACGGACTTCGCCGGGGCCACCAATTCGGCCAGCTCCGACCGGAGCTTGTCGTCGGTCAGGGACGACTCGTCGACGTTGAAGACGTAGATGAACGGCTTCGCGCTCAGCAGGTGCAGGTCGCCGAGGAGCGAGCCGTCGATCTCACCGTCCGCCTCGGCTTCGGCGATGGTCCGGCCGCTGTCGAGGATGGTCCGAGCGGCCTCGGCCGCGGCCAGCACGGGCTTCAGCTCCGGCTGCTTGCGCGATTCCTTGGCCAATTTCACGATCCGGTTGTCCACGGTCTGCAGATCGGCCAGAACCAGTTCGGTGTTGATCGTGGCGATGTCGTCGGCCGGGTCGATGCGCCCGTCGACGTGGATCACGTCGTCGTCGACGAAGACCCGGACCACCTGGCAGATGGCATCGCTCTCGCGGATCGCCGCAAGGAACTTGTTGCCCAGGCCCTCCCCTTCGGACGCTCCCCGCACGATGCCGGCGATATCGACGAACGTGACGGTGGCCGGGATGACGGCCTGGCTCTGGAAGATCTCGGCCAGCTTCCCCAGGCGCTCGTCGGGGACGGCCACCACTCCGACGTTGGGCTCGATGGTGGCGAACGGGTAGTTCGCGGCCAGCACGTCGTTGCGGGTCAGGGCGTTGAACAGGGTGGACTTCCCCACGTTGGGGAGGCCGACGATGCCGATGGACAGTCCCACGGATACTTCCTCCGATGTTCCGACAGAAGTGACGAGGTTACGCGATCGGCGTCACGGCGCCGACCGGTCGCTTCCGGTTGCGGCCCGGAGGACCGGACGGGATGTCGGGCGCGATGCCGGTCTCAGCCGAACGAGCGCAGCAGGTACTCGCTCATGGTGGTGCTCCGCAGCCGGCTGAGGTCGAGGCAGGCCTCGACGCTGGCCACCATGGACGCGACGTTGGCCGTCAGCTCCTCGGGTGTCGAGGCGTTGAAGAACAGCATCGGGTCGGCCACGTGGGCGGCCGACGGCCATCCCTCCTCCACGATCCCGTGCACCTCCGGGGCGCTCTCGGTGACCGCCCGGACCACCTCGTTGCGGACGTACCGGGTCCGGGGCTGGAGCGCTCCCGACAGCGGCGACTGGGTTCCGTGCCACCTGGTGATCCACTCCCGGTAGTCGAGGCCGGGAGGTCGATGGATCAGCGCCACGGTAAGGACACCGGGCGACCGCTCGCCATCCGCCCAGTCCCGGGGACCGGCATACCCGGTGGTGCCGTAGTCGTCGTAGAGCGACTCGGTGACCAGGTAACCGGCGGAGCGGAGGCCAACGGCGGCGACCGCCTCGTCGACACCCGATCGGCGGTCGTAGCTGTCTACCCACACCGACACCTCGGCGACGTGGACGGGCTCACCGGTCGGCGCGGGTGCCGGGGACGGAGCGTCGGCGGCCGGGGCGTCGTGCACGTTGACCGACAGTGCCCGGGCACCGCGATCGAGCAGGAGGCCCGCGGTCACCGTGAGCAGCGTCTCCCGGAGGGCGTCGCCGCCGGCACCGGTCCCGTCGTCGGACCACAGCAGGTAGACCAGCTTCTCCATCCGACGAGTATGCCAGCGCAGCTTCCAGAGGCATCCTGTCCGCGTTCGTCGAGGGGTCGGACCGGATCAGGAGGGACCGGGTTCCGGGAGGTCGCCCGGACAGGGTGCTCGTCACCGGCATGGTTCCGCATGGGCTGCTCGACAATCCCGGAGGTCGGAATCGAGCGCGTCCCTGTGGATGACCGGACTCAGCGGGACGATCGGCGTGCGCGTACGTCGTCGAGGGGCGCTTCGGCAGCGGCTTCGCTGGGCACCGCTGCGGAATCGGGCGGGACATGGCGGGCGCGGGCAATGCATCGTGGAGCTCCGCGGCGGCATCCGTCGACGCGGCCGCCCCGCGTACCCGGAGTACGTCCGGCCGGACGATCACGACGGTCCGGACCTGTCCGACATCCGTCGACCGGGCGTGCCAGAACCCCTGCCCGTCTGCCTCGATGGTTCCGTCCCTCACCGGTCGACTGGTCCGAACGGTGCGGTGCAGCAGTGGGCTATGATGTCATCAGTTGATGACATCAAGTGGTGACAAGAGGGCGATCGAGGGGTACGGCAGACGGTGGCAGCGCTCGACAGCGGCACAATCGAAGGCACGCCGGCCGGGCCGAAATTGCTCGTCCCCACCCTGATCTACATCGGGATGCTCGTGGCCATCATCAGCAGCCTCGGCGCGCCGCTCATCCCGACCGTCGCCCACGTCTACGGCGTGACCTTGAGCAGTGCCCAGTGGGTGCTCACCGCTGCGCTCATGACCGGCGCCGTGGTCACCCCGATCATGGGCCGCCTGGCCGACGGCCCCCGCCAGCGCATCGTCATCCTCACGACACTCACCCTGGTGGCCCTGGGCTGCGTGATCTCCGCCGTGTCGACCCGCTTCGAGGTGCTCATCCTCGGACGGGCCCTCCAGGGGTTCGGTCTGGGACTCCTCCCCGTCAACATGGCCATCGCCCGCCGCCACCTCCCGTTCACCAAGGCAGCACGGGCCATCGCCATCCTGTCGGTGTCGACAGCCATCGGCGTCGGCCTGGGGTACCCGCTCACCGGACTCATCGCCCAGGTGTTCAATTTCCGTGCCGCCTACTGGTTCGGGGCCATCGTCGTGGTTTCCGCCCTGGTGTGCGCGGCGGTGGTCCTGCCCCCCCGCTCCGACGTCCCACCGCTGCGCTTCGACGGCATCGGTGCCGTCATGCTCGGGTTCGCGGTGATCGGCGTGTCGGTGTTCCTCAGCGAGGGCGGCAACTGGGGCTGGACGTCGACACGGACCATCGGTGTCGTCGCCGTCTGTCTGCTGCTCGTCGCCGGTTGGGTCGTCCACGAGCTCCGGTTCGACCGCCCGCTGGTCGACCTCCGGCACCTGCGCAACCGGTCGGTGCTCACCGCCGACATCACCGGCTTCCTCATGAGCGTCTCCATGTACCTCATCATCCCCATCGTGGTGGAGTTCGTGCAGCTCCCCACGTCGCTCGGGTTCGGTTTCGGTGCGTCGATCGCCGTCTCGGGGCTCGTGCTGGTTCCTCTCTCGATCACGACGTTCGGAGCCAGCCGGTTCCTCGTGATCTACGAACGACGCTTCGGGGTCCGCAGCATGATCCCGTTGGGCGCGGTGGTGTCCTCCTCGGCGTCGCTCTACTTCGCCTTCGAGCACTCGTCGTTGTGGCAGGCCTTCGTGACGGTGGGGATCGCCGGTCTGGGCATCGGCTTCACCTTCGCCGCCATGCCCGGGTTCATCGTCCGGGCGGTGCCCCACACCGAGACCGGGAGCGCCACCGGTTTCTACCAGGTGCTGCGCAATGTCGGCCTGTCCGTCGGCAGCGCCCTGGGCGCCGCCGTGCTGCTCGGCTACACCCACCACGGCCACATCTATCCCGAGATCGACGGCTTCCGCGCCGTGCTGTTCGTCTCGGCCGGCCTGGGCTTCGCCACGGCGCTGCTCAGCTTCGTGCTCCCCGGGCACACCGTGGCTGCGGTCCCGGCGTCCGACCACGACCGTGCCGCGGTCGACGAGCTGATGGAAGAGGAGGCGGAGCTGGCCGGTGCCGGTCTCATGCTGTCCGACGACCACGACCCGCTCGACGAGGGGACGGAGGGGCAATGACCGTGACCGACACCCCGTCCGGGGGAGAACAGGTGCGGACGGGCCGGGCCCGGGACGCCGCGGCCAGCCGGCGCGCCCTGTTCCTCGCCGCCCAGGAGCTCTTCGGCCAGAAGGGCTACGAGCGCACCACCATCCGGGAGATCGGCGAGCGGGCCGGCGTCGACGCCGCGCTGATCGCCCGCTACTACGGGGGCAAGGCCGATCTCTACATCGCCGTGGTGACGGCGGAGCCGGTCGACGAGCGCGGGGTCACCGACGGTGCCGACGGTGCCGACGGTGCCGACGGTGCCGACGGTGCCGAGGAGCCGTACGAAGGATTGGCCCACATCGCCGAGACCCTGTTCGACCGGACCGACCGGCACGGTCCCGGGCCGATCATGCAGGCCCTCATCCGTCTGGACACGTCCGACGAGATCCGGGAGGCGGCACGTGGCCGGCTGATCCGGCGCATCGTCGATCCGCTCGTCGCATCCGGCGAAGCCGACGGCGTGGATCGTCCACGGCTCCGGGCGGAGGTCGCCGTCGCGGCGCTCGTGGGCGTCAGCCTCGGTCGGGCTCTGGGGTGGTTCGACGAGCTCCAGTCGGTCCCGAGAGACGAGCTGGTCGAGCTGGTCACAGGAGCGCTCGCCCTCGTGATCGACGGCACCGTGGGGAACTCCACCGGCGACTGACCGTCACCGGCCCTCGTCGGTCAGACCGACGCGGTCCCCAGCCGTCGACCGATCCGGCCGGCCAGGCCGTCGATGAACTGCTCCCAGACCCGGTCACCGATCAGCCACAGCCACAGTTCGCGCCGGTAGGCGACGACGGTTTCCACGAAGTCGTCGCGGCTGAATCCGGCCGGCTCGAGCGCCGGCTGCCAGCGGCCCCACAGCCAGATGCCGATGCAGATGTCGTCGCTGAACCCCTCGCGCCAGTCCTTGCCCGCGAGGAGCGCGGCCTTGAGCCCTTCACGCAGCTCCACCGGCTCGTCCGGGCGCTCGATCCGGGGGCCACCGTCGATGTCGATCACCGTCACGTCAGGCACCGTAGCCAGGGATCGGCCGGTTCGCCGGGGTGGCGACCGCGGCCGTCATCGGTCCACCACGACGGGGGCCCGGTCGGTTCCACTGAACGCCGCCACGTGCTCGGCGTAGTCGATGAACAGCGGCCCGTCGGGGTCGAAGTCCCGGGGCAGGGAGGCGAAGGCCACCCGCTTGTCGAAGGCGTCCAGCTTGAGCAGGGCCTCCGGGTTGTCGAGCTCGCGGAAGTCCAGCCGGGGCCGGGCATTGTCCAGGGCCCGCCTCCCCCGTTCGGTGCGGACGATCACCGAGCTCCAGCCGGCGAACGAGCCGACACTGCCCACCGACAGATCGGCACTGCGCCCGAGGAAGTCGGCGCACTCGTCACATCCCTTGAGCGCCGCACCGTGGAAGTCCTTCACCGGCTCGTCGACGGCGATCTCACCGTCGCGGTACTCGACGATCATCCGGCCGTGGATGACGTCCACCTTGGAGACCCGGTCGAGGTCGATGCCCCGCTGCTCCTGGAGGAGGCGGAGCATCAGACCCTCGTAGTCGAAGCTCTTGGTGCACAGGAGGGCGATCGTCAGCACCACGGCATCGACCCGGTGCGCACCGGTCGACCAGCGGCGGGCCTGCATGCCCCGCAGCCCCTGGATCTCGCACGGTGTCCCCACGACGGCGATCCGGGGACTGGGCGGGAGGTCATAGGACGACAGGTCCAGCGCGGCGAGCGCCATGGTCTGGTTGTAGTAGCTCCCGGCCGCCGCGGTGATCTCCTTGGCCGTGGTGGCCACGTGGGCCACGCCCTTCCACGGCTCCTCGGGGTCGGGGCTCGGCTTGGTCACCAATGCCCCGTCGATCTCCCCGGCGGCCAGCGCGGCGATCAGGATGGCCGTGACCACACCGCCGTCCTGGGCCTCGTCGGGTGCACCCCCGGCCCGCACGGCGTACTGGTCGAGCACGGCGCCCAGCCCGTCGGCCGGTGGGGCACCGGTGATCTTCCAATACGTGTCGGAGGCGTCGACCCGCTCGACCGTGTCCTCGGGGACCGCGTCAGGGAGGGGCGTCGACGGCGGCCAGAGGGATTCGTATCGCAGGCCACCACGTGGACAGAAGTCCCAGCACAGCGAGCAGCCGGTGCACATCTTGACCAGTTCGGGCAGAAAGGTGTCTTCGTCGATGCCGATGGAGTTCGACGGGCAGGCGGCGATGCAGGTACCGCACTGGATGCACCGGTCGGCGGCGATGACGCCGGCTTCGAGCTCCCAGAACCAGGTCTTCCCCGGGGGCTCGGTGATCCCGTTGATCTCTTCGCGCAGCCTGTAGGCCTTCATCGGACCCTCTTCCTCGTGGCCGGAGCCTTCTTCGCTGCGGCCTTCTTCGACGGGGACTTCGTGGCCGGGGACTTCTTCGCCGGGGCCTTCTTCGCTGCGGCTTTCTTGACCGGGGACTTCTTCGCCGGAGCCTTCTTCGCTGCGGCCTTCCTCGACGGGGACTTCTTCGCCGGGGCCTTCTTCGCTGCGGCTTTCTTGACCGGGGACTTCGTGGCCGGGGCCACGGCGACAAGACGGACCGGAGGCTCGTCGACCGGCTCCTCGAGCCCGACCCCCTCGGCGGCCAGTGTCCGGCGCAGCTCGTCGTCGGGGACCCGACGGGCCCAGTTGTAGAACGGCTCGGTCTCACCGCGCTCCGACTGGTACCGGCGGACCACCCGGAGCAGTGCGTTGGGGACGGTGTTCACGGGCCGGGCGTGCTCGATCCAATCGATGAACCCCGAGCCGGCACCCAGCGAGCCGCCCATGCCGATGTCCACGGCCTCCTCGAGGTGGGTGCCCACCTTGGCGATCTCACCCCGGAAGCCGATGTCGGCGATCTGGGGCTGGGCACACGAGGCCGAGCACCCGGAAAAGTGCATGCGCACCACCCCGGCGTCCTCCCGCACCCCCGACCGCTCCCCGGGACGCGGCGCGGCTCCCACCGGCTCCCCGGCCAGTTGCTCGTCGAGGAACCGGGCCCACTTGACGGCCCGTTCCTTCGTCTCCACGATGGCGAACCGGCAGAACTCGCTGCCCGTGCAGGCCACCACGCCCCGGCTGAACGGTCCGGGGAACGGCGAGTACTTGGCCAGCAGCTCCTCGCCCAGCAAGGCGTCGAGCCGGTCCTCGGGCACGCCGGTCAGGGTGAAGTTCTGATCCGTGCTGAGGCGCACGGTCCCGTCGCCGTAGGTCTCGGCCAGCCGGGCCACCTCCACCAGCTCCAACCCCGACATCCGACCCACCGGCACCGAGCAGCCGACGTAGACCAGACCGGGCTGCTTCTGGGGATGGACCCCGACGTGGTCGCCGCGGTAGCGCCTGGTCAGGTCGGTGCCCGCCGGCACCAGGTCGAACGCCGCCCGGTCGGCCAGGGCGCTCCGGAACCCTTCGGGGCCGAGCTCCTGGACGAGGTAGCGCATGCGGGCCAGGCCCCGGTTCTCCCGGTTGCCCAGTTCGCCGAAGGTCTGGGCGATGGCCCGGCACAGCTCGACGGCCTGGTCCGGGCGGACGAAGATGTCGAGGTCGGAGGCCATGCGCTCACCGTCGGACAGGCCGCCGCCGGCCAGCACATTGAACCCGAGCTCACCGTCGGCGGAACGGGCCGGCCACAGCCCGATGTCGTTGATCTCGGCCTGGGCGCAGTCCTCGGTACACCCGGTGATGGAGATCTTGAACTTGCGGGGCAGGTTGGCGTACTCCCGGTTGCCCCCGAAGAACGCCGACACGGCCTGGGCCACGGGCAGGGCGTTGAAGGCCTCGTCGGCATCGATGCCCGAGACCGGGCAGCAGAGCACGTTGCGGGCCGAGTCCCCACAGGCCTGCACGGTCGACACGCCCACGGCGGCGAACCGGCGCCAGATCCGGGGGATGTCCTCGATGCGCAGCCAGTGGATCTGGATGGACTGACGGGTGGTGAGGTCGGCGTAGCGCGATCCGAACACCCGGCTCTCGGAACCGTCGGGGCCCTCGCCGAAGGCGTCGGCCACCACCCCGATCTCCCGGATCTGCGGGGCGGTGAGGAACCCGCCGGGGACCTTGACCCGCATCATGAAGTTGTCGCCGCCCTGCTTCTGCGGGTAGATGCCCGCCCACTTCAGGCGCTCCACCTCGCCGGGGACGGTGGCGATGGCCGCCGGCCCCTCTACCGAGTACCGGTCGATGATGGCGTCGGCGATCTCCAGGGGATGCCGCTCCAGCTTCCACTGCTCGATCTGGTTCAGCTCCCCTACCGTCCGGTAGGGGTTGATGAACCGCATGGCCCGGTCGGAGCCGGTCATGCGGGTGCCGTAGAGCTCGTCCTTGTCCTTGGTCATGCGACGTGGAGCCCGCACTCGACCTTGCCGGTGTCGGCCCACCGGCCCGAACGCGGATCCTCACCCTCGGCCACGGGCCGGGTGGTCGGGGCGCACCCGATGGACAGGTAGCCCTGTGCCAGCAGGGGATGGCGGGGGATCCCGTGGTCGTCCTCGTACCCGGCGATGTCGAGGTCCGTCCAGGTGGCCAGGGGGTTGATCTTGACCAGTCCCCACGCGTCGTCGTAGGCGGCGATCGGCGTGGTGGCCCGTGTCGGGGCGTCGACCCGCTTCAAGCCGGTGATCCACGCCGCCTTGCCGGCCAGGGCCTGCTTCAGGGGCTGGACCTTACGGAACTCGCAGCACCGCTCGGTGCCGCACGGCCAGTCCCCGGCTCCCTCCACGGGCGTGGTCACCGTGAGGTTGAGGTCGTAGCGGGCCCGGATGGTCTCCACGTACCCGAGGGTCTCGGGGAAGTGCGCCCCGGTGTCGAGGAAGATGATCTCGATGCCCGGGTCGGCGGCCACCACCAGGTCCACCAGGACGGCGTCCTGGAAGGAGCAGGCCACGGCCAGCCCCGAGCCGAAGCGCTCGACGGCCCAGGCGATCACCGATCCGGCGGCCGACGTCTCGAACGCCGCCGACCGCTCGTCGATCTCCGCACGGAGCGTGGTCAGTTCCTCGTCGTTCGCCATCTTCCGCTCGCTCTCGCTGGTACCCGGACCGGCCGGCCGGCGCACGGTTCCACCCGTCTCCGGTGGTCGGCCGACCCTACCCGACGGCACACCGACCCGGTCCTTTTCCCCAGTAAATCACTAGCTTTTGTCGGCAACGGTCGGGCGTCCGGCGGCCGCCGCCGGTTGCCCGGACGGCCTGGGACCGAGTATACATGACTAACCAGATCAGCTTTTGACGGAATATCTGCCGGATCCGTCCGTTGACCACACCGGGAGACGGCGTCGGATCGCAGGAGGCCACCGTGCGGGCCGGGCGGGACCGATCGCCCAGGTTCGAGGTACGACGGCCACAGGAGGACCGCAGCACATGACGACCATCCTCGACAGGGCCACCACCGCCACCGACGACGAGACCCCACTCGGAGCATCGCAGACCATGGCTACCCACCCCGTTGACACCCGCTCGCCCGTCGACCACCTGGACCTGCTCGAGGCCCACGCCATCTTCATCATGCGGGAGGTGGCGGCCGAGTGCGAACGTCCCGTCCTGCTGTTCAGTGGGGGCAAGGACTCGGCGGTGCTGCTCCGCCTGGCCGAGAAGGCCTTCAGCCCGGCCGGCCTGCCCTTCCCCATCCTCCACGTGGACACCGGGCACAACTTCCCCGAGGTGCTGGAATTCCGCGACCGCCGGGTCGCCGAATTGGGTGAGCGCCTGCTGGTGGCCTCGGTCCAGGAGTCCATCGACACCGGACGGGTGGCCGACCCGGGCGAGGGGGGCATGCGGAACCGGCTCCAGACCACCGCGCTGCTCGACGCCATACGCGCCCACGGCTTCGACGCCTGCATCGGCGGGGCCCGACGCGACGAGGACAAGGCCCGGGCCAAGGAGCGGGTCCTGTCGTTCCGCGACACCTTCGGCCAGTGGGACCCCAAGCGCCAGCGGCCCGAGCTGTGGCAGCTCTACTCCGGCCAGGTGCAGCCGGGCGAGAGCCTGCGGGCCTTCCCGCTGTCCGACTGGACCGAGCTCGACATCTGGCAGTACATCGCCCGCGAGTCGATCGAGCTCCCGTCCATCTACTTCGCCCACCGCCGGACCGTGGTCGAGCGCAACGGCATGCTGCTGGCCCTGTCCCAGTGGGTCACGCCGGCCGAGGGCGAGCCGGTGACCGAGGAGACCGTGCGGTTCCGCACCGTCGGGGACGCCACGTGCACCGGCGCCGTCCGGTCGGAGGCCACCACGATCGAGGTGATCATCCGGGAGGTCGCGGCCTCGCGGGTCTCCGAGCGGGGGGCCACCAGGGCCGACGACAAGTTCTCGGAGACCGCCATGGAGGACCGCAAACGCGAGGGGTACTTCTAGGCGATGACCGCAGCCCCGGACGGTGGGACCACCATCGGCGGACCGGTCAGCGAGCCCCACATGGACCTGCTCCGCTTCGCCGCGGTGGGATCGGTCGATGACGGCAAGTCCACGCTGATCGGCCGGCTCCTCCACGACACCAAGCAGCTCTTCGACGACCAGCTCGAAGCCGTGGCCACCGCGTCGCGCAACCGCGGTGTGGGCGAGCTCGACCTGTCCTTCATCACCGACGGCCTCCGGGCCGAGCGTGAGCAGGGCATCACCATCGACGTCGCCTACCGCTACGCCGCCACCCCCACCCGCAAATTCATCATCGCCGACTGCCCGGGCCACGTGCAGTACACCCGCAACATGGCCACCGGTGCCTCCACCGCCGATCTGGCCCTGGTCGTCGTCGACACCCCGAAGGGACTGCGGGAGCAGACCCGTCGCCACGTCTGCATCGCCGCCCTCCTCGGGGTCCGCCACCTCATCGTGGCGGCCAACAAGATGGACCAGATCGACTGGGATCGGGCCGCCTTCGACCGGGTGGTGGCCGAGATGGCCGAACTGTCGGACCGCCTGGGCGTGGCCTCGTGCACGGTGGTCCCCGTCTCGGCCCTGCGCGGTGACAACGTGGCCGAGGCGTCCGACGCCGCCCCGTGGTACGACGGGCCGACCGTGCTCGAGGCCCTCGAGGCCGCCCCGGCCGGGTCGTGGGCCGGGGTCCACGGTGCCCACAAGGGCTCGGGGGCCCGCCTGCCGGTCCAGTGGGTCCTCCGCCACCCCGGGGGTGGGCGGACCTACGCCGGGATGGTGAACGGGGGGCCGCTGTCCCTCGGCGACGAGGTGGTGGTCCTGCCGGGCGGCCAACGGACGTCGGTGGCCGCCGTGGGGACGGCCGACGGCCCGCTCGACCGGGCCCCGGTGGGCCTGTCCGTCTCGGTGCGGCTGGCCGACGACCTCGACGTGAGCCGGGGCGACCTCCTGGCCGCCGCCGACGACCCGGCCGAGGTGACGAACCAGCTCGAGGCCACCGTCTGCTGGTTCGACCAGCGGCCGCTCTCGGCCGGCGGCCAGTTCCGGCTGAAGCACACCACCCGGGTCACCCCGGCCCGGATCCTGGCCGTCACCGGTCGCCTCGACGTCAACGATCTCGAGATCCTGCCGGCCGACTCGTTGGACGACAACGACATCGGGACGGTGACCATCGCCGTGGCCACCCCGCTGGCCGTCGACCCGTACCACCACAACCGGATCACCGGGAGCTTCGTCCTGATCGACCCGGCCACCAACGCCACGGTGGCCGCCGGGATGATCGGCCGGCCCGACCTGTCGCCGCTCGACGACCCGGACTGAGGGCCGCGCCGTGGCGCACGACGCCCCGCTGTACCCGGTGTCCCTGGTCGTCGCCGGACGGCCCTGCCTGGTGGTCGGGGGTGGCCACGTGGCCGCCCGCAAGATCGAGGGCCTGTTGGCCTGCGGGGCCGACGTGACCGCCGTGGCCCCCGAGATGACCGGGGCCGTCGAGGACCTGGCCGGGGGCGGGGCGGTCGGCGGGGCGGTCGGCGGGGCGGTCGACGGGGCGGGTTCGCTGCACCTCGAGCGGCGCCCGTACCGGGCCGGGGAGGCCTCGGCCTACCGGCTGGTGGTCACGGCCACCGGCCTGCCCGAGATCGACCATGCCGTGGCCGCCGACGCCGAGGCGGCCGGCGTCTGGGTCAACAGTGCCGACGACCCCGCCAACTGCTCGTTCCTCCTGCCCGCCGTCCACCGCGACGGGCCGGTCACCGTGGCCGTGTCCACCGGTGGGTCGAGCCCGGCGCTGGCCGGCTGGCTGCGCACCACGGTGGCCGACGCCCTCGGGCCCCACCTCCCCGAACTGGCTGCCCTGCTCGATGACGCCCGCGGCCGGCTCCGGCGATCGGGGCGTTCGACCGAGTCCATCGACTGGCGGCCGATCCTCGACGGCCCGGTGGTCGCCCTGGTGCGGGACGGGCGCACCGACGAGGCCCGAACGGTCCTGTGGGAGGCCCTGGGCCTCCAGCGCTGACGGGCCCCGGTCCGAGGCCGGCCACCCGCCGGGGGCACCGGGCACCCGCGGTCGGCTCAGGGCTTCGCCGTCATCACCACGGTGGCCACTACGAAGATGAGCAGCTCGGCCGAGGCCACGCCGGCCACCTGCAGGCACAGGGCCCGGCTGCCGGCCACGGTGACCGGGTCCTCGGCCACCAGGTCCTGGAGCCGCCGCTCCGCCGGCCACAGGGCCA
>Ga0302276_10001612_pt1 | contig 20372 bp, 17 predicted proteins | sample III_Bog_N2_3_FD_198768 | JGI IMG/M metagenome (GOLD analysis project Ga0302276, IMG submission 198768) | Peat permafrost microbial communities from Stordalen Mire near Abisko, Sweden - III_Bog_N2_3 | ecosystem: Environmental > Terrestrial > Soil > Wetlands > Peat | place: Sweden: Abisko...
CTGCTGCGCGCCGGCCTCACTCAGCGCGTTGTCGGTAATCGTCACATCCTCGTGCAGCGTCGGACCGATATTCTCCGGAGTGAAGCTGATTGGTAGATCGCACTCCTGCCCTGCGCTCAGGCTGGTCGAATTGATGCAGGCGTTGGCGTCGCCGCTCTCCTGCAAGAAGTCCGCCGGATAGCTGACGGCCGTGAAATCCAGCGGTTCGTTGCCGATGTTGAAGATCTGCGATGTCCGCGTGCCGTCCGTGGTATCGATCGAACCCAGAAGCGTCGGCGTCGGGAAGACCACCATTGGCGGCTCCGAGCGCTGCCACTTGAGGACGCGGTTGTTATTCGAGTCCGTAATAAACAGGTCGCCCGCGCCATCCACCGCGATGCCCTGGGGAGAGTTCAGCCCCAGGCCATTCACCACCGGGGCGACGGCGATGGCTGACCCGCCCCCGGCTGGAATCTCCACCACGCGGTTGTTGTTGGCGTCCGCGATGAACAGATCCCCGGCCGCGTCCACCGCGATGCCCACCGGGCCGTTCAGCGCAAGGCCGTCCACCGTGGGCGCAAGCGCAGTCGATGGTCCGCCCCCGGCCGGTACCTCCACGACGCGGTTGTTGCTCGTGTCTGTAATGAATAAGTCGCCCGCGCTGTCCAATGCAACGCCATAGGGGCCATTGAGCCCGAGGCTATTGACCGTGGGGTCGATGGTAATCGGCGCCCCTCCGCCGGCCGGCACTTCCACCACGCGACTGTTGTAATTGTCCGCGACGAACACATCGCCCGCTCCGTCCACCGCCGCGTCGGTGGGGTAATAGAAACCGGCGTCGATGGCCTTCGCATATCCGCCTCCGGACGGCGCCACCATCACCTCCGAGCCCACTTCAGCGTACTGACCCTGGGGGACGTACCAGTAGGAATTCGTGACCAACACATCGCCCGCTCCGTCCACCGCAACGCCCCAACTCAAGTTCAGTCCATAGCCACCCACCGCCGGGGAGATGGCGCTCGCCGCGCCCCCTCCGGCCGGGACCTTCACCACGCGGAATTGGTCCGCGATGAACAGATCCCCCAACCCGTCCACCGCCACGCCCAGGGGATAATTCAGCGCTGTGCCATTCACCACCGGGGAGGGGTCCGTCCAGGTGCCGGGTCCATATGCGATCTGGGGTCCGGTTCCGACTCCATAAATCGGCACGCTGGCCAACTGCATCCCCTTATTTCCGGCCTCAGAGAACAACACCACCGCGCCCACGCGCAGACCAGCCGATGTCGGCGTAAAGATCACGTTGACCGTGCAATTGGTCGCCGAAGTGTACGTCGTCGCCGTGCAGGTCGACCCCGTGGCCTCGGTGAAATCCATGCTCGCCGCCCCTTGCGTCATTACGCCAATGCTCCCCACCGTGTTGCCCGGAGAGGCGATCGAGAAGCTCACTGCCTGCGGTGTGCTCGGCGTGCCGATCGCCAGCGAGCCGAAATTCACGCTGCTCTCCGATGCCGTCACATGCGACGTCGCCAATACGTTGATTGAAACAGAACCAGACACGCCATCCGCGTCCAGCGGGCAGATCGCCTGCATGCCAGGAGTCTGCACCACCACCTGGATGGTTGTCTGGGCGTCGTCCGGAAAGCTGGTCGCCTGCATCGCGGGCAATATCGCGTCCTGATCCGTGCTGTAGTAGTCGAGCCACAGCCCGCCGCTCTGGCTGTCCGGACCCGCCGTGACGGTGATGTTGAACGGCACACCCGCGCTCACAGTGGATGGGGCCGACACACCCAACCCCCCAAACTCCACAAACCCGCACGGACCCGGCTGCGGCTGTGCCACCGCGGGAGACACCAGCCCAGCCAGAACTAGCAGCAGGGAGGTGCAGTGAAGCAGGGACGAAAATCTGTTCATGAAGAAAGTGGTTTTCATCGTCATAAGAAGCCTCGATTCGCAACGACGGAAAGGGCCTTGGCAAAACGCTGGTGGGGCATCCACTCGCTCTGACGGCTGGGAGCAACTGAATCTTGCATCTTGCCATCTCCCCGTCCGTACCCTGGAGAAATCGCCGTCGCGCAGATGCTACTCCTCCTTTGCCTCTCCATGCACGGCATCTTCGAGGAAATCCTCAGAAAAGGGGTGATGATTTCGAGCCGGCAAAGCGGCGATTCTGTCCAAGAATCGCATCTCCGCGAGCCCTTTCCAGGCGTTGCCTGGCGTCGGGGAATCGTATCTGTCTCAAAGCAGCACACAACGCAGACTTTGGTAGCACCGGGTACCCAGTTTAGGGGATTGGGAGCGCACCCAATCGCGCATACGATCTTGACTATGGCGACACCAATCTGGAGAGCCGAGATCGACCCGCAGCCAGAGCAGCCTGAAGCGGACGATACGGTGGGGCCGTACGGGAAGACAAGCTTGAACCTGCCCAGAAATTCCGACTCAACTCAGCAGCGCGAAGTGCTGGATGCTCTGCCGCTGCTGGTCTTCCTGGAGCGCGCCGGCAAGGTGGTGTTTGCCAACGCTGAAGCCCGCCAGATGCTCGGCGTGCCCGATGGCGACTGGGTCGAGCGGCCAGTCGAAGACGTGCTCTGGGGCCTGTTTCCCGGCACCGCAGAGCCGCAGACCCATCTCATCGCCACCCGCTGCGGCAGCCCCTTCCATGCCACCGTGCCCACGCGCAACGGTCGCCTGCTTCCCGTCGAGGGAACCTACAGCCTGCTGAACGCCGACCTGCGCGAGGCCATCATCGTCGCCCATCCCAGCGGCCGCGTGAAGGCGCCCAAGTCGCGCCTGATGGAAGACGTGCTGGCCAGCATTCCGGAAGCCGTAGCCATCGTCCACGGCAAGCACGTGCTCTACACCAACCCCGCCTTCACGCAGATGTTCGGCTACACGGCTGAGGAAGCCGGCGGCGGCAACCTGCGCGAGCTGATTGTGCCCGAGACCCGCCACTACGAGCTGGCCATGCTCGAAAAGGAAGTCGATCAGAAGGGCCGCGTCACTATCGAGACCGTCCGCATGACCAAGTCCGGCGAGCTGATTGATGTCGCCCTGGTCGGCGCTCCGCTCCGCGTCGACGGCGCCAGCGTCGGCTACGTGCAAAGCTTTCGCGACATCAGCGAGCGCAAGCAGGCAGAGGCGCAGGTCGTGCATGACTCGCTCTTCGACGTGCTCACCGCGCTGCCCAATCGCGCCCTCTTTCTTGATCGCCTCGCCCTTGCGCTCAAGCGCCGCACCCGCCGCCGCAATCAGAACTGCGGCGTGCTGCTCGTTGACCTGGACCGCTTTGAAGAGATCAAAACCACCCTCGGCCACGCCGCCGGCGACCGCTTACTGAAAGCCGTCTCCGAGCGCCTGCGCGCCTCCATGCGTCCTGAGGACTCCGCTTCGCGCATCGGCAACGATGTATTCGCCGTGCTGGCTGAAAATCTCCTCGACCGCGACGATCTGGCCTCCCTCGCCGCCCGCATTGCGCACCGCCTGGCAGAGCCATTCGACGTGTTCGGAAGCCTGGTGCGCGTCAGCGTCAGCATGGGCGCTGCCATGGCCGGCCCTGAGCATGTGACCGCCGACCTGCTCGTCCGCGACGCGGACTTTGCCCTGAATCGCGCCCAGCTCGACGGCGGCGGCATTGTGCAGCTGTTCGATCGCCAGATGGAGCCGCCTTCTCGCTGCAAAGACCAGGACCCGGAGCGCGAACTGCGCCGCGTGCTCGACAAGCGCCAGTTCGAAATCTGGTATCAGCCCATCTATCAACTCAAGACCGGCAAGCTTGAGGGCTTCGAGTCGCTCTTGCGCGTGCGCCGTCACGACGGCAAAGTCGACAGTTTCCGCGAGCTGCTCCGCGTAGCCGAGGACACCGGCCTCTCCGTCTCCCTGGGCCGCGAAACCATGGATGCCGTATGCCGCCAGCTCCGCAGTTGGGCAGATGGAGTATCGGCACAGCAGCTCACCCTCACGCTCAATCTTACCGAGCGCCAGTTCTACCATCCTGAAATGGTCGCGCAGCTCCAAAAATCTCTCGCCGCCAATGCCGTCGATCCCACGCGCCTGCTGTTTGAGATCGCCGAGACCACGCTCAACCTGCATCCTGAGGCCGCCGCGGCCACGCTTGAGCGCATGGCCGAGTGCAACGTGCGCATCGCCGTGGACAACTTCGGCGCCCGGCTCGGTTCGCTCAGCCATCTCGCCCAACTCCCCATCGACGTAGTCAAGATCGCGCCGCGCCTGATCGCCGACGCAGCCTCCACCGGCCGCTCCGCAGCGGTGCTCGAGTCGCTCATCCAGCTCGGCCAATCGCTCGGCATCGCGGTGATAGCGCAGGGAATCGAAACGCCCGGGCAGTTGGAAGCGCTCAACCGCATGGGCTGCGAGTTCGGCCAGGGACACCTGTTCTCCTACGCCCTGGAGGCTGCCCGCGCCACCAAGCTCGCCGGCCTCGGCCACTGGGCTCTCGCCGCCGGTGCCTGAGCAGCCTGCGCCGGTGTACCATGGCCTACATGACGCCCCGAAAGCCGGCCGCCACGCCGCGTGCGGCCCTCAAGCCCACTGCCGCCGCCAAGCAAGCCAGCCGCAGCAGTAAACCAGCCAGCAAACCACCCAAGCAACTGGTCATCGTCACCGGCATCTCCGGCGCCGGCAAGGCTTCCGCGCTGCGCGCCTTTGAAGACCTCGGCTATCACGCCGTCGACAATCTCCCTCTCGAGCTGCTGCTTGAGTTCGCCGCGCTGGTATCAAAATCAACTGAGGTCGCCCAGGCCGCCATCGTCGTCGATGTGCGCGAAGGCTCCACGCTCGATCGCCTTCCTGAAATCCTCATCGGCGTGCGCAAGCTGCTGCCCACCCGCGTCGTCTTTCTCGACGCCCAGGATGTCGTCCTCGTCCGCCGCTACTCCGAGACCCGCCGCCCGCATCCGCTCGGCAAGTCGGAGACCGTGTCCCGCTCCATCGTTGAAGAGCGCCAGCTCCTCGACCCCATTCGCAACGTGGCCGATACGCTCATCGACACCTCCACCTTCAACGTCCACCAGCTCCGCGCGCACATCCTGGAGCGCTACGGCAGCGAAGAGAAGCGCACGCACCTGCTCGTTTCCTGTCTCAGCTTTGGATTCAAGAACGGCGTACCCCTCGATGCCGACATGGTCTTCGATGTGCGCTTCCTGCCCAACCCGCACTTCGTGCCCGCCTTCCGCAAACTCACCGGGCTGGACCCGAAAGTCGCCGCCTACGTGCGCCGGTTCGCGCAGACCGGCGAGTTTCTCGCCAAGGTCACCGATCTGATGCTCTACCTGCTGCCGCACTATGTGAGCGAGGGCAAGAGCTATTTGACCGTAGCCTTCGGCTGCACCGGCGGCCAGCACCGCAGCGTGATGATGGCCGAAGAGATGTCCAAGCGCCTGAAGAAGGCCGGCTACCAGGTCAAAGTCGTCCACCGCGACATGCCACGGTGACTTCGCAAGCCTGCGAACCCATCGACAACGGCACGAGGGATCGAACGCACAATGAATCGCCGATCCGCCATTTTGATTGCCGCGATCCTGCTGCTGCTGGTGACCTCGCAAGCTCAGTCGCCGGCCTTGAAATTCGTGAAGAAAATAGGTTTCGGCTGGCCCACTGACAAGTGGGGGTGGATGAGCTTTGTCGCGTTCAGCCCAGACGGAACGATGGTCGCATCAGACGGACCGGCCACACCAAACGGCGCCTACGGCAACCTTACGATTTGGAGCTTCCCGGACGGGCGTTTGATCCGAGAGTTCTCCGTCCAGCCGATAGCTATTTCAGATGACTGGAAATATTTTGCAGGCCCTCACAGTGTCAGCGAACTGCAGACCGGAAAGACGATCATTTCGCTGGGCAAGAAAGATTTCGCAGGTTTTGCCTTCAGCCCCGATAGCCGCTATGTTGCCGAGTCGTTGCCCGGCCACAGCGTTCGCGACTCCAGCATTCGCATCGTCGACCTTGCTACTGGCAAACAGACCAATGCATTCGGAATGTACGCCCCCTTCTCGATGGCGATCAGTCCCGATGGCGGGATGCTCGCGGCGGGCTATTGGAACAAGGTAGCGATCTGGAACGTGGTTACGGGAAAGCGCGTCGCGTTACTCAGTGGATTTGCCCGGTATGTCTATGGGCTCTCATTCAGCAGAGATGGCAAGTTACTTGCGGCGGGCAACGACGTGGGCGAACTCCAAATCTGGGATGTTAACCGTCAGGTCCGGCTTCATGCTGTCCGCCCCGCAGGCGGCTATAGTTACGTATCAAATCCAGCCTTCAGCCCTGACGGGCGGTTGGTCGCGGTAGGAATCTATGGCACCGGGTCCGTATTTCTCATCGATGTGAACACCGGAAAACTTCTCGACCATCAGTTAGTGTCAGGGATCGGATGCGGGTCTGTCGCGTTCAGCCCGGATGGCCGCTTTCTGATCACGCCGTCTACTGGAGGCTTAATCAAGTGGCCCTACGATCAAGGCGGGACGATTCGTGTCTTCGAGGTCCACGCCCCTTGATATTGCTAAGGAGTTGCGGGCTTCCCTGGAAGCTCATCGAGCCAGCGCCACAACAGATCCTTGTCTTCCGGATGTGAGGAATCAATCCAGCCCACCATGGATCGGGAAGAAGTTGCCTGCAGCGCCTCAGGATACTCAGACGCATTCCCCCTTGTGTGGGGCGAGGCCGGAAGAAACCACAAAGATGGCATGAGCAACGAAAGTGACGCGGCTCTTTCGTCGAAGCTGTCTTTGAAGAGCAGGTGCGCCGGAACCCACTTTGCGCGCGCATCGCGAAAGATTGCATCGGCAGGATCGTCAATCGGCTCGTCGACAACCACACCGGCCAGTTCAGGATGGGCGGCGGCAACTTCCAGCGCCAGGTTCGCCCCCAGCCCGGAGCCGTCCAGAATGATCGAGGCGGCAGGCACGTGGCGGGTTGTCGTCAGATAGGCGAGCGCCCATTCAGCATCCTCGCGCCAGCGCCGCTCGCTGGGGTGCGCAAACTGGCTCTGCCCGTATCCGCGATAGTCGAACCCCAGAATATTCACGCCCACCGCATGCAGCGCAGCCAGCGCATCCACCGCATCGCCAAGGTTTCCGTTCTGCCCATGCAGATAGAGAACCGTGTAGCGCCCATAGCGCGCGCCGTCCGTCGCCGGAATCCACCAGCCCCTGAGCCGCGCCTTGCCAGCCTCAGTCGTGGCGAAGCCCACCGGGTCGAACGCCATGCCCACGCTCGCTGGCGTCCGCGCAACCGTCGCCGCCGGATGGTAAAGCAGCTGCCAACTGCCCTGCCAGAACAGCAGGCACAGCGTGAGCCATGCGCACGCCGCCGCAGACACAATAGCCACCCCGAGCGCGGCCAGCACCCACCGCCCGCTTACCGTAGGCTGCGACTGCGGCGGAACCGGCCTGGATGGCAGTGCTCTACGCGGCATGGGAGTGGTTCAGTACTTGACGATCGCCGCGAATGAGTCTGGCTTCAGGCTTGCGCCGCCCACCAGTGCGCCGTCAATCTCTTCCTGGCCAATCAGCGCGGTCGCATTGTCCGGCTTCACGCTGCCGCCATACAGAATGCGGACCGCCGCAGCCACATCCGCGCCCAGCAGCTTGGCCACTTCCGCGCGGATAATCTTGTGCGCTTCCACAGCGATCTCAGGGGTCGCCGTTTTGCCGGTGCCGATGGCCCACACCGGCTCATACGCAATCACAATCGGCCCCGCGGCCTCTGCGGTGATGCCAACAAACGCGCCGGTGATCTGCGTCTTCAACACCGACTCGGTCTGGCCCGCCTCACGCTCGGCCAGCACTTCGCCTACGCAGACGATCGGCACCACGCTGTGCTTTAGCGCCGTGTGGAGTTTCTTGTTGACGATCTCGTCGGTCTCCGCAAAATACTGCCGCCGCTCCGAGTGCCCGATCAGCGTGTGCGTGCCGCCCACAGCCTTCAGCTGACCAACCGAGGTCTCGCCTGTGTAAGCGCCCTCTTCGGCAAAGTGAACGTTCTGCGCCCCTACCGAAACGTTGGAGTACTTGGCAGCCGCAACCACCGTAGGCAGCAGCACCGGCGAGGGAAACAAGGCAATCTCGTCGCGGTCGTGACCGGCAACGAGGGGCAAAAAGGCATCCACAAAGGCCTTCGCTTCTGAAGGCGTCTTGTACATCTTCCAGTTGGCGGCAATAAGTGCTTTACGGGGCATTTTTGTCAAACTCCTCTGCCTGATTCTAGTGGATGAAACTGAGGGGGCGGGTGACGGCGCTCACAATCAGACGCACGGGAAGGCCATCCAAGGAATGGTGTGGGGAGCCGCTACTCGCGCGCCCGCGCCACCTGCACACCGGTTGAATCCTCCGGCACTTCGCCTGCCAGGAACGCTTCACGATGGTCCGGATCGCCCAGGTCCATTTTGAAGTGGTGCCAAATGTCGTCTTTCCAAATGCCCATGTTCCACGGCCCAGAGACCGAGTCAGAGAACTGCCACACAACGTGGAAGCCCTCTTCATTCGTGAACCCCTCGTTGTCCGCCTGGATGATGGCATCCCCGCGCTCCCACAGATGCGAACGCAGCGCGTGCAGCACGTTGCCGCCCTCTTCGGTCTCCGCGCCTTGCAGATGCAGGAAGGCGTAGACCGTCTTCACCTCGGCCAGGTAATCGGTGAGCCACTCCACACCGCTCTCCGGCTTGCAGTCCTGCAACTCTTCGGTGAAGTCGGCAATCTGGTCCTGGCCCACGGAACCGATCTCAACCGGGTTACGCTCGAGCACCGCGACCTCAACCTCGTCGGCGCCAGAGAGCAGCAGCGACTCCCAGTCCTCCTCTTCGCCGCTCTCGATGGTCAGCTTGTAGTAGGGAAATCCGGCTCGCACGAAATCGGCTAGCTCTTCAACGGAAGGGAACTCGGCATCCTTCGATAAGACGCGGGTGTAATAGGGCACTGATCTTCTCCTGGTTCTCAGACACGAAACTGGCCCGGATGAAAGTATCCGGACCAGTTTGTGATGCACGCAAAGAGTTACTTGTCCGTCAACGCTTCCACGCCCGGCAGCTTTTTGCCTTCGAGGAATTCCAGGCTGGCGCCGCCGCCGGTCGAAATGTGCGTGATCTGGTCGGCTACGCCGGCCTGGTTGATCGCACTCACCGAGTCTCCGCCGCCAATGATCGAGATGGCCGCCTTGTTGGCCGCAACGGCCCTGGCGATGGCGTTGGTGCCCACGGCAAACTTGGGAAACTCAAACACGCCCGCCGGCCCGTTCCACACAATCGTGCGCGCGGTCGAAACCACTTCTTCAATCGCCTTGATCGACTTGGGTCCGATATCCAGACCCTGCCAGTCTGAGGGGAAATTCACTGACGTATCCCACGGCTGCGTCTTCGCATCGGGCGAGAAGCTGTCGGCAAGAATATTGTCGACCGGCAGCAGCAGCTTGACGCCCTTCGCCTTGGCTTTGTCTATCGCCGCCTTGGCCATGTCGATCTTGTCTTCTTCCACCAGGGACTTGCCGGTCGTCACGCCCAGCGCGCGCTGGAAGGTGTAAGCCATCCCGCCGACGATGACCAGCGTATCCACTTTGTCGAGCAGGTTGTCGATGACATCGATCTTGCCGGAGATTTTTGAGCCGCCGATAATCGCAACGAACGGTTTCTCCGGATTTTCAAGAGCTTTACCGAGGTAGGTGATCTCCTTTTCCATCAGCAATCCGGCAACAGCGGGCTTGAGGAAGTGCGTGATCCCTTCGGTCGACGCGTGGGCCCGATGTGCGGAACCGAATGCATCGTTGACATAAACCTCGGCGAGCGCGGCCAGGGCCTTCGAGAAGGCTGGATCGTTGGCTTCTTCCTCGGCGTGATAGCGCAGGTTCTCAAGCAGCAGTACCTGGCCGGACTCAAGCTGGCGCGAAAGCTCGCTGGCGATCTCGCCGATGCAGTCGGGCGCGAAGGCTACGTTGATGGAGCCGTCCACTTCCTTGTCGAGCAGTTCGCGGAGCCGGTCAACGATCGGGCGCAGCGAGTACTTGGGGTTCGGCTTGCCCTTGGGGCGGCCCAGGTGCGAGGCGAGGATGACTTTTGCGCGGCGCTTCAAGGCGTAGACGATGGTGGGCAGCGTGGCCACGATGCGCGTGTCGTCGGTGATCTCCGTGCCGTCTTCCGAGAGCGGCACGTTGAAGTCGACGCGGATGAAGACGCGCTTGTTGGTCAGTTCGATGTCACGAATGGAGAGCTTTGCCATGATGTTTTCCTTGAAAACAGTGAACAGTGATCAGGGTTTCGGCGTCACTGTGAGCAACTATGCGGTTTCGAAAGGCTCGGTAATCACCGCGTCAAATTCCATTTCAATGCGCCAGGCGGGGTTGAGGAGCGCGGCGACGACAACCATGGTGGCCGCAGGCCGGACCGCGCCGAAGAACTCGCCGTGTACGCGGCCCACAGCCTCCCAGTCCTCGGCGTGGGTGAGATACATGCGGGTGCGCACCACGTCGTTAAACGTGGCGCCCGCTTCAGCAAGAGCTTTTTCCGCGATGGCGAAGATGCGCCGCGTCTGCCCGGTCGCGTCTTCGTTGTCCGCGCCAACCGGGCCCGTGCCGGCAAGATGAACGGAGTTCGCCACGCGTACGGCGCGGGAGAAGCCGATGATGGGCTCGTATGGAGAACCGCCAGTAATGTTTTTTCGCATGGATTTCTTGAGAGATCAGATGTGAACGATCAGAGACCGGGAGCCCGGAATCAGCGATCCGCAAAAACTGATCTCTGATCCCTGACCCCTGATCTCTGTTTCGGTTTACAGGCCCTTCTCCACCAGGAAGCCGATCAGATCCACGACGCGGTTGGAGTAGCCCCACTCGTTGTCGTACCAGCTCAGCACCTTCACGCTCTGGCCAACAACCTTGGTCAGCGGTGCGTCCACAATCGAGCTGCGCCGGTCTCCCTTGAAGTCGGAGCTGACCAGCTCGTTGGAGTCGACGCCCAGAATGCCCTTCAGTTCGCCCTTGGAGGCGGCCACGAAGGCGGCGTTCAGCTCTGCCGCAGTGGTGGGCTTCTCGGCGATGTAGGTCAGGTCGACGATGGACACGTTGGGGGTGGGTACGCGAATGGCGAAGCCGTCCAGCTTGCCGGCGGTCTCCGGGATCACCAGCTTGAGAGCCTTGGCGGCGCCGGTGGAGCTGGGAATCATGCTCAGGGCAGCAGCGCGGGCGCGGCGCAGGTCCTTGTGCGGGGTATCCAGAATCACCTGGTCGTTGGTGTAGCTGTGGATGGTGGTCATGATCCCGCTGACCAGGCCGGTGGTCTCCAGGATCACCTTGACGACAGGCGCCAGGCAGTTGGTGGTGCAACTGGCGTTGGAGATGATGTTGTGCTTGGCCGGGTCGTACTTGTCCTGGTTGACGCCGAGGACGAGGGTGATGTCTTCGTTCGAAGCCGGGGCGGAAATGATGACCTTCTTCACGGTCGCGCCCAGATGCGCTTTGGCCTTGGCGCCATCGGTAAAGAAGCCGGTGGACTCGACCACAATCTCTGCGCCGACAGAAGCCCAGTCCAGCTTGGCCGGATCGCGCTCGGAGAAGACTTTGATCTGTTTGCCGTCGACGGAGATGAATCCTTCGCCGGAGGTAACTTCGTTCTTCAGGTTGCCCAGAATCGAATCGTACTTGAGCAGGTGGGCCAGAGTCGCCGGGCTGGTCAAGTCGTTGACGGCGACAAATTCAATCTCAGGATTGCCAAGTGCGGCGCGAAAAACGTTGCGGCCAATACGGCCGAAGCCATTGATACCAACCTTAACTGCCATGAATAGTCTCCTTGGTGATCGGTGAAGCTTTGTGGTGTTGAACTTCGTCAGTTCGGCGTTTGAAATGCGCCCAGGCGGCAATTCCACCAAACCCATGATGGTAACACCGCTGTCAACGGAAATCGGATGAAAATGCATCGATTCCGCAGGCGAAAGCGCAAAGTGTCTCAAGAAGAGTTTGTCATGCCGGTTTGAATACCCGCTGTGACCAGCTGCACACAATTTGCAGGCGGCGCGGCTATTATGGTATTCGGGTATCACGACAAAAGGTGTCCAAGGCTTGATGAGAAGACGTTCAAGACGCGCCCCGAATACATCGGAATCCACAGGCAAAATCGGCCAGGAACTCCCATCGAATCAGCTGGCTCCGCTGGTGCCGTTCTATCCGGACGAGACCCCCGCGACCAAGCCTGCCGAGGCCCCGCGGCTGCTGCGCGAGCATGAGCCGCGCGCACAAGCTCCGCCTCCGGCAGCTCCCGAAAGGGCACGGCAGGAGCGGCCTGCGCCGGAACGCCACCGCGCGCCGCGCTCTGAGCGCCCCGCCCGCCGGGACTGGGATGAGCCCGCCGGCTCAGGCCGCTTCGAGCTCGAAACCCAGCCGGAGTCGCCCAGCATCCCGCCCCCTGAGCCTGAAGCCGCCGGCCGCTCGCCGCAGGCGCCCAAGGGCTACGTGGTGCTGGCCATCGGCATGCCCGGCTCGGGCAAAACCACCTGGTTCCGCCGCCGCGGCGTCACGCCCCTGTCGAGCGACCTGCTGCGCAACATCCTCTTTGACGATGTCGAGGAGCAGCGCTACCAGGGGCTGGTCTTCTCCACGCTGCGCTCACTGCTGCGCGCCCGGCTCATCGCCCGCATGCCGTGGAACTACGTGGACGCGACGAATCTTTCCATCCACGAGCGCCGCCAGTGGATCAAGATGGCCAAGAGCTTTGGCTACGAGGTGCAGGCGGTCTTCTTCGACGTGCCGCTCGAGGTTTGCCTGGAGCGCAACAGCAAGCGCGACCGCTCGGTGAGCGAAGACGTGATGCGCAAGATGGCCGAAAAACTCAAGCCGCCGGTGTTCGAAGAGGGCTTCGACAAGATTACGGTGGTGAGGGTGAAGAGCGCGGGGTAAGCGCCCTTTCGCACACACCTAAAGCTAATTCGAAATCGACCAACAATCGCCCGGAGCGCAAGCCTGCTTCGGGCGATTGCCGTTTACTCCCCGCTGAACGGATTCGTCTCCTGCGGCTTCAGCGTCGTCGGGTCGGGATGTCCCTCAGCTTCCACCGCGTGCTGTCCAGGCTGCTTGTCGGCCGGTGCATCCACCGTCTGCTCCGAGAGCCGAAACACCCGGTTGGGGTCGCCGGGCAGCAGGTGGTTCGCCTCAAGCGCCAGCCGCACCCGCCGCCGGAACTCCCGCACCGGAGCATACTGCTGCGTGGCCCGCGTCTTGAAGATGACCGGAAAGATCATCTCCGACCCCTTCACCTGGTCCACGCCCAGAATCTGCGGATCGGCGATAAAAACGCTCTTGAACGCATCGCTCTTGCGAATCTCCATCGCAATGTTTCCCAGCAGCGTCAGCACCTTGTCTGGATTGGCTGAGAAGTCCACGCTCACGTTGATGGTGGCCACCGAGTAGCCCACGCTCTGGTTGGCCACCGTTGTGATCTGCGAGTTGGGAATCACATAGAGCGTTCCATCGCCGTCGCGCACCGTGGTTTTGCGCAGGCTCATGGCTTCCACCGTGCCGGTCAGGCCGGCCAGGCGCACCGTGTCGCCCACATTGAACTGGTCTTCAATCAGGATCAGGATGCCGTTGAGCATGTCCTTGACGATGGTCTGCGCGGCCAGGCCGATGGCCACGCCGGCGATTCCTGCCGAAGCCAGCAGCGGGGCCAGGTTCACATCGAGCGCGGCCAGAATCTGCAAGCCGGCGATCAGGCCAATTGCGGCCAGCCCCGTGGTGCGGATGACACCGGCCAGGGTTCTGACCTGGCCCACGCGGGCGGGGTCGGCCGCGTGCTGCTCGGCCACCCGGATCATGTTTTTCGTTACCAGCCGCAGCAGCCGGCTGAGCACCAGCGCGATCAGCGCCACCACCACAAGATGCGGTAGCTTCAGGCGGATAAACTCCTGCGCGTCCACGGCCCACTCGTCCACCACCCTGCCCATGAAGCGGCCTTCGGCAAGCCAGCCCGGCCGCAAGGCGATGAGAAAAAGATGCGTCGCAATGCTCATGTTTCTAGACTAGACTGTGCGCACAGGGTGGTTGGCGCGGCGATGTCCAAACTTGAACAGGCATTCGCCGCCACGCGCGGCAAAATCGCCCGTGAGGTGCCGATGAGAGCGTTTCCCCGTTACAATCCGGCCGGTCAAAAGAATCGCCGCATGCTGGCTCCTGCGGCCCTCGTGCTCGTTGCAGCGGTGCTCGCATCCGGCCAGCAATCCTCGCCGCCCGGCCAGCCGCAGCCCACCGCCGGCCAGCAGGCGCCCGACCCCGGCCCCAGCCGTCCCGGCGCCGGCGCCACGCCGCTCGCAATTCCTGCTGCCAGCCGTACCCCGGAGTCCGCCAACGCCGAGCGCCGCCGCGAGCTCGCCGACGACGCAGCCCGGCTGCTCTCGCTCGCCACCGGCCTCAAAGCCGAAGTCGACAAGACCGACAAGGACACGCTCTCGCTGGCCGTCATCCGCAAAGCCGATGAGATTGAAAAGCTGGCTCGCACCGTGAAGGAAAAGATGAAACTCAGCCTGGGGACCAACTGAAAGGTTCGCCGGATTCCAGGCCCGGTCCTCAATCCGAAAACCTACAGTGAAGGTCAGACAGAGTCATGCATCCCAACGCCGCCTGTAAACCCGCACCCATCGTCGCCGCTCTCCCCGCGGCTGCGATCCTGCTGTGTGCGCTGTGTCTCGGCGGGATGCATGCGGCAGCGCAAGGCCATCCGACAACGCCGACCCGCGTCTACGACGGCCAGCCCGGCGTCGGCGCCGATGTCCCTGGGCCAGCGGATCCATCCGATGCGCAGTCAATCGAATACGAGAAGCGCCTGCGCCGGCTCAACGCCGACCGCCAGAAATCCCTGGTGGCCGACACCGCCAGGCTGCTGCGCCTCGCACAAAAGCTGAACGATGAGATCGCCGCCAGCCCCGGCTACTCCACTCCGGCTCAATTGCGTGAGTTCGCCGAGATTGAAAAGCTGGCGCACAGCGTCAAATCCAAAATGAGTACCTCCGTGCGCGAACTGTCGCCTTTCCCGGAACCGATTGTGCCCGTCCGCTGAATCACCGCCCGCCGTACCCGTGGGCACGGTACCACAGCGTGGATTTATCCCCTGTTCTCCGCCGTCCAGGGTTGTTACAATCAGGTTGGCTTGGTTGTGCAAACGGCAAACTCGGGGAGAGAGACGGGAATGGAACTGGCAATCTCCAGCACGCGGGCTTCGGGTGAGGGTTCTCAAACGGGACCGCTCAGCCCCGAAGAACTGGTTCGCATCTACCGCCTTTGCTATCTCTCCCGCCGCGTCGACGATCGCGAAATCCTGCTCAAGCGCCAGCAGAAAATCTTCTTCCAGGTCTCCGGAGCCGGACACGAGCTCTTGCAGGTGGGCGCTGCTTTGGCCATGCGTCCCGGCTACGACTGGTTCTTCACCTACTACCGCGACCGCGCGCTGTCGCTCACGCTCGGCGTCAGCCCCACCGACATGCTCCTCCAGGCCGTCGGCGCTGCCAGCGATCCGGCCAGCGGCGGACGCCAGATGCCCGCCCACTGGAGCTCCCGGCCGCTGCACATCGTCAGCACTTCCTCCTCCACCACCACGCAGCTGCTCCACGCCGTCGGCTGCGCCGAGGCCGGCCGCTACTACACCCATCATCCTGAAGCCGCGGCAAAAGCCGAAGGCGATTACCGCGCCTTTGCCGACGTCGAGTTCCACGGCGACGAAGTGGTTTTCGCCTCGCTCGGCGAGGGCTCCACGTCGCAGGGCGAGTTCTGGGAAGCCATCAACACCGCCTCCAACAAAAAGCTGCCCGTGGTTTTTTGCGTGGAAGACAACGGCTACGCGATCAGCGTCCCGGTCGAGGTGAACACGCCGGGCGGCAACATCTCCCGCCTGGTCGCCAACTTTCCCAACTTCTTTTTTGTCGAGCTCGACGGAACCGACGCCGAAGCCTGCGTGCGCGGCTTCCAGGATGCGGTTGCCTACTGCCGCGCCGGCCTGGGACCGGCCTTCGTGCATGGCCACGTGGTGCGGCCGTACTCGCACTCACTCTCTGACGACGACAAGCTCTACCGCTCCACCGCCGAGCGCGAGGCCGACGCCCTGCGCGATCCGCTGGCCAAGCTGCAGATGCGCCTGCTGCGCGAAGGCATCCTGACCGAAGAGCAGATCAACGCCCTCGAGCAGCAGCTGGACCACGAAGCCGAAGCAGCCGCCGAAGTAGCCCTGGCAGCCGCTCTGCCCACCGTCGAGTCCATCACCAACTTTGTCTACTCGCCCAACATCAATCCCACCAGCTCAGCCTTCGCGACCGAGCAGGCGCAGGAGCCTGGTTCAGCCGGCGGCGGCAAGGCCGGCGGCGACAAGGGCAGCGCTCCGCGCACCATGGCCGACTTGATCAACGCCTGCCTGCATGACGAGATGCGCCGCGATCCGCGCATCGTTGTGTTTGGCGAAGACGTGGCCGACGCCAGCCGCGAAGGCGCCCTCAGCGAAGTCAAAGGCAAGGGCGGCGTCTTCAAGCTCACCGCCGGCCTGCAATCCGAGTTCGGTTCCGAGCGCGTCTTCAACTCCCCGCTCGCCGAGGCCAACATCGTCGGCCGCGCCGTCGGCTACGCTGCGCGCGGCATGAAGCCGGTTGTCGAGATCCAGTTCTTCGACTACATCTGGCCCGCCATGCACCAGATCCACAACGAGCTCGCCCTCATGCGGTGGCGCTCCAACGGTACCTGGGCCTCGCCGGCAGTGGTCCGCGTGCCTATCGGCGGCTATCTCACCGGCGGGTCCATCTATCACTCGCAATCGGGCGAGAGCATCTTCACGCACATCCCCGGCCTGCGCGTTGTCTTCCCGTCGAACGCACTCGACGCCAACGGCCTGCTGCGCACCGCCGTGCGCTGCGACGACCCAGTCTTGTTTCTTGAGCACAAGCGGCTCTACCGCGAGACCTATGGCCGCGCGCCCTATCCGGGTCCCGACTTCGCCATCCCCTTCGGCAAAGCCCGCATCGTGCGTCCTGGCACGGACATCACGCTCGTGACCTATGGCGCTCTGGTGCCGCGCGCCTTGCAGGCCGCGCAAAAGGCCCAGCAGCAGGGCGTCGAAGTGGAAATCATCGACCTGCGCACCCTCAGCCCCTACGACTGGGAGGCGATTGCAACGTCGGTCAAAAAGACCAGCCGCGTCATCATGGCCCACGAGGACATGCTCAGCTGGGGCTACGGCGCGGAGATCGCCGCCCGCATCGCCGACGAGCTGTTCGAGCATCTCGACGCCCCCGTCCGCCGCATCGGCGCCATGGACACCTTCGTCGCCTACCAGCCGGTCCTCGAAGACGCAATCCTGCCCCAGCCCGACACCATTCTCAAAGCGATTCTGGAGTTGAAGACGTACTAGCCGGTGAAAGCCTACCGGCTATCTGGGAAGTTCTCGCCGCTGCGGCAAGAGTCACGGCACGACTTCACGGCGCGGGCAAGAGATTCGTTCAGTCAATGATTTGCGCAAGCTTTGTAACAAGGGCACGGCTTTAGCCGGGCCACAACCGCAGCAAAGCGATTGAGGGCTTTAGCCCCTGCCGCACTTCACGTTCACGCAAATGCACCCTCCCGATCGCGCACACGTCACGGAAGGCCCGAATGCCCGGAAAACTCGCTCGCACGCTAGAGGATGACCCGGGCCGCATCCCCATGCGCCTCTGGGGCGCCTGGCGCGCCTTCCTTCTGCGCGGGCAGTCCAACATCACCCTCGAAGGCAAGCTCTCCATCCTCGGCAGCCCGCTCATCGACATCCGCAAAGGCAGCCGTCTCATCCTCGGCGACGGCGTCATCCTCACCTCGCGCAACAAGGGCTACCACTTCAACATTCCCGCACCGGTCAAACTATTCGCCGACCGCCCTGGCGCGGAGATCCGCATCGGCGCCCAAACCCGCATTGCCGGAGCCTGCATTCACGCCCAGCGCTCCATCACCATCGGCAGCCGCTGTCTCATCGCCGGCAACTGCCAGCTCATCGACAGCAACGGCCACGACCTCAGCTTTCCCGACGTCGAAAACCGCCTCCACACCGAGGGCTCAAGCTACCCCATCGTCGTTGAAGACGATGTTTGGCTCGGCGCCAACTCCGTCGTGCTGCCCGGCGTGCGCATCGGCCGCGGGGCCGTCATCGGCGCCAACAGCGTGGTCAGCGCCAGCATTCCGCCCATGGTCGTGGCCCGCGGAAATCCCGCCGCGGTGGTCCTGGACTACCGGGTAGACTATGCTGAGTTGACCGGCTCCGGCGACTGAGGAAGCACGCGCAGGCGCACCGGCAACACCAACTGCCCTGCGCGCTCGCCGAAGAATATCCCGGCCGCAACGGAGGCCCTCTGAACAGCCCGCGCAGACGTATGTTCAAGTCGGTTTGGGCGCCCTTTCGCGACGCGCTTCCACCCCGCGCGCACGTCGTCATCGATCAGCTCCGCGTCCATCACCGCCTGCCCAATCTCGATCATCCCGCCACCTTCAGCGAGAAGATCGCCCACCGCATGCTCTACGACCACGACCCGCGCATCCCCACGCTGGTGGACAAGATCGCAGCCAAGCAGCAGATGGCCGCCCGCTTCGGCGAGGACTTCATCATTCCCACGCTGGCGACATTTGCCACTGCGGCCGAGGTCGACTTCGCACAGCTGCCCTATCCCTGCGTCCTCAAGCCCAGCCACGCCTCCGGCTTCAACGTCTTCCTCAATGCGCGCCCGCTGAACGAAGCGCGCCTGCGCCGTCACCTCGCCGCCTTGCTCCGCCATCGACACGAGCGCGAGGCTGAAGAGTGGGCCTACGCGCAGCTCACGCCGCGCCTCCTCGTCGAGCCGCTTATCCCCGGCGGCGCGCACGGCCTCATCGACTACAAGTTCCACACCTTCGCAGGCAAAGTTTTCGCAATTCAAGTGGATGTGGACCGCTTCACCTGTCACGCCCGCTGCTTCTTCGACCCCGCCTGGAACCTCATGCCCTTCGAGCTTTTTTATCCCGCGGCAAAGTTCTCCATCCCCCGTCCCGCTTCGCTCCCAGCGCTCATCCACTACGCAGAGCAGATCGGTAGCGGCTTCTCCTACGTCCGCGTCGACCTCTATGAAATCGAAGGCCAGCCCCGCTTCGGCGAGGCCACCTTCTATCCCGGAGCCGGTCTCGAGCCCTTCAACCCGCGCGCATACGATGCGCTCTTTGGCGCGCAGTGGCCCGCCCCGTCGTCCCCATCGCCGCAGCCGCCGGCCATTTAGAATCGCTCTGAAGCAGCACGCGGAGAGCCCACCCTGCAGCCCGACCAATCCATCCGCAGAGTCCTCATCTATCGCCTCGGCAGCCTGGGCGATACGGTCGTCGCGCTGCCCAGCTTTCACCTCATCGCCCGCGCCTTCCCCCGCGCGGACCGCCGCCTGCTCACCAACTTTCCCGTCCACGCCAAGGCGCCCGCGTCGGCCGCGGTTTTGGGCGGGTCGGGCCTGGTCACGGCTTACATGCGCTACACCGCCGGCACGCGCAGCCCGTTTGAACTGCTCCGTCTCATCGCGGAGATTCGCCGCTTCCGCCCCGACGTCGTCGTCTACCTCATGCACACGCGCTCGCCCCAGGCCGTCCGCCGCGACCGGCTCTTCTTTCGCCTCGCCGGCGTCGGCCGCCTGCTCTGCGTCCCGCCCGAGGAGAAGGAGAAATTTCGTTTCGACCCCGCAAGCGGCCTCTTCGAACGCGAAGTCGCCCGTCTGGCCCGCCTCACCGCCGAGCTTGGCGACGCCGGCCCGCTCGACCTGGCCAACTGGGACCTGATGCTCTCCGACGCCGAGCGCGCCGCAGCCCAGACGGCCCTGGTTCCACTCGCAGGCCGTCCACTCATCGTCTGCGGTCCCGGCACCAAGATGCCCGCCAAGGACTGGGGCCAGGACAACTGGCGCAGACTGCTGGCTCGCATCGACGCCGAGTATCCCGGCCATGCCCTCGCCCTGGTCGGCGCGCAGGCGGACGCCGCCGTCGCCGCGTACGTCGCGCAGCACTGGTCCGGCCCCATGGTGAACCTCTGCGGCCGACTCACCCCGCGTGAAACCGCCGCCGTGCTCGAGCGTGCCCGCATCTTCCTCGGCCCCGACTCCGGCCCCATGCACCTGGCCGCCGCCGTCGGCATCCCCTGCGTCGTCCCTTTTTCCGCCGCCGGTCTGCCCGGAATCTGGTTTCCGCCCGGCAACAAGCACCAGATCGTCTATCACCAGACCCCCTGCTGCGGTTGCTATCGCGAGAAATGCAACGTGGCCGGCCATCCCTGCATGTCCACCATCACCGTGGACGAGATGGCCGCTGCCGCAGCCCGCGCCATGAGCGGCCAGACAGCCGCACCGCCCATCACGCGCATCGGCTGAACGCACCCCACTCGGACCGCCCCGGCGGATACAATA
>Ga0302276_10001614_pt1 | contig 20368 bp, 23 predicted proteins | sample III_Bog_N2_3_FD_198768 | JGI IMG/M metagenome (GOLD analysis project Ga0302276, IMG submission 198768) | Peat permafrost microbial communities from Stordalen Mire near Abisko, Sweden - III_Bog_N2_3 | ecosystem: Environmental > Terrestrial > Soil > Wetlands > Peat | place: Sweden: Abisko...
AAGAGAAGAAGGACGCGGCAAAACCTGGCGACGGAAAAACGGATCAGCCTGCCATGGCTGTGGTGATGCCGGACGCCGATCCCGCTCCGCTGCTCAAGAACCTGGGCATCGCTTCGCTGGAGCTGCGCGCAGGCGTGCTCGCCGCGCAAGGCAAGCTGGAGGACGCGAAGAAGCTCTACGCCGAAGCCTGTCTGGAAGAGAAAAATGCCGGCTATCACGAGCCGCCGTTTTATATCCGGCCGGTGGGTGAGAACGAGGCGGCCGCGCTGCTGCGTGCCAGGGATTATGCTGGCGCGAAGGCGGCGTATGAGGCAGCGCTGGCGGAGCGCCCCAACTCGGGGTTTGGGCTCTATGGATTGGCGCACGTTGCAGAGTTGCAAGGAGACGAAGCTGGCGCCCGGCAAGCCTACGGCGCGTTTCTGAAGGCGTGGTCCGCGGCCGATGCATCCTTGCCGGAGATGGAGCATGCGCGCAGCGTGGTCGCAGAGCAGGCAGCAGGAACCCGCTGATCGCTGCCCGCCTGCGAGAATCGATTCCGCTATTGGCCGAAGAGAGCAGCAAGCACCGGGCCGGCTTCGGCGTCTTCGAGGACCGGAACCGTGGTGAGCTCCATCAGGTCAGCCCATTGCGCTGCGCCCTTGTACATCTGGACGGGGTTATCGGTTTCATACAGGCTGAACCCGCCGCTGCAGTCTGCTTTGTGCCAGCGGCCGAGCAGCTTTACACCCTCCTGGGGCGCGGCCTCTCCGGCGAGGAATTTTTCGACGCATTCCTTGGTGGCTCCGGGAAAGGCAGCCCACGTTGTCATGAATTTCATGGTGGTCGTCCTCAAGGTTGGATTTTCGCGGGGGAAATGTCCAGGGGAATCCCGCGCGGCGATTATAGGGACCGGCCTCGACTGGCGTCGTCCGCGGCAACAAAAAATACTTGCCATTGCTGCTCGCATGGGGAAGAATCGCAGCACGGTGCTGCTCAAAATCTCTTGGCGCAAGCCGGGGAATTGAGGCAACCGCGAGGAGGTCGACTTGAGCCAGGTGCGTGTGCTGGTGGGCACAAAAAAAGGTGCGTTTGTCCTGACCGCGGACGGATCGCGGAAAAGCTGGACGGTGAGCGGGCCGTTCTTTGCCGGCTGGGAGATCTACCACGTGAAGGGGTCCGCGGTTGACCCCAATCGCATTTATGCCTCGCAGTCCAGCGGCTGGTTCGGGCAGCTCATTCAGCGCTCGGACGATGGCGGCGCCACGTGGACTCCGGTGGACAACAAGTTTGTGTACGACGGCGTTCCCGGCACGCACCAGTGGTACGACGGCACGCCGCATCCGTGGGAGTTCAAGCGGGTGTGGCATCTGGAGCCCTCGCTCACCGACGCGGAGACGGTGTACGCGGGCGTGGAGGACGCGGCCCTGTTCAAGTCCACAGACGGCGGCGCGAGCTGGAGCGAACTGGCCGGTCTGCGCGGCCATGGCAGCGGGCCCCACTGGCAGCCAGGGGCCGGCGGCATGTGCCTGCACACCATCCTTCTGGACCCCGGCAACGAGCAGCGGATGTACATTGCGATCTCCGCGGCGGGAACCTTCCGCACCGACGACGGAGGCCAGAGCTGGAAGCCCATCAACAAGGGCCTGGTCTCCAACTTCATGCCCAATCCAACGGCCGAGGTGGGCCACTGCGTGCATCATGTGGCCATGCATCGCGCGCGTCCCGAGGTGCTGTTCATGCAAAAGCACTGGGACGTGATGCGCTCCGACGACGCGGGCGAGAACTGGCGCGAGGTGAGCGGCAATCTGCCCACCGATTTCGGCTTTGCTATCGACGTGCATGCGCACGAGCCGGAGACGCTCTACGTGGTGCCGATCAAGAGCGACTCCGAGCATTTTGTTCCCGACGGCAAGCTGCGGGTTTATCGCAGCCGCAGCGGCGGAAACGAGTGGGAGCCGCTGACCGCGGGGCTGCCGCAGAAGGACTGCTACGTGAACGTGCTGCGCGACGCCATGGCGGTGGACACGCTGGACGATTGCGGTGTGTACTTCGGGACTTCCGGCGGACAGGTTTACGCCTCCGCGAATGCGGGTGACAGCTGGACGCCGATTGTGCGCGATTTGCCGGCCGTGCTGAGCGTCGAGGTGCAGACGCTGGCATGATCCGAGTCGTGTTGCCGCAGCATCTGCGAACGCTGGCCGGTGTCGGCGCGGAGATCGCGCTCGAAGTGCCCGCACCGGTTACGGTGGGGCGTGTTCTGGACGCGATCGAGGAGTGCTACCCCATGCTGCGCGGCACCGTTCGCGAATATGGAACAGGACAGCGTCGGCCGTTTCTGCGCTTCTTTGCATGCGAAGACGACTGGTCCCATGCGGGCATGGATGCGGAACTGCCCGCAGGCGTTGCGGAGGGGCGCGAACCACTGCTGATCATTGGCGCCATTGCCGGGGGATAATTGGGGCCCGATGCACACCTTGCGGCAGATGGAGGTGCGCCCTATTGCTCAGACCGCGTTCGTTCGAGGTCACTAGTCTCAAGCACGGTGGGGTAGACCAGGATGGCCCCGACCGAGTGAGGAGATTGGATGAACGGATGTAAGGTTCTTGCATTAGCGGCTGTTGCCGGATTTCTGTTTACGGCAACCCCACCCAAGGCCCAGGCCCAGATCACCGTTGAGGTTGGCGTGGCGCCGGATTGCCCTTACGGCTACTATGACTACGCCCCCTACACGTGTGTTCCCGACGGGTACTACGGCCCGGAGTGGTTCACCGGCGGCGTGTTCATTGGCGCTGGCCCGTGGTTCCACGGTGCGGACAACTTCCGCGGCAATGTCGACAATTCTTTTGACCCGAATCACGGCTACAACGGCGCGCGGCCAAAGGTTGGCGACAAGGCAGCGGCGCAACGCAGAGATCCGGGACAGTTCAAAGGCAATGAGACGCGCGACGGGCGTGGACATACGGGTGGAGAGAAGAAGTAACGTTCAACGCTGCGCCTGTTGATTTACGGCGTGGGAGCAAGACAAAGAGCGCGGCATTTGCCGCGCTCTTTGTCTTGCTGCAGGATTCAAGCTGAACGATGCGGAGCCGAGCGTCAGGCCACGTACTGCTGGTTCGCCGGCCTGTTCGTCTGCACCAACTCATCGAACATCGCGCGGTATTGGATCATGGCGGTGCGCAGCTCTTCCGTGGTGGCCTCGCTCTTGCTGGGGCGGGCGGCGATGCCGTGCGCCAGGCGATAGTTCTCAGTCACGCGCGGATAGGTAACAGAGACGTCGGCTGCGCGCTGCTCAAATCCGGTGTGTGAATAGCCGCAGGTTTCAAGAATGGCATTGACCAGGTCGTCGGCTTCAGTGACTGCGGCGCGGGGATGGTCGACGAAGCGCGATTGGACGGTCTGCCACTCGGCGATGAAGCGATCGCGCTCGGTGGCGCCAAGCTCGCGAATCTGAAGAGCCTCCACACGGCTCTCACGGGCAGCCAGCTTCGCTTCCGCGTGGCGAGCCGATCCGTGAGCGAGCACGGCGCGGTCGTACTCCAGTCCGTAGCGGTTGCGGAAGGCCCGCGTGCGCGCTTTGCTGCGGGCGACGAGGGCGACGACGATCGCGGCAACCACGAGCAGCGTGACGATTGCAGCAACAACAATCTGCGTTGGAGTGAAGCTCCAGTACGTTCCGAGGAATTGACCCTGCATGGCATTCTCCTGTCTGGGGCAGCCAAGCGACGGCGGGGAGGGATGCGGGCCGTCGTGTGACTACTGGAGGCAGTATGCAGGGGGCTAGTCCAGCATGGCTGGACAGAATTGACCACGCCGCGCGGATTGCGGGCGCGCCGGGCTGGCCAGCAATCAGTACTGCTCGTGTTTGCCGGGGCGGAGCATCAGGTCCCTGATGGCTTCACGCGGATCTTTGCCCTCTTCGAGGATCAGCTCCATCTGCTCGGTGATGGGCATCTCGATGTGATGACGGCGGGCGAGACCCAGGGCGGCGCGGGTGGTGAAGACGCCTTCGGCCACTTTGCCGCCCAGGCTATCCAGAATCTCGGGCAAGCTGCGGCCCTGGCCCAGTGCCTGTCCAACTGTTCGATTGCGGCTGAGAGACCCGGTGCATGTCAGCACCAGGTCACCCGTTCCGGAAAGGCCTGCCAGGGTTTCGCGGCGGCCTCCGCAGGCGACGGCGAGCCGGGTGATCTCGGCAATGCCGCGGGTCATGAGCGCGGCAGCGGAGTTGTGGCCCAGACCCATGCCGGCAGCTACGCCGGCGGCGATGGCGATGACGTTCTTGAGCGCTCCGCCGAGCTCCACGCCGATCACATCGGTCGATGTGTACAGGCGGAGCGTCTCGGAGGAGAACTCGTGCTGCACGCGGGCGGCGACGGCCGGATCGTCAAAGGCGACAGTGACGGCGGTGGGCTGGCCCTGCGCCACTTCCAGAGCAAAGCTGGGCCCGCTGAACGCTCCGATGGGCAGGATGAGTTCATCGAGAGAACGGGGCGCTGCCTCGATGCCGGACGAACTGACCTCGGGCGCGGTCGGCTCGGTGAAGACTTCAAGATCGGTGTCGGGGTTCGGGTGATCTTCGCGCTCCGCACTTGTGGGGGTGGCGGGCCTGGGCATGGCTGCGCCCAGACTGGAGGCAATGACCTCGGTCATGCGCAGGTAGGTCGCATTCTCCACGCCCTTGGTGGCGGAGACGACAATCTGGCCGGGGCGGAACCAGGGGCGCAGGCGATTGAGCGTGGGGCGCAGAAACTCCGAGGGGATGACCGAGACCACGATCTCCGCATCGCCCACGGCTGCTCCATCGGCGGTAACGGTGATGGACTCGGGCAGCGGGAAGCCGGGAAGGAAGAGGGTGTTTTCGCCGGCAGCGGCGATCTGCCCGGCTTCTTCGGCCGAGTGCGACCAGAGCGTGATGGCGTGGCCGCCGCGACGATGCAAGGCAAGGGCGATGGCGGTTCCCCAGGCTCCGGAACCAAGAACGGCGATACGGCTCATGAATTTTTCCTGTCGTGCGGGGAGGGTTTTCCGAAGCGGGATTCCGTGCCGGAGAGCAGGCGGCGGATGTTCTGGTGATGCTTGGCGATGATGAGCAGGGCAACGGCGAACTGGACGGCGATGAAGAAGGGTGCCCGGTCGCCATGGACCAGCAGCCAGGCAAAGAAGGGAAAGCTGGCCGCGCCAAGAATGGAAGCCAGCGAGACATATCGAGTGAAGAGCAGGACCAGGACGAAGACCGTGATGGCGGACAGCGCTCCCCAGGGCGCGGCGACCAGGAACACGCCAAAGCCGGTCGCGACGCCCTTGCCGCCTTTGAAGCGCAGCCACACCGGGAAGACGTGGCCGAGCACGGCGGCGAGCGCAGCAAGAGCCTGCATGGTGCGCAGGTGCGCATCGGGAGTCAGCGCCACGCCGATCAGGCCGCCGAGGTAGACGGCCGTGCAGCCCTTCAGCACGTCGCCAAGAAAAGTGGCCGCGCCCAGGCCCTTGCCGCCGGAGCGCAGAACGTTGGTGGCGCCAATGTTGCCGCTGCCCACCGCGCGCACATCCTGCTTGAGGAAAAGGCGCACCAGCAGGTACCCAACGGGGATGGAGCCGAGCAGATAGGCAACCGCAATGACCACGAGGCTTGCAAGCAGCATGACGAGCCTGAGTTTACCACCCGCCACCAGCGGTCGCGCAGCCACCTGCGGTGGGGTTCGCCGCGGCGAACTCCCTAGTCGCTCGCAGGGGCTACGTGGCTTCCCGTCCTTTCGCCAGGAAAAGGGCGAAGGGGGCGTCCTGGTTAAAGAAGGTCGGCAATGGGCGGAAACGTCAGAAGGATACTCAGAAGCAGCAGAACAAATGCGAATGCGTTGACGCGCGCCATGGCGACAGTCCTGGTTCTCCAGCGCCATTCAAGCAGGGCCCACGTTACCAGCCACGCAACGATCGCCATCGTGGTTACACCCGACAGCGGTCCGGTGGGCTTGTAAAAGCTGAGCGCTGGTTTCAACTGGGTCCATTTATCGGCGGCAACGGCCAGCACGGCAAGGGCAAACGCGCCGGTGCCGGCGGCCAGAATGGCGGCAGCGCCCGATCCGTTGGGCAGGCTCGGAGTGTTTTGCAGTGCGTCGCCAACCATGTTCATCGTTCGCCTCCCTGCGTCAGCTGAATCGTTGCGCCGCCTTTGACCGGCGCCTGCTTGTCGATCATTGCGCCCAGAAACCCGGCCAGCCCGGCGGCTAGAAACGCAACCCACGCAAAGCCGAGCACCGCGCGGCGAAGCTGCAAGTGATTCCTGAGATCGCTGCCATAGCGGATAAAGACCGCAGCCACCATGGTGATGGAGATCGGGGCAAGCCACGCCACATGCTCCTTCCACTCCATGCCCAGCGAGTGCCAGCCGATGGTGGTGGGGCTGGCCATGAGCAGCCGCTGTGGATAGAGCGAGAGGTCGACGGTCCCGTGCGGCGCCGCGGCACGGTACCAGGGATAAACAACGTAAGCGCCGGTCAACACGGCGAGCCACGCCAGCACCACCATCACAATCAGGTAGGCTTTCAGGAAGCGTGCGTGGGCCGGGCTGGACGGGGACGAATTGGAAGATGCGGTGCATCGATAAAGATCGACAAGTACACCGGAAAAGGCGAGCAGGTACAGCCCGCCGAATCCCAGTCCGTGGATCATGGCCCAAAGCCCATGCGAGGTAATTTGCATCCGCAGTTTCCCTTCGTCAGATTTTCGATTTACGTCGATTCCGGCCGGTCATTCGGTTCCCATTGCCCGCATGGGCGACTGCAGCCATGCGGTTGCCGGAGCGTCCTTCTTGTCGTCCTTGCCCCAGGTCCAATACATGCCCGCGTAAGCGTAGTTCTCCGTCTGGCCGGCGACGGAGTGGCCGTAGCAGAACAGAAATTGCTCGCCGTCGTGATGCTTGAAGTGGTAGTAGCCGCCCACGTCGATCATGGCCGAGCGGCCGGTCTGCGCCGCGGCAAAGCCTTCGCGGCCGTGCGCAAAGACCTCGGCGCCCAACTCCAGCCGCTCATTGAGCTCCTTCTTCACCAGCCAGCCGGTATAGGGAAAGTCGCGAAAGCCGGCTTGGGGAACCACCTGGTAGCCGCCACCGCCGTCAAACAGCCATTTGCCCTCATTTTTTTGCAGCCAGATGGGCACCTTGTACCAGGTCTTTCCCACGCCCAGACCATCATTTGCATTCCCGGTGGGCGCTTCAATCATGGGGAAGGTGCCGATCTGCGGAAAATGTTTGCTCTCTTTGATGATGGCGAGCTTTACGCCCAGCTCCATATCAGTCAGGCCAAAGGAGCTCGGCCCAACTCCACCGGGCAGATAAACCGGGTTGTTGGAGGGGAAGACGCCGCCCCAGGGGAGGATGGCGTGCAACTGGACGCGAGGCAGAGCGCCCCAGTTGAACTCGAAGGCCGGCCCGGTGGAGTCGATCTCCGCCGGGGTTCCGTCGACGGCGCCAAAGATGTAGAACTCGTAGTGATGCAGGTCCACCGGCACCGGATCGTCGGTCTGATAGGGCGGGCCCTGCGCCCGCAGCAACGGAACGGCAAGCAGTACGAACAGCGCCAGCCATGAGTACCGCACCTTCATCGCTTCGTACCTCGGGGCCGGAATCTGAAAATCTGCTGGGACTTCCTTGCCGCCAGCCGCTCGCAACAGCATATATCGAAATTCGATAATAAGCCATCCGGAACAAGCCCGGAAACGGTACCATGAATTTTGTGTTGAAACAGCAGCGCGAACTCTTCTTCGGACTCATCCGGATCCACGTGCTGGTGCATGCCGCGCATGAGACCATCTTCGGGCTGGCCATGATGGAGGAGCTGGAGCATCACGGCTACCGCATCGGCCCCGGAACCCTCTATCCGCTGCTGCACGGACTGGAGCGCAGCGGGTTGCTGCGGTCGGCATTGTGCACCGTCGCAGGACGCCGCCGCCGTGTCTACCGGATCACTGCCGCCGGCAGGCGAGCCTTGACCCGCGCCACGGCGAAGGTTGACGAGCTCCACCATGAGCTGCATGAGGAGCTCCCGCGCCGGCTCTGACGACTCAACATTGCACCCTATCGCCGTCCGGCTCAAGCTCTCCCGCGTCTCACTGCGCGGCCCATCCTTGCGTCCGCCGCGGCGACCGATAAGGATGGGACAAGCAAACAAGACTGCGCAGCGTCCTCAGACGAACTCATCTGCCGAGGGGCCGTATAAGGCGGGGACGGAGGAATCGGCCAGGCGCAGGTAAACGGTGAGCTGGCCGCGGTGGTGTGCCAGGTGGCTGAACACGGCGTCGGCGATCATGATGGTGCGCGGCTGCTGCTGCACCACACGGCCGCCCATCTTGAAGGCCCAAGGAGTGAGCAGGTGGGGGTCGCTCGTGGCGGCGAGCGAGGCGCGGGCGGCGGCGACGGAGCTGTCCAGATGAGCCAGCAGGTCACCGCGCGAGGTCATCTCGCGGGTGCGAAAGCCCTCGCCGGCGGGCGAGTCGAGGTCGAACTCGTCGCGGTCGATCATGAGCGGAATCCAGCCCAGGATACCGGCGACGATCGAGGCCAGGTAGCCCAGCGTCATGGAGCGTTCGTGCGGCTTGAACTCGTTGCGTCCCTCGGGAACGCGCTCCAGAGTTTTCTGCACCAGGACGGCTTCGCGGTCGAGCTTGTCCAGGAAAAACTGCTTCAGGCTGATCGTGGCTACGACGGTTTGGGCGACAGGGGTGGCGATGGCTGGGGATTCGACAGGCATGGAACGATCCTCCTTGAGTTGCGGGATTCTAACCCCGACTTCCCGAGAGTACGAATCTATACATGACAAGTAATGTCATAATTGATCTGCGACAGTAAAAAATATTTGAAAAGGGTCGTGAGAGGACGAGAAAGGGCGGGGCACATGAAATCTGACCGTCTGCTTTCGGCGCTGTTGCTGCTCCAGGCCCGGGGCAGGGTAACGGAGCGCGAACTGGCCGAACGGCTGGAGGTTTCGCAGCGGACGGTGCACCGGGACATGGAGGCGCTGAGCGCGGCGCACGTTCCCATTGCCGCGATCCGCGGGGCGCAAGGCGGCTGGGAACTTGAAAAGGGTTGGCGAACCCAGGTTCCTGGGCTGGACGAGGGAGAGCTGCGGGCGCTGCTGATGGCGCAACCGCGGGCGGTTGGCCACTCGCGGCTTGCGGCGGCAGCGGAGAGCGCGCTCAACAAGCTGATGGCGGCGCTTCCGGTGCCGATGCAGGCGCGGGCCGCGGCCATGCGCGAGCGGCTCCACGTGGACCCGACCGGCTGGCGCGGTACAGGCGAGGACCTGTCGATGCTGGCGGCGGTGCAGGAGGCGGTCGCCGGCGACCGCAGGCTGGCCTTTGACTACACGCGGGCCGATGGGCGAACGGGTCCGCGGACCGTCGATCCGCTGGGGGTGGTGGCCAAGGGGCTGACCTGGTACCTGGTGGCGCGGGGAGGGAGTGGGATGCGCACCTACCGGGTCTCGCGCATGGCTGCGGTGACGGTGCTGGCCAGCGGGTTTGAGCGACCGGCACGGTTTGATCTTGCTGAGTACTGGAAGGCGTCGACGGCGCGGCTGGGCGAGCAGCGGGGGAGCTTTGCCGTCACCCTGCGGGCAACCCCGAATGCGGCGCGCACGCTGGCGGAGTGGGGTATGGTGCGGCTGCCGGCGAACGGCGCATCCGCTCCAGAAGGCGCCGAGGGATGGACCACGGTGACGGCACACTTCGACGCTGAAGGTGAGGCAATGTTCTTTGTGCTGGGGATGGGAACGCGGGTTACGGTGGTGTCGCCGAATGACTTCAGGGAGCGGGTTGCGGCGGAGGCTGGGTTGGTTGCTGGGGTGGGCATGGAGGATCGGCGCCCGCGTTAGCTACTCGACAATAATTTCCCCTGGAAGGATGGGTCGGGTCCGGTAGAGCTTGCCCTGCGCGGAGAGCAGGCCCATCAAAAGCAGCGCGGCCACGTAGACGGCCAGCTTGATGCTGTTGCCGGCCTGGGTGTGGGGCACGATCTTCCACATCACCAGCAGCAGGGTCTGCGCAGCGGTCACGGCCCAGACCGAGCCGTAGAAGTAGCGGCGCTCCATGCCCTCGCTCTTGGTTGAGGCGCCCACGCGGGGCAGTTTGCCGAATGCGCCCAGCAGCAGGATGATGGCGCTGAGCGGAATGTAGGCCCAGTTGTAAATCTGCTTCATATACCAGACACCGGTAACGGCCGAGACCACCAGGCCGACCAGGTTGAGGCTGGCGAAGGTGACGACGGCGCTCCAGGCAAAGGTGTAGCAGACGCGGCGGTAGAGGGGGTTGGGCCGGTCCTCGTCGAAGCGCAGAATGTAGGGCCGCGGCTCGGTGCCGGGCAGGCTGCCGCGCAGGCCGGCGATGCCGGTGCCAATGAGCACAGCGGTCAGCCACAGGCCGTTGGCCAGGCTGAATCCGTGCGCGAAGAGCGAGAAGGTGAGTGGACCGGGGGCCAGAAAAAAGACCCAGATCCAGATGGGCCAGTGGCAAAGCCGGTAGATTCGGGTGTTCCGGTCGCGGATCTTCCGCTCGTGGGCAAAGTCTACTTTTCCGCGATATTGCATGGGCCCCCAGTTTCTCAGTTGGGGCGTGCGTGCGTCAATCGCCGGCCGCCGCGCCTGGGGACGCCGCTTTGCTCCAGAATGGCGCTGCGCGCGGAGCGGACTTCCGCAGCGAGAACTTGCAGGATTTTGAGCGCCAGCATCGGGTCAGTGCGCATGAGAGCCGTGAAGTTTTCGCGGGTCAGGAAGCTCACCTCGGAGCCGGCCTGGGCGATGGCGGTCAGCGTGTAGGGTTCATTGCCGATGAGGCCGGGCAGGCCGAGCAGGGAGCCAGGCCCGGCATCGAGCGCGAGGATTTCAGTGCTGGCAGTAGTGGTCATCGACAGCGCGGCCGATCCCGACTTGAGGATGTAGAGCCCGTTGGGCACATCTCCCTGGCGAAAGAGGACACGCTTTTGGCCGCAGAGAAAGGGCTCTGAGCGGGAGTCCAGTGCCTGGAGCAGTTCCGGATCGGCGATGAACGCGGATGGGTCGAGGTTCACGTGCAGTCTCCCGAGGAAAGGCATTGCCGCAAAGCCGGCATTGGCATAAACAAGTTGCCGCCCAATTGTGATTCGGTTCCTGTCAGCGATGGTTTCACTGCTGGTCGACAATCTAATGTGATGCGTATCACGCTCTCAAGTTTAACGGCGATCCGGGCTGTGATCCAGACGCACCCACCGCTGTTCCGGGGGTGCGCTTCTCAGGCTTTTCGGCCCGGGCTGCATGTAAACGCAGCAGCGGCGTCCCCTGGAAGTTGTATACATCTGTTTACAGGTTTTCGCTCGTATCCGGCGCCGGATTGCCCGGAATTGCCTGAATTCAAATGGTATACAAGCGAGCCGCGATTGGAGCGTGAATTGCAACACTTTAGCTACTCCGTCTGTCCTGGGGAGAACGACGTCTGCGGGAGCAAGGCCGTGAACACATTGCTGGTGAAGCTGCGCTTGAGATTTCTGGAGTTGGTCGAACAGACCGATGGTCAGGACATTGTTGAATATGTGCTGGTTTTTGCGTTGCTTGCACTGGGCGCCACCACGGCGACAAAGTTTCTGGCCACCGGACTGGCCGGGGCATTTAACGGCATCAGCACCACCATGGCCAGCTACACCAGCTAGCAGATTGTGGAGTCGTCTTCCTTGCGGCCCCATGGTCCGCACCGCCGGCGGAGACTGCGAGCGGTAGCCTGGACCGAGAGGCGGTGAATTGCCGGGAGTCTCGGTTCCCCCGCAGCATTCATGGAATCGGCGGTTATTTAGACTCAATCAGGGTTCGAGATCCATCTCCTCGATCTCTCCACAACTCCAAATTGCCAGCGCACCTTCCGGCACAGCCGGGATCAGGCTCGCTATTCGTAACGCAGCGCCTCGATGGGATCGAGGTTGGCCGCGCGGATGGCCGGAATCATGCCGCTGACCAACCCGGTGATGATCAGGATCACCGTGGCCACGACCACCGAAGTGGGCGAGATCAGCAGGCGGATGTCGGCCGATTCGGCATTCTTGGCAAGGGCGCTGTAGAAGGTGATGCGGCCCACCAGCGCGGAGATCAGGTAGGCCAGCGCAATGCCGCCCACGCCGCCAACAGCGGTAATGGCCATGGCTTCTGCCAGGAATTGAATCAGGATGTGATGGCGCCGCGCGCCGAGCGCTTTCTCAATGCCGATCTCGCGGGTGCGCTGCTGCACGGCGACAAGCATGATGTTCATCAGGCCGATGCCGGCGATGCCCAGCGTGAGCGCGCCCACCAGCGTAAGCAAAATCGACAACGCGATCGAGAGCAGGCGGAAGACCTTCACCTGGGTCATCAGGTTGGCGACTCCCATGGCGTTGTGGTCGGAGGGGCGAAAGTGGTGCGCGGCGGCCATGGTCTCGCGCAGTGCCTTCTCCACCATCTCGTTGTCGCCCTGGTAGTCGAGCCAGATGCTGTCCAGGTACTGCGTGTCTTCAAAGTCGTTGCTGGTATCGAAAGGAATATAGATATTGCGGTTGCTGTCGTCGTTGTCGCCTTCCTGCATCTTGGGCTTCAACACGCCAATCACCGTGAAGGCCTCGCCGTTCAGGCGGATGGTTTCGCCCAGCGCCCAGCCGCCGGAGAACAGCTTCGTCTTGTTCTCCGACCCGATGATGCACACGTGGGCGCGCTCCTGGTCTTCGGCCCCGTTGAAGAAGCGGCCCTGCTCGAGGTTGAGCTTCCATATCTCCTGGTACTGGGGACGGACGCCGTTCACGCTCCAGGTATAGGTGTGCAGGTCGTTCTGCACGGGAACGCTCTTCGATGCCATGGGCGAGATGTGCAGGATGCCCGGAACGCCGTTGGAGACCCGGTCAACGTCGTCGAGCGTGAAGCGAACCTTGGCTCCGGCCTTGTCGCCGCCGGCCTGCTCGCTGGTGCGGCCGCCCCAGAAGATGATGGTGTTGGTGCCGAACTTGGAGAAGATGTTTTCAATGGCCGCGCTGAACCCCGCGCCGTAAGCCACCAGCAGCACCACCGTGGCAATGCCCCACGCCATGCCGACCATGGTGATGGCGGTGCGGCGGCGGTTGTAGATCATCGCCTCCCAGGCTTGACCGAGAATGTCTTTGAGCATGTTCTCCACCGTCCACCTATTCCCTGCGCAACGCCTCAATCGGATCGAGATTGGCCGCTTTGCTGGCCGGATAAAGTCCCGCCACCACACCGCAGAGAACCAGGCAGACCAGCGCCAGCGCCGCTGACCAGGGGACCAGGCGCGGCGGATCGAAGCCGGGCATCTTGTCGGTGAGCAACTGTTGAAGAATCCACATCCCTCCTCCTGAGACGACGATGCCGATGATGCCGCTGACCGCGGTGAGCAGCAGGCCCTCCCAGAAGAACTGGGCCAGGATGCTGCGCTTGGTGGCGCCCAGCGCCTTCAGCAGCCCGATCTCGCGCGTGCGCTCGGTCACCGAGACCAGCATGATGTTGATGATGCCGACCGCGCCCAGGGCCAGCGTAACAATGCCCACGCCACCCAGAAAAATATCCATGGCGTTGAAGATCGCGCCGATCATGTGCTCTTCCTGAATGGAGTCCCACTCGTCGAACGCGTCCTTGAGGCTGGGGTCGAAGCCGTGGCGCGCCGCGATGACGCGATGGACAGCGGGGACGGCGGCCGTGGTGTCGCCATGCGTGGCCGGCTGGTACTGGATGGAGCTGAGAGCATTCTGAGCCACGTTGTCGCCCTTCATGGCGAACAGCTCCAGAATGGTGGTCAGCGGGATGTAGACCTTTTGATTATCGAAGTCGTTGTTGCCACGGCTGATGGTGGTGGCGCGGCCAATGACGGTGAACTGCGTGTCGTTGATGGTGATGGTTTCGCCCAGCATGGGGCGGCCGGGAAACAGCAACGTGGCTCCTTTTGCTCCGAGTACCACCACCCGCCGCCGGTCAGCCAGATCGGCATCGTTGATAAACCGGCCCTCGGCAAGCGGAACGAAACGGACCGCGGGATAATTGGGCTCCACGCCCAGCACCTGGCCGGAGGAGTTGGCATAGGCGCTCACCTCATAAAGATCGTTGCGCTGCAGGAAACCGGTGACGGCGCGCAACTGGGGCAGGGCGCGCAGAGCAGCTTCGTCGCCCGGCGTGAACTGATAGGGGCGCATGCCGGTATGCTGATTGGCGATTGCCGGGATGGTGGCGTCCCACATGGACACAACGTCGTTGCCGAAGTTGGCCAGTTGCTTGTGCTGGCCGGAGCGGAAGCCTTCTCCCAGACCCACAAGGACCAGCAGCGAGCCCACTCCCCAGGCGATGCCGAACATGGTCAGGAAACTGCGCAGCTTGTTGGCCATGATGGCGCGAAAGACCTGGCCGAGAGTGTCAGTAAAGTTCTGCATGGGAGTTCGACGATGTGCACGTTCGCTCGCTTAAGGATACGCGGCCTGGAGCGTTGCGGTTCCCTGAGCGGCGGTTGCCATCCGCGCGATGCCGATGATGCTCTGGAACCAAGCATCGGCGAGTTGCGTAGAAGGTGACAGCGAGAGGCATCGGGCGTCTCAACAGAAGGGCTAACTGCAACAATGGATGGTGCGACCGAGAGCTCAACGCTTTCTTCGCGTACGGGGAGGAACTTGTGGCTGCATCGCGAAGGAGCAGGCGATTCTGGATATGGCTCAGCATTGGGGGATTGGTGGTTGTGCTGCTGGCGGGGTTTGCGGTGGTGCGCCTGGCCAAGGGGTCGGGCATCGATCCCAATCGCATTGCCAAAGTAACGCGTGGTGACGTGGCGCGCAGTGTGGTCGCCACAGGCAAGATCCAGCCCATCACCAAGGTTGAGGTCAAGTCGAAAGCTTCTGGCATCGTCGAGAAGCTCTATGTGGACATCAACAACCAGGTGAAGAAGGGCCAGCAGCTCGCGCAACTGGATCAGATGGAGATTCAGGCGCAGGTGGAGGCGCAGAAGGCGCAGCTGGAAAGCTCTGAAGCCAACGTGGGCACGTTTGAAGCCAACATTGAGCAGGACAAGGTGAACGCCGCGGCGCCGGATCTGCCCATGTACCGAGCCACGCTGGACCGCAACCTGGAGATGCAGAAGGAAGGCATCGTGAGCCGGCAGACGCTGGACGACGCCAACAAGGACTATCAGGCCGCGCTCACGCGGCGCGACTCGTCCAAGGCGCAGATCGGCGTGGACACGGCCAAGCTGAAGCAGGCGCGGGCGCAGGTGGCCGAAGCGCAGGCCAGCCTGAAACAACTGGAAGAGCAGCTGAGTTACACAACGATTGTCGCCCCCATGGATGGCGTGATTCTCTCCCGCGATGTGGAGATCGGCGACGCGGTCAGCTCCATCCTGGTGCTGGGCTCGACGGCCACGCTGGTGATGACCGAGGGCGACGTGAACGAGGTCTACGTCGACGGCAAGGTGGACGAGGCGGACATTGCGCACGTGTACCTGGGTCAGCCGGCGCGCATCAAGGTGGAGAGCTTTCGCGACCGCACCTTCAACGGCAAGGTGACCAAGATTTCGCCCATGGGCGTGGAGAAGGACAACGTGACCACGTTTGAGGTGCGCGTCTCCATCAACAACCCGGGCGGGGAGCTGAAGGCGCTGATGACGGCCAACGCGGAGATCCTGCTGGACGAGCACAAGGGCGTGCTGACGGTGCCGGAGAACGCCGTGACCTACGACAGCCAGAAGAATGCTTCGGTGGAGATTCCGGACAAGAAGCAGAAGGACGGCACACGCAAGGCGCCGGTGACGGTGGGGCTTTCAAACGGCAGCGTGACGGAGATTGTGAGCGGGCTGAAGGAAGGCGACCAGGTGGTGTTGCAGCAGTAACGCAGGGACCAAGGGACCAGGGACTAAGAGACTAACAATGCGCGGCGGGATCTATTGCGTTGAATTCTTCGTGCGTGGTTTGCGCGGCGGGATGTAGTGGAAGCGGATTAGATACACGTTGCTGCCCTGGCCGTGTTTCGCCACTTTGAGCAGGTCGAGGACGCCGAGGAAGCCGGACTCTCGGGCCAGCTCTGGCGTGATGTCGGGCAGGCCGATTGGGGTGATGGACTCGATCTCGATCTCGCCCTCGCCCATCGGGTAGCGGTTGCCCACCTTCACATGCGGGCTGGTCCAGATGCGGATGCTCGAGGTGATCTGGCCGCTGATGACTCCGGCGCGCAGGCGCTTGGTGAAGACCATGGCGGCAAGGCTCCTTTCTTTCATCGTACGGGCCGGGCCCTGTTCGCATCTACCTGAAGGTGCGCCGGAAAATGTCTATGTGGACGTGAACAGATTTGTGCCTGCTGTGCATGCAGACCGCTACACATTCGAGTGTTTTTGAGCGGTTTGGCGGTGGATTCACGCCGTCCCATCAGGACGGCAGGCATCTGTGTTACGGCTCGTTCCCCGGATTTGATCCGGGGCTAATCTCACGCCCTCCGTCCGGGAGGCCACCTGCGGTGGGGCAGTCGCGCTGACGCGCCCTAGAGATTCGCGGTCTCCCACCCTTCGCAAAGAACGCGAAGGATGGGGCACCCACACGGGCGGGGAGCACCGAGTCGGCCCCCGCAAGTCTGATCCTCAGCCACGCCTGCCCCAATTTCGCGCCGACGAGCTGAAGAGCGCTCGATCAGATTCCTAGTCGAAGAAGTCGCGGTCCTCGTCGGAGAGGTGTGCCTTGGCTGCCCGAACGTTGAAGGTGATGCCGAGGCCTGGCTTGTCCCACACCTCAATCATGCCGTTCTTGACCAGGGGATCGGGCAATCCATCCACAATGTCGTACCACCACTCCGGCTGGCCCTTGGCGTATTCGAAGGCAATGTAGTTCTGCGGCAGCGTGGCGCCCATTTGCACTTGGGCAGCCACGCCAAAGAGTCCATCGAAGACACCATGCGGCGCCATGAGGATGCCATGCAGGTTGGCGTACTCGGCGATCCACTTCAGCTCCGCCATTCCGCCCACGTCTTCCGGATCGGGGCCGAGCACGTTGACCGCCTGCGTCTCGATCAGATCTTTGAAGTTTTCTCGCAGATAGATCTCCTCGCCGGTATGAATGGGGGTTGATGTGCTGTCCGTCACCTCTTTGAAGACCTGGGCATTGGGGTATGCGGTGTAGTCGCCGGTAATCAAATCTTCGAGCCATGCAAGATGCAGCGGCTCAACCGCGCGGGCAAAGCGGATGGCGTCCTTTACCACCCAGCCGGGCCCGCAGTCCAGCGCCAGCCCGACATCGTCGCCAAGCGCTTTCTTGGCGGCCTCTGTGCAGGTGACGACATGGTCAAAGCCCCGTTGCGTCATGAGTCCGCGATCCATGTAGGGCCCCGATCCATTCGGCCAGCGCGGCCCAAACCAGCCATCGGGCAGGGCAGTGAGCATGGCAGGATCGTGGAATCCGACATTCATCTTGATGAGCGTGTAACCCTCCTTCTGCTCTCTCATTTGCGATGCGACTTCAGCGAATTGCTGGGGAGTGCTGATGTTGACGTCGGGCAGGTGATTCTCGGCATTTCCGTAAGGGCGAACATGATCGCGGATCTTGCCGCCCAGCATTTTGTAAACCGGCAGTCCCGCGGCCTGGCCGGCAACATCCCAGAGTGCAATTTCGATGGCGCTGACCGCCGCTCCCCAGGGTTTGAAGGCGCCCATGTTGCGAATCTTGAGCATGATGCGCGCGATGTTTGTGGCGTCTTCGCCGATGAGATACTGCTTGTAAAACAGCACCATGGGCTTGAGGTAGGTTTTGACCGACTCCGCCTGGCCGTAGCCGGAGATCCCCTGATCGGTGACGATGCGAACCGTCGGATTGCCGCCGATGATGGCGCACTTGAGGTCAATGATCTTTTGGGGCGTGCTTCCCGTTTGCCTTTCCGGCGGACCCAGCGGAGCAGCCCCCGCCTGCCCGGCAAACAGGGTTGCTGCTGCTCCCGAAAGCGAACCCATAAAACCTCTTCGTGTCCATCCGCTCATCAATCGTTCCTCCAGTCGAGTTTCGGCCGAATCGCTTTCAGGGACTGAAGTGCACGCCGTCCTGAAGCTTTGCGCCCCGGCCCATTTTAATTTATTTGGTGGAGGGGGAGTGAGGCAGGGATCTCGAAGCTGCTGGCGGGCGTGGACGCGGAGAGCTACCATTCAAGGAGTGGTGACTGGAATGCCGATCAAAAGCCCGCTACACCCTGGCGCGTTTATCAAGACGGAGATTGTTGAGGCGCACGGGCTGTCGGTAACGGCGGCAGCGGCGGCGCTGGGGGTTTCGCGGCCCACGCTGTCCAGTTTGCTGAATGGGAAGGCGGGGCTGTCGGGAGACATGGCGCTGCGGATCGAGAAGGCGTTCGGCGTGAGGATGGATACGCTGATGCGGATGCAGTCGGCGTATGAGATTGCCGCGACGCGCAAGCGGGAGAAGCTGATTCGGGTGAAGAGGGTTTTGAGCGCGGCGTGAGGCTGGTTTCGCTCCGGCCCTACGGGACGGAAGATTTCTGCGGGCTGTTCCCCGGATTTCATCCGGGGCTATTTTCGCGCTCTCCCTACGGGAGGCAGCTGCGGTGCGGTCCGCCGCGGCGGACTCGCAGATCGCTCGCAGAAGGTTCCTGGTCTCCCACCCTTGACGCGATGAAGCTGCGTCAAGGATGGGGCACCCGGCTTTGGGGGCGGTGGTCCGGGCCTGAAGGCCGCGCTCAATTTGCGCGTCAATGCGGGGGTTGAAACCCCCGGCTCCCTCCGTCAAAAGCTTTGCAGGGGCTAAAGCCCATCGTTTTTTTGGGCCGATTGCGGCACGGCTGAAGCCATGCCCTGTTACAAAGCGGGTTCGGATTTCCGGGGCTGAAGCCCCCGCCAAATTTGCCGGCTTTTATGCAGGGGTTGAAACCCCCGGCTCCCTCCGGTACCGCCGCTTCGCGGCGGTGACGATTAGCGCAGCCGTCTGCGGATCAGGTCGAGGGCTTGCTGGGTGGTCCACTCTCTTACTCTTTGGCGGTCGCCGCGGAAGGTTTTTTCTAACGCCTCGACCTTTTCGGCGCTGCTGAGGGCGATGTGGACTAAGCCGACGGGCTTTTCTTCTGTGCCGCCGGCGGGGCCGGCGATGCCGGTTACGCCCAATCCAAGAGTTGCGCCGGTGCGCAGGCGGATGCCGGTGGCGAGGGCTTTGGCGACCTCCGCCGAGACTGCGCCGTGCTCGGCGATCATCTGCGGCGAGACGCCGGCGAAGGCGTCCTTGAGCGAGTCCGAATAGACCACAGCTCCGCCGAGAAAGGTGCGCGAGCTGCCGGGAACCTGGGTGATGCGCTCGGCGATCATGCCGCCGGTGCAGCTCTCCGCGATGGCCAGCGTGGCGTCGCGAAAGCCGAGAAAGTAGAGCACGACCTGGGCGAGCGAGTCGGCGGTTTCGCCGCCGGAGGAGTAGAGCCAGTCTTCGAGCGCTTCTTCAAGCTTGCCGGCGAGCTCGTCGACGCGCTGCTGCGCGGCGGCGGCGTCGGGCTTGGTGCAGATGAGGGTGAGCTGGATGTCGCCGGCGTGGGCCAGGATGGTGGTTTCGACGTCGGCGTAGGTGGTGTAGATGGGGGCGAGGAGCTTGTCGGCCTGGGACTCGGGGATCATGGCGGCGCGGAGGGTGCGCTTGGCGATGTGGCGGACGGGGACGACGGCGCGCAGGCGGGGCAGGCACTGGTCGTCGAACAGCGGCTTGCACTCGGAGGGCGGGCCGGGCACGAGCATGATGAGCTTGCGATGGCCTTCAAAGACGGTGTCGAGCCACTGGCCGGGGGCGGAGCCGTTGGGGTTGGCGAGGATCTCGGCTCCCTCAAGCACGTCGGCCTGCTTGAGGTTGTTGTTGGGCATGGGGATGCGCCACTGGGCAGCGCGGGCGGCCAGAGCGACGACCAGGTTGGGGTCGCGGCGAATCTTCAGATCGAGGGCGTCGGCGACGGCTTCGCGGGTGAGGTCGTCTTCGGTGGGGCCGAGGCCACCCATCAGGACGAGAATGTCGATGCGGGCGAGAGCCATGCGGATGGCGTTGACCAGGTCGCGGCGGCGGTCGCCGACGATGGTTTTGAAGGCCACGGAGACGCCGATGGAGTTGAGCCGCTCCGTCAGGTAGAGGGAGTTGGTGTCCTGACGGAACGGGGTGAGCATCTCAGAGCCGATGGCGATGATTTCGGATTTCATAGAAGACCAGGGACTAAGGGACTGAGGGTGAAAACCTAGAAGAGCGCCAGTCCTTCGACGCCCAGGTCCACATCATAAACGGCTTCGTGGGTGGTGAGGACGGTGGTGCCGAGGGGCGAGAAGGCGACGCCGATGAGGTTGGGTCCGGCGAGGACGACCGAGGCTTCGCCCGCGGCGGTGATGCGGACCAGGCCGCGGCGGCCGTGGAGGCAGGCGG
>Ga0302276_10001629_pt1 | contig 20309 bp, 21 predicted proteins | sample III_Bog_N2_3_FD_198768 | JGI IMG/M metagenome (GOLD analysis project Ga0302276, IMG submission 198768) | Peat permafrost microbial communities from Stordalen Mire near Abisko, Sweden - III_Bog_N2_3 | ecosystem: Environmental > Terrestrial > Soil > Wetlands > Peat | place: Sweden: Abisko...
AATTAGGTATGAGATTTGCTGCACCAAATGGAAAACCTGCTACAACATGGGGTGAGGCGGTACAAAACCGCATCCAAAGCCAAGCTAAAAGTTTCATGGAAAAATACCCAAACGGCTCACATATTACTTCATCGAAGGACTAATTATGCTGTATCCGAACCAATTGGCAACATTGGGCGTCCAGGCACCACAAGATTACACCCGCCTCTGCGAGCTTAAATGGGAGGGACTGGAGCCATGGCGGTGGCTCACCAGCGAAAGGCTTACCTTCCGTATGGTTGGCTTCACAGTGCGCTACCCTGGCAGAAAGCTAGTCCCCTTCGCAGAAAGGCAAGACTGTGATGATGTCGCATGTTGGGACATTAATAGCCCTGGCATGGTCATTATAATACATGACTTTGCAGACGATGGGCATGAGACAAGGGCATGCTTTGAGTCTTTTCGGATTTGGCTGCATCAAGCCCTGGATGATTGCATGGATTTCATCTGAATTTATAAAGGTATGGCAAAGCATACGGCCTCAAGCTAGATCATTCATGCACCAAAGCTGTGACAATCATCGGAGTCAACATGCCGCGGATGCCTCCGGCGACACTACTGAGAGCCCAACGCCATGTCCATCCAGGGCGTTGCGGCAGCCCCAGTGCCGACCTCCGCGGCAGTCGGCACATTTTCGATAAGGCCGCCTTATAGAAAATGGTTTTAAATGACCAGCTCGCGAGCTGCCCATAAAACTCTCGCCGTCTGCCAAAATTCAACCAAAGATTATGTGTTCCGTCGCGGAGAGCTATCGGCTTCGATGGTCGTCCGTTCAGGTTGGTGGGCGTCGGGTAATAGGGCCGGCCTGCGTCACCATCGCGCCGGCAAGGCTGAGCACCACCCAGATCTATACCCAGTTGAGCGTCGGCCAGCCCAAGGCCCTGCACCCCGGCGACCTATGAAGGCGGCGGAGGGAAGCGGAGGAGAAGGAAACCCTGGAAGCCCTGGCCAAGGCTCAGGGGCGCAGCCTGCCGGACCTCCCGCGAGGGGCGACCCAAGACCTGGTGACCACGTTCCAGGCCGGCGAGAAGGCTTGCCCGGACCAGGGCCGAGGCCTGAAAGGGCATACGGGGCGCCCTCGATGGGCGTATGGGAGGCGCCCGGTGCCGGGTCCACCCCCACCGGCGCCCCGCGCTCAGCAGGGCCTTCCCCCCACGATCGCCGCCCGGTCCATCTTCCGGACGCAGGGGGGGTAGTCCCTCACCGCATAATGCTGGGTCGCGCGGTTGTCCCATATGGCCACGCTATTCGGTCGCCAGCGCCAGCGCACCTGGTATTCAGGGATGCCGGCCTGGCCGATGAGGTACTGCAGCAGCTCCGCGCCGCCCCGGGTGTAGTCCTGGCCGCAGCGCACCCGGTGCGGGTTGAAATAGTTGACGAAATGGGTGGTGAAGGCGTTCACGTAGAGGATCTTCTCGCCCGTTTCCGGGTGGGTGCGCACCACCGGGTGCTCGACGTCCGGATACTGGGCCTTCATGGCCAGGCGCCGCTCGGCGGGCTGCGCGGCCCCGAAGGTGGCCTCGAAGCTGTGGCTGGCCACCAGGTCGGCGATGTCCCGCCTGACCGCCTCCGGCAGCTTCTCGTAGGCCAGGACCATGTTGGCCCACAGGGTGTCGCCGCCGGTGTCGGGGCATGCCACGCAGCGCAGCACGCAGCCCATGGCCGGGGTCTCCCGCCAGGAGGTGTCCGAGTGCCAGGCGTTCTCGTAGCTGTCCGGGGGCGAGTCCGGGGACTTGTGGATCTGGACTAGGCCCGGCGCCTCGGGATGGCTCGGGAGCACGGGATGGTCCTCCAGGGCGCCGAAGCGGGAGGCGAACTGGACGTGCTCCCGGGGCATCAGCTCCTGGTCGCGCAGGAACAGGACCCGGTAGCGCAGGAGCAGGGCATGGATCTCGGCCGCCAGATCCAAATCGCGGGCGGCGTCGGCCAGCTGGACGTTGAGCAGCTGCGCCCCGATGGCGGCGGTCAATGGCTCGATCCGGATGGATCCGGTCAGGGCGCCGGGCCGGACCAGGGCGGGGGCGTTGGATTCAGGCTGCATGGTTCCTCCTTCGGATCATACGGCCAGGGCCGAGGCTCCCGGCTGAAGGTTGGATGCCGGTGCGGGCCCGGGCGGGCCAGGACTGGGTGGAATGGAACCGCCCGTCCCGACTGGGCGATACCCGGTGAACAAGCTCCCCGAGTTCAAGGTGAGCGTCTGGCTGGTCCCCCAGGTCACCGCCCCGGGCATGGCGCCGCCCACCGTGGGCTGGGTCTCCGCCGTGGCCGCCTACGGCAGCTTCATCATCCCCGCCATCTTCCGGATCCAGGTGGACGCCGGCGCCCCCCAGCGGGCCCTCCACCCGTTCACCGGGTTCAACGGGTTCTGCCTGGTGCTCAAAGGCTGGCAGTTCGCCCGGAAAAGGCTCGCGGCCGGGGAGGCGGGTTCCTCCCCCAGCACCGTGTAGTAGCCGCCATGGGCGCAGGCGAGGCAGAGTTCGCCCGCCGCACTGCTGACCGTGCGTTCGTTCATGATCTCCTCTCCGCAGGGTGCGCAGCAGACCCGGACCCCCGGGCGGGACACGATCGCCGCGATGGCGGCATGGAGCCGGACCGGCGTGAAGCGGAACAGCTCCTCTGCGGGCATGCTTCGGTAGGCCTCCATCTGCGCGAAATAGCGGCGAGGCTCGGCGGGCGCATGGCGCGCGGCCCGGGCCCGGCTATCGAGCTGGGGCGAGACCCGCACCGCCCTGGCGGTGGCGGTGGCGGTGTCCACGAACACCGCGGCGGTCTTGCCCTGGTCCTCGATGCGCAGCGTGCGGTGCCCCGGCGTGCAGTCCGTGGCGGCGCTGAGCCCATCCAGGAAACAGCCGTCCGTTTCGATGATGATCGGATCCGGCAGCCAGGCACGATCAAAGCGCATTCCAGGCATCCAGGCGGGCCGGAGCCGGCAAGGTCACCCCTGGTCCCGCCGCGCGACCAGGACCCAGCCCGCGGAAGCTTCCTGGAAGGGGCTTCCGCCTTCGTCCGCCAGGGGCGGATCCGGATGCAGGCCAGCCGCCCGCAGCAGGGCCGCGGCCGCGCCGGGGGACATGCGGCGATGCGTGGCCTGGTGGCGGATCGGGACGCCCGCGAGCGGGTGGAAGACGGTTTCAAAGCTGGCCAGGGTCGAGGAAACCATGGTGCGCCGACGCTCGAAGGTGCCTTCGGCACAGCGCAGCGGGGGCAGGGCTCGGCCATGCCCCGCCGCCAGCGGGCCATCATGCACGGCCTGGATCACCAGCTGCCCGCCAGGGACCAGCACCTGCCGGGCCTGGGCAAAGAAGGCCAGCCACTGGTCCTCCTCCAGCAGGTGCGGGAGGGTCTGCCCCAGGCAGGTGATCAGCCGGAACCGCTGGCCGGCGACCACCGAAGCCAGATCCAGCAGGCTCGCCTCATGCCAGGTGATCGCAAGGGCCTCGTCCAGGGCGCGCTGGCGAGCGACCTTGAGGAACGTGGGATCCAGGTCCAGCCCATGGGCCACCCGCCCCCGGGAGGCCAGGGCCCGCGGCAGGCTTCCCGTGGCGCAGCCCGCATCCAGGCAGACTTCCCCCGGTGCGGCCAGGCCAAGCGCCAGATCGAGCCGGGCCTGGCGCAGAGGGAACAGTTCCTCCCAGCCGGAAGCCAGTTGGGACCAGGGAGAAGCGGGGGCGGCGCTGCACATGGGACCTACTATAGCCTTCGGGTCCAGCCCCGGCCTCGGGGAAGTGAGACAGGCCACCGCCAGGGCCGCGCCGGCCAGGGCGCAGCCGGCCGCGGCCCAGCCCACGGCCTTCAGGCGCCGGGGGGCGGGCGGGAACAGCCATAGCACCAGGGCCGCCAGGGTCATGGGCAGGGGGATCAGGCAGGCCAGCCGGGGCAGCATGGCCCGTGCGGTCAATCCCCGGATCCCGGCCGTGAACGCCATGGCCAGCAGTACTGCGGCCAGACGCGGCCAGCGGGCGCCGCGCCGGCGCAGGGCGGCCAGGTGGCCGTGGACCAGGGCGGTGCCGAGGGTGAAGAGGACGGCCAGGAGCAGCGACAACATTTCGGCGCTCCAAGGGCGCGCGCCTCCGACCACCGCCATGGGCAGGGCGGCGGCGGAAAAGGTCCAGGCCGCCAGCACCTCTCCCACCAGGGTCCGCTCCCGGTGCGCCAGGAACAGCCCGAACAGGCCCAGGCCCAGGACCGCGACGGGCAGCAGCGGGCCACCAACCGGACGGCCGATCCAGGCCCCCGCCCCGGAAAGGCCCGCCAGCGCGGCCAGGAACCCCAGGCGGCCCCGGGCCCCCCCGGCGACGCCGGGGGGCGGATCGCCTCGGCGCCCCAGCAGCACCAGCGCCGGTTCGCTGGCCAGGAACAGGGCGGCGGTGCACAGGCCCTGCCCCGCACTGCGCAGGGCCGGGGCCAGGGCCAGGGCCGAGGCCAGCGCCACGCCCAGCTGGGCGTAGGCGCCATGCTCGCGGGGCCACAGGGAGGGGACGGCGTGCTCGCTCATGATTCCCCTCCCGAGGCCAGGTCCATGCCCCCAGGATGCGACCACCGCCAGCGCCTGGCTTTGACGCATATCAAGGTCGGGATCGGCCTGGTTCCGGTCCACCGAGGAGCCTGACACAGGCAGGCTGAACTGCGCCCAGGCCATACCCTGTCCTGCGTGATCACCAGCCCCGGGACCGGGGCGCCCATACGGGTACACTGGAGCGGACTTGTCGCGTGAGGATGCCATGCACATCATCCATGTCCAGATCCGAGTGAAGCCCGATTGCATTGAAGCTTTCCAGGCGGCCACGCTGGCCAACGCCCGGGCCAGCCGCCAGGAGGCCGGCGTCGTGCGGTTCGATGTCCTCCAGCAGCAGGACGACCCCACCCGGTTCGTGTTGCAGGAGGTCTACCGCGCAGCGGAGGATCAAGCCCGGCACCGGCTCACGGCCCACTATGCAGCCTGGGCCGGGACGGTGGGAGACCTGATGGCGGAGCCGCGGTCCGCCCTGAAATACACCAATGTCTTCCCTGGCGAGGAGGGCTGGTGATGCGCTTCGAGTTCGCCACCGCCCAGCGCATCATCTTCGGCATGGGGGTACTGGTGGAAGCGGGGCCCTTGGCCAAGGGGCTCGGCCAGCGGCCCCTGGTGGTGACCGGGCGCGATGGCTCCCGCAGCCATGGCCTCCTGGAAGGGCTCCGGGCCCAGGGACTCCAGCCCTCCCACTTTTCCCTGCCCGGGGAGCCGACCCTCGCCGATATCCGCGAGGGCCTTGCCCAGGCTCGGGCCGGCCAGTCAGACCTGGTCATCGCCTTCGGCGGCGGCAGCGCTCTGGACGCCGGCAAGGCCATCGCGGCGCTGGCGGTCAACCCAGGCGATCCCCTCGAGTACCTGGAAGTGATCGGCCAGGGCCGTCCGCTGGCCCAGGTGCCCTTGCCCTGCATCGCCATCCCCACCACCGCCGGCACCGGTTCGGAGGTCACCCGGAACGCCGTGCTGGCGTCCCCGGAGCACGGGGTGAAAGCGAGCCTGCGCCACCCCTGGATGCTCCCCTCGGTGGCGCTGGTGGACCCCGCGCTGACCGTGGGCGTCCCCCCGGCCATCACCGCCAGCACGGGGTTGGACGCCCTGACCCAGCTCATCGAGCCGTACCTTTCACTCAAGTCCAACCCCATGACGGACGCTCTATGTGTGGAAGGCGTCCGGCGCGCAGCCCGGTCCCTGAAACGGGCCTGGACCGACGGCCAGGACCTGGCGGCCCGCGAGGACATGGCCTTGGCCAGCCTGCTGGGCGGCCTGGCCTTGGCCAACGCCGGCCTGGGCGCTGTGCACGGTCTGGCGGCTCCCCTGGGCGGCCTGGCTCCGATCCCCCATGGCGCCGCCTGCGCGGCCCTGCTGCCCCATGTGCTGGAGGCGAACCTGCGGTCCAGCGGGCCCGGGAGCCCCGTTCGGGTCAAGTTCCGCGAACTGGCGGGACTGCTTACCGGCGACCCTGGCGCAGACACCGAGGATGGATTGCGGTGGGTCCAGGATCTGGTGACGGAACTCCAGGTACCGGGCCTCGGCCGCTACGGACTTTCCGCGGCCGACCTGGACCTCATCGCCGAACGGAGCCTGGCGGCGAGCAGCATGAAAGCCAATCCCGTGGCATTAGACCGGGCGGCCCTGGTGGCCATCCTGGTCAAGGCCTTGTGACCGTTTATTCCGGAGGGCACTCCTGCTCGCTTCAGGTTTCCGCTGTCCTTCTTCCAGGTTGGTATCGTGCGCCCCGGACGACCCGGTAAGCTCGAACCGGATGCCGTCCGGGGTCGATACCAGGGCTTCGTAGCATCCGTCGCCGGTGGTGCGCGGTGGGCCCAGCAACAGTCCCTCCGCCTCGAAGCGGGCCGCCATCTGGTCCACGGCGGCCACGCTGCCCAGGGCAATGGCCAGGTGGTCCCAGCCCACCGGTTCTCCAGCCACCGGATCGGCGAGCCACGGGCCGGTCATCAGCTCGATCCGGTCGCTGCCGCCGGGCAGGATGACGAAGCGGGACACAAAGCCGGGCCGCCGACGGCTGTGGTATTCCGCGGTCACCTCGGCACCGAAGAGGCGCTGCCAGAACTGGGCTGCGGCCTCCAGATCGCGGGTCCAGAGGGCGATGTGGGCGAAGTGCATTGGGCACCTCCTTTCAGGCGGGCCCGGTAGTGTCAGGGCCCGTGTTGGCGCCCCCCCAGGCCGGGAGCATGGATTCGGGGTATGACCTCAACCCGCGCGCTCGACGGACACGAAACGCGCACTGAGGGCCACCAGCGCCGGGAACGAGGCCAGCAGCCAGAAGGCGGGCTTGAGTCCCCAGGCTTTCGCGATGAAACCGATCCCGGCCGGGCCCATCAGGTTTCCCGCGTAGCCGGTGAAGGTGATGGCTGCGACGGCCATTCCGACCGGCATCACGCTCTGGGTGCCGGTGCGGCGGAACAATACCGGCACCAGGTTCGAAGCGCCCAGGCCAATGAGCAGGAACCCGGCCATGGCCAGTGCGGCAACGGGCGCCACCAGGAGCAGCACGAACCCGGCCACCGCCAGCAGGCCACCCCAAACCAGCGTGGCGCGGTCCCCCACGCGCGTGACCACGCTGTCCCCGCCCAGCCGGCCGACGGTCATGGCGATGGAGAACAGCAGGTATCCCAATCCCCCCTGGGTGACGGCGACGAGGCCGGTGCTGGTGATGAGCAAGGCGCTCCAGTCCAGCAGCGCTCCTTCGGCCAGGAACATGCTGCCGGCCAGGACGGCGAGCAGCAGGACCACCCCGCGCGGCAGGACGAACAGCGGACCATCTCCCGCTCGGCTCGTCCGAAGCAGCCGCGGCCAGGCCAGGACGGTCCCGACCAGCATCGGGACCACGCAGATCAGGGTGCTCGCGGGCCCTCCCAGGTGCATGGAAAGCAGGAAGGTCATCAGGCCGGCACCGGCGAATCCGCCGAGGCTGAAATGCGCGTGGAAGCCGGACATGAGCGGGCGCTGTGCCGCCCGCTCGACCTCGACCGCATGCACATTCATGGCCACGTCGAGCGAGCCGAGTGAGCCGCCGAAGCCGAACAGGGTCAGGCCCAGGGCCCAAGGCGTGCTGGCAATGGCCAGCAGCGGCAGGAGGACCGTCAAGCCGACCGCACCGGCCAGGATGACCGGTTTGCTGCCCCAGCGGGCGCTGATGGCACCGGCGAACAGCATGGTGGTGACGGAGCCGACACCGAGGCAAAGCAGCAGCAGGCCCAGGGTGCCGGCATCCACAGCCAGCCGCTGTTTGGCATAGGGCACCAGCGGGGCCCAGCAGGCGACCCCAAAGCCCGCCACCAGGAAGGCGAGACGCGTCGCGAGCCGGGTATCCGGACGATCAGCAGTGGACATGGTCCTATCTCCTCAGAATGGGCATCGAGGCACGGTTTTGGTCAGGCGGGGGATCCGGCCTGCAGAATGGAGGTTCCCGCTTGGGCCAGGTCCGCCAAGAGGTCATGGGCCGCGTCCCGCTCAACGACCAGGCAGTCCAGGGCCGCCAGGGTGGCGACCTGATGCGGGGCAAACGCCTCAAGCTTCTCCGTGGTCGCCATGGCTGTGCATCGGCGACTGGCGGCCACCAGCGCCCGTTTGAAGGTTGCGTCGGCAAAATTGAAGACGCAGATGCCGTCGATCGCGGAGACCACGCAGACTCCGAGGAAACAGCGATCGATGTTCATCCGGCTGATGCTCAGGACCGCGGCCCCGTCGATGCAGCCGCCGACCACCGGATCCACGGCCCCGCCGATCATGATGAGTTTCAGGTCCTGCCGCCGAAGCACCGCGGCGGCGATATCGATGGCGTTGGTGGCAATGACCAGGTCGCTGTCTTCTGGCAGGAAACTGACCAGCGCCAGATTGGTGCTGCCGCTGTCGAGGAACAGCAACTCCCCTGGCTGGATCCTGGCTGCCGCCACCCGGGCCAGCGCTTCCTTGCGCGCGACCCCTTCCCCCATGCGCGCCGCCATCGGCAACGAGGCTGGCGAGACGGGCAGCGCGCCGCCATAGACGCGGCGACACCGCCCCGCCGCGGCCAGGGCGCGCAGGTCGCGTCGAATGGCATCTTCCGAAACCTTGAATTCGACCGCGAGGGTCGCGGCCACCACCTGCTCGCCCTGGGCGAGCCGGCTTGCGATCAGATCTCGTCGAGCGAGCGGGAGTTCATCAACCATGATTCACCCTATCATGCATAAACGAGAATTGAAACGTGCATAAACGTGCATGATGGATCAACTTGAAACGAACTCAGGTTCAGCCTAGGGCCTGCCTGCGAGCGTGATGTCAGTGCGAATTCCGGCCAGTACTTTGGGCGGCCGGGAGGGCGTTGAGGAGCAGAATATCCAAGGAAGGCGGTGCATCCAGGATAACCTGGTCGAAGGCGGCCGTGATCGCCGGTTCGGCCAACGCCCGGGAGAGCAGACCCTGGTCACGGAATCCAGTGCCATGCTCGAACAATGGGTCGGCCGGGGCGAGGGACAAGAACGGATAGGCGGTCGCCCGCATGGAGGATTGCAGGGTCGCCGCAGCGTCCCGGAAGATGTCATGGACCGTAGGGGCGCCTCGGGCCATCTTCACCCCCAGGCCCACCGCGCAATGGCTCTGGGAATCCAGATCCACCAGCAGCACGCGTCTGCCGGCGGCGGCGAATTCTGCTGCGAGGTTCACCGCCACCGTGGTTTTCCCGGTCCCCCCTTTGCGGTTGGAAACCGCGATGGTATGGACCAGGGGCTTCAAAACAGTTCAATGTCAGGACCATTGCCTCCACCTGCAATGGGTCCACCCAGCGCGGCGCTGTGGGAGTCCCGTTGGCTATTCATGACGTAGCCGAGCATATGCTGATCCAGCCGACCCTCCAGGGTCGAATCGAGAGTGCCATCCCAGCCATCCTCGGTGAGTTTTCCTGTGACCATCTGCGTATGTTCGGTGAGGTCCTGGAGCGCCTTCCCCACCTGTTCAATGCGCTGCCGCACCACATCCTGGAACTGGATCTGGCCCAAGGCTTCGGCCAACTGGGTCACCAGACCATCGTTGCTGGTCTGGACGTGCTCGATGATCTGCCGCATCTCGCCACTGGCGTTATTGAACTGGCTTTCCAGATTGGAAATGCTTTTGACAAGGTCTTTGAGAACCTCCGTGGATTCCCGCACCGCCATCATGGATTGCTCCCCTGCGGCCACATCCGCTTCCATCCTCTTGGACAGTTCGTTGATCTTGTGGGCGATTTCGCCGGCGGAATCGGCGGCGCGCACGGACAGGTTTTTGACTTCCGCGGCCACCACCCCGAAGCCTGCTCCTGCCGCACCGGCATGGGCAGCCTCGATGGCGGCGTTAAGGGCCAGCAGATTGGTCTGGTTGGCGATGTCGGCGATGGAATCAACGATGCCCTGGAGCGCCTTCACTTCCCTGGACAGAGTCTGGGACCGCTCCATGCTGTTTTTCAATTCGTTGGAATGCCGTTGGATTTCCTGGTAGATGATGGCGATCATCTTTTCGTTCTGTTTGCCCTGCCGGTCGATCACCCCCATGAGGGCAACGCACTGGCCCATGGAGTTCTTGAGGTGATCGACTTGGTTACAGGAAAGCCCATGCACGGAGTTGATGCGGTCGATCACAGCCAGGACCCCGGTCTCCGTTTCCTGGACGGCTCCGTCCAGTTGCTGATGCATCACTGCAAAGAAGGGTGAAAGGTTTTCCAGTTCTTTCCCCACGACTGCCAGCAGGTGGGCTGACCGTTCGCATGCCTGGGCTGAATGTTTGGAACTGAAAAACATATAGTGCCCCTCCCCTAGGCGCCTGGAAGGACCTGCTTGATCACCTTGACCAGATCAGGGCCCGAGATCGGCTTTACCAGCCAGCCGGTGGCCCCCAGTTTCTTGGCCTCGTCGCGCTTGGCCGCCTGGCTTTCGGTGGTGAGGGTCAGGATGGGCGTGAAGCGGAAGCCCGGCAGCAGCTTTACGTTGCGGATGAGTTCCAGGCCGTCCATGTTGGGCATGTTTATGTCGGTGATGATGAGGTCGGGCCGGGTTCCGCTCTTGAGCTTGCCCAGGGCCTGGACCCCGTCATTGGCCGTTTCCACATGGAAGCCGTTCATTTCGAGAGTCGACTTGACACTCATAATCATGGTGGCCGAGTCGTCGACGATCAGGATTGTCTTGCCCATGATGGTTTCCCCCTATTTATTTTGTCAGAGCGGGTTCCAGCCATGCCCGGAGGGAAACATCCTCAGGCCACTGGGAAATGGTTGGCTTTGCGGCCATCAGCACTTGGAGGTCAGCTGGGTGCAGGTGCGTGCATGCGGACAGATCGATCCGGGCCTTGGGCTTCTTCTGCAGCCATTCCAGCAACTCCTCGGCCTCGTCCACCCCTATGATGCCCAGAAAGACAGCGGCCTTCTTCTGAAACTCGATGGGCATCAGAGAATCTCCATGACATTGAGGATCATAAGTACCGAGCCGTCGCCCATGAGCGCAGAACCGACATAGGCGGGCAACCCGCTCAGGACGCCCGACATGGGCTTGAGGATGACATCCGCGGTCTCGTGGAACTGATCCACGATCAGCCCCACCTGTTCATGGCCGGCCCGCACCACCAGCACCGCCAGTTCCCCATCGGCGTTGGCGAGGGGCGCCGCAGCGATGCCCAACTTCTCGTTGAGGGATTTCAGGGCCACGATCCGTCCGCGCAGGACGGTCGCCTGGGTGTTCTTGATATGCATGACCCTGGAACGGGGCACCCGCACCGTTTCGATGACGCTTTGCATGGGCAGGCCGAAGGTCTGGCCGTCGGCCTCGATGATCATGACGTTGGTTACGGCCATGGACAGGGGCAGCGATAGGGTCAGGCGGGTCCCCTTGCCCTGTTCGCTGTCCAGGCGGAGGCTACCGTTCACCTTCTCCACGGCCGTGCGCACCACGTCCATGCCTACCCCTCGCCCGGAAAGATCCGAGACGACGTCAGTGGTGGATAGCCCCGGCGCGAAGATCAGGTTGATGGCGTCATGGTCGCTGATGCGCTCCAGGGTCGCCTCGTCGATGACGCCCTTCTCATAGGCCTTGCGCTTGATCACCAGTGGATCGATGCCCTTGCCGTCATCCTCTACCTCAATGACGACTCGGTCAGATTCCTGACTAGCTCGGAGGGTGAGGGTTCCGGCCGCCGGCTTGCCTGCGGCGAGCCGTGTTTCCGGTGATTCGAAGCCATGGTCCAGGCTGTTACGCACGATGTGTACCAGGGGATCGCCTAGGGCCTCGATGATGTTCTTGTCGGCCTGGGTGTCCTCCCCCACCAGCACCAGGTTCACCTCTTTGCCGAGCTTGCGCGAGGTGTCCCGCACCAGCCGCGGGAAGCGCTGGAACACGAAGGATACCGGCATCATGCGCACCTGCATGATGGCGTCCTGCATCTCCTCGGCGATGCGGTTGATGACCGAGTATTGGGCCTTGATCTCCCGGGAAAGCTCCCGCACCCCGAACACCGATTCCGCGCGTCCGGCCAGGTATGGGAGCGCGTTCTTGGAAACGACCATTTCGCCGATGAGGTTCATCAGGCGGTCCACCTTGGCTTGGTCCACCTTGAGGCTCTTGGGGCCGGTCTGGGCATCCTCGGCCCGGCGGCCGAACTTGACCTCTCCTTCCACCGGGGGAACCGGGACCTCCGCCAGGGGGACCGGGAGTAGCTCCAGGGGTGGAGCGGGGAGTTGTTTGGTGGGCGGCGCCGAACTGATGAGACCATCCAGCCAAGTGATTACAGGCGCGCCCTGGCCCGCGGCCAGCGCCGCCGTCAGGGCTGTCCCCATCCCCCCCTCCTGGTACCCCAGGGCTTTCAGGCACAGAGAGAGTGTGGCGGCCGCAGCCTGGATCCGCCCCCGTTGCCATGGTGACCCGTCATCGATGGCGAGGATGGTCCTCTGGATTGCGATGGTGGCATGGGCAGTGACGGCCGTGGCCGGATCGCAGCCCACCACGAGGAGCGGATCCTGGGGCGCGGTGGAGACTGCCGCCAAGCGGGGCGGCTGGAAGGTATTCAGGGATCCGATGAGCGCCTTCAAGGCCGCCAGGTTCTCCGGCTCACGGACCATAACCGCCACGAGCCAGCGCAGGGCTGAGGACAACCAGAGATCCGGGTTGGACCGATCCAGGAGGGCCTGAGTGACCTTGGCCAGACCCCGCAGGTTGCCCGCGGTCAGGAAGCCCATGGCCTCTGCGACGAAGTCCTGGTAAACCGGTCCGCCGTTGGGCTCGCCCTGGGGCAGGACCAGGCGCAGGCCAGGAACAGGCACAATCTTCACCTGTTCCAGGACGTACCGGTAATGCTCCTCCAGTACCTCCAGGGGGGCGGCGGTGAGCACCTGGAAATCCAGGACGCACCGGTAGGCATCCATGACTTCCAGGCTCGGCCAGGGTTCACGGGGGCACAGCCAGCCCCACACCAAGCCGGGGGTCTGCCTCGCCTGGTGCAAGGGATCGGCCCCCTGGTAGAAACAGTCGGCGGCGGGCCGGTAGCGCACCAGGTGGAGCCCGGCCGGCCGGTCCATCCCATAGGCTTCCATGCGCACCGCTTCGGGAATCCCGTCCAGCCCCTCCAGATCCTCGCTCGGCGAGGGGGCCGGCGGCGCCACACCGGCGGGTTCAGCCGCCAGGTCAGCCTTGACCGGAATCAGCAGCCGCAGGCCTTTGGCCAGTCTCACTGAATTTCCCATCCCGGAGGCTAGCAGGCCCCCGGAAGCCTCGATCTCGTCGCAGAGCAGACCCACGAAGTCCATGGAGTCCAGCAAGTGGTCCGCTATCTGCCGGGAGAAGGCAACTCGGTCATTGCGGACCTCGTCCATGAGGTCCTCGCCCGCATGCAGTACCCGGGTCATGGTGGGGAACTCGAACAGCCCGCTGTTGCCCTTGAGGGTGTGAACCAGACGGAACAGTTCATTCACGAGATCCTTATCGCCAGGAGCATCTTCCAGCTGCATAAGCTTTTCACCAATGTCTTGGAGGCATTCCCGGGATTCAGAGATGAATTGTTCGAGCAAGGCGTTCATGGATGCACATCCCCGATAAGCAACCGCACATGGGTCAGGAGTTGGTGGGGTTTCACCGGCTTGAAGAGATAGACATTGGCGCCCGCGGCAAAGGCCCTGGCCAGATCGGCCAGTTCGGCTTCGGTGGACACCATGATGGCCGGCGCCTGCGGCAGGTCCAGGCTGCGCAGTTCGCGCAGGAACCCGTAGCCGTCAAGTTTCGGCATGTTCACGTCCACCACGTACAGGTCGAAGGGTGCCTGCATAGCCTTCTCCAAGCCTTCGATGCCATTCACGGCCTCCTCCACCTGGATGCCTCCGCCCTGGAGGGTGACCCGGCAGAACATGCGCACGGTGGCCGCATCATCGATGACCAGGACTCGTTTCATCGGGACTCCAATGGCTTCTGGTAGACAATTGCTTCCGGGAATTTCCTGATCTTGTAGATGGAGGAGATCCGGCTCATGGATTCCGAGTGGCCCAGGCAGAGGAACCCGCCGGGCCTCATCGCGTCGAAGAACGTTTGAGCCGCGGTTTTCCGGGACAATTCGTCAAAATAGATCAGAAGATTGCGGCAGAAGATGATGTCGAAGTCCCGGTAGGACCGCGTGTCCGCCGGCTCGGTGAGGTTCACCCGGGTGAATTCCACCGCTTCCCGGAGATCCATGCAGGCCTGGTAGCCATCGTCCGTATGGGTGAAATACTTATTTAGCAGGCGTGCCGGCAGATGTTGGATGGACCTGGCCGAATAGAAGCCCTGCCGGGCGGCCGAGAGAATCTTCGTATCGATGTCGGAAGAAATGATTTCGATATCCCATTCCGCAAGTCCCTTCCAGAATTCCAGCAGGTAGATGGCGATGGAATAGGCCTCCTCTCCGGAAGAAGAAGGGATGGACCAGATGCGGATGGGATGCCCCTTGGCCCTGCGGGCCGTGAGCTCGGGAAGGATTGAATCCACCAGGCACTTGAACTGGTATTCCTCCCGAAAGAAGTAGGTCTCGTTCACGGTCATCAGGTTGGTCAGATGCTGCAGTTCCTCCCCGGTGGCCTGGAAGCGCAGCATGGTGAAATAGCTGCGGAACGAACTCGACCCGGTAGCCTCGATCCGCTCCACCAGGCGCTTGTCCACGAAGTAGCGCTTGGAGCATTCGAACTGGATCCCAGTCTTGCGATAGAAGAATTCCTGGAACTTGAGGAAATCCTCGTCGCTGATCAGGGTCTGGGCTGCATCGGGATCAGTCCTCATCGATGCGCCTCAGGGCCAGATCCGCAGCGAACTGCACATAGGGCTCGTCCGGGAACCGCCCCTTTAGATGGGCCAGCGCCTGCCGCGCGGCAGAGGACCCCACCTCGCCCAGCAGGTCCACCGCCGTGGCGCAGACATTGACATGAGGATCGGATTCGATCACTTCGATCAGCCAGGATTCAACCTGCGGGTGGCGCAGGGATTCGAGGATGTTCACTGCGAAAATGCGCACGTCCGAATCGGCATCCATGAGCATCCCATGCATGACCGGAGCGACCTCGTCAGGCATCTGTTTCAAGGCATCAATGGCCTCGTTGCGCAGGGCGACATCCTCACTGTGCAGGCATTCCACCAGCCCGAGCACCGCAGCGAAATGGCCGATGCGGGTGAGGGAGGTGAAGATCACTTCGCGCACGGAGATGTCCGGTTCCTGTTTGAGGCGCTCCAACAGGGCGGCCGTGCCATCCGGACACTCTGCCAGATCCCGGGCTGCCCAGCGGCGGGCGACCGGGCTCCCATCGGAAAGTTCTGCCACCAGGCCAGCGCAGTCCCTGGGCCGCCTGCGCTCGTCGGAGCCGGCAGTCCGGGTTTTCGGGATCTTGATGATGGCCATGGTTCTGCCCTTCAGCTCAGTCCGACCCAGGTATTGACCTGGGCCGCGACTTTGGTCGAGGGCAGCACCACCGTGGCGCCGCCGCGCTTGATCAGCTCGGCGGGCATGCCGAACACCACCGAGGATTCCTCGGATTCGGCGATGGTCCGCCCCCCCCGCTTGCGGATTTCCGCGAAGGAATCCGCTCCGTCGTGGCCCATTCCCGTGAGCAGGATGGCGATTACCCGGGCCGGATCGCAGCATTCCAACACCGTCTGGCCCAGACAGTCCACCGAAGGGTGCCACAGGAACTGGGCGTTCTCCGGCTTGGGCAGCACCGTTAGCTTGCCCGAGCGCCTGGCCAGAATCATGTCTGCCCCACCTTTGGCGATGTAGATGGTGCCCGGCTCTACCGGCATGGGACCAGCGGTCTCCACCACCTTCATGGCGCAGATCTGGTCCAGCCGTTCGGCGAAGGAGCGGGTGAAGGCTGCCGGCATGTGCTGGACCACCAGGACCGGCCAAGGGGAATGGGCCGGCAACAGGGGCAGGATGTCCTCCAGGGTGCGGGGACCGCCAGTGGAGACACCGATGATCACCAGTCCCTCGCCGCCCATCCCGCGGCGGATGGCAACGGGAGGGGGCGGAGTTGCCGCGCGGTCCTCCCGCAGGCGCTGGGCAAGGCCCTTGATCGCCGATCCCCGGCCCTTGAGTCGGGCCTTGGCGGCGGCCCGCACCTTGCCCACGAGATCCTCCTTGATCTCGTCGATGGAGAGCGAGATGGTGCCCCCGGGCTTGGTGATGTAGTCCACCGCGCCCAGGTTGAGGGCCTCAAAGGTGGCCAGGGCCCCCTTCTCCGTGAGGGAGGAGACCATGACCACTGGCACCGGGCGCTCGGCCATGAGCAGGGAAAGCGCCGTGATGCCGTCCATTTCGGGCATGTTGATATCCAGCGTGACGACATCAGGCTGGAACTCCTTATTGGCCGCCACGGCCTCGCGGCCATTGCGCGCCTGGAACAGGGTGAAATCGCCTTCCGCCTGGAACAGCAGGGTCAGCTGACGCCGCATGAGCGCCGAATCGTCGACAATGAGGAGTTTGATCATGCCTAGGCCGAATCCGCGGCAAGGCTCGCGAGCTGGTCCCCTTCGACCAGGTGGGCGGGATCGAGGAGCTGCACCAAGCGTTTCTGCTTGTCAAGATTCGCCATGCGCGCCAGCAGTTGGGTCTGCGCCCCGGACAGGCTCGGCGAGAACTCGATGGAGGACTTGTGAATTCGCAGCACCTCCGCCACCGAATCCACGATGAAGCCGGTGCGGAGGTTCGCGATCAGGAACACCATGATCCTCTGCCGGTCGGACCGGTCCACGGCGGGGAGCCCCAGCCGCTTGCGCAGGTCGATGACCGGAAGCACGGTACCCCGCAGGTTGATAACCCCTTCCACGAAGGGGGGGGCCTTGGGCACATGGGTCAGTGCGTCCGGGACCCGAACGATTTCCTGGACGCTGGCGATGGGGACACCGAATTCCTCCTTGCCCAGGCGAAATACCACGACCTGCTCATCGTCATCGGTCTTTTCATCTTCGGCACCGGCCGCCAGTTCCCGTTCCTCGTCCTTGCGCAGGGTATCCACAGTATTCAATGCCTCCTTGATGGCCGAGTGCCGGAACAGGTTCCTGGCGGAAATGATTGAGACCAGGCGTTTGCCTCCATCGATCCGGCAGATGTCGGAAATGTCGGCCAGGTCGCCGTCCCGGGCCAACATGGGCGGCACCGAGTCCACCACCGACCGGGGCACCCGCAGGACTTCATTCACCCTGTCCATGACCACACCCACGGAGGTGGACCCCAGGGACACCACCACAATCCGGCAGTGGTCATCCACCGCCCTTTCGGGCAGAGCGAACATCCGGCGCAGGCTCACCAGCGGCAGTAAGCGGTTGCGGAGCGTCATCACCCCGAGCACATGGGGGTCGGAGTGGGGCACGTGGATGATCGTCTCCGGGATCTGGACGATCTCCTGCACATCCTCGATGGCGATGGCATACTCCTGGTCTGCCACTTCGAAGCTGACCATCTGCAGTTCGTCGGTTATAGCCTCCTCCGCCTCGGCCTGTGGGTCCGATGAGTGGACGGCCATGTCCACCGCCTTGGTCAGCGAGGCCAGGTCCGCGAATTCCTGGGCGATGAGCTTCTTGAAATCCAGCACCATGATCATGGCGTGCCCGCCCACATCTTTGATGAGACCGGCCAACAGGTCTGTATTCACGGTGGCGCGGATGCTGCCCACGCTTTCGATCTGCCCGGGTTCCACCCCCAGAACGCTGGACACCTTGTCCACGACGAAGCCCAGCGGTTGGCCCATATCGATGACCACCGCCCGGCTTGCATCATCTGGCTCCCGTTCCTCGAAGCCGAAGATTCGGCGCAGCGAGACAATGGGCAGGACCTTGCCGCGCAGGTTGGATAGGCCCTCCAGGGCCGGCGGTGCCAGCGGCACACGGACCATCTGGGGAATGCGGATGATCTCCTGCACCGGGGCCATGTCCACCGCGAAGACTTCGTTGCCCGACATGAAGGTGACGAACTGGCGGGTTTCGGAGTCCGTGCCCAGGGAATCATCCTCTGTTGCCATGTTTTCCCCTGGCAGGATCGTGGTTTCGTTTGCCATGGTTGCCTCCTCAGGCGCTCTGCAGTTCGTCGGCGAGGGAGGCGATCTCCTCGATGGCCGCCGCCAGTTCCTCGGCGCCCTGGGATTGCTGTTTGGAGGCGGAAGCCGCTTCGGCCGCGGCCTTGTCGGCCTCCTGGGCGGCGCCGGCGATCTGCTCCACGCCTTTCTTTACTTGGCTGATAGAGGCGGCGATCTCGTTGGAGGCCGCCAGGATCCCCGCGCAGCCATCTTCCACAGCGGCGATATCGGTCTCGATGGTCACCAGGTTGATCGTGGTGGCCTTGGCCTTCTCTACTTCCGCCATCGCTGTCGAAAGGATCTCATCCAGATCCCGGGCAACGATCCCGATCTGGTCCTGCACGCCCTTGACCATGTCTTTGATCCGATCCGCGTTCTCGGCGGAATCGTGAGCCAGGTTTCGGATATCTGTGGCCACCACTACGAAGCCCTTTCCGAACTCGCCGGCCCTCGCGGCTTCAATGGACCCGTTGACCGCCAGCATGTTGGTCTGGATGGACACCGTGGTAATCGCATCCACGATCTTGTCGATGCGCCGGGAAACGAGTTCCAGATCCTTGATCTGCTTGATGCTGGACCGTGACACCTCCGAGGCCGAAAGGATGCCTGCGATGAGGGAATCCACGGAGGTCTTGTTCACCCCCAGCAGTTTCAGGATGGCCTTGACCTTGTCGCCGCTGGCGGTGGCGCGCGCCTGGGCGATGTCGACCCCTTGCTCGATCTGGGTTATGGCAGCCGAAGCCTCCTCGGTGCTGGCGGACTGGATCTCGGATCCCTTGCGGATCTGTTCGATGGCGGTCATGACCTGGGCGGCGGAGCGGTTGATCTCGGATACGGCCGAAGACAGTTCCTCCGCCGACGATGCCACCTCTTCCGAAGTCTTGCCGATATCCGAAGAATTCTTGAGTTCATCGGCCAGTTCGGAAAGGCTCTGGGCGGTGTTCTCGCACTCGGCCAGGGCCTTGGCCTGCTCCTCCACCGTCTTGGCGGTCTCTTCGGCGGCGGACGACTGTTCCTCGGCGGCCGAGGCGATGTCCTCGGCTCCCTTCAGGGCCTGCTTGGCGGCGACACTGCTCTGAGCCGCGCCCGTGGCGATTTCACGAATGGCGTCGACGATCTCTATAGTGTCCAGACGGATCTGCTCCAACTGCGCGGTGATGGTCTTGCCGTTCTCCACTTCGTTCTCGATGGTCTTGGCAGAAGTGCCGATGCCTTCGGCAATAATCTGTACTTCCTGCTGGATCTGCCCCACAAGGTCCTGGATCTGCTTGGCGCTCTTCTCGGAGGTTTCGGCCAAGGTCCTCACTTCGTCGGCCACTACCGCGAAGCCTTTGCCATGCTTGCCGGCACGGGCGGCCTCGATCGCGGCGTTCAGCGCCAGGAGATTGGTCTGGTCGGCGATGCGTGCCACAGCCTTGACGATCTCCCCAATGCTGGCCGCCTGTTTTTCCAGTTCGGCCACCATGCTCACCGAGGCCATCTGGCGCTGGGCTGCCACAGCCACATTGGTAACCAGGCTGTTGATTTCGCCGGTGGCCTTGGCTACCAGGGCCTGGGTCGCCTCAGACTTGTTCCGGCTGGTTTCCCCGTCATGCAACTGGCGAACGAGCGCATCCCCCACGGACCTCAAGGCAGAGAGGGATTCCTGGGCGGCGCCGCTTGCCTCCTCAGCGCCGGCGGCAATCTGATCGGCGGCCCGTTTCAGTTCCTCGGCGGCGGAGGCGGCCTCATTGATACCTGAAGACAACTGACCCGTGGATGCGGCTACCCGTTCCGCGGCCTGCTGCTGCTTAGCCATCGTCCTGGCCTTCTTGCGTTGGGCTTCGGCTTCACGGGTGGTCCCGGCCGAGGACTTGGCCTCGGCGGACGAGGCTGTTGCGGAAACGAGTTTCTTCACCAGAGCCATGGGTAGGTTCCTTATCTGCAAAGGCGTTATGCGAACGGCCACAGGGTCGCTCGCCAATCATGCTGCGGGCGGACCCGGAACAGACCGGGTCCATGTCCTGTCCGGACTTCCCTTCGGAAGTGGCTCAGGCTGTTTGGTAATAACGAAAGGTGCGGGCCAGTCGGCGACAAGTGGATCTACAGGGATCCCACCCGGTATGGTTCAAAGTGTCCGACTTATGGCGGCCTCGCGCATCTGTGGAACTACGGAAAACCGCGGATTTTTTCAAATTTCGTTTTGATTAAATTTTCATATAATCTTTTGACGAATGTTCAACC
>Ga0302276_10001638_pt1 | contig 20242 bp, 10 predicted proteins | sample III_Bog_N2_3_FD_198768 | JGI IMG/M metagenome (GOLD analysis project Ga0302276, IMG submission 198768) | Peat permafrost microbial communities from Stordalen Mire near Abisko, Sweden - III_Bog_N2_3 | ecosystem: Environmental > Terrestrial > Soil > Wetlands > Peat | place: Sweden: Abisko...
GCCAATCCCGCCAGGTCCGGAAGGAAGCAACGGTAACGGGCTAGTACGGGCGCAGTAGGTCACCCGGCGCTTTTTTGGGTGCCGTGGGCACTTTTTGTCAACTGCCGTGGGCAATTGTCCACTGTTCCTGAGCGCTTTTCCCCCAGCAACTGGGGCGCAGCCGTACTGACATCTCGTTGTTCAGCGGTGAGCCGGGTTTCCCGCCCGCAGTCGAGCCGCAAGGAGAACTGCATTGACCCTCTCCGTTCGTCCCGTGGTGGGCCGGCGCTGCAAGATCACAGCGCTCGGTACCTACGTTCCCCCTCAAGTATTGACCAATCGAGACCTGGAAAAGATGGTGGATACCAACGACCAGTGGATACTGGACCGTACCGGTATTCGCGAGCGGCACGTGCTGGCCAAGGGCCTGGGCACCAGCGATATGTGCGCCGCAGCGGCCAAAAAATGCCTGGCGCAGCGCGGCATCGATGCCAGCGAGGTCGAGGTCATCATCGTTGGCACGGTGACGCCGGACATGATGTTTCCTTCCACGGCGTGCCTGGTGCAGGACAAGATCGGCGCCAAGGGCGCCTGGGGCTTTGACGTTTCCGCCGGCTGCTCGGGCTTTGTGTTTGCCTTGCAGGCGGGCGTCAAGCTGGTGGAGAGCGGTGCCCAGTCCAAGGTGCTGGTGATCGGCGCCGACGCCAACACCCGCATGACCGACTACACCGACCGCACCACCTGCGTCCTGTTTGGCGATGGCGGCGGCGCGGTGCTGCTGGAACCTTGCGAAGAGGGCGAGATCGGCTTCATCGACTATCTGCACGAGGTAGATGGCTCCGGCGGCCCGTCGCTGAACCTGCCCGGCGGCGGCAGCCTGAATCCTCCCACCCACGAGACCATCGACAAGAAGATGCACTTCATCCACCAGGATGGTCCCGCGGTCTACAAGTTTGCCGTGCGCAAAATGGCCGATGCGACTGCCAAGGTGCTGGAGCGCAATGGCGTGACCGGCGCGGACCTGGGTTGCTTCATTCCCCACCAGGCCAACAAGCGCATCATCACCGCCACCGCCGACCGGCTGGGCATGGACCCGGAGCGGGTGATCATCAATATCGGCAAGTACGGCAACACCTCGGCCGGAACCATTCCCCTGGCCATGGAAACAGCCATCGAAGAAGGCAAAATGAAGAAGGGCGATCTGATTCTGATTGCTTCGGTGGGCGCCGGATTCTCAGTGGGCGCGGCGCTGTTCCGGTGGGAGATCTAACGGCAGCAGAGTTGGCAGAATAGCGAAGCTAAGAGTCAGTGGGCCGATCCCTTCGGGGGTCGGCCTTTTTGCCGCTGCGGTTTGCAACCGGGCTCTCTCGCGGATGGCCCAAGGCCCGGGTGCTCCACCCTCGACGCGCTTTGTTTTTGCGGCTAGGGTGGATCGTACGTTCCCCGCAGTGCCGGAAGAGCGAACCTCCGCGAACTCCGCCTACTCGCTTACAGAGAAGTTATATTCCGGCAGCACGCCGCACTCCGCGGCCATGCGGAAGAAGGTTCTCATGCCTTCCAGGCAGTCTTCGTCCAGATGGTAGTGAATGTTTGTGGTCAGATACGTCCGAATGGTCTGCTCGGAGAGGGGAAGCTGGTGAGACCATTCGGCCACCAGGGCATCGATATTCTCCAGGCCGTGGTCGCGGGACTGGATGAAGTCGGCAGCGATGCTCTTGTCCAGATGTCCGCGGCACGCAGTGGCCCAGACCGCGGAGACGAAAGGCAGGCCGGTCAGAGCAAACCACTCCCCAGCCAGGTCGTGATAGGCCAGGTCCTCGCCGGTGCGCTCGAAGCGGTTGGCGCGCTCTTCCAGGGCCATCAGGGCCGGGTCGCCGATGAGGATGGCGGCATCGGCGCGCTCCAGCATGGCATCCAGGTCGGCGGCCATGGGCAGGAAGGGCACCGCCGGGTTGCCCCACTTGTGGAACAGAATGTGCGCATAGGCCAGCGTGGTGCGGCTGGCATTGTCGGCGGCCACGGTGTGCACGGCGCTCAGGGGCTGGCTGGCGCGGCGCACCAGCAGCAAAGACCGCACCCGCCGCTTGGAGGCGATGACGCAGCCGGACAGGATGCGCAGGCTGGGAGTGGTGGCCAGCGCGGCAATGGGAACCAGGCCGATGTCGGCCGTGCCTGAGGCCAGCCGGGTGGCGCACTCGGAAGGCAGCATCCGGTCAATCTGGTAGCGGGCGGCCAGCAGGCTGTCCAGGGGAGGATGTTCGAAATCCCACATCAGGGGAGCGGGATTGAGAAAGTCGATGGCGGCGATGCGTAACCGGGATTCGGGGATTGGACTCACAACTCTTAGAGTATCAACACCGGCCAAAAATTGCTGTGCGCATCCGCGCAGTCAATAGTTCAGCCTTGACATCAGACGCCTCCGGGGGTAACTTGGGCCAAAATCCTGCAAAGTGCACTTTGGGTTTCCTGTGAAGAAAACTCCGCTGTGTCATTTCCAGACAGAAGAGCCCCCGCGATGACGCCCCTGCCCCAGGATGCGGCTGTGCCGGTGGCGCCTCCCTTGGACCCTCCCTTGAATGAGGACCGGCTGGCCTGGCTAGCCTTGGCCCTGGCGCCCGGTCTGGGCCCCAAGCGCATTGTGGACGCCATGCGCGAGTTGCAGGCCCCCAGCCTCATCTTCACCTTGCCCCTTACCGCCCTGGAAGCGCTTCGCTTCCCCGCCCCGGCGGCGCAGTTCATCTTTGATGGCAAGGCGCGCCAGGCCGCCGAGCAGGAGGCGGCGCGGGTGGCGGCGCAGGGCGGCACGGTGGTCACTTTTGGCTGCCCGCAGTATCCCGAGCGGCTTCGGGAGATTTACGATCCACCGCCGGTACTGTGGGTGCGCGGCGCGGTCGGCCTGCTCTCCCGGCCGGCCATCGCCGTGGTCGGCACGCGTCATCCCACCCCTTACGGCTCGGGCGTGGCAGAGATGCTGGCCCGCGATCTGGCGGTGCGGCGGCTGCTCATCGTCAGCGGCATGGCGCGCGGCATCGACTCCTGCGCCCACCGCGGGGCTCTGGCGGCGCGCATGCCCACGGTGGCCGTCTGGGGCACGGGAATCGACGTAATTTACCCCAAGGAAAACAAGAAGCTGGCCGAGGAGATTCTGGCCACCGGCGGAGCCATTGTCAGCGAAGTGCCGATGGGCACCTTTCCCGCGCCGCAGAACTTCCCCCGCCGCAACCGCATCCTGAGCGGCCTGAGCATCGCCGTGCTGGTGGTGGAGGCGGGCGAGAACTCCGGCACCCGCGTGACTGCCCGCTGCGCCGAAGAGCAGAACCGCGACCTCTATGCCGTGCCCGGCAACGTCACCAGCAAGGGCTCCTGGACCCCCAACACGCTGATTAAACAGGGAGCCAAGCTGGTAGCCACCTGGGAGGACGTTTGGGAAGACCTGCCTTCCCAGGTGCGCCTGGAACTGGAGGCCGAGGCCCCGCCTGAATCCAGATCGGAGACCACCGCATCCTTATTGCCTGACCCGGTGCTGCGGCCCCAGGAAGCCATCGTGCTTGAGGTCCTGCGCACCGACGAGTCGCTCCAGATCGACGAAATCCTCGAGTTGCTGGAGACGCAACTGACCTCCTCCGAGGTCTTTACGGCCCTCTTCGAGCTGGAAATCACCGGCCGGATTCGCGGCCTTCCGGGGAAAAACTACGTGCGGACCATGTGAATGGACAGAGGCTGGTGGCCTCCGAGGCCCTCAGAATCGAACCACGAGTACTTGCCAGGCCCGGAGTCAGTCCAAGTCGAATTTGCGCGAAGAGAGGCTAAAGGAATGACGAGTAAGGAGGGCACACAACACGGCCCTGATGATCCGCTTCAAAAGAGTAATGGTATGTAGACATTTTATTTTTACCCAGATGGAGCTCGGACGGAGATTGCAGAATTTCCAGATGAGGAGGCGCTGCTTTGAACTATCAGCGCCCTTGCTTTAGAGTTGCAACCAAACAAGAATCCCGGTGGAATGGAGGATGAAGATGCGCATACCCACGATAACGCCTGGCCAGCCGCGCGCTGACCGGCGCGGGGCCTGCTTTCCACTCGTGTTTGCAATGCTGACGATGGCACTTCTTGGGGCGGGCGCATGGGCGCAGGGTGCGCCGCATTCCGGGCTGCGGCACGACGCCGCGCTGGATGCCCGTAACGCAGAGGGGCTGACGCCGCTGATTGTTGCCGCCTCCGCGGGAGAGACCGACACGGTGAAGTCGCTGCTGGCGCAGGGGGCCGATCAGGATGCGACCGCGGCAGACGGACGGACGCCGCTCATCGCCGCAACCCAAGGCGGGCAGATCGAAGCGGTTCGGGCGCTGATTGCCGCGCACGCCAAACTCAACTGGGCGGCACGCCGCACGGGAACGGCTCTGAACGTGGCGGAGAACCAGGGCGAAACGCAGATTGCGGCGCTGTTGGTGGCCGCGGGCGCGCACACCAGCGGCAAGTCAGTGGGAGATACGGTGTGCGTTCGTCCCTGGGGCGGCGATGGATTTTGCGGAACGGTCAAATCCTTCAGCGTGCGTTCGGTCCAAATCCAGGTGACCCGGATTGTGGGATGCGCAAAGGGCTGCGCGGCCAGGAATGAATGCTCCGCTGCCAGGGCTGTGGGCGGGGCGGACGGCGTTCAGGCGGGCGACCAGATTGCGGTTCCGAGCTGGTGCCTGACCCAGACCGGGGTGAAGCCATGACGTTGCGCGGCAAGTTCTCCCTTGGCATTGCCCGGCTCGCTGCCGTCTTTTCCATGCTGGCGGCGCTGGCGTTTCCCTGCGCGACGCCCAGGGCCTTTGCGCAGAGCGAATCCGGTTTCACCTACAACGGCATCGATTTCATCTCCTATCAAGCCTCTGAATACCTGAATAGCAGCACCGCAGCGCAGAGCATGAAGGCCACCGGCGCCAACTACGCCGCCGTGGTGGTTACGCAGTATGTGCAGACGGGAGATGCAACCAGCATTGCTCCGGAAACCACAAGCTCTCCCGGATTCAACGGCAGCCAGCCGATTACTCCCACGGACGGGGCGGTGGTGGCCGCCATCGAGAGCCTGCAAGCACAGGGAATCACGGTGGTTCTGAAGCCGCTGGTGAACTCGATCGACGGCACCTGGAATGGCAATTTTACCTGGCCCTCGAGCGACACAACGACCGCCGAGCAGCAGGCGTGGCTGACGGCCTGGTTCACGAGCTACCAGACCTTCATTCTCCACTACGCCCAGCTCGCCTCGCAGAACAATGTGAGCGAGCTTGTTATTGGCACCGAACTTGTGCAGGTCACGGGGCAGAATTGCGCCGGGGCGAGCTGCAAGAGTTACTGGGATCAGTACGTCATCAACCCGATCCGGACGAGTTATCCCAACCTACGGCTTTCCTACGGGTCCAATGCCTCGACGCCCGGCGACGAGTTCAGCACGGTCACGTTCTGGGACGAGGTGGATGTGATTGGCGTGGACGGATACCTGGGCCTCACCAATCAGGCCGATCCCACGGTGAGCCAACTGGTGTCTGCCTGGACCAACAGCCCGAAGAATGGCGGATACAATGCGGTTGCCGCCTTTGCGAATCTGGCCAGCACGTATAACAAGCCGCTGATCTTCACGGAGATCGGTTACGAAAGCACGCCCGGCACGAATGAAGAACCGTGGAGCTTCAGCCTTTCAGACGGCTACGACCCGACCGAGCAGGCAGATTGCTATGAAGCCTTCTTTGAGGTTTTCAGCGCCCAAACCTCGTGGATGAAGGGTGTCTTCTGGTGGGAATGGAATGTTTCTCCTCCGGGCGCGAGCGACCCAGGATACACGCCGCAGAACAAGCCGGCGGGAGATACCGTGCTTCCGAAGTGGTTCGGATCGGCGACTCCGAGCTTTTCGCTCGCTCCTTCCGACTCCTCGCTTTCGATCGGCCAGGGGCTCAGTTCCCCGGACATCATTTCGGTGACGGACTTGGGCGGGTTCACCGGGACGGTCACTCTTTCCGCCTCGGGCCTGCCCAGCGGGGTAACCGCCGCATTCAGCGCCGGCACCGTGGCCGGAACCCAGGTGCTGACGTTGACCGCCAGCAGCGGAGCCACCCCCGGAGGCCCGGTGACTGTGACGGTTAAAGGAACCTCCGGCAGCCTGACGGCGACCACCACCATCGCCGTCACCGTGCTGGCCCCGGCCTCGCAAACCATCGCCTTCAGCAACCCCGGCGCCCAGTTGGAGGGAACGCTGCTGACGCTCACAGGGGTAGCCAGTTCCGGGCTGCCGGTGAGCTACAACTCGTCCACCACTGGCATCTGCACGGTGAACAACACGACCGGAACGGCCTTGCTGCTGGAGCCCGGCACCTGCACGCTTACCGCGTCGCAGGCGGGCCAGGGCATTTATCTGGCCGCCACCCCGGTCACGCAGAGCTTCCTGGTGAGCGCGCTTACGGCTGCGCCGGTGCCGGCCGGGGCGAAAGTGATTGTGAGCCAGGTCAACTGGCTGGCCGCCTTGAATGGCAGCGCGCTGGTCTCCTCGAATCCTGCGGGAAGCAGTTTTGGCGTGAACACCAGCGGCGAGATTGCGGTGGCCGATACCAATAACCTGGTGCTGTTCAATGCGCAGACCGGCGCGACCATCACGCTGGGCGCATGGTCAAACGCCAGTGCGCTGGCCATCGACAGCAAGAACAATCTCTACGCCGGCAACCCGTTTTTTGCCACGGTCAACGACATCGTGATGATTCCCTACGTGGGGGGAACGGCCAACGGAGGCTATGCGGCGTTTACCACGCCCCAGGCCGGCATGGCCACCTGCACCGCCGCGAGCAAGACGGAGTGCGTTCTGCCCAGCACCCTGGGAGCGGTCAATCCGGGAGCGATGGCGTTCGACGCCCAGGACGATCTGTTCTGGGTTTCAGCCGCAGACGGAGCTTCAGGGGGGAACGGCATCTGGGAGTGCACGGTGGCCTGCCTCGGCGGCTCCGCCAGTCCCGTGCAGATCTACCAGGAGCCGACGGCATCTCCCGCGCCCTCGAGCAGTTCCGGGCAGCCGCTGATCGGCGGCCTGGACCTCGACACCGCGGGGAATGTGTTCTTTACCGATTCCTCGATCTTCGTGGATCCGTCGACTTCCGCGATCACGAGCTTCTATTCCCATCTGAACGAGTTGCCGGTGAGCAGCGGCGCGGGCTACGGCGGACAGACGACCGGCTACTCCGCGTCGCCGATCATCTTGTACACCGTGACCCCACCCACGGTGGAAGCCTATGACAGCGAACTGGACGGCGTGGCCGTGCAGAGGAGCGCGAGCAACGGCGACACCGTGTATTTTGCCGACAAGAGCGACGGCGTGTTTGCCTTTCCCGACACCACCGGGGGGATTCCCCTTGCAAACGGGCAACCGACCGCGCTCTACATGGTGTCGTCGCAGGGCGCGAAATCGCTGGCTCTGGATAGCAGCGGCAATCTGTACCTGGCGGTGTATTCGAGCCTGATCAACACGAGCGGCAGCGACACGCTGGCGCAGATCACGATCAACAATGTGACGGTTCCCGTGTCCCCGGCCGGAACCGCGATCAGCCCCTCGGCAACGCTGAACCCCGTCAGAACCATTCTGAACGACACCAGTTGCACAGGCACCCCGGCTCCATCCGTAACCTTTTCCGGCACAAGCGCAACGGCGACGGCGACGATTGACGCAGCCGCCGGCTCATGCTTCACCACGCTCAGCGGCGGCGCCTCGCTGGCGACCACGGTGAGCTTTACGCCGACGGTTGCGGGGGCCGATAGCATTTCGCTGACCGGAACCGATCAAGCCGGCAAGACGGGGACTGTGGTGGTTTCAGGCCTTGGCGAGGGCTTCACGCTGTCGCCCTCCGCGCCCACTCTGACGGTTGGCCAGGGCAGCATCTACACCGATACCATCACGGTCACCGGCATCGGCGGATTCACCGGCAGCGTCACGCTGGCCGCATCGGGATTGCCCAGCGGGGTGACAGCCTCCTTTGCCACCAACCCGGCAACCAGTTCCAGCGTGCTCTCGCTGACGGTGAGCAGCACGGCCACCGCGGGAGGGCCGGTGACGGTGACTATCAGCGGAACCTCAGGAACGCTGACGGCCTCGACCACGATCGCCCTCACAGTCAACACGACGCCCAGTTTCTCGCTCACTCAGACGGCGCCCACCTTGTCGGTTACCCAGGGCAGCAGCAACACCAACTCCATTGTTGTTACCCCTGCCAATGGATTCAGCGGCAGCGTAACTCTGGCCGCCTCCGGCCTGCCCAGCGGGGTAACGGCGGGTTTCAATCCCAACCCGACAAGCACCGGAACCAGCACTCTGACGCTGACAGCCAGCAGCACAGCCGCCACCGGCAACTCCACCATTGGCATTACCGGCACCTCGGGCACGCTGATTGCCACCACCACCATAGCCCTCACCGTAAGTCCCCCGCCCAGTTTCACGCTGTCAGCTTCTCCGGCCACTTTGCCGGTGGCTCAGGGGAGCAGCGGCGCCACCGCAATCCAGGTGACGGGCGCGGGAGGATTCAGCGGGAACGTCACCCTGACCGCTTCGGGGCTGCCCAGCGGCGTGACGGCCTCCTTCACGCCCAACCCGGCTGCGAGCTCGAGCGTACTGACGCTGACGGCCAGCAGCTCAGCCCCGCTTGCAGGGCCGGTGACGGTGACCATCAATGGGACCTCCGGGACGCTGACCGCCTCCACCAGCGTTGCACTCACTGTGACTCCGCTGACCAAGTTCACGCTTTTGCCTTCGCCCACCGGCATCGTGCTTGCCCAGGGCGGCAGCGGAACCAGCACCCTATCGATCGCGAGCACAAGCAACTTCAGCGGCAATGTGACGCTGGCCGCGACGGGCCTGCCCAGCGGGGTGACGGCGTCCTTTAGCCCCAACCCGGCAACCAGCTCCAGCGTGATGACACTGACGGCCAGCAGCGCGGCCACCGTGGGAGGACCGGTGATTGTGAACATCAACGGGACCTCCGGCACGCTGACCGCCTCCACGGCCATTGCCCTCACGGTGACCCCACCGCCCGGATTCACGCTTGCGCCTTCTCCTGCCACGCTCTCGTTGGGCCAGGGCAGCAGCGCCGCCAGCTCGATCTTCATCACGAGCATAGGGGGATTCAGCGGCAGCGTGACCCTTGCAGCTTCCGGCTTGCCCAGCGGGGTGACGGCGTCGTTTGCCCCCAACCCGGCCACGAACGCCAGCGTGCTTACCCTGACGGCCAGCAGCACAGCCGCGGCCGCAGGACCGGTCACGGTGAACCTCACCGGAAGCTCCGGCGCAGTGACCGCCTCCACCACCCTTGCCCTCACGGTCAGCCCTCCGCCTGGTTTCACGCTTGCGGCCGCTCCGGCCACACTGTCGGTGGGCCAGGGCAGCAGCGCCACCAGTTCAATCTCGGTAACGGGCGTGGGAGGATTCACCGGCAACGTAACTCTGGCCGCCTCCGGCTTGCCCAGCGGGGTGACGGCATCGTTTGCCCCCAACCCGGCCACGGGCTCCAGCGTGCTGACGCTGGCGGCGAGCAGCGCGGCCACCCTGGGGGGGCCGGTCACCGTGACCCTCAACGGGAGCTCCGGCGCGCTGAACGCCTCGACCACCATCGCGCTCACCGTGACTGCTGCTCCAACCTTTGCGTTCAGCGGGACAGCGGTCACGGTCGCGCCCGGCGCGACCACGGGAAACACCTCGACGATCACCGTGACGCCGGCGAACGGGTTTACGGGAGCCATCAGCCTGAGCTGCTCCGTGACCCCGGCGTTGACCGTCGATCCGGTCACGTGCAGCCTGTCGCCGACTTCGGTAACCATCAGCGGAAGCACGGCGCAGACGGCGACGCTCACGCTGAACACCACGGCGCCAACCAGCGCGGAGAACCACATGAAGAGGCTGTTCTGGCCGCCGGCCGGCGGCACGGCGCTGGCGCTGGTACTGCTCTTCGGGGTTCCGCGACGCAAACGCGCCTGGATGGCGATGGTCGGCTTGCTGGCCCTGTTTGTCTGCTTTGGCGCCATGGGCTGCAACTCAGTGAGCACGGGCAGCAGCACAAGCACCACCAGGAACACGGGAACGGCGGCGGGGACCTACACGGTGACGGTGACGGGCATTTCAGGCACGATTGCCCAGGCAGGGCAGATCAGTTTGACCGTGCAATAAGCCAGGTTGGGGATGATGCGGAAAGAAGCCGCATCCGGCTTGTAAGCTGCGGCTTCCATTTCGCGGCGGAATTCAAAAGGGCCGGTTGTCCTTCCCTGGCAACCGGCCCTTCTGCGTTTCAGGCAAGGCTGCCGGCTGATTGATCCCACGCGGGGTAGACGATTGCCGCCGAGTTGGGCAACATCAGCCGCTTGAGAGTGCAGCGACCTCGCCATCACGAGCGAAGGGTTGAGCCGCAAAATGGCCCAATTCAGTCCAGCATTGCGGTTCTGAATGAATGGTGTTCAGTTTCGGACAATGATTTCCGATACCGGACACGCTGCGCATGGGACGAATTCGCCAGAATGCGTATTGCGCGCAGAGGAGCTACCGGCGCCATGAAGGGTTTTGGAACGAGACGTGCAGCACCTAACGTATACGACCATGTACGGAGGGCGTTATGAACGGCTTGATTCAGAATTTTCGGCTTGCGTTTCGGCAGTTGTGGAGGGCGCGGAGTTTTACAGTTACGGCGATGCTGACGCTGGCACTGGGCATCGGGGCGAATGCGGTAGTGTTCAGCGTGCTGAACGCCGTGGTTCTGCATCCGGTGAATGTGCCCCATGCGCAGAATCTCTATATGGTGCAGCGATTCCAGTATCCGTCGCAATCGTATCCCGATTATCTGGATCTGCGCGATCGGAATCGGACATTTGAGAGCCTATTTATGTACGACATCATGGGTCCGGTGGGAGTGGATACGGGCGGTAATCCGTCCACCGCATGGCCCTATGCGGCGAGTGGAAACTACTTCGACGCGCTGGGGATTCAGCCGTATCTGGGAAGGTTTTTTCACGCCAGCGATGAGCGCGGGATGAAGAGCGCTCCTTACGTGGTGTTGAGCTACGAGTACTGGCACAGTCATTTTGCAGACGATGCGGGTGTGGTGGGGCGGACCGTGGAGATCAACAAGCACCCGCTCACCATCATTGGCGTGGCGCCGCCGGCGTTTCGGGGAACGGAACTGTTCTTTGCGCCGGCGATGTGGATTCCGATGGTCGAGGAGCCCCTGGTGCGAAGCGCCGATACACTGAACCGCGGCAATCACTCAGGATTTGTGGTGGGACGGCTGAAGCCAGGGGTGACCGCGGTGCAGGCGGCGGCGGACCTGGATTCTGTTGGTGCGTGGCTGTCCAAGGCGTATCCGACGGACGACGAGGGCGTGAAGTTCACCCTGGCTCGCCCAGGGCTTATTGGCGACATGCTGGGAGGGCCGGCGCGGGCGTTCATGACGGGCTTGATGCTGCTGGCGGGTCTGATTCTGTTGGCGGCGTGCGCCAATCTGGGAAGCCTGTTTGCGGCGCGGACAGCGGACCGGGCGAAGGATACAGCGCTGCGGCTGGCGCTGGGGTCGCGGCGCGGACTGATCCTGAGGCAGATGCTCACGGAGACAGCGCTGGTATCCCTGGCCGGTGGCGCGCTTGGGCTCGCCGGAGGCGTGATGCTCCTGCACTTGCTGAGTGGGTGGCAGCCGATTCCGGATATTCCCATCAACATACCGGTCAATCCAGACGCATCCACGTACGGAGTGGCGCTTGTGCTGGCGCTGGCCAGCGGCTTGTTTTTCGGCATGGTACCCGCCCGCCAGGTGATGCGTTCGGACCCGTGGCAGGTGATTCGGACCGGAATGAGCGGCGCGGCGGGGCACCGGCGGTTTACGGTGCGGGATGTTCTGCTGGCGGTGCAGATTGCGATTTGTGCTGTGCTGGTGACGTCTTCCCTGGTGGCGGTGCGAGGGCTGACGCGCTCGCTGCACAGCAGTTTCGGCTTTGCGCCGCAAAACGTGATGCTGGTGGAAACCGACCTGAATCTGGCGGGCTACAGCGAAGATCATTTGCCTCAGATGCAGCAGCGCATGCTGGATGCGGCAGCGGCCATTCCCGGCGTGACGGATGTGGGCTACACGAGCGCTCTGCCATTGACCCTGAGCGGTGGCGACTCGGGAGTTTTCCCCGACGGCACGACCGATTTCCGTCCCAAGAATGGGGTGGCGGACGCCATGAACTACAACATTTCGCCGGGCTACCTGAAAGCCGCTGGTACGAGGCTGCTGGCGGGAAGAAACCTGACGCTGCAGGACGACGGCAAGGCGCCGAAAGTAGCCCTGGTGAATCGGCAGTTTGCGGTGAAGGTATTTGGTTCAGTGGACAAGGCCATAGGAGGGCATTTCAAGTACTGGAACGGGCAGCGGGCGGAAGTGGTGGGCGTGGTGGAAGACGGGAAATACCGGACGCTGACCGAGGACCAATGGCCCGCCATGTTCTTCTCCTTTCAGCAGCAGCATTCCAGTGACACCTGGCTGCTGGTTCGGTCGAGCCGCGATTCGGAAGAGATTGCAAGGGCGCTGCAGTCTGCGCTGCATCCGCTGGACCCAGGGTTGCCATTCATGGTGAGGACGTGGAACGAGGAGATGAGTACGGCCTTGTTTGCGCCCCGGGTTGCCACGGTGGCTCTGGGCGTGCTCGGGTTGCTCGGCGCGATGCTGGCAGTGACGGGAATCTTCGGCATGGCCTCCTATATCGTGAGCAAGCGGCTGCGCGAGATAGGGATTCGCATGGCGCTCGGCGCGAAGCGGAAGGGGGTTCTGCGGGCGGCACTGGGGCGAGCTTTTGTGCTGCTTTCAGTGGGCTCCGCGGCGGGACTGGCGCTTGGCCTGTTGGCCACGAAGGTACTGTCGTACATCGTGTACCAGGCGGGACCGAAAGACCCGCTGGTGTTGGGCGGCGTGGTGCTCACGATGCTGGCGCTGGGGCTCGTGGCAGCATGGATTCCAGCCCAAAGGGCGCTTGCGGTAGATCCCATCATTCTGCTGCGAGAGGAGTGACAGAGCGGCAGATCAACAGGTTGGGGAATTGGGTCAGGGAAAACCGGAAGGGCCGTGTCAAGTCCGGCTCTCCTCAATCCCGGCATCTATCCGTTCTCCGTTGCCCGCGAGCGAGGTCGCTTCCCATGTGGCTTAGCGGATGGTGAGAGGGGCGTAAAAACCCCTCTTCAACACCCCAGATTCTGGATTACGACAAAAGAAAAAGGAAATACAGGTCCCCTTCGGCGGCCCTAAGGCCCATGAACACTCAGGGCAGGCTTTCGACTCCCCTTCCCCTTCGACAAGCTCAGGGTCAGGGTCGCTGCTCATGAACAGGGCTGATAGGACTTCCTGGTTTCCCTCCCTTCGCAAAAGGCGCGAAGGATGGGGCACCCAGCGCGTCTACTCCCTGCCGGGCTGCCGGCGGTTTCGGTTTATAGTGAAGGGGAACAGCAGGCCGGTGGCGAAGGGCCGCCCGATGCGGCCGCCGAGGAACCGGGCGACCTGGCGCGTGGATTCTGCCGGCTGAGCCGGTTGAAGCACGTCCGGACCAGGCAAGCTTCTTTTGGACGCACCCTGGGGACGTACCCTGGATTCCGCGCGCAAGGTTGAGCTCGAAGTTACCAAGGAGGGGCACGCCCCCCCCTGTTCGTGGTATTTCGAATTCCCCTGCTATTCCCTATGCTGGCAGGACCGGGAACTTCGGTTCTGCGTGCGTGCTCGTGGGAGGGCGCACTTCCCTTGCGGAACTCCCATTGCAAGGCGTCCGGGGGATGCTGAAACTGCCTGGATTGGCCCCAAGGGGACGCCGGCCCCTGGGCAGAGCCTGCACTCCGGCTGGAGCGGCGGCAGGAGCTGACGAGCTACGAAAGTCAAAAGGGGCGCGGCGGTAGCTGCCCGTAACTTGAGTTTCTCAACGGCAAGGAGGGAACGGCGTGAAACACCGAATCTGCATGGCATGCACCCTTCTGCTTTTTGCCGGAGCCGGAATTCTGAGAGCTCAAGAGCCCGCGCAGGATCAAGCCGCCATTGAGGCCGGGATTCGGGCCCAGCAAGCGGCGCCTCCGTCGTCTGACCCGTCTCTGAAGCCAAATCCCCTGGATACGCTGCGGAATTTTGAGCCGTCGGGCGATGAAGAGTACCGGCTTGGCAAAGGCGATGAAATCACGGTGGATTTCTCAGGACGGCCGGATATGCAGGCCAAAGTGGTGATTGGACCGGACGGACGGATCTCGATCCCGTTGGCGGGCGAAGTGACGCTGGATGGCCTGACACGCTCCGAGGCAGCCAACGCCATACAGACTGCACTCAAAAGCTACTATGACAACCTGTCGGTCCAGATCACGGTGACCAAGTACACCGCCAACCGCGTACTGCTGCTTGGCGCGGTCGATCATCCGGGCACGATCAGCTTTGACGGCACGCCTACCCTGTTGGAAGCCCTGGCCCGCGGCGGAGTGCAGACCGGGCCGAGCAGGCTCGATCAGGGCACCTCGCTCAACCAGATTCCCGAGCGCTGCGCCATCTACCGGGGCAGCGATCAGGTGGTATGGGTGGAGCTGAAAGAGCTGATCGAATCGGGCAACACGCTGGCCGACCTGCGTTTGCGCCGCGACGACGTGATCTATGTGCCCAGCATGTCAGAGCGCTTTGTCTCCGTTCTGGGCGAAGTGCAACGCCCCGGCGCGGTTCCGTTGACCCACAACTCGACGCTGGCCAGTGTGCTTGCCCAGGCGGGCGGCACCACCGACAAGGCGGGGAGCAAGCCGCACATCCAGATCGTGGACCCATCCACCGGCTCCTCGCGCGTGGTTTCGTTCAACGACTTGCTGAACCCGGCGAAGTCCCAGGAAATTACGCTCAAACCGGGTGAAATCATCTTTGTGCCGCAAAGCGGCTTCTATCACGCTACCTATTTTCTTGAGCGGCTCAACCCTCTGGTCTCCGTGGCCTCGATGGCGTTTTATGCGGGGGTACTATGACGCTGCAACGCGCGCAATCGGTTCAGTTGCCGCAACTGGGTCCGGGAGAGGGAGCGCCCGTGGCTCCGCCCGCGCAAGCCAACTATGCGCCTAGCGGCAGCAGCGAGCAGCCGTTCTTCCGGCTGGACATTTTGCGCAGTCTGCAACTGCATCGCCGGCTGGCGATGGGATTTGCGGTGGCCGGGCTGGCCCTGGCGGTGGCCTATACGGCCATGAAGTGGCCGGTGTATACCGCGGTGAGCCAGGTTTATATCCAGCCACAGCCGCCCAAGATGATGGACCAGAACAATTCTTCACGCTGGCCCAACGACTCCAATACCTACGACTCGTACATTGAGCAGCAGTTGCAAAACGCCTCGCACCCCGAGGTGCTGCTGAACGCGGTGCACAAGCTCAAGCCCGGCACCTTTCAGACAGCGGACGAGAGCGACGCGGCCGCGGCGAACCGGCTGGGGCAGGCGGTGCAGGTGGCGCGCCTGGGGACCAGCTATGAGATCGCGATTACCGCGCAATCCAAGGATCCGGAGTTGTCCGCGGATATGGCCAACGCCCTGGCTGCCGCCATTGTGGACAGATCGTCGCGCGAGGAAAAGGCAGGCGACACGGAGCGGCTGGCCATTCTGCGCGAGGAAAAGGACCGCGTCCAGAAAGAGCTGGATAGCGACCGCACCGAGCAGGCAGCGCTGAACGCCAAGCTGGGCGTGGCTTCGATCGGGGCCACAACCCCCGATCACTACGACGACGACATCAGCAAGATTCACGAGCAACTGGTGCTGGCGCGGGCCGCGCGCGACGATGCGGCGGCCAAGCTGTTCGCCGTGGGAGGAGATCACGATCTCTCCTCCAAGGCGCTGGATGCCGAAGCCGACGAAATGATTGCCGCCGATCCCGGCCTGATCAGCATGAAGACGTCGCTCAACCAGCAGCGCGCCGTGCTGATTACGCAGATGGCCAACCTGACGCCCAATCATCCCCAGTACAAGCAGGACGCCGAAGAGCTTGCGCATATCAACAGCTCTCTGGATTCCATGACCAGGGACCTGCGCGCCAAAGCATCGGCGCGCATCGAACAGCGGCTGCGCACGGCCCTGGATCAGACCGCCGGAGTGGAGGGCAGGCTGAATGCGCAATTGGGGCAATTGGCAGGAGCCGCGGCCAGCGCCACGCCCAGGATGCAGCGCGCCAGCGACCTGGCCACGGACATTGTGCGTCTGCAAAACCGCAACGCCGCCATCGATGAGCAGTTGCATAACCTGATGCTCGAAGATAGCGTGCCCGGCGCGGCGCATCTTTCGGCGACCGCGGTAGCTCCCACCCATCCCGCCGTGGGTGGAATCCTGCGCAAGGCATTGCCCATGGCTTTGGGCGGAATCCTTCTGGGCCTGCTGGCAGCCTTGCTCGCCAACAATCTGGACACCAAGGTCTATATCGCCTCGGACATTGAACACCTGCTGGGCTTTGCGCCCATGGCCCAACTGCCGGATTTCAATCAGGTGTCTGACGGGGTGGCGGAGGAACACCTGCTGCGACTCTCGTCGGCCATTGAGCATGCCCGTCAACAGGGCGACCTGAAGAGCTGCATCTTCACGGGAATCGGTCCGGGGGCGGGCGCCACCACGGTGGCAACCAGGGTGAGAGCCATCCTGGAATCCATGGGCCGGCCGTGTGTGCTGGTGGATGCCACCGGGGCGACGCCGCCGACGCCACGCGCCAACTCCAATGGACAGGGTCTGCACGGCAATACCAGTCTCATGCCTACCGACCGCGGCAGCCGCTCCAGCGCTCTGCTGCAACAGTTGTCCTCGCAGGGCAAAGAAGAAGAAGAGAGCCTGATTCTTACCGATACCGCACCGCTGTCCATCTCGGCAGAGACCGAGTATCTGGCGCGCTATGTGGATGCCGCGATTGTGGTAGTCGAGTCCGGCGTCACCACCCGGGCACAGCTTCGCGAGGCAGCCGACACGCTGCAGCGGCTGAATGTGTCCGCCGTGGGAATCGTGTTGAACCGCGTGGGCCTGTCCACAGCCGACCCTGCCTTCCGCGACTCTGTGCGCGCCGTCGAGAAGCATCTCCGCACCCAGAACCGCTCGTTCTCAAAGAGGACGGAGAAGGCGGAGAAAAGCTGGGCTCCGGAACCCCCACTTGCGCCGCCAGCAGAGCAATTTCACGCACAGGAAGCCGCTCCCGCGCATTTTCAGTTCCCCACTATCGCTGAAGCTGTCACGCACATCCCGGTACCCGAAAGCAGAGCGCGCCACGCTTCGCCGCACATGCCCGATCTGGCGGTCAGTTCGCTGGAGCCCTTCGCTTTCAAACCGCGCGCGAATCAACCGGTCAGTTCCCTTGAGCCGATCTCTGCCGAACCGCCTGCTCCCGTCAAGCCGCGTGCCGAGCACGTCAAGCAACCTGCGCCCAATCCGGTTTCTGCCGTTCCCCCCAGCCTGTTTGCCGCGCATAAGGCGGATCTCGCCCGGTCTGAGGCGCCTCGTCCGCCGGACCCCGCACAGCCTGCCAGATCGATCGAGCCGCTGGCTGCCGATGCTCCACCGGCAAAGCCCATCGAGCCTCCGGTTGCTGCACGGCCGGTAAGATCGATCGAGCCGTTGGCTGCCGATGCTCCGCCGGCTAGGCCCGTCGAGCCTCACACCGCTGCCCGGCCCGCAAGATCGATTGAGCCGCTGGCTGTCGATGCCCCGCCAGAAAGGCACGTCGAGCCTCCGGTCGCTGCACGGCCCATAAACCCGGCCGAGCCTCTGGCTGCCGCCGCCTGGCCCGTACGATCGATCGAGCCGTTGACCGCCGATGCTCCGCCCGCCAGGCCCGTCGAGCCTCTGTTCGCCGCCCCGCCTCAGCCTGCCGTGGAGGCGCCCAAGTCCGGTCCAAAGAAGCCCTGGGCTCAATCGTGGGAACGCATTCCTACCCAACTCGACGTCGTCAAGCCCGAGCCTGTACTCGACGTGGTCAAGCCTGAGCCTGCGATTGCCGAAGCCACGGAGCCCGAAGAGGCTCCGTTCACCGCGGCAACCCGGATCGGCGGCCTGCGCAACCTGGTCTTCTCCTTGGGTCTGAACGAGCAGCAGAAGGAAACGGAAGCCAGACCGCAACCGCTCGCGGCTCCGCCGCCCGTTGAGCCGGCGCGCGGCCGCCCGGCATACTCCCATGCCCACGCGCCGATTCCGCCGGCTGCTGTGCAGACTCATGTTTTGAAAGAAGCGGCCAGCGTTTCCAAGCAACGGGTTACGGCGCCACCGGAATTCCTTCCTCCGAAGATCGAGGTCGAGTCTGCCGACAAGGAACGGTCCAACGCGAGCAAGGCCGCAGCCCGTCAGGATCGCCGCGATTCGTTTGACGACGTGGAGATCCTGCCCTCTTGGCACGGGCAATACAAAAAGCGGTAACGGAGCCGGCAGCGAACACAGCGTGTGCTCGATCCCAGGTCTCGGAATCGACAACCTTCGGCAAGCTCAGGGCAGGCTCTGGGGCGCGCGCCCCCGTGGTTCATGCTCTCCCACTCTTCCACGATGAAACGTGGAAGGATGGGGCACCCGCGTAGCAGGCATAATAGGAATCGATGTTATGAATTCCATGTCTCAAAATCGAGACATGGGGCACCCAGTCTTATCAGTCTCCGCACCTAGGCCACTCGCCGCAAGAGACGGGGGTTAGGACTCGAAGCTCTTCTCTCGGTTGCGGAAGCAAAAACCCGGTCTCCGGCCATGTGACTTCGTGTCTTGAGTGCATGCTTTCCCAGGTCCCAAAATCGGGACCTGGGGCACCCACTTTTCTCACTCTCCAGACCTGGGGCACCCGCCCGTGGGTCCTTGGTTCAAATCCAAGTTGCGCGACCATACTCCATAGCTCAACCCGGGTAGAGCACGTCCCTGGCAAATACCTAGGGCGTCATCTCTTTAGCGACCGCCCGGTGGTCGGCTGCCATGGTCCGGGCTTCTTTAGCCGCGCTGCGAAGACCGTCTGCAAGTGCCAGACAGTGGTCTTGCGCTTCCTTACTGGTCGGATGCTGGGATCCCTTCAGGGACGCAGCATCCTTATACTGGGCCGCAAGCTTCAGGTGGTCGTCCGCTGCGGATTCAAGCAGGGCCGCTTCACTGTCGTAATGCTTGGCAAGCTGTTCCTGATCGGCCGCAGTCTTGGCGCTGTCGATAAGGTCCGATACCTGCTGTGGGGTCATAGTATCGCCAGAAGCTGCGGCGGGCGGTGTAACCACTGTAACGCTGGTTGCGGCCGGGCCGGCTGGAGTCACTGTAACGCTGGCGGGTGTAGTGCCGGTCGGGGTGGCACTGGCCGGAGTAACGGTGACACTTGTCGGAGCTGGAGCTACTGCCGGTACGGGAGGCACTGGAGCGGGAACTGCTGCCGGTGCCGGTACGGGAGGTGTTGGAGCTGGAGCCGGTGCCTGCGCCGCCAGAAAGGCGGGGATGGCAACCATGACTGCCAGAAGGGTCCACATTGTCTGCTTTCCGTTCATCTTCATCGTTATTGTCTGCTTTCCGTTCATCTTCATCGTTTTCATCGCTAATGCCCTTTCAGGAGAATCGGTTGTGCTGAGATTCTCAGCGGATTGGAATGGGCGCCGAACACCGCCTCGTTTCGGCCCATGGCCGGCTGCCTGGATGAAATTATCGAGGAACGGCGGAGGAACCGCTGTGCTGTATTGCTCCGGCTGGCGCAATCTTTTAGGGTCTAAATAGAACGCGGCGGAGTGGTTTGGTCTTGCTGGTACCGTGACCGTGTAGATTTGTGCTTTCCCAGGTCCCGATTCTGAGACTTGGGGCGCGCGCCCCGTGGTTCATGCTCTCCCACCCTTCCACAATGAAACTGTGGAAGGATGGGGCACCCAGTTCAATGGCGGAAAAGGGTGGGGCACCCGGCAAGTTCAACGATGTATGCTTCGGATGACCAGACTCGACTCAAGTTCTGATCCTGCGCGATACGGCGATCAACCACGTTGTAAATCCTTCCCATGCACCCTCCCTTCAGTTCCAGCGTGAACAGTGGACCTCCCTCATGTGAACAGTGGACCTCCCTCATTTGGGTATCCGAAGTCAGACTGTGCCAGAGGCTTAGACTCGATCTTCTCTGCCTTCAAACGGGATGGAATCGTTTCTGATTCGAATTGATACGTGCTTGAAAGCCGTCGGTGATAGAAAACGTATCATCGCTGTCCGGTTAAAAGTCGAACAGAATCAACTGGTTGCCAATATCGCCTAAGTCGTTATGGTAGTCCGTATCCTGAAGTGCCTG
>Ga0302276_10001644_pt1 | contig 20196 bp, 16 predicted proteins | sample III_Bog_N2_3_FD_198768 | JGI IMG/M metagenome (GOLD analysis project Ga0302276, IMG submission 198768) | Peat permafrost microbial communities from Stordalen Mire near Abisko, Sweden - III_Bog_N2_3 | ecosystem: Environmental > Terrestrial > Soil > Wetlands > Peat | place: Sweden: Abisko...
GGGTTTGGGAATTGGTTTCGTTGGTTTCATGAGATGACACGGCTTGCATGGTTGATGTTTCGCCGGGTCGAGGAACCGTTACGCTCCCAATTCTCTGAAATTTAAGGACAGTGTCAAGATGCACCCACCCGGATGCGGGCGACGATAAAAATCTGCCGCCGCAAAAACTCGCGCTCGCGTTCTCCACCGCTGACGTGGTGCTGCTCGGCTGGCGGCTCGGCCTGCTGGCTGACAAGCTCCAGGAAAACGACCTGGCCGCAGTCCGCGCCCTCGCCAAACGCTACGCCGATGTTGACCGCCACATGCCCTTCGTCGCCTCCATCACCATCACCCCCATTGCCAAGGGCTGACGCGCGTTAACAGTGGTGAGTAGTCCTGTTGGGTTTTGCACACGAGCGCAAACGGCGCGGGCCGGTGCCTCGGACGGCAGGGTTGAAACACCCTGAACTACCCCGAAAAAGCCCGAATTAAACCGAAAATCAAGGGCTTGCGAAGGGTCACTTTTCCTGACTGAGAAGGCTGACGTATTGCCGCACTTCGGACGAATCTCCTTTCTGAATCAAAGCCCGGAAGTGTTCTACCAACTCGCGTGCTTTGGCCTCGTCCAACTTCTTCATCTCGACTGTCATTGCAAACATTCTGCTTTGGGCTTCGATTGTGCCTTCCTGATAGTCCACAAAACCAGGAGGAAACAGATTCCGAAGCCCAATCGATTCCCGCGAGGCTAATTTCCATTCAGCGGGCGTTTCCTTGTAGCTGAGATTTTTCAGCAACTTGGAATATTCCGTATCTTCAATGGACTGCTGGTAAACGCGCCCAAAGCTGATGCACTCCACTTTCTTTCGACCGTTGCTTGCGTCGAAGTAACCGTAACGGGTGGCGGCAACCTGTGGAAAGGCAATGGCAACCACCACCGCCACAAGGGCGAGGGCGAGGACAACGCCCGCGATGATTTTAACGCGCTTTTTCATTTGCCCCCTGATTTGCACTTCTCGTCCGCCTTCTTTTTGTCGAATTTCCAGATGATCCAGTTTTCCTTGTCCACCGTCATCAAACCTTCGATCAAGTGCGCGTTGTTATAATCGTTCGCCGTTTGGTCCTCTGTTCCCTGGCTGTGTGAAATCTCGTGGAACATCGTTGAGTCTGCGTCTCCGGCATTAAACCAACCTGGGTCCAATGTTAGATGGTCGTTATACCACGGAACGGGCGACGGCCAGTATGTCGCCGACGCTCCCGGCGTGGATTCAACATACACGTTCAGATCGTATTTCGGATCGTTGATGACCTTGGCCATGCCTTGAAGAACCTTCTTCAATCCTTCCAACTTTTTGGCGAGATCATCGTAAGCAGGACAAGGACATTTTTTTAGGTTCTTGATGTTATCGTCCATCTGCTTGATCAAGGCATTGGCCCGATCCTTAACCCGATTCATTGCATTTTGAATCGCCTGCTTTTGGGCGTCGGTGATATTGCCCTTCCAATGAATATCGAAAAGGCCAAGCATATCGAAAGCGTTGATCGGATCGTTACCGCAAAATCCATAAAGTTTCGCTCCGTCACTAAGGACACGAGCCGTTTCTCTGGACAGCAACTCGAAACCTAATTCGCCAACTGGATCACGCGAGAGCCAACGGCCTGTTGAGGGACTGTACGGCCGATGCGGATACATGATGATGTCGCTTTCATCATCGTAATACTCCGTTGAAAATCTGAACGGGTTCGCTTTCGCCATCGGGCCAGTAGCCCTAATGACTTCACCGAAGGGGCCTAAGGTGGTAGTGCGCGGGTTTCCCCGAAGTGGCGTGTTTCCAGACAGATGCGCCCGTTTTTTTGAAAAGCACGTTTTTCGGAAAGCCCTGCGGGAAGGGTGTCGGCCTGGCCGGGCGCAAACGGGGGATTCCTGCCGTCGTTCCTGGCGGCGGGCGGAACAGCTAAATGATGAAGCTGGCACGGTCCCTTGCATGGGGCCAATGGTGCGCCTGGGGGCGGCGCGGGGCAACCCCTTTTTTCACGATTTTTCCCTCGGATGGAACTTGCGGTGGGCCTCTTTCAGATCGGTGATGGTCAGGCTCAGGTAACGCTCGGTCGTGTGGAGCGAGCGATGCCCCAGGATGTCCTGCACATGGCGCAGATTGGCCTCGTTCTTGACCAGGTGCGTGGCGCAGGTGTGCCGCCAGACGTGCGGTGTGACGTGTTTCTTCACGCTGGCCAGCCGGGCGTATTTCTTCACCACGTCGCCCACGGTGTGCCCGTCAATGGGATTGCCCCGGAAGGAGACGAACAGTTTGTCGGTCGCCTTCGCGCCCACAAGCTGAGGCCGGATGCCCTTGAGATAGGTTTCCAAAAACTTGCAGGCCACCCGGCTCAAAGGCACGACCCGGTCATGCCCGCCTTTGCCGCCATTCACGCGCAACAGTTCCTCCTCCAGGTTGGCGTCGGCCACGGTGAGGTTGCGCAGTTCCTGGTTGCGAACGCCCGTCGCGTAAAACACCTCCAAAATCGTGCGGTCGCGGTAGCCCAGCGCCGTCGTGGTGTCAATCGAGTCAATGATGCGGTTGGCCTCCTTTGGCGTCAGGACGTTCCGGGGCAGGCTGCGCGGCTCGCGGGCATACTCGACCGCCTCCGCCGGGTTGCCGTGGATAAAACCCTCGTTTTTGAGGAAGCGAAAGAAGCTTTTGACGGTCGCCAGCACCAGGTTCTGGTTGACCACGCCGCGAGCCTGGCCGCGTTTGGTCGGCTGGTAATAGAACCAGCGTTGGAAGTCGGTCAGCGTGGCCGTGGTGATGCCCTGCACGTCGGTGACGGCCTTCTGTTCGAGGAACCGGAAGAACGAACCGAGATTATAGCCGTAGTCGCTCACCGTGCGCGGCGAGTAGTTGCGGATTTGCAGCCAGCCCAGGAACTTGGTCAACAGTTCGTCGAAGTTCATTTCGCCTGCCTCCGGTACAGGGCGAGCTTGCTGGTATCGTCACGCGAAGGGACGGGCAGCGGCGCGGCCTTGGCTTTACGGTCGTTGGCGGGATGCGCCCGGCGGTGGGTCTGCTTCAACTCCGGGACGGCCACGCGCGCGTAAATCTGCGTGGTGCGCAGCGAGCGATGACCGAGCAGCCGCTGCACGTAAACGACGTTCGCGCCGTCGGCGACCAGGTGTGTGGCGCACGAGTGCCGCCAGACGTGGGGCGTCACTTTCTTTTCGAGGCCGGCGCGACGGGCGTAATGCTTGACCATCACTTCGATGAGTTGGGATTTGAGCGGGCCGTGCGGCCGCATCGAGGACAACCATAAAGCGCGTTCGTCCACGGCCTGCTCGTGGCCCGTTTTGCTCGCGGTCTTCACCCATTCCAGCCGTACCTTGTCCAGATATTCACGGACGTAATCGCACGCCTTGCGGCCCAGCGGCACCACGCGGTCCTTGGCGAACTTGCCCTTGTTCACGCGCACGAAGCCGTTGCGGTGGTCAACGTCATGCACAGTCAGCCCGGTCATTTCTTCCAGCCGGATTCCGGTCGAGTAAAACATTTCGAGGATGGCCTTGTCCCGGATGCCGATTTTGGTCTGCGTGTTGGGCGCGTTGAGCAGCGCCCTGGCTTCCTCCGGCGTGAGCACGTTTCGCGGCAAACGCTTTTCGATTTTGGGCAGCAGCATTCCGGCGCAGGGATTGACCAGCAGCACGTCGGTTTTTTCCAAGTGCTCGAAGAACCGGCGCACGGCTTGGAGTCGCGCCACGCGCGTCCAGTCGGTGTACGGCTTGCCCGCCAGCCAAAGCTGATAGTCGGCGATGGTCTGGCGGCTGATCTCTCGCGCGTCGTCAATGCCGGTGCTGCGCACGTAACCAAAGAACACGGCCAGCGAACCCTGATAGCTGGCCAGCGTGGATTTGGAAAAGCGGCGGACTTTCATCGCCTCCACAAAGGCGGCGGCGCACACGTCCAGCGCGCACGCGATGGTTTCGGCGCTCATTGAACACCTCCGGTTGTTACGAGTATGTGCAGGTCGTTCGGAACGCCGTTGCGCTGCATCGCCGGTACAGGCTTCCCGGCAAAACCCTCCAACTTTGGCCCAAAAGCCGTTTCCAGCCTTTGTTTGCAAGCCTTTGCTCCATTCTGAGCCAACCCAACTTGAACCCCACTTGACCCCTCCAACTTTATTTTTTGGCCTACTACTTCGGTTTTTGGCCCTACTTGTTCGCTGGAAAGCCCTACTACTTTGGCCTTTTGCCGCAGTTCCTCCACCGAGGTCAGCCCCAAAACGAACCGTTCGCCATCCAGTCCCTCGCCATCCCAGGCCAGCCGATACGAGAAGCATTGTCCCCGTCGGCCACTGAGCGGCAGGAGGTATTCCAGGTCTTCCAGTTGTTTGACATGGATTTTGATTTGGTAATCGCTCCACCCGGTAAACTCCCGGACCTGGCGGCGGCTGAAAGCGGCAGCGCCGCTGGCCATCGTTTGGCCGTCGCCATTGCCAGGCTTCCGTTCCATTTCCTCGACCATGCGGCGGATGAGCTTCAACAGTTCCCGGCTGGGCCGGGACAGTTCGCCCAGGGATTGCCCAAACAGGTCGGTCGCCAGTTCGTTGGCGATGGCGATGTCGTCCAGCGTGGTTTCGATGTAATCCCCGGCGTCGGCGTCGTGCTTGACGGGCCGTTGCAACTGATACAGGAACGTGACGGCTAAAATGAGATGCAGGTATTTCGGGTTGTCGCGGCGGACCAGCAAACGGTTCTCGGCGTAGGTCAGCAACGGCTCATACGGATTGACCACGGTGACGGGTTTCAAGAGACGTTGGAAGGCGTGGTGCCGCTGCTCCACCTGCTCACGCTGCTTCTTGCGGCGGATGCCATCGAGCGTGTGATTATGGCGCTGCGCCTCCAGGATCGCCCGCGTCTGCTCCGGCGATTCGTCAATGCTGGTGATGATGAACCGACTCTTGGTTTCCGCGTCCATCTCCGGCTGCGTCGTGGTCTTGAACACGGCGCATGGCCCGTCCACCACGTTGCGCATGGTCGTCAACCGGCCTGTCATCGGGTCTTTGATGGTCGCCTCCTTCACCAGCTTCTTGGCGCTGATGAGATTGCGGATGGCGTAGTCGGCCTCCGCAGCCCCGGCGTGTTCCTCCAGCGCCAGCACCTTGTGTTTGAGCGCGTCCTGGCCCATGTAAAACAACGCCTCACCCGTCAGCGACGTGAGTTTCACCAAGTCTTCGTCCGGGCAGAGTTTCAGAAGCGTGTCCTGCAAGAGCGATTTGCCAGCCCCGCTGCCGGAGAGGATGAGCAGCGAGAGCGGATCGTCCATCTTCCGGCTGGTCATGGCCACGTAGCCGATGGTTTTGTTGGTCAACTCGCCGACGAGGCCGAAGCGTTCCAGGTCGCGGAGGATTTCACCGACGAGATCGGGATGACGGCCGAGTTTCAACGCCTCGGCTTTGTCCGTGTCCGAAACGAGCGTCACCTGGCTCTGAGCGCCCTTGCCCTCGCGCTCCTTCGCGTAGGTTTCCAACTGCGTAATCAGCCGGTTCACGTCGCCCTCGATCACGTCCACCGTGTCCCGAAAAAGCCGGGCGGCTTCGCTGATGAACGTCCGGCGCGAACGGCTCAGGTAAAAATCCACCGTGTCAATGTGGAACCGGCCCGCGTTGGCCGCGTCACTGCTGACGGCCTTGACGGTCGCCCGCAATCGCGCCGCATTGGGATGCTCCACGGCACGTACCTCGTAACGGCGGCTGCCGTAGCCCGCCATAAAACCATCCGGCGTCATTTCGATTTTTTCTTCACCGGCTTTGGCCGTCACTTCGCTTTGCTGCGGGCAGGCGGGGCCTGCACCCGATTTCGGATTGGCGGCGGACAGCAACGCCTCAAAGTCCTTCGGAGCACGGCTAAGGAAAAAATCTCCGGCGTCCTTCACGCCTTCCGGCCATTGGATGACGTGAACGTGCTTCACCAGCGCCGGAAGGATTTTCTCTTTTAGCTGTTCGGTCGTGGCCCGGCCCGCGTCGTCGTTGTCCAGGCACAGGTAAACGTCGGTCGTGCCGTGCTCGCGCAAAAGTTTCTCATGGTCTGGTGTCCAGCCTCCCGTTCCATAGAGCGCGATCACGTTCTTGAACCCGGCCTGCCACAGCGCCATCGCGTCGAAAATGCTCTCGGTGATGAACAGCGTCTGGCTGGTCCGGGCGGCGATGCCGTTGAACACGCCCCGATGCGGGCCGGGAAGATACAGGTGGCGCTCGTGCGCTTCACAGGGCCGGACGTTCCGGCCATAGATACCGCTGACCTTTCCGGTCTCATCGAAGATTGGAACGGTGACAAAGCCGTGAAAGTGCTCCCGATTGCCCGCCTTCAAAATGCCCAAAGTTTTCAGACATTCCACCACTTCGCCGGATTTGGCCACGGCGTTGGGCAATGTGCCGTTGCAATAACCCACCTGGAACACGTCGAGCATGGCCGCGTCCACCAGGTTGCGGCTTTTCAGGTATTCAAACCCGGCCCGGTCCTTGTGCAGCGTCTTGGCGTAGAACGTCACCACCCGCTGCAACAACGCCTCCTGCTCTCCCGCCTTCATTGCTGGCGCGGCTTTGGCCGGTGGCGCTGTCACCTGGCTGGCCCGCCTCACGCCCGGCGTGGCCGTCAACAGTTTGAGCGCGGCCTGGCGCTCGCCGATGCCCTCCTTCTTCGCCACGAACTGAATGACGTTGCCGGTGGCCTGGCAGCTTGGACAGCGGAACAGACCTTTGGCCGGCGTCACGCGCAACGAGGGATGGTGGTCGTCATGGAACGGACAGAGGCCGACGTAATCGCGGCCCGATTTCTTGAGCGCGATGCCGTAGCCCTCGATGACGCGCACGATGTCGGTCGTCCGCTTGATCTGGTCGAAGTCCACTTTCATAACCAGGACACCCATTGGCCGGTTTTTTCGTTGTAATCCCCGCGATAGCCGTCCGTGTCGAGCAACCGCTGCCAGCGTTTCTCGGCGGTCCCGGGTGAACGGAGCGCCAGCCGTATCATGCGTTTGCCCTGGTCATACCAACCGCAGAGTGATTTGAGGCGGTCGTCCCAGCCGTGCTGATACGCCTCGCGCACGGTCAACCGGCCCAGGCCCGCCAAGTCCTTCGGCACACCCGCCGCCAGCGCGTCCCGTTCCCAATCGTCCCAGGGATACTGGCCGTAAACGCAGTCCAGCACTTCGGAGTCGAAGATGTCCAGCGGACGGCGGAACTTTCTCATCGCGGGCGTTTTTTCGGCGGAGGCCGTCAAGCCGGAACTTGAAGATTTTGACATGCGCGCAAAATAGAACTATAACGGCTAAGTATGCAAGCAATATCTCTAACTTTTCGGGAGGCGGATTATGTTTGCGGCATGAAGACTGGCAGACCGCCCAAGCAGCAACGCCCGGCCTTCGGCCAGCGCCTGAACGAACTGCGCGAAGCAACGGGACTGACACAGGCGCAAGTTGCCGAAAAGCTCGGCATGTCGCAGCGTGCGTATTCCCATTGGGAACGCCGCCCGGTCGCCCTGCGCCCGGAACAACTGCAAAGCCTGGCGACGGCGTTGAACATTCCCGTCGGAACGCTGCTCGCCAACGGTGAGACCAAACGGCGTGGCTCCGGCCCGGCCGGAAAGATGCGGCAACTGTTCGAGGCCGCGTCAAAACTCCCGCGCAGCAAGCAGGAAAAGATTCTGGACATCCTCCAGCCGTTTGTCCGCGAGCACGCCAACGGCGCGAACGGCAACTCCTGATTTTTAGCTGTACTCCCGACGGACCACGCGACGGCTAAGGAGAGGAACAGGCAACGACCGCCGCGCTTTTGCCCGTCGTTCCACCAAGCGAATGCGCCCGCGTTCGTGCCACTGCACGCACTTGGATTTTTCCAGAGCCGGAAGGCTTCAAAGATTCGCTTCGTGTTTCCTAAGCGCCGCAGTTTCCGGCGACGCGAGCATTGTCAAGGTGGAGGCAGCGGGGGACGGGGGCACTACCTTGACAAGCGCAGCGGAGCCACACACTCGCCAGCGGCAAACACGAAGCGGTCACGGCATTGCGAGCGTTCTGCTCGCCAGCGGATTTTTCCCGCAACTGCGCTTCGCAGTTCAACCCCTGAGTGGGCACACGAAAAAGGGCGCGACTGCGCCCCGTGTTCAATACAGGATTTCGTCGGTCGAGTCGTTGTATGGCTGGAAGCTCCTGCAGTTTTCCCGCCAGCTTTTGCGGATGAGTGTTTCGGTGACTACCGTATTCGGCGCGTAGCGCACCGCATAGGCGTACCCATCGGAGTAAACGATTGCGGTCAGGCCCAGGTGATGCCGCCGGATGTTGATCGAGTCTATCTTGGATGATTTTTTCATACGCTTCCTTTTTGGTCGGGCGACGATCCGAGAAGCGCAGTTGTCAAGGTGGAGATGACGCTGGCGGGTGGGGCAGAAGGGGCCAGCGGCATACTACCTTGATAACGAGCATCGCAGGATACAATGGAGCCAGCCAGGAAGCGGATGGCAGGCGGTGCCTGCACCAATGGCGCTTTGCGCCTGTAGCCGTCCGCAAGCACCTGTCGGTGCCAAGTCCGCGAGCGTCCGGGGGCGACGACACCCTGACTGATTTGGTTTCGTCGTCGCCCCGGAGAGCGAGACGGACGCGGGCACGGACAGGCAGGCGATGCCCTCACCCCGTCACGCAGCAGGCGCGTGACTGGCGGGACGCTGGCTTTCGTGCGCTCGCCAGCGGCATGACAGGAACGGGCCTGCAAGTGCTCCGGCGTTTAGCCGGTCACACAGTGAGATTAAAACGGTGCGTCCGGGCGGGCGTCGCCGGTTTGGTTTCGGCGCTCGCCGCTGCCGCTGCGGGCCTGCCGTCGCCGTTGCCGGTTTTCGGCGCAACCTTTTTGCGTGGCTTGGTCGCCACGCCCTGCGCCCGAATGTATTTCCGCAGCGTCGGCTCGCTCACCGGGATTCCGGCGCTGGTCAACTCCTTGGCCAGCACTTGATAGCTCACGTTGCGCGTGCGCCGGGCGGCAAGGATTTGCTCCCGCACCTTGTCCAGCAGGGTGAACACGGTTTTGCGCTGCGGATTGTCCTGCTCGGTCAACTGGCCGATGCGGCCCGCCAGGGCCGTGAAGTCCACGCGCTTTTCCAGTTCCGCATAATTTGGTTTCTCTTTCATGGTCGTTTTTCTCTTTCGCGTCCGGCGCGCCGTCTGGCGCTCCGCCGGGATCGCGCCCGTTTCATTGCCGCGAACACTCCGGTTTCCTCCTGGCGACGCATTCGCCGGAGGGGTAAGTGTCATGGCAAAAACTCACACTTCCAGGAGTTCACTTCGGGTCATCAAACCAAACACTACGGGTGTCCAGTTCTCGCCATTGGTGGGGTCATCACGCCGGTCACTTTCGCAACCAAACGCTCGCCAAGTGGGGCCTCAAAACGAGGGAGATAAACAGGCAAAGTTGCCTGACCCATGATGGGATAAAACGGAGAACCCGGAACGTTTCCGTCCTGTCTCCTGTCTAACCTTAGCACAACCGCCGCCAGTGTGCCATTGGTTGGATGCGGATTTTTACAGACGCCATGTTTTCAGGGATTCCACAGAAGAACCGGGGGGTTGCCGAGTCGTATTTCGATGAGCACCTTTCCCACAACGATTATTACACCCAGGGCGTGTCTCAGGCCGGTCATTGGATTGGCACCGGCGCTCAACAGTTGGGATTAAAACCGGGTGAGGTCGTCACCCGTGAAGCGTTCCTCCGGCTCTGTGATAACCAGCACCCGGACACCGGCCAGCAACTCACCCCGCAACAGTTTCGGGAGCGCCGGATTTACTTCGACTTCGTGTGCTCGCCGCCCAAATCGGTGTCCATTCTGGCCGTTACCATGAACGACCAACGTATCATCGAGGCCCACAAGGAAGCCTCCACAATGGCGCTCCGGGAACTGGAACAGTTCGCCGCCACAAGGATTCGCAAAGGCGGCATTCAGGAACAGGATCGCGTCACCGGCAACCTGGTCGGCGCTGCCTTCGTGCATACCACGTCCCGCGCTCTTGACCCGCAACTGCACACGCATTTCGTCCTGTTCAACGCCACTTGGGACAGTAAAGAGAACCGATGGAAGGCACTCCAGACCGGCGATATGTTCGGCGCGCTCAACTACGGCACGGAAGTCTATCGCAACGAACTGGCCAAGCGTCTGCACCAGCTTGGCTACTCCACCCGGCGCACGGGCACAGCGTTCGAGATTGAGGGTGTCGAGGCCAAGTTCATTGAACGGTTCTCGAAGCGGTCGCAGCAACGGGACATGGCCGTCAAACGTCAGGAGCAAAAGCTCGGTCGCAAGCTCTCCAAACAGGAAGTGTCCCACGCCGTCCACCAGTCCCGGCCCAAAAAACTCAAGGGCGCTTCCGATGAACAGGTGCGCGAACAACAGCTTGGCGAGATCGGCTTTTTTGAACGCCGCTCCTTACGGAGTGTCACCAGCGCCGCCGATGGCGTCGCCAAGCCGTTCGCGCAACACGTCGGCACGGATGAGGCCGTCGCGCATGGCTTGCAACACGTCTTTGAACGCCACTCGGTCGCGCCACAGCACAGGATTCTGGAAGCCGCCCTGGTCAAAGGTCGCGGCCAACTGGACTTGAAACAGCTAAAGGAAGAACTCAATGGGAGGACGAACCTCGTCCGCGTGGAAGGAGAGTTTTCAACGCGGGAGATTCTCGCCAAAGAGCTTTACCTGATTCGCACGGTCAACGCCGGCATCGAGGCGCTCAACCCCATTGCCAGCGATTACCAACCGCCCTCCCGCCTCGGCCCGGACCAGCGCAAGGCCCTGGCGCACGTCCTCACCAGCCCGGACCAGTTCACCGGCTTCCGCGGCCTGGCCGGTTCGGGCAAAAGCACCGCCCTGGCTGAACTGGACAGCGCCCTCGCCCGCCGGGGCTGGGACGCCATTTTCTGCGCCCCCACCGCCGCCGCCGCCGACACGCTCCGCAAAGATGTCTGCCTGGGCAAGACCATGACGCTGCAAAAGTTTCTGGCCGATGCCGACCAGCGTTTCCGCCTTTCACGCGGCTCGGTGATGGTGCTGGATGAAGCCGGGGCCGTGGGTCTGGATGACATGGCCAAGCTCTTTGAACTGGCCCGGCTCAAGGGTTGCCGGGTGATTCTGTCCGGCGACACCGGCCAGCACGCCAGTGTCACCCGTGGCGACGCGCTGAGGATTCTGGAGCAGTATTCAGGCTACCGTTTCGAGGAACTGACCACCATCCGCCGCCAGAAGCCCGCCGCCTTCCGGGAGATTGTCGAGCTGGCCGCCGCCAAGCAAACTGACAAAGCCTTCGCCAAACTGCTCGAACTCGGGGCCGTCACGGAAGCATTGACCGATGACGGCCAGCTTTATCAGCGTGCCGCTGATGCGTATTTGTCGGCCACGAAGCAGGGCAAGTCGGCGCTGCTCGTCTCGCCAACGTGGTTGGAGATTGACGCGGTGACAGAGAAGGTGCGTGACACCCTGAAAGCTGACGGTGTGATTGGCCAGCAGGACGAACCCGTCATGGTCTTTGATTCGCTCTCGTGGACGGAAGCCCAAAAGAAAAACGCCAGCCAGTTTGAACCCGGCCAGCGCCTGCGCTTTGTCCGGCAGACCAAAAAGTTTGACCGGGACGAGACCGTGGAAGTGGTCGCCACAGTGGAAAACGGTTTGCGCGTGCGCCGTGCCGATGGCAGGGAAGTGGATTTCATCCCCAGCGGTTCCGCCGCCTCCTTCGACGTGGGCGAGGCCCGCGAGTTGAAAGTGGCCGCTGGTGACTGGCTGCTCTTGCAGGCCAACCACGGCAAGGACTTCATCAACGGCGAACGGGTGCAAGTCCGGGAGATCCAAAACGGCCGCATTGCCCTGGCCGACGGCCGCTCGCTCCCGGCCGGGTTCAACACCTTCACCCACGGCTACGCCGTCACGTCGCATTCGTCACAGAGCAAAACCGTGGATGACGTGCTGCTCGTGGCATCCTCAAAATCGTTCGCCGCCGTCAACCGCGAGCAGTTTTACGTTTCGATTTCCCGTGGCCGCGAACGCTGCCACGTCTTCACCGATGACGCCGATCTGCTCGCCCGCCGCGTCACCGACTCGCACACGCGCAAGGCCGCTGTCGAGTTGCAGGCCCTCCGCGACGGCCTGGCCAAATTTGGTTTCATCCCCAAAGAACGGCTGGAAGAAAAGGCCGTGTCGTCGGTGACGGCGAACGTGAGGCAGGATTTCCGCACGGTGCGTCCCATGCGTCAGACTCGTGCCACGCGATTGACTCGCCTGGCTCCGGTGCAACGCCTGGCTCAAGTCGTCGAGGACGTGCGCCGCTGGCTCGGTAAAGTCCTTGCGGACGGCCAAGCAGTCACGGAAAAGGCCGCCGAGGCCGTCAAACCAACCGAGCCGGTCAAGCAGGCCGAAAAGATTGCGCCCGCCGTCAAGGAAACGCCCGGTCAAAAGCTGCGCCGGGAGATCGCACAGCGTCAACAGCAGCAGCCTCAACAACGCCGCTCCGGCGGCATGCACGTTTAACGCCTATGCCACACTTCAAAGATGATTCCTGCTACGCCGCCTCCGGCAAGTATTGCGCCTGCATCGAGTTCCACCTGTCCGAAGACAAGCGCCGTGGTTTTCACACCAGCCAGTTGATTGATTACACGCTGGAGCCAAACCCGGATGGGGTGCATCTTGACACTGTCCTTAGTTTTGGTGCCAAAGTTCATCCCAGTGGCGGTTACGGCGAGCTTCGTCCAGCGCACAAAGGTTACGCAGGCCTGCTTTTGACCAGAACTGTCCGCAGCGTTTGAATCGGCATTGCTTCTGGCGGCAAGCTGATTCGACCGCCCCAGAGCCGATGGGCCACCCTCGTTTTGCGATGGCTTGGTAGTTCATCCGGTGGGCATGCGTTGCGAAGTAATTCTGTTCCCGCCGAATCACCTTGCCCGTGGCCCCGCGGCGGGGCTTGAGCTGTGCAATCTGGAGTAGGGCGCGTTGTTCCTGGCCGTGTCGCACTTGGTGCCGCAAGGGGGCAACCCACTGGGAGAGCGCCGGTTCCTTTTCCCCGTGGAGCGCGCGTCCCAATCCCCATAAATGTTCGCTGCCATGATAAAAATCCAGCAGTCCCACCGCCCCCTTCCAGCGATCGCGCTTCAGGTTCCAAACCCATTCGGCACCATCGCCCAAGAAGAGCGTCTCCTGGGCACGCCCCAACCCTTCACGCAAGGCTTCCCAGTTGAGCCGCCGCCCCAATTCCCCGGACTGGTCCTGCCAGTTGACCACGAGCTTGTCGATCAGCAGGCCGCGTCCCGTTTCTGTGTGGGCCGACGACTCCTGGCGATAGAACACACCCAGCTTCAATTCGTGCCATTCCACGCGGTCCTTCTGGGTTTTCCGTTTGCCCCACCCCGGACCCCGATAACGCAACTGACAACCATCGACCATCAACACCCCCAACGCGCTGGGACCTCGCTGGGGCAAGCGTTCCACGGGTGGTTGCTCATACCGGCTCTGGGCCTGCGCCTCGGCGCGCGCGCCCATCCGTTGCACCAAGGCATGGAGCGTGGCGTCATCGATGGTTTGGGCCCAGCGGCTGGCCACCTGCGCCGCCTCCTCATAAGAACCGGTCGCCGTCGCGGTAAAGCAGAGTTTCTCGGCAAACCCAGGCGTCAGTTTCTGATGCGGACCCAACTGCCACGCCGCCCGCAGCGGACAACCCCATTGACCCGTGTCGGGAGCTTGTCCGTAATCAACGACGAGCTTTACCTCGCCCAGTTCGCTGCGCAGCGTCAGCACTCGCCGCCGCCGTTGCTTTAGGGGGAAAAACCTCGCCATGTTCCTCGGCAAGTTTCTGCAGGCGTTCGGCCAGTCGCTGGCGTCCCCATTCGCGGCTTTCAGCCACAACTTCACGTTCGATGTCCGCCAGCGACGGCAAGGGTTTGGGAATTGGTTTCGTTGGTTTCATGAGATGACACGGCTTGCATGGTTGATGTTTCGCCGGGTCGAGGAACCGTTACGCTCCCAATTCTCTGAAATTTAAGGACAGTGTCAAGATGCACCCGCGGGAACCGGTCCGCGGAACCCTCCAGCGGGACAGTGGCTGAACCAAGGGCTCAAGGGCGGCCCGGGCAACGATCGCGGCGGCGGTTGAATCTTGTCATTGATATTTGCGTGGTGCACTTTCAAAGCATGATTTCCCCGCGAACCAGCGCATTGAGCCCGTTGCGATGGTTGGCGCTGGCCGTCCGGGTCTGGCTGGCGCTGGGGGGCGTCATGGTCATGGCTTCGCGGGGGGCGTCCGCGGATTATTTGATTGATGTCTGGACCAGTGACAATGATCTGCCGGACAACTCGGTGACGGCGATTGCGCAAACACCGGACGGATACCTGTGGATTGGCACGTACAACGGGCTGGTACGCTTCGACGGGGTGCGCTTCGTGACCTTTGACCCGCATAACACCCCGGAGTTGAGACACGCCCGGGTGTTGGGCTTGTATGCGGACCCGCAGGGGGGGTTATGGATCAACACCTATGACGGGTCGCTGACCTTGCTGCGCGACGGGGTCTTTCGTTGGGAGGGGCGGGCGGGCACGGTCGGCAACGTTTTTACGAATGGCAGCCGGACATATTTTACGACCTTGTCCCGGGGGGTCACCTTGCGCACGGAGACCGCCGGCCAGCCGGCCAGCTGGCAGACCATCAATCTTTCGCGACGCAACGATGCGACCGAATTCTGCCAGGATGCGAGCGGCGTGGTCTGGTATTTGCGGCGGGATGGAAAGATCGGGCGGATTCTGGGGACCAACGCCGTGCTACTCGCCGACGAGTTGCAACCGGACAGCCATGTCATCTGCCTGGCCGCCGATCAGGGCGGGGACATCTGGATCGGGACGGCGACCCAAATCGCGCGCTGGAACGGCAGCGCGTTTGCCGATCAAACCCCGACCAATGGCGCGGCGTCCGTTCCCACGACCTTCCTTTTTTTTACGACCCACGACGGTTATTGGGCGTTTACGGGCGGGGCCGTGCGCCATGCGGTGGGGCGGCGGTGGGTGGCGGACGTGACCGCCTGGCGTGAACTGACCAAGGCGCAGATGATTGGGCTGGGGGCGCACGAAGAACGGGATGGGGACGTATGGTTCCGGGACCATGGGCAGGGACTTTTCCACGCCCGGGGCGACGGCCGCATGGAGACCCTCTCCGCCACCAACGGGTTACCGGGCAACCGCGTCAATTGTTGGTTCCAGGATCATGAGGGCAACCTTTGGGCGGGGATTGAACGCGGGGGGCTGGTGCGGTTGCGGAAACGCTCCTTTGACGTGATCGGCGCCACCCCGGCAGCGCAGAATTTTGCGGTTTCAACGATCTGCGAAGATGGGGAGGGCGATATCTGGATTGGCACGGTGGGGAACGGGCTCAACCGCTGGCGCGCGGGCCAGCTCAGCCGTTTTGACCTGCCGGACGCGGTGAACAAGGACGCGTTTTATTCGGCCTTTCCCGACGCGCAAGGCCGGCTGATACTGAGCGCGGACCGGGAGGATCTTTATCTGTGGGCAACGAATCAATTTCAGCGGGCCACGAACAACATCCACGCGATCAAATGCACGTACGTGGATCATGAAGGCCGGGTCTGGCTGGGGCGGCAGTCGGAACTGACCTGGTGGAGCGACGCGTGGGCGACCAATTACGGAACATGGAGCGGGTTGGAGCGGCGCGATGTCCGGGCCATCGCGGAGGACCGGCACGGAACCCTCTGGCTGGGCACTGGCAATGGCGTCCTGTACCAATTTGCCGGGGGCAACTTCACCGCGTTCCATCCGCCGGGCGACCGCGAAGAACAGGCGATCTGGGCGCTGCTGCCGGACGAGGACGAGGAGGACACCCTTTGGATCGGCACCTTCCGGGGCGGACTGCTGCGTTTCCGGGCGGGCCAGTTTACGCGGTACACGACGGACGACGGCCTGCCCAGCGACATTCTGTGCCAGATCCTGGACGACGGCAAGGGACAGCTCTGGTTCGGCTCGCACAAGGGCATCTTCTCCGTGCCGAAGCGCGCTTTTGAGGCGTTTGATCGCGGAGAAATCGGGCGCCTGCCCGGCCGGTCGTTTGGGTTGGAAGATGGTTTGCCGACCTTGGAATGTTCCGGCAGCTACCAGCCCTCCGCGTGGCGGGCGCGGGATGGGCGGCTGTGGTTCGCGACCGTCCGGGGAGCAGTGGCGGTGCGACCGGAAGAAATCCAGCCCAACCGGGTGGCGCCCCCGGTGGCGCTGGAGGAGTTTCTGGTGGACGGCACCAATTACCCGGTGCGGGGAACGGTGCGGATTCCGCCGGGCCGGCACCAGTTTGATTTTCGCTTCACCGCGTTGAGTTTTACCGCGCCGGACAAGGTATTGTTTCGCTACCGGCTGACCGGGCTGGACAACGACTGGGTCGAGGCGGGCGGCAAACGCACGGCGCATTACGGGCCGGTGGCGCCGGGCGACTACACGTTCCAGGTGATCGCCTGCAACAATAACGGGGTGTGGAACACCACGGGCATGAGCCTGGCCGTGCGGCAGGCGCCATTTTTCTGGCAGACCTGGTGGTTCGAGCTGCTGGCGGCGGCCGCGGCCCTCGCCGCGGTGTCCCTGGCGGTGCGCCAGGCCGCCACCCGCGGCCTGCGGCAAAAACTGGAGCGGCTGAAGCAACAACGCGCGATTGAGCGCGAGCGCGAGCGGATTGCCAAGGACATTCACGACGACCTCGGGGCGGGGTTGACCCAGATCATGCTCCAGAGTTCACTCGCGCAACGGGAACCGCCCGGACAGATGCTGACGGATCTCACGCAAATCTCGGAGACGGCCCGGGATCTGGTGCGGGCAATGGATGAAATCGTCTGGGCCATCAACCCGGAGAATGACACGCTCGACGGACTGACAACGTACATCGGCAAGTTTGTGCAGGACTACTGTTCGCTGCTCGATCTGCCGGCGCAGTTGCCGGCGATCCCCCTCTCGGCCGAGACCCGGCACCATTTGTTCCTGGCCATCAAGGAGGCGCTGAACAACGTGGTGAAACATTCGCAAGCCACGGAGTTATCCTTTCAACTCCGGCTGGAGCCGGAGCGGTTTACGTTCGTCATCCGGGACAACGGCATTGGCTTCACGCCGGGCAGCCCGGCGGCGAACCTCCGCCAGCCGGACCGCATTTCCTCGGGCCACGGGTTGCGGAATCTGACCCGGCGACTGGAGGAAATCGGCGGTGGTTGCACGATCACGGCGGCACCGGGCCAGGGCACGCAAATTGAACTGGCGATGCCGGCTGGCCATTTCCCGATCCTTGCGGCACACTGATAACCAACGCGATGAAAAAAGAAAAAGACGCCATAACCGTTTCCGTGGTGGAAGACGATGTCCGGGTGCGCGGCAGCCTGGCGCGGCTCATTGACGCCACGAAAGGTTTCGCCTGCGCGAGCCAGCATCCGGACGCGGAAAACGCGTTGAAGGAACTGGTGGTGACCAAACCCGCGGTGGTGCTGATGGACATCAACCTGCCGGGCATGAGCGGGGTGCAGTGTGTGCGCCGCCTCAAGGAAGTGCTGCCGGAAACGCAGGTGGTGATGCTCACGGTTTATGAGAATACCAGCATCATCTTCAGCGCGCTGGCCTCGGGCGCCAGCGGCTATCTGCTGAAGCAGAGCACGCCGGAGCAGATCGTGGAGGCGGTTCGCGAGGTCCATGCCGGCGGGTCGCCGATGAGCAGCCACATCGCCCGCAAGGTGGTGGCCTCGTTCCAAAAGATCACCAACCCGTCGCAGGATTACGAAAAACTTTCGTTGCGGGAGCAGCAGGTGATTGACTGGCTGGCCCAGGGCCACACGTACCAGGAAATCGCCGACGCCCTGAAGATCAGCTATGCCACGGTGCATACCCACATCCGGCACATTTACGAGAAATTGCATGTGCAGTCGCGCACCGAGGCGGTGACCATCCACTTCCAACACGTCGGCGGCCCCCGCGGGTGAGCCGGCACCAGAGCTCCGCCTGGCAAAGGAATAACAGGATGCAACCGGCTTCCCAGTTCTGAAAGGTCCCGCATGTCCACCGCAAAACCCAGCCCCTTGCGCGCCGTCGCGGGCCTGTTCCTGAAGCTCGGCACCACGGCCTTTGGCGGGCCGGCCGCGCACATCGCGCTGATGGAAAATGAGGTGGTCCGGCGGCGGCAATGGCTGTCCCGCGAGGAATTCCTCGACCTGCTCGGCATGGCCAATCTGATCCCGGGCCCCAGTTCGACGGAACTGGCGATTTTCATCGGCTACCGCCAGGCGGGCTGGCGCGGACTGATTTTGGGCGGCGTCTGTTTCATTCTGCCCGCCGCGCTCATTGTCACCGCCATTGCCTGGGCTTATGTCCGGTATGGCAAACTGCCGCAATGCGAGGCGATGCTTTACGGGATCAAACCGGTGATCATCGCGGTGGTGCTCCAGGCGTTGTGGACCCTGGCGCCGGGTGCCGTCAAAAACAGGTGGCTCGCCGGGCTCGGCGCGGCCGCGGTCGGGCTCAGTTTCACGGGGGTCAATCCGTTGCTGATCCTGTTGGGGGCGGGGGCGCTGATGGCCGCCAGCCAGTCATGGTTTCGCCGCGCGGGCAATTCCGCGGGCTTCTTCCTGCCGGCCGGGTGGCCCGTGATGGTGGCGGCCGGCGCGGGCGCGCCGTTGAAGTTGACCAGCCTGTTCCTGTTTTTTCTCAAGGTCGGGGCGGTGCTGTTCGGCAGTGGCTATGTGTTGCTGGCCTTCCTGCGCACGGATCTGGTGGCGCACCGGCACTGGCTGACGGAAAACCAATTGCTGGACGCCGTGGCGGTGGGACAACTCACGCCCGGACCCGTGTTTACCACCGCCACGTTCATCGGTTACCTGCTGGGCGGACCCCAGGCCGCGCTGGTCGCGACCGTGGGAATTTTTCTGCCGTCCTTTGGGCTCGTGGCCATCAGCGGGCCGCTGCTGCCACGCCTGCGCCGGCTCCGGGCCACCGGCGCGTTTTTGGATGGAGTGAATGTGGCCTCGGTGGCGCTGTTAACCGTGGTGGCCTGGCAATTGGGTACGGCGGCGCTCGTGGATGGGTTGACGCTGACGCTGGCGGCCACCGCCCTGCTGGCGCTGCTGCGCTTTAAAATCAATTCCGCGTGGCTCATCCTGGCGGGAGGGGTCCTGGGCTGGCTGGTGCGCTGACCCGGGCGGCGGCATTTTGAAACCAGTTCAGGGCGAAACGACGCGATAGAACCGCGGGTTGAAGCTGCGGGTATTGGTATCGGTGAAGCCAAACACACCCGCACTGTTGGCGTTGGTGGACGGGCTGGCCAGGGCGGACCAATTCGCGGCGGCGAGGTTGCTGGAAATCTGCACGTGATAGGAATAATTGGGCAGGCCGGAATAGGTTAGCGTCAGCGAATTGGAACCTTGTACGCGCACCGCCGGATTGGTCGCCGATGGGGCCAGCGTAAACAGGACATAGACGCTCTGACCCGCCCCCACCGGCACGGTCAGCGGCGCACCGGCGTAATGCAGGTCGATGTCCGCGGCATTGCCATTGGTGTCAATCTGCCATTCCCAGGCCTTGGCCACGGGAACCATAGGAGTCAGGGTGACCATGGCCACATCCGTGTTGGTGACAATGGCGGCCGTGGTCCAATATTTATAGACGCCGTTGTCATGCACCAATTCCACCACCCACCCGGCGTTGTTGCGGTTGATCGAATACTGGATGGGCGCGCCGGAGACCGCCACGGGCAGGCAGGTGCTGTCCAGTTGCGCCAGCCGCCAGTTCGGAATCGCCGCGGCGCGGTGGGTGACCGAATTGGTCCAGAGCGGAAGGACTTCCACGGTGCCGGCGTTGGTGAGCGTGGTGAAGGCTGCCCCCAGGGCCGCCTGATGCGCGGGTTGCATGAGCACGCGGGTGCCATTCTGGAGGGCCTGCTGCAAGGCGGAAATAAACGGCGCGTCAAAGGTAATGTCGCCGACCAGAAGGATCACCGGATAGGCTGCCAGATTGGCGGCCGGGGCGGAGGATAATAACACATCGAATATCTCGCCGTAGGGCGTTTCCCGCAGGTAGCCCAGTTCTTGATCCCCGGGAAAGGGGTTGTAATGGATGAAATCGGAGCCCGGGAACAACTGGTTCACAAACAAGTCATCAATCTGGAGATCGCCGGCCGTGAAGGGCAGCGTGCCCCA
>Ga0302276_10001674_pt1 | contig 19998 bp, 26 predicted proteins | sample III_Bog_N2_3_FD_198768 | JGI IMG/M metagenome (GOLD analysis project Ga0302276, IMG submission 198768) | Peat permafrost microbial communities from Stordalen Mire near Abisko, Sweden - III_Bog_N2_3 | ecosystem: Environmental > Terrestrial > Soil > Wetlands > Peat | place: Sweden: Abisko...
AATGTCTACGTGGGAAGAGCACTGGTGCGCGTATCCTCGACGAAACTACGCCAACTGTTCTTCCAAGATTGGAACAAACCAACGTCAGACGAGCTGAGCATTCTAGGGCTCACCAATTTCGCGGCCCAGGGTCTCACAAGAGTTGCTCGAAATCCAAAGTGATAGTTACCTGTAGAATGACCCGTGTACGGATCGCCGTCAAGCAACACGGTGGTTTGAATTGACCCCGGCGGCTTCCCGCTAACCGTCTTGCAATTTTTTGGGTCGAAAGCGCCGTGAGATGCTACGGCTAGCGGCACCGACGAATGACAAACGAGTGCATAGTGGTGGTCGCGTTCTCTATCGTGGGAAGCGCTGAACTCCAAAACATGGGCCGGCAAATCATGACGACCTTTCCCATCCTCCCACTGGGTCCAGAGACGTATTCCGTGCGGCTCAGTATCACGTTTCTGCGGTCGAGACAGCATGAGAGAAAACAGCACGGGTAGCGTCCCGCCTGCCTCGGTTGCCCGCTCTTGCACTGCACTGCCCAGGCTGTTTCCTACTCCCCACCAGAATATTCCATCTCCAGCTAAACGCTCAGCCTCCTTCAACGATAGAATCGCAGGAAGGTTAATTCCCGATTCAGTCTGCATCTTTGTCCAGACAAAAAATGACATCTACGCCGCTCCTTGTTGGTCAAAATCGGTTTCGATCAGACTTGGAGATTCTCTACCTAATCTTCAACCTGCCCATTTTTCATGGCGTACTTTATCGGATTTGCCGCACCACGCTTTCGCATGGAATCTGGAATACGGTAACGCTTGTAGAGCTTAGCAATTTCTTCAGGTGCTTCATGACCGACAAAACCCCACCTCCGCCCAAGCCAGTCCTTCGCAATCCCTGGAAAATTCGATTCCGTTGCCTCAAGCCACTTATCAGCGACAAACACGTCGATGATGAGGCCCTGATCAACTGCGAGCACAACTTTCGCTTGGCTTGCCTTCTTTGGGTCTAACCTCCAAGCGTAACGCACGGCCTCATAGCTGCCCTTGTCGGACACAGTCCGGCCAACATTGATAATGATCGCACTATGATAGAAAATCACTTGCTTGGCCTCATAGCGCTCAATGATTTGAGCCGTGTGCATCAGGCCGTATTCATCGGAACCTTGGCCGCTAACTACATTGCTCGCTTCCGGAAAGGCGTCGATCAGCGCTGCTTCGACCTCGAGCGCGGTCTGCTCATCCATGCCATGTCGGTGGATGAGATGTATTACGTCAAAGCCATCACGCTGGATTTCTCGGATTCGTCTGATTTTGGTTGGCAAGGCATCTGAATCCGTATCTATCCCGATTTCTCCCCTCGCGTGTGCGAATACGCGGTTGCCAACACCCTTGCCAACGTAGAATGTCTCTCCTTTTCGTGGATCGATCAAACGATACACATAGTATTTGAGTTGCGCGACAACGGTGTCCGAGAAGACGACGTGTTCTTTCATTTCATATCGGTCCTTTGCGAGCTTGGGTCGTCAGCATACCAGGCCGCGCGCTTTACGCGGTCGTTCGCCGCGCGACCGACGCGTCAAGCCAGGCTTTGGCATCGTCCCACGGCACGGTCGTTCCGGTGGCCACAATCCTCGCCCAACGTTCGTCGGCGACACGATCGAACGCGTCGCCCCACTCATCCTGCTCCACGGTCTGCGCGATGGCGTCCAGGATGACGGCATGAGCGGTCTTCCCGCCACGCTCCGCAGCCTCGGCGATCCGCGCCTTCAGGTGGTCGTCGATGCGGATGGTGGTCGTCGGCATCGGAACCAGCCTTGAATGGAGCGAAGCAACTGTGGCGTGACGGTGCCATTTGGTCAACTGAGGATGCATTTCAGTTCAGGTGACATATCGGGTCTGTCAGCTATTCCAGCCATCCCGGTTCAAGTTGCCATCCCAACGCGATTACCGGCGGAGGACCGCGTGGAAGCTATGAACACCAAACCGCCGCGAAGCTGCATGATTGCGCAAACCGCGCAAACCGCGTAGAGTGTCAGGATGCAAACAGAGGTTGCCATGGCCAACGCAATCCCCGTCCCGGCCGCCGAATTCGCCCGTAACTTCGGCCGCTACAAGCTGCGGGCACAGCATGAGGCCGTACCGGTTTCCAGCAACGGTACCCTGGCCGGGTATTTCGTCCCGCCGCACGAATACGAAGAACTGCGAAAACTCAAGGGAATGCGCCGCCGTTTCCAGACGGCAGAGTTGTCGGATGAGGAAGCTGACCAGATCGCGTCATCAACCATGGATCCCCGACACGACCACCTCAACAAACTGCTCGACCCGGCGTAGTTGCCTCGATGGCCATTCCGGTTCCCGAACCGGACACGATGATCCCGTATTCCTCCGCCCGCTACGGCACCAACGCCCCCCGCCCGTTCACATGCAACGCATAGACCGAGGTGCTCGCGCACATGAACAGCCGGTCCTTCTTCCGCCCGCCGAAGCACAGATTGGCGCAGCCCTCCGGCAGATGCACCTTCCCGATCAACGCCCCATCCGGCGCGTAGCAGCGCACCCCGTCCTCCGACGGATCGGCCCAGGCCATGCTGCACCAGACGTTGCCGTCCACGTCGCAGCGCAGCCCATCGGTGATGCCGGGCGCGAAATCCTCCGCGAACACAAGCCCGCCGCGCAGGCGCGGGCCGTCCACTTCAAACACCCGGATATGCGACGGCCCGCCATGCGAGTAGCCGCTGTCCACCACATACAGAAGCCGTTCGTCGGGCGAGAAGCACAGCCCGTTCGGCCGCACGAAATCCCCCGCGACCACCGCCGCCGCCCCGGTCGCCGGATCCACCCGGTACACGTTGCACGGCAGTTCCGCCTCGGCCTTGTGGCCCTCGTACGGCCCGTCGATCCCGTAGCCCGGATCGGTGAACCACACGCCGCCATCGCTCGCCACCACCACGTCGTTCGGTGCGTTCAGCGGCTTGCTCGCGAACCGGTCCAGCAGCACCGTGATCGACCCGTCCATCTCCGTTCGGGTCACCCGGCGCTGGTCGTGCTCGCAGGAGATCAGCCGACCCTGCCGGTCGCGGGTGTTGCCATTCGTGTAGTTGGACGGCGCGCGAAAGACGGAAAGGTGCCCGTCCTCCTCCAGCCAGCGCATCATGCGGTTGTTGGGGATGTCGCTGAACAGCAGGTAGCCGCCGTCGCGGAACCAGACCGGCCCCTCCGCCCAGCGGAACCCGGTGGCGATCCGCTCGATCGCCGCGTTGCCTTGTCGATAGATGAACCGCTTGTCCAGCGCTTCGATCCGCGTGTCGGGGTACCGCGTGCCGGGCAGGTTGCCCAGTGGCAGAGTGGTTGGCAGGGTCATGGGTCCTCCGCTGCGGGCGCCGCCGCTTGCGCGTCAGACTAACACGATCAAATCCGCCGCGAAAACCGTTGCCCCCGACCCGCTGCCGTGCCACGCTGCACCGCAGCATCAAGCCGCGGGACGGCGCCGTTGGAAGCCGTCGCCCGCGTCATGGAGGAGCCGTCCGAATCTTGGCCTGTTGTGCAAACAGGGCCGCGGGCGGTCGTCCGACACCGTCCCCTGGCCAAAATCGGGGAGCCTGCGCGATGCTCGACACACCTCTGGTCAACACATTTACGCACCTGAAGCCCGGCGACACGCCCTGGCTGAGCGGCGGATTGCGCGATTTTTTCCTCTACCGCGACCTTGGCATCGCCGAGGCGACCGGCGGGCGGGTCCTGGCCCAACTGGTCAAAGCGCAGGAGGCGCCGGAGCAAGGCACCGGCTGGCACCAGCACCAGGCGGATTTCCACATCGTCATCATGCTGAAGGGCTGGGCGCGTTTCATGTACGAAGGCACCGAACACCTGGTGGCGGCGGGGGATTGCGTGCACCAGCGGCCGGGCATCACGCATTTCCTGTTCGACTACTCGCCGGACATGGAATACCTGGAAATCGTCGGCCCGGCCGATTTCAAGACCACCGAGGTCGAAGGGCCGTGCCCCGTGCCCGACCCCACCCCCTGGCCCGCCGCATAAGGGTGGGAATCAGAACTCGACGTCCAGCTCCTCGATCTGTTCGGGTTCGTGCTGGGCGGCGGCCCACCATTCCTGCATGTCCGGCCAGGCCATGACGGTGCGGGCATAGCGCTCGCACACCGGATCCAGCTTGATGTCGTAGGTGCGGAAGCGGGTGACCACCGGGGCATACATCGCATCCGCAATGCTGGGGTGCTTGCCGAACAGCCACGGTCCTTTCCAGGTCGTCAGGCATTCCCGCCAGATTTCGGCAATCCGGTTGATATCGGCCTGCACCGCCGACCACACGGTGAATCCCGGCCGGTACAGCCGCAGGTTCATCGGCAGCGCGCCACGCAGCGCGTGGAACCCGGCATGCATCTCGCCGGCGATCGAGCGGCAATAGGCGCGCGCCGATCGGTCGTGCGGCAGCATGCTCGCCTTGGGGAAGGCCTCGTTCAAATATTCCGCGATCGCCAGCACGTCCCAGAGCGTCACCCCCTCGTGCACCAGCGCGGGAATCCGGATCGACGACGATTGCAGCAGCAGCTCCGCCCGGTTCGCCGGATCGTCGGGCGAGACGACCTGCACCTCGAACGGCAGGCCGGACAGCCGCGTCAGCAGGAAGCCGCGGAGCGACCAGGAGGAATAGTTCTTGCTGCTGATCAGCAATGTGGCATCTGCCATGGTGACATCCTTCCCGAACGCTGTCATGCTGCGGCGCAATATAGCAGTCTCGGTTCGGAAATGGCGAGGGTTGTGATGACATGGCATGCACGCACCGAGCGGATGACAAAACCCGGGCGGCGATGATCTATCAGCTCTACCAGGCCCAGGCGGACCTGTTGCATCCGGTCCGCCATCTTGCCCGCGTTGGCGCCGGCGTGGCGCGCCTGTTCGAACTGGGCCCCTATACGCCGGGGGCCGTCCGCCAGTTCGGTGCCGCCTGCAGCCTGGTGGCCGAATCGGGCCTGACCCACAAGCGGCCCGCCTACGGGATCGACACGGTGAAGGTCGGCAACCGCGAGGTCGCCGTGACCGAGGAAGCGGCCGACGACACGCCCTTCGGCACCCTGCTGCACTTCCGCAAGGACCTCGACATCGTGCAGCCGCGCGTGCTGCTGGTGGCACCGATGTCCGGCCATTTCGCCACCCTGCTGCGCGGCACCGTGAAGACCCTGCTGCCTGAGCACGATCTTTATATCACCGACTGGAAGAACGCGCGCGACATCCCGGCCTCGGCCGGGACCTTCGGCTTCGACTCGTTCGTGGATCACCTGATCCGCTTCCTCGAAGTGCTGGGCAGCAGCCACATGATTGCGGTCTGCCAGCCCGCGGTCGCCGCACTCGCCGCCGCGGCGGTGATGGCGGAGACGCTGAACATCGCGCAACCCCGCAGCCTGACCCTGATGGCCGGGCCGATCGACACGCGGATCAGCCCGACCAAGGTGAATGAACTCGCGCAGTCGCGCCCGATCGCGTGGTTTGAAAAGAAACTGATCGCCACCGTGCCATGGCGGTACCAGGGCGCCGGACGGCGGGTCTATCCCGGTTTCCTGCAGCTCACCGCCTTCATGAGCATGAACCTCGACCGTCACATCAATGCCCATGTCGCGCAGTTCCGGGCCCTGGCCGGCGGCGATCAGGCCGCGGCGGAGAGCCACCGGACGTTCTACGCGGAATACGGCGCGGTGATGGACCTGCCCGCCGAGTTCTACCTGGAAACGGTGCAAAAAATCTTCCAGGACCACGACCTGCCGCTGGGGCGGCTGACCTGGCACGGGCAGAGAGTGCGGCCGGAGGTGATCCGCCGCACCGCACTGCTGACGGTGGAGGGCGAACGCGACGATATCTGCGCCGTCGGCCAGACGATGGCCGCGCTCGATTTGTGTTCGGGCATCCGGGTCAACCTGCGCAGCCATCATTTGCAGACCGGCGTCGGCCATTACGGCGTCTTCAGCGGCACCCGCTGGGCGCGTGAGGTCTATCCCAAGGTGCGGCAGATGATCCAGATCACCAATTAGGCCGCGCCGCGTTCCCAGTGGCGTTGCAGCAGCAGGGCGGTAAGGAAGATGGCGGCATTGCCGGTGTTGCGGATGGCGTGCCAGTCACGGAAGGCAAGTTTGGCGAAGCGTATCAGTTCGCGCACTTCAAGCCGGGTGTAGGTGACCGACCGGTCGTAGTCCGCAGCCTGCCGGACCTCATACAGTTTCACGAAACGACTGGCCACCAACGCAAGTTCGGGCTGCAGTGGTTCGGGCATCAGGTCCCGGGTCGAGCGCCGCAGACCGGATATCGAGCCACCGGCAAAGGTCCGGCATACCTCCTTCATCTCAGAATGGCCGAAGGCGCGCTGGACACGGAAACGAAGTCCCGGCGGCGATGCAGGGGCGACCACTTTGGCGGCCTCCGACACCAGCAGGTGGAAAACGGCGTAGTATGCGGCAGACAGAGCCCGCCGCAGACTGGCCTGCCGCGGCCGCTTCGGCTCACGGCCTGCCAGATGCCAGGCCTGCTCGATGAGGTCATCATGCAGACTCACCGGCGGCGCCCGCTCCGCCGCGGCGGCTTCACCCCAACCGGAGGCTGGTAGCGGAAATGCGGGAAATAATGCGGGCCCGCACGCAGCAGTTCCCTGTCGATCTGCTCCGAAAACTCCCCGACGCTTCGCACCGTCTCCTCGGACGGATCCAAAGCATCATCGACGCGGAACGTGATGTAAACAGCCGGGTCACCGGTACTGTCCTCCCTGAAGTCAAGCTCCCATCCCCGCACGTTCGGCGGGAACGTCCATCGCGACAGGATCGCCCGCACCTTCGCCTCATCGGCCGCGGTCGTCGCCTCGTCCGGGAATATTACCATGCTCATCACCCCACCGATCATGCACCATGCAGGTCACCAAAAGGTTAACCCGCCGGCACCATCCGCCCCAAGGGCCGCCCGGCGAACAGATGCACGTGGAAATGCGGCACTTCCTGCCCGCCGTGCTGGCCCATATTGGTCAGGATGCGATAGCCGTCCGTCTCCAGCCCCAAGTCCCGCGCCACTTTACCGACCGCCCGCGTCAGTCCGGCGATCTCCTCAGCCGATCCCTGCGCGCTGAAATCGGCGAAGGAGCAGTAGCGCCCCTTGGGGATCACCAGCACATGCACCGGTGCCTGCGGGTTGATGTCATGGAACGCGAGCGCCCACGCGTCCTCATAGACGGTCTTCGCCGGGATCTCCCCGCGCAGGATGCGGGCGAAAATGTTCGTATCGTCATAGGGTGGCAGGCCGCTGACCGGCATTTCGGGTCTCCCTGAAAGGACTCAGGGGATTTTCGTGGTTCTCAGCCGGCGCGCAACCGGGGGGGTGGTTCGGGCGGCCTTTTCGGCGATGCCGCTGATGCCCTCGCGGCGTTTCAGTTCCGCCCAGACCTCGTCGGGGCTGACCCCGGAGGACACCCAGAGCACGATCAAATGGTACAGCACGTCGGCGCTTTCAGCGACCAGCGCGTCGTGGTTGCCGGCCACCGCCTCGATCAGGCACTCGACCGCTTCCTCGCCGAACTTCTGCGCCACCTTGGCCGGACCGCGCGATAACAGGCGGGCGGAGTGGCTGACGGCGGGATCGGCGTCGCGGCGGCTCATGACGACGGACCACAGACGGTCCATCACGTCGGCGGCGACCTCGACCGGCCGTACTGCCTCGACCCGAGCTGCCGTCTTGCGCCGTTTTTTCGGCTTGCGCACAGCCTCGGCTGGCTTTTTCTTGGTGGACTTCGCCATCCTCAGGCCGCCTGCCGCGGCAGGCGCACCGGCAGGCCGGCCGCGTCCAGCGCCGCTTTCACCTGCGCGATGGTGAAGGTGCCGAAATGGAACACGCTCGCCGCCAGCAACCCGGTCGCGCCGGCCTGCGCGCCTTCGACGAAGTGCTGCAAGGTGCCGACGCCGCCGGACGCGATCACCGGCACGCGCACCGCATTGCACACCGCCCGCAGCAGATCGAGGTCGAAGCCCGTCCCGGTGCCGTCGCGGTCCATGCTGGTCAGCAGGATTTCCCCCGCCCCCAGCGACACCACCTGGCGGCACCAGTCGATCGTGTCGATGCCGGTGGGGCGGCGGCCGCCATGGGTGAAGACCTCCCATTGGCCCGGTCCGCTCTGCTTGGCGTCCACCGCGACCACGACGCACTGGCTGCCGAACTTCGTCGCCGCCTCCCGCACCAGATCGGGGCGCGCGACGGCGGCCGAGTTGATGCTGCATTTGTCGGTGCCGGCCAGCAGCAGGCGGCGCATGTCCTCGGTCGAGCGGATGCCGCCGCCCACGGTCAAGGGCAGGAACACCCGCGCCGCGGTGCGCGCGACCACATCCAGGATGGTGTCGCGGTTCTCGTGGCTGGCGGTGATATCGAGGAAGGTCAGTTCGTCGGCGCCCGCGGCGTCATAGACGGCCGCCTGCTCCACCGGATCGCCGGCGTCGCGCAGGGACACAAAATTCACGCCCTTGACGACGCGGCCGTCCTTGACGTCCAGGCAGGGAATCACGCGGAGCTTCAACATGATGCGGCGTCTTAGACTGGCCGGCCGTGACCGTGGCAAGCCAATAAGCGAGGTCACCGCAGAGCGATCGTCCGGATAAGCGGATAAGTATTGGATTGATCCGGTCAAATCGCCGCGATCAGGCGGAAAATAACGCCAGGGCCTCCGCCGGGTTCACGCGACCGTCGTACAAGGCCCGCCCGAGGATCGCCCCTTCGATTCGGGTACCCATGGCTCGTTGGCGAAGCGCCGTCAGGTCCTGCAAGCGGCCGACTCCGCCCGAGGCGATCACCGGGGTGGTCAACCGGTCGGCGAGTGCGACCGTCTGGTCCAGGTTCAGTCCGCTCAACATGCCGTCGCGGCCGATATCGGTGAAGATTACCGCGCTGACCCCGGCGTCCTCGAACCGCAGGCCGAGCTCGGCGGCGGACAGGGTGGATGTCTCCGCCCAGCCCTCGGTGGCGACGAACCCGTCGCGGGCATCGATCCCTACCGCGATCCGGCCGGGGAATGCCTTGCAGGCCGCTATCACCAACGGCGGGTTCTTCGCCGCCGCACTGCCGAGGATTACGCGGGTGATGCCGAAGCTGAGCCAGGCCTCGATCCCCGCCAGATCGCGGATCCCGCCGCCCAACTGGATCGGCAGGCTCACCGCCCCCCGGATCGCCCGCACCGCCGCGGCATTGACCGGCTGTCCGGCGAAAGCGCCGTTCAGGTCCACCACGTGCAGCCAGCCGAATCCGGCATCCTGCCAGGCGCGCGCCTGAGCCGCCGGATCGGTGGAATACACCGTGGCCTTGTCCATCGCCCCGCGCTGCAGCCGGACGCATTGCCCGTCCTTCAGGTCAATGGCCGGATACAGCGTCAGGGTCACGGCTCGACGGCCTGCCCGCGCCGCGGGCGCAGCCGTTTATAGTAATAGAACCCCTGGACGACCTTGCCGCGTACGTGCGCGTAGTCCGGATGCGTGCCCCAGCGGATGTATCCCATGCGCTCGTAAAGCCGGATCGCGGCGTCCTGGGTTTCACGCACATCCAGGTTCAGCACGTGATAGCCGAGATCGCGGGCGCGGTCCTCCACCCCCTGGGTCAGCATGAGCGCCAGCCCGTGGCCGCGCGCATAGGGGGCGATGTAGGAGTGCATGAACTGGGCGGCGAAGGCCTGCGCTTCATTGTTCCGGGGCGGCCGGACCAGATGTCCCGACCCGACGATCGCGCCATTCAGACGCGCGACGAAGAGCTCGCGTTCGGGGACCAGCAGGACGCCGCGGAAATAGGCCTCCAGGGCTCGGCGGCCGGGCGGATGCACCCAGCCGAAACCGCCGCCGTCAATGATCGCCGCGTCTGTGGCCTCGCACAGCGAGTGCAGATCGTCGTCGCCGAACTCCGTCAGCCGCTCGACGAGGAGTTCCGGTTCGGTTTCGGCCTGCGGGAGACCGGCCATCAGAGCGACCAGCGAAGAAAGTTCATCAGGATACGGATGCCGACCTCCTGGCTTTTCTCGACATGGAACTGCGTCCCCACCCGGTTGCCCGCGGCGACGAAGGCCACGACCGGCCCGCCATAATCGGTGGTCGCGATCGTCTCCCGCGGATCGCCGTTGGTCAGGGCGTAACTATGCACGAAATAGGCATGATCGCCAGGATTCAATCCATCCAGCAGCGGATGTATGCCGGGTTCGAAGTCCAGGCTGTTCCACCCCATCTGGGGCAGGCGCAAGCCGGGGACCTGCATCTCCGCCACGTCGCCCTGGATCCAGCCGAACCCGGGTGTCACGGCGTGTTCGAGCCCGCGCTGCGCCATCAGTTGCATGCCGACGCAAATGCCGAAAAACGGGGTGCCGGCAGCCGTCGCGGTCTCGATCGCCGAACGCATGCCGGACACCGCGGCCAGGCCCTGGGCGCAGTCGGCGAAGGCCCCTTGCCCCGGCAGCACGATGCGGTCCGCGGCGGCGACCACATCGGGGTCGGCCGTCACCACGACGGTGGCCGGGATGCCCGCGCGTTCGGCGGCGACGACCAGGACGCGCGAGGCGGAGGCCAGGTTGCCGCTGCCGTAATCGACGACGGCGACTTTCACCGGCCGGGTCCGGCCGGCAGGAAGCGGCCGGCCAGATCGGGCCGGTTCGTCAGCAACCGGGACCAGGCGTCCGTCTCGTCGCGGGCCGCCAGGACATAGGCCAGCAGGTAACCGCGATGGCCGATCGACCAGCGGCGCAGGTCATGGCCGGTCAGTCCGAGGAACACCGCCAGGCCGAGGTTGAGGACCCCCGCGACCGGCGCCGGGGCCAGTGCATTCGCCAGCACAAACGCGGCCAGGCTCAGTGCGGCGGGAATCCAGGCGCGGTGCAGCGCCAGCCAAAGCGGGCCAAACACCAGGGCACCCCAGGCAAAACCCTCCCGCACCAGAATGGGTTCGGCGTCTGGCCGGATATGGGCGGTCCAGAACCTCATAGCGCACCCTTGGTGGAGGGGATCGCGTCGCCCACCCGCGGATCGATCTCCGTCGCCATGCGCAAGGCTCGGGCGGTGGCCTTGAAGCTGGCCTCGGCGACGTGGTGGGCGTTGTGGCCGGCGCGCCGGGTGACGTGGAGGGTCACCAGGGCGTTAAAGGCCAGGGCCCGGAAAAATTCCTCGAACAGTTCGGTGTCCATCTCGCCGATCTTCGGACGTTCGAAGCTGACGTTCCAGGCCAAAAAGGGCCGGCCGGAGATGTCGACCGCGGCCTCCGCCAGGGTTTCGTCCATCGGCACCAACGCATGGCCGAAGCGGCGGATGCCGCGCTTGTCGCCCAACGCACGCGCAAAGGCCTGGCCGAGGACGATGCCGACATCCTCGGTGGTGTGGTGGAAGTCGATATGCAGGTCGCCCTTGGCGCGCACCGTCAGGTCGAACAACCCGTGCCGAGCGAGCGCGGTCAGCATGTGATCGAGGAAGCCGATGCCGGTCGCGATCTCCGCGCGGCCTGACCCGTCGAGGTCCAGGGTCAGGGTGATGTCGGTTTCCGTGGTGGTGCGGGTGATTGTCGCGGTGCGGGCCATGATGGGCGGTTCAGTAGCGCGAGCGGGGGGCGCGGTCCAGCGATGTGATGGGCGGGGCCAGCCATAATCGTAATGTTTTGATTTTAACACGGAGGAAGCGCGGAGGGCCACGAAGGGCCACGGAGTTCTGCTCTACCGGGCGGCAATCGAAGCCGGTGGGCGGGTTGAAAGGGATAGGACCGCCGCGCGGCAGCTCGCGGATGGAGGGCAATCAAGCGCCCTTCCAACGCCCCCGTCGCGACCTTTCGGGCTGCCGGCCTGGCCGTTTGGTATGTGCATTTTATTAAAGCACGTGACGGTACAGGCCATCGACCAGACGCCTGGCGTTGAAATTGAACAGCAAGCCGACGCGGATGCCGCTCATGCGTAAATACGTATGCAACTGCGCCTGATGCGCCGGGAGAATGCAAGCAACGGCTTTGATCTCCAGGATGATCTGGCCATCCACCACGATATCCGCCTTGAACCCGTCACCGACCGCAATGCCGCGATACAGCACCGGAACCACCGCCTGGCGCTCGAACGGCACGCCGGCCCCTGCCAATTCGTGACACAGGCACGGCTCGTAAACCGACTCGAGCAAGCCCGGGCCGGTATGCCGGTGCACGGTAATCGCGAGCCCGATCACTCGTTCCGATAAACGCTCTGCCACCAACATCTTCTCTTCTTCGTGGCCCTTCGTGGCCCTCCGCACTTCCTCCGTGTTAAGAACAAAAAACTTGCCATCCAGCTCGAACTTCGCCGCATAGGACTGCGAAAGTGCCAACCCGCATCACCCCCGCTCAACCCCCGCCCGCCCGAACAAAAAGAAATCCGCAAACGACGTATCATCGGGATGCTCAGGATCGAACGGGTACCGGTTCGCCTCATGCGCCAGCAGCCGCCAGTCCGGCTGAGTCGCGGCCACGTGATCGGTGAAACGCCGGTGCCGCACATGCGGTGACGGCCAGTCGTGATCGAAATTACTGGCATAGACCAGCACGAACCGGGTCGCATGGCCGAACAGCGCCGCCATGTAACCCGCGAAGACCGCGTCCTCCACCAGATGGAAGATCACATCGATCGACAGCACCAGCTCCGCCGCCGGCACCGTCTCCAGCGCATCGAACAGCACGAAGCTGTGCTGCGGACACCGAGCCGCGCAGCGGGCCAGGGCGGCCGGCGAGACGTCCACGCCCACGTAACCCGGCACCGACAGCAGCGGCAGCAGGCTGCCGTCGCCGCAGCCCAGGTCGATCACGCTGGCGATCCGCTGTTGCGCCACCAGCGTATTGATCACCCCGGCCTTGAACGCGGCCAGCCGCCCGCAGGACCCCGCGCCCGACGTGCCACCCGACTGGTACCGGCTTTCCCAGTAACCCGCGGAGGAAAATGCGTTCATCGCCCACCACACCATTCACGCCACGCGTGGCGCAGAGCTGACCCCAGAGACCGCCCGAACCGCGGCGCATCGCACAACGGACTGGCCTTCACCCGGGCCCGCAATCCGCGCCGCAGCGCCGCCAACCCGGCCCGGTCCGCGGCCTTCGCCACCGCCAGTGCGACATAGCCGTCCAGGTCCGCCGCCACCCAGTCCGCCAGCCCGGCGTTGCTGAGATGGCTGGCCGAGTGGCGCGACGCGAACAGCTCTCCCGGCAGGGTCACGGTCGGAACGCCCATCCACAACGCCTCACACGTCGTGAGGCCGCCGGAATAGGGGAAGGGATCCAGCACGATATCGACCTGGTTGTATTCCGCCAGGAAGGCGCGATGCCCGGACGGGCCGCGCAGTTCAACCCGCCCGGGCCCCGCGCCATGACGGGCGAAGGCCGCAAGCACCCGCTCCGCGGTTGCCGGATCGCCGAACTGGTGTGTCTTCAGCACCAGCACCGAATCCGGCACCTGAAGCAGCACCCGCGACCAGGTCGCGATCACGTCCGGCGTCACCTTGGCCAGGTTGTTGAAGCAGCCGAAGGTGATTCGCCCGTTGGCCAAGGCCGGCAGCGGCACCGGATCGGGGGCATAGGCGGGCGGGCTGTAGCAGACATAGCCGTCGGGCAGCCGCAGCATCCGTTCGCTGTAGCAACTCTCCAGCGCCGGCGGCGTTTCCCATCGGTCGGTGATGAACCAGTCCATCTCGGCCAGGCCGGTGCTGTGGTTCTGCATGCCGACCCATTTCACCTGCACCGGCGCCAGCCGATGCGCGCAGGCGGGCATCCGGGCCCCCTCGCCATACCCGCCGAGGTCGATCAGGATGTCGATGCCGAGATCGCGGGCCTTCCTGGCCAGCGCCACATCGTCCAGCGCGCTGACATCGATCCAGGCGCTTGCGGCGGCATGGTAGCGCCGCCCGATATGGTCGGACGGGGTCGCGCTTTGCGCCAGGCAGACCAGATCGAACGCATCCGGATCGAGCGCCTCGCACCCCGCCACCGTCAGCCAGCCGACCGGGTGTGCCCGCAGATTGCCCGACATCAGCGCGACCACCAGCCTGCGGTCCGGGTCCGGCGGATTGGCCAATGGCGGCATCGCCGCGCGCGGCAGGGTCTCCCCGCAGGACCGCAGCGCCGCCAGCATCGCCGCCCCGCTGACGCCGGATTGGTAGGGCAGGTTGTTGCACAGGGCGCGCCACGGCAGCATCGCCTCCGGCGCCATCGCGATCGCCTCCCGCGCCACCGCGACCGCCTCATCCTGCAGGCCGAGACAGGCGGTCGCATTCGCCAGGTTGCACAGCACCGGCATCACCTTGCCGCACCGTTCCGTCAGATCCAGCAGCAGCGCGCGCGCTCGGGCGTGCTTGTAGAGCCGCATCTGCACCGCGGCGAGGTCGCCCACGATGCGGGGATTGTCCGGATCGAGTTCGGCGGCCCGCATCAAGGCCCGCTCCGCCTCCCGCTGGCGGAACGAACGCGCGAGCGCGCCGCCCAGGAAGGCGGCCGGCAATGGGGCATCCGGGGCCAGCACCGCGGCGGTTTCCAGCGCATCGATCGCCGCGTTGCGCTGCCCCAGCCGTTCCAGCAGCACCCCGCGCGCCAGGTGGCTGGCCGGATTGGTGGGATCGGCGGCACAGGCCGCTTCGAGCCGGTCGCGTTCCGCCTCGGCTTCGTCGGCAGCAACCGCCGCATCGACCCCGTGCAAGGCATAATCCAGCGCGAGCGGGGCCAGGCGCTGCGCCTCGGTGAAGGCGTCGCGGGCGGCGGAGGGTTCCTCGGTTGCCATCATCGCGTGGCCCAGCGTGTCCCACGCCTCCGCCCGATCGGGCCGAATCGCGCAGCAGCGCAGCAGCAGCCCGCGCGCTTCCGCCGCCGCGCCGCGCAGCACCAGCAGCCCGCCCAGGGCAATCATCGCATCCTGGCGTTCGGGATTGATCGCCAGCACGCGGCGATAGGCCGCCTCGGCCGCGGTCGCATCGCCGGCGGCGCGCAGGCTTTCGGCCAGGCGCAGCGGCGGTTCCTCCCAGTCCGGCAGGCGCGCGGCCAAGGCCCGCATCAGGCGGCGCGCGCGTTCGGGGTGACCGGTCCGGTCCTCGGCCAGAGCGAGGTTCAGCAAGGTCGCGGGCGGGGGGGCGCGGCGGCGGGCGGCTTCGCGGAGGCAGCGGCGGGCTGCCTCGGGTTGGTCGCAGGCCAGCAGCACCATGCCGCGCGCTGTCAGCCGGTCGGTATCCTGTCCGGTAACGAGCGCCGGCCGGTCAAGCTCGGCCAGCGCGGCGCCGGGATCGCCCCGCCGCAGCAAATCGAGTGCGACTTCAACCGTCATGACGGGTGCGTTCCAGCACCGCCAGCAGACCGGGCACGGGTGCGCCGGCTTCCGTCCGCACCGCCTCGTGCAACAGCGCGTTCACCCGGAAACCGGCCTTGAAGGCAGCTTCATGCACATAGGCCTTGGCGTGGGCATAACGCCCCTGGCGGAGCAGCACCCAGTCGCCGTTGCCAGGCACCGCGCCGTCGTGGTCAGGCAGCAGTTCCTCGACCGAGAAGACGAACCAGCCACCCGGCTCCAGCCGGGCGTGCACGGCCGCCAGCAATTCCTCCAGAGCGCCGAAATAGACCACCACGTCGGCGGCAAGGACCAGCTTCCAGCGCGTGCCGGTCTGCGCCAGGAAGTCCAGGACGTCGGCCTCGTGCAGCGCGGCGTAGAGTTGCTTGACCCGAGCATGCTCGAGCATGCGGGGGGCGATATCCACGCCGGTGATGGAGCCGAAGGGCAGGTCGCTGATCAGCAGCGCCATCAGCCCGGTGCCGCAGCCCAGGTCCAGCACCGGGCCGACCGGGTGGCCCTGGCCTATATCAGGATGGCCCTCCAGCACCGTCCGGATCGCGCCCGGGATGCGGTAGCCCAATGAAATCAGATGGCTTTCGAACCGATCGGCCAGATCGTCGAACACCGACGTGAGGAACGCCGCCGGCGCGCGCTTCGCACCCGGCAGCCAGCCGGCGGCGGCGACCAGATGCCGCACGTTGGGATCGTCGGGGCGCAGTTTCAGCGCTTCCTGATAGGCTTCGGTCGCCTCCGTGTGGCGCCCCAGGCTGGCCATGGCATGGCCCTTCAGCCCGAACAGGGTGGCATCCGCGATCCCGCCGGCGCGGGCGCTTTCGGCGATGTGGACCGCTCTGTGGTAGTCACGGCAGCGAATGCACAGCAGCACGGCCGCGTTGCACAGCCCGATCACGTTCGGGCTGGCGGCGATCCCCGCCATCAGGGTCGCCAGCGCCCCGGGACGATCACCCATGGCTTCCTGCGCCGAGGCCAACGCCTGGCAGAAGGACGGATCGGCCGGGTCGGCGGTCACCGCCTCGTGCAGGCAGGCCACCGCCTCCTGGTTGCGGCCCAGATGCAGCATCATGATGCCAAGCATGGCCTTTGCGGCGGGGTCGTGCCGGTCCAGGATCACCGCTTCGGCCGCATCGCGGGTCGCCCCGTCCAGATCCCCCATCTGCCGCCGCAGATCCGCCCGCGCCTTGCGCAGGCCGGGGTGGTCCGGGGCCAGGGTCACCGCCTCATCCAGCTCCCGCTGCGCCTGGTCCAGCGCACCGTCCTGGAACGCGATCCGAGCCGCGAGCTGCGACAGGCCGGGCGAGGGTTCCGACATCCGGCGCGCGGCGGCGAGCAACGGCCGCGCGGTGCCGATGCGCCCGGTATCGAGCAGTTCGGCGATCCGCTGGACCAAAGCGGCAGCGTCGGCGGTGGCTGGCAACAGGTTCATGGCGGGCTCCTTTTGAGCCAGGGTGTGGAGCGTTCAGACCAGCAGGCCCTGGGCCTGGCTGGCGAGCGTGGTGAGATCAGGGGTGGCGGTGGTGGTGGGGGCGTTGGGATTGGTGCTGCTGTTGTTGGCGATCAGGTATCGCTGCACGAAGGTCTCGACGAATTTCGGGTCCTTGAACTGCTTGATGTCGATGCGCGAACTGATCGCCTTTTCCTGCGTGGTCAGCGGCTGGATCGCGATCTCCAGCGGCAGGCCCAGCGCTGTGGTCACGACGTTGCGCATCACCGAGTCGCCCAGGATCTGGTCGACCGAGGTGATCGTGGAGGCCTCGGCTCTGAAAGTCAGGGCGTTCGACAGGCCGGGCGTCTGCGCGTCCAGCGACTTGCGCCAGGTCACTTCGGCATAGGCGTTGGCCAGCGTGCTGATGGTTGCCGGGTTCTGGATGACCGACAGCCCCTTCGTGGCAAAGTTATAAGTTTGGGCAACCGACTTCCAACGGGTGTCGGTCAGCGTATTGGCCAGCGACTTGGGGTCCTTCAGGTTCGAGGTCAGCGCCTTCTGCGCCAGAGCGGTAAAGTTGAGCTGGTCCGCGAGACCGTTGGCGGTCAGCAGGACCTGCATCACCGCTGGATTGTTGAGCAGTTGCTTGACGCTGGTTGCCTTTTGCACCCCGGCGGTGAAGGCCGCGATCGCATGCTGCACGGTGGGTTGCGCCGCCGTCGCCTTCACGTCCTGGGTCTGGTTCTGTTCCGCCGATTCCAGCGCCACGACCGGGGTCTGGCCGGCGACGTTGGTCGGCTGGCCGCCAATCCCATACAGCGTCTGCAACAATGAGCCGCCGGCACTGGACGCAGCGAAGTCGAAGATCCCCGGCAGGTAACTCGTGGCGATGCTCACCGTCTGGCTCCTTTCGGGCGATCAAGGGGCGCCGGACAGGCCGGCGACGATGTTCTCATTGATCGAGATCAGGAAGTCGAAGTCGGGTGAGTCCTGGTCCATTTCGCGCTGCACGCTCAGCCCGACCGAGATGATCCCGGCGCGCAGCGGTGTCGCCAGGGTGCTGTCGGGATCGCGCATCAGGTCGGTCACCGCCATCCACAGGCGGCGGTTGTCGGCGAGCGCACGCACCCGGGCGACCGGACCGGCATTGCGTGCGGCCCGCAAGGCCCCGATCACCCGTCGGAAGACGTCGGCTTCCTGTTCGCGCTGGGACCGGAAAACCGAGGCGGATTCATAGGCCCTTGTGGCCTGTGTCATACTCTGCATGGCTGTTATTGGCCCCTTGGAGATGTGACGGGCTCCGCCCCGAGGGCGTGCCGTGGAAGTGGTCTTTTGCGCGACCCAGCACCGCATCCTCGTGGCTGATGATGCGGCGGGTCAGTTTGAGTGCGAGGTAGCAATCGTCGGCCTCGGCCGCGGCCAGCGCGCGGTCGAGGATGTCACGGGCGAGCATCGACGTGGTGGCGTCCTTGAAGGCGTTGATCAGTTCCCGGGCGGCGGCCATGCCGCCGGGTCGTTCTTCGTCGGAACCGATATAGGCCGACTGCAAGGCGAAGTAGATGCGGCGTGCCGGACTGTCGGCCTGATCGGGCGGCATGATCTGCTTGCCGAACAGGAATCGCGCCCTGGCCGTCAGTTCGATCCGCGACTTGGTGCGGAACCGTATGGGCGTGCCATTGACGATCATCATTTCGCCCTGGCGAAGCTCCAAGACCAGATTTGACATGCGGCCCTTCCTGAACAGGCAAGGTTTGGCGGAACCCCGCACGGCGGCGCGGTCCCGCAGGATCGATACGGCGGCTTGCCGGTTGTCGCCCGCAGGTCCCGGCCGGGGACGAACATCCTGTTCGCCCCGTGCGGCTACCGGCCGGTTGCGGTTATTTGAACAGGCTCAGCAAGGTCTGCGGCGCCTGGTTCGCAAGCGACAAGGCCTGGGTCCCGAGTTGCTGACGAATCTGCAATGCCTGCAGGCTCGCCGACTCCTTGGCCAGATCGGCGTCCACCAGCGAGCCAAGACCGCTGTTGAGCGAGTCGATCTTGTCGCTGTTGTAGCTGACCTGGTTGTTCACGTAATTGATCGACGAGCCGATCTGGTTGAGCTTCTGGCCGACATTGTTCAACTGGTTGATGAAGGTGCCAGTTGCCGTGATCACCGCCGCCATCGAGGTCGTGCTGTTCATCTGGGCGGTGGTGAAGCTGATCGAGGTGTACACCGCCGATCCGCCGGCCGTGGCGACCGTGTACTGCCCGCCGGTTTCATTGCGGGAAACATTGACCGCTTCGAAGGTGCCGTTGCTGCCGCTGATATTGCCGATCAGCGTCTTGCCGTTGTAGCTGGCGTCCTGGATGAACGTCTGCACGTTGGCCAGCAGCGACTTGTACTGCTTTTCATAGTTGGTCCGGTCGTTGCCCTGCACGTTGCCGTCCGACAGCTTGACCAGCACATTGCGCATGCTGTTCATGGTGTTGGAGACATTGTTCAGGCCGGACTGCGTGGTTGACAGCAGACCCTGCACGTTGCCGAGTTGCTGGTTGGCGCTGGTCAAGGCGCCGACAGACGATCGCACGTTCTGCGCGATGGCGTAAGCCGCGCCGTCGTCCGTGGAATTCGCGACGCGATAGCCGGTGGAGACCTGCTTCTGCGTGACTGCCAGGGCGGTGTTCGTGGAATCCAGCGCCTGGAGCGCGATCATCGCGCCAGTGTTGGTGTTGACTGAGTTCAGGGACATGGTGTCTTACCCTTTGAGTCCATGGTGACGAATGCCCCCGCGTTTTTGCGGGCATGGGCGCATGCTGACGCGACATGGTTAACAGATCGTGAAGTTTTGCGATTTTCTTCACGCCGCAGGCAAAAATTTTGCGAGTGACAAGGTGCTCATGCCGGCGATGAGCTGGTATGAGGCCTGCAACTGGGTTTGCACCTGCGACAGGTTCGACAGGGTCGCCGCCATGTCGGTATCCTGCGCGCCGGACACCTGCGTGGTCAGGGTTGTCACCGTGTCGCCGAGGTTGGTCTGCATCGTGGTCAGGCTCGCCTGGGTGTCGCCATATACGCCGATATCGCCGTTCATGGCGGTAATGGCATTGTTCAGTGTGGTGCTGGTGCTCGCCACCACCCCGGCAAAGCCCGGGTCGTTCACCTGCGAACTGCTGAGCGATCCCAAGGTCGCCAGCGACATCAGCAGATCGCGCATATAGGACCCGGTGCTGGTCGTGCCCGTCCCAACCGAGGCGACCGAACTGTTGGCGCTGGC
>Ga0302276_10001682_pt1 | contig 19938 bp, 18 predicted proteins | sample III_Bog_N2_3_FD_198768 | JGI IMG/M metagenome (GOLD analysis project Ga0302276, IMG submission 198768) | Peat permafrost microbial communities from Stordalen Mire near Abisko, Sweden - III_Bog_N2_3 | ecosystem: Environmental > Terrestrial > Soil > Wetlands > Peat | place: Sweden: Abisko...
CCTTACCAGGATGGCCTCCTGCAAACGCGTTCGAATGGAAACGAACGAATTTGGCTGATGGCGTTCAACCCTGAGGGGAATCTCTTCGCCATCTTGGACCTTCGGATAAGGCAGGTTCTGCACAGGTTATTTGGCAACGCCCCCTAATCCGGCTGTTGGGTCAGCAAGGCGACGCATTCCACGTGGGGGGTGAGCGGGAACAGATCGGCCACGGCCAGCTGCTGGACCCGCCAGACCGGCCCCAGCCGCTGCAGATCCCGGCAGAACGCCGCCCCGTCGCAGCCCACCAGCACCAGGGCCCCGGCCCCGGCGGTCTGCAGCCGGGCGCACAGCTCCGGGTCCAGCCCGGTGCGGGGTGGATCCAGCAGGATCAGGTCCCCTTCGGCGCCCAGGCCCGACTCCACCCAGGCCGCCACGTCGGCGACCCGGCATTCGCTGTCCAGGCCCAGGGCCGCCAGGTTGCGGCGGGCCCAGTCCACGGCCGGCTCGTCATTCTCCACCAGCACCCGGGCGCGGAACCGCGGGCCCAGCAGGGCCGAAAAGAAGCCGACCCCGCCATACAGATCGAACAGGGTGCCACCGGAGGGCAGGGGCCAGTCCGCCAGGATCTGGCCGAAGGCCGACCAGGCCCATTCGGGGCAGACCTGGAAGAAGCCGCCGGCACGGTGGCGCAGCTGCACGGCACCGAAGTCGTGGCGGACCGGTTCCGTGGTCGGATGCCAGCCATCCGGATCCAGGCGCCAGCAGCGGCCGCTTTCGGCGATGGCGAACACCTCGCCGGCCGGGGAGCCGGTAGCCAGTTCCCAGCGCTGGGCTTTGGGGGACAGCACCCGGGCCTCCAGGGCCGACCGCAGGCGGGGGATGGCCCGGGACAGCGGTTCCGCGGCCACCGGGCAACCGGTCACCGGGACCACCGTGTGGCTGTTGCGGCGGTGGAAGCCCAGCTCCCGGCCGTTCCAGTGCAGCTGGATCCGGTGCCGGCGGGCCTGGGCCGGGGCCTCCAGCCAGCGCCAGGCGGGGGCGTCCGGCAGGGCCCGGGTCAGCAGATCGGTCACCATGTCCTGCTTGAGCCGACCCGTGAGCGGTCCGGCCTCCCACAGATCGCAGCCGCCGCAAAGTCCGGCTACTGGACAAGCGGCCGGGACCCGGCGCGGGTCCCGGCGGCTCCAGGCCGTGACCAGTCCCTCGCCGTGCCTGGCCTTCCAGCGCACCATCGCCTCCACCCGCTCGCCCGGGATCAGGGCCAGGGGCGCGGCCAGTAGGACCAGACGGCCGTCCGACTCCCGGGCCACGCCCATGCCACCCCAGGCCAGGCGTTCAATGGTCCCGCACCATTTGACCCTTTCCTCGGCCGGTCTCCGATAAACTGATGGCCTGTTCCTGTTTGCTTCAGGTGATGGTTGTTTGCCTTTCACAGTCGCGGTCCCTCCCATGCACCGTAACAGGCTCCAGGGCCTGCTGAGTCATGAGCTTATGAAAGTCCTGGCCTGGGTGGACGCTGGCCCGGCTGATGTGGTGCTGGGCACTTCGGGAGAGGGTCGGTTGGCCCAGTGCCCGGTCTATCCCGGCGATCCGGGGGCGGTGGCCCTGGTGCAGGCCGGCTTCGAGCGCCGGCGGGACCGGCTGCACATGGAGCAGCTCAACCTGGTGGGGCGGTCCCTGGCCTCGGAGCACAACCTGGACCGGCTGCTGGACCTGATCCTCAGCCACGGCCGGGAGCTGCTGGAGGCCGAGGGCGGCTCCATCTACCTGGTGCTGGAACAGGCCGGCGGCAAGGAACTGCTGTTCGCCCACACCCAGAATGCCCGGCTGGACCAGCCGCACCACCGGGTCCGGGTGCCGGTGTCGGTGGACTCCATGGCCGGCTTCGTGGCCCTCACCGGGGCCACCCTCAACCTGCCGGATGTGTACTGCCTGCCGCCCGCCTCCCCTTACAAGTTCAACGCCAGCTTCGACCACCAGGCCAACTACCGGTCCACTTCCATGCTGGTGGTGCCGCTCACCGATACGGAGGGCCAGGTCCTGGGGGTGCTGCAGTTCATCAACCGCATCGAGCGGACTGACCGGCATGAGGCGGGCGAGCAGGACCCCTATGTGCCGTTCCGGGCCGAGCATGAACGGCTGGCCCAGAGCCTGGCCGGCCAGGCCGGGGTGGCCCTGCGCAATGCCCGCCTGCGGGAGGCCATCGAGCGGCTGTTCGAGTCCTTCGTGAACGCCTCGGTCACCGCCATCGAGCAGCGGGATCCGGCCACCCGGGGGCATTCCCGCCGGGTCGCGGCCCTCACCGAAGCGCTGGCCCTGGCGATCAACCAAACCAGCAATGGACCCTACGGCGGGGTGTTCTTCACCGACCGCCAGCTCAAGGAGATCCGCTACGCCAGCCTGCTCCATGATTTCGGCAAGGTGGGGGTCAAGGAGGAGGTGCTGGTCAAGGCCAAAAAGCTGCCAGGCGGACGGTTTGATCTGCTGAGCCTGCGCCTGCGTCAGCGCCAGCAGGAGCGCATGGTGGCCCGGGTGGTCCAGGACTGGGCCAGCGGCAGGGCCTTCGATCCCGAAGCCTGGGCGGCCTTCCAGGCCGAGCAGGCGGAGGAGGTCCGGCGGCTGGTGGCGGCGCTCCAGCAGAGCAACGAGCCCACGGTGCTGGCCGAGGAGCTGGCGGGCGGACTGGAGCAGTTGGCGCAGCTGGCCTTCACCGGCGCCGCCGGGCAGGAGCCGGTGCTGGAGGCCGCGGACCTGGCCGCCCTGAGCATCCGCAAGGGCAATCTGTCCCCCGGGGAGCGCCTGGAGATCGAAAGCCACGTGACCCATACCTTCGAGTTCCTTTCCCAGATCCCGTGGACCCCGGACCTGGCGGCCGTGCCGCGGATCGCCTACGCCCACCACGAGCGGCTGAACGGGCTCGGCTACCCCCGGCGGCTGCAGGCCCTGGAGATCCCGGTGCAGAGCAAGGCGATGGCCATCGCCGACATCTACGACGCGCTCACCGCCGAGGACCGGCCCTACAAGGCCGCCGTGCCCTGGGCGCGCAGCCTGGACATCCTGCGCCAGGACGCCCGGACTGGCCACCTGGATCCGGAGCTGCTGGCCATCTTCATCGACGCAGGGGTCTACGGGGTGACCGCGCCGGGACCCGGTTGACGGCCCCGGTCATTTCGCCGGGCCGGAATAGTATGCCAAAATGACTGCCTGGAGAGAACTGATGTCAGAACCCGTCGCGCGAACCCCCAGGACCCTGGACATCCAGGCCATCCAGGACCTGCTGCCCCACCGGTACCCCATCTTGCTGGTGGACCGGATCCTGGACTACGAGCCGGGCCAGTGGATCCGGGGCGTGAAGAACATCACCATGGGGGATCCCATCTTCCAGGGCCACTTTCCCAGCAAGGCCGTCTTCCCGGGCGTGCTGATGGTGGAGGCCATGGCCCAGACCGGCGGCTGCCTGGTGCTTCTGGCCCTGCCGGACTGGAAAGACAAGCTGATGTACTTCATGTCCATCGACAAGGTCAAGTTCCGCCGGCCGGTGGTGCCCGGAGACCAGGTGGTCATGACCGTGGAGATGATCAGTTGCAAGGGGCGGATCTGCAAGCTGCGCGGCACGGCGACGGTCGACGGGCAGAAGGCCGCCGAAGCGGAGTTCATGTCCATGCTGGTGGACGCTGAGAAAGGGCAGGCCTGATGAGCGCACAGATCCATCCCTCTTCGGTCGTGAGCCCGGAAGCCGTCCTGGAGGACGGCGTGGTGATCGGCCCGTTCTGTCTGGTGGAGGCCGGCGCCCATATCGGGGCGCGCACCGTCCTGCGCAGCCACGCGGTGATCGGCCCGTTCACCGACCTGGGCGCGGACAACGAGATCTATGCCCACTGCACCCTCGGCATGGGCCCCCAGGACCTGAAGTTCTCGGGCGCCCCCACCCGGCTGCGGATCGGCGACCGGAACGTGTTCAGGGAAGGCTGCACCGCGCACCGGGGCACCGAGCACGGCGGCGGGCTCACCACGGTGGGCGACGACAACTTCATCATGACCGGATCGCACATCGCCCACGACTGCCACGTGGGCGGGCACAACATCTTCGCCAACTGCGCCACCCTGGCCGGCCACGTGGAGGTGGGGGACTACTGCAATATCGGCGCGTTCTCCGCGATCCACCAGTTCTGCCGGGTGGGCGACCACGCGTTCATGGGCGGCTTCACCGGGGTCACCCTGGACGTGCTGCCGTACATGAAGACCGCCGGCAACCGCGATACCAAGAGCTACGGGGTGAACACCATCGGCCTGCGCCGGCGGGGCTTTGCCGAGGCGAGCATCGACGGGCTGGCCAAGGCCCACCGCATCCTGTTCCATTCGGGGCTGCTGCGGGACGAGGCGCTGGAGCGGGTGGCCGCGGAACTGCCCGGCATTCCCGAAGTGGAATACCTGGTCCGCTTCATCCGCGAGTCCAAGCGCGGTATCCACCGTGGTTGAGCCGCGGCGTTCGGCCACCCTGGCCCTGGTGGGCCTGCCCAACTCCGGCAAGTCGACCCTGCTGAACACCCTGGTCGGCGAGAAGCTGGCCGCCGTCAGCCAGATGCCCCAGACCACCCGCGGCCGCATCCTGGGCATCGTCAACCGTGGCTGCGCCCAGCTGGCCTTCCTGGACACGCCGGGGGTGCACCTGGCCAAGCATGCCCTCAATCAGCGCATGCTGCACCACGTGGACATGGCCCTGGACGAGGCCGATCTCCTGCTGTGGGTGGTGGACGCCTCGGGCTTCCTGGGCCCGGGTGAGCGGGAGCTGGCCAAGCGGCTCAAGACCGCCCGGCAGCCGGTCTATCTGGTGCTGAACAAGCTGGACTTGGTGTCCCGGGGCACCCTGCTGGAGAAGATCGCGGCCTACAAGGATCTGCTGGCGTTCCGGGAGATCGTCCCGGTGAGCGGCAAGCTGGGGCTCAACCTGGAACCCCTGTGGACCCTGCTGGAGCGGGACGCGCCGGTGGGCGAATGGAGCCACGGGGAGGATACCTTCACCGACCAGACCGAGCGCGGCATGGCCACGGAGTTCATCCGGGAAAAGGTGCTGCGCAAGACCCGCGAGGAAGTGCCCCACGGCGTGGCCGTGGAGATCCGCACCTGGATCGAGGCCGGCGCCGAGGACTACCCCGAGGACGCCCCCGAGAACGGGGTCTTCATCGAGGCGGAGATCGTGGTGGAGCGCAGCGGCCACCGCAAGATCCTGCTGGGGTCGGGCGGCGAGATGATCCGCGACATCCGCCAGAGCGCCCAGCGCGAGCTGAAGAAGCTGCTGCAGCGCCCGGTGCGCCTGGGCCTGCACATCAAGGTGGAGGAGGGCTGGCGCGACCGGCCCGAAAAGCTGGACAAGTTTCACTTGTAGAAAGCGAACCCGCGAGCGGAAGCCGCTCCCGGCCGGAGTGGCTCTCTGCCCGGTCGGGAGCATTGCTGTTCGGCCTTCTCACGGGTCCGCGGGCCCGTCGACGCTCACCTGCAGATCGCGGATCAGCCCGTCGTGCAGGTCGTAGATCCAGCCGTGCAGGGCCAGCCGCTGGCCGCGCTGCCAGGCCCGGACCAGGGTCGGCAGGCCCCGCAGGACGCGGATCTGTTCCATCACGTTCAGCTCGCACAACCGCTGCCAGCGCGCGTCCGCGTCGGGGAGCGCATCCAGTTCCCCGGCGTGCGCCTGGCGGAGGGCGCGGATCGGGGCGATCCAGCCCTCCAGCGGATCGGCCGTGGGCGGCCCGAAGGCCGCCTGGATGCCCCCGCAGCGATCGTGGCCGGAGACGATGATGTGCCCGACCTCCAGGACGTCCACCGCGTACTGCAGGACCGACAGGCAGTTGGGATCGTCGGGGCGGACGATGTTGGCGATGTTGCGGTGGACGAACAGCTCGCCGGGAACCAGGCCGACGATCTCGTTGGCCGGGACCCGGCTGTCGGCGCAGCCGATCCACAGGTAGTCGGGGCGCTGGAGCGCGCACAGGCGCTGGAAGAAGTCCGGGTCGCGCCGGGTATGCCGCAGGGCCCAGGCCCGGTTGTTGGCGAACAGCTGGGGAAGGAAGCGCATGCGGGGAGTCTGACAGAATCGCGGCCGGCCGAGGCGGATGACGCGGCCATCGCGCCCGGCTGGTAGGGCCGGGAACGGGTATCCTGGCCTGGAGATTTTGGTGAAGGAGATCGGTCATGGCGCCCCATCCAGTCGATAAGCACCTGCTCCTCATCGGCGCCTCGCGCGGTCTGGGCCTCGCCCTGGCCGGGGAATACCTCCAGCGCGGCTGGCGGGTGGTCGGCACCGAGCGGAGCGGGAGCCGCTCCGGCCTCCACGATCTGCTGGCGGCCCACGAGGGGCGGCTCGAGATCGAAACGGTGGACATCACCCGGCCGGAGCAGGTCGCCGCGCTGCGGGCGCGGCTGGCTGGTCGGGCCTTCGATCTGCTGTTCGTCAATGCCGGGGTCAAGAACGACGATCGGGAAACCATCGCCGATGTTTCGACCCTTGAGTTCGTCCGGGTGATGGTCACCAACGCCCTGAGTCCGATGCGGGTCATCGAGACCCTGCAGGACCTGGTGGCGCCCCGGGGCACGATCGGGGTCATGTCCTCGGGGCAGGGCAGCGTCGCGAACAACACCGTGGGCGCCTACGAGGTCTACCGCGGCAGCAAGGCGGCGCTGAACATGTTCATGCGCAGCTACGCGGCCCGTCATGCCGACGACCCGCGCACCCTGCTGCTCATGGCCCCGGGCTGGGTGCGCACGGACATGGGCGGCCCCGGGGCGCGCCTGGGCATCGAGGAAAGCATCCCGAACCTGGTGAATACCCTGGAGGCCCAGGCGGGCAAGCCGGGCCTGCAGTACCTGGACTACCTGGGCCGGACGATTCCCTGGTGAGGAGGCCTGCTGCCTATCCGGAGGCCAGGGCGCTCCCCATCCGCCGGACCCCTTCCCGGATCCTCCGCTCGTCCAGGTTGCCGTAGCCCATCAGCACCGTGTCCCGGGATGCTTCGCAGGTGCCCACGGCGTGGGCGCTGACCGGCGTGACGCCCACCCCGGCCTGCTTCAGGCGGTCCAGCCGGTCGGCGGTGAAGGCCAGGCCCGGAAAGCGGACGGCCAGATGGAGGCCGGCGGCGGCGCCGCGCGGCTCGACCCGGCCGGGAAAGGCGCCCGCCAGGGCCTCCAGCAGGGCTTCCCGCCTCGCGCCGTAGATCCTGCGCATCCGGTGGACGTGCTGCTCCAGCCGGCCGGAAGCCAGGAGCCGGGCCAGGGCGGCCTGTTCCAGCAGGGCACTGTGGACGTCGGACCAGCGCTTGGCTTCCCGCCATCGGCCCCGCAGCGCGCCGGGCAGGATCACCCAGCCCAGCCGCAGGGCTGGAGAAAAGAGCTTGCTCAGCGTGCCCACGTAGGCGACCCCCTCGGGGTCGGATTCCCGCAAGGGCAGCAGAGGTTGGCCGCCATAGCGGAACTCGCCGTCGTAGTCGTCCTCCAGCACCAGCGCCCGGTGGGCCCGGGCCCAGGCCACCAGCCGGGACCGGCGCGTCGCAGGGAGCACCCCGCCCAGGGCGAACTGGTGGGATGGTGTGACATAGATCAGGCCCGCGGGGATCTCCGGCAGGGTATCCACCACGAGGCCCTGGGCGTCCACCGGGTGGGGCAGGATGGCTGTCCCGGCCGTGGCCAGGAGCTCGCGCATGGCCACATGGCAAGGAGCCTCCAGGATGGCCACGGTCCCGGCCGGGCAGCAGAGTCCGGTCAGGAGGGCCAGCGCCTGGGTGGAGCCGGAGGTGATGCACACGTCCTCCGGCGCGCAGCGGAGGCCGCGGGCCCGGTACAGGTAGGCCGACAGCTGTTCGCGCAGCTCCGGCAGGCCCTCCGGTTCGCCGTAGCCCACCCGGGTCAGCTGCGGGGCCGCTTCCTTCAGGGCGTTCCCCCAGGCGTCCCAGGGGATCAGCTCCTGGGCGGGCAGGCCGGTGGCGAAGGCGATGAAGCCACGGGGAAGGGGCGGGGGCCGGGTGGCGCCTGGCCGCGCCGGGTCCGGGCGCGGCTCGATCCGCACCCCGGCGCGGACATAGCAGCCCGATCCCTTGCGGCCCTCCAGGTAGCCTTCGGCCTCGAGCTGCTCATAGGCTTCCACGGCCACGGTGCGGGAAATGCCTGGGCTATCTGGGGATCCGGATGCTCGGGGGCGTTCGCGGTCCCGATGCCGCCCCCCCCCGGGGCGACCCCGCTGCCAGCGGGTTCGGGCGCTTCCGCCAGGCGGCCCTGGTGACCCTCGGCAATCCCGCGGCCCTGCTGTTCTTCTCCGCGTTCTTCCCGGCGTTCCTCGGCCCGGTTCGGGGCCGGGGCTGGGTGCTGCTCCACCTGGTGCTGCCCATCCTCGCCATCACCTTCCTGGGCATGATGCTCTATGCCCGGTTCGGGCAAAGCCTGGTCCGGTTCCTGGGCGCGCCGGCGCGGGCGCGGGGCTTGCACCGGCTGCTGGGGGCCGGGTTCCTGGGCCTGGGCGGCTGGCTGGCCTGGCACGGCTAGGGAAAGCATCCGCGGCCCGAGCCTCCTGGACCCATCCCGGCCCAGAGCGAGTAGGCTACCTCCATCGTTCAACAGGTGGAGGGCACATGCGGATTCTGATCGTAGGAGCCACGGGCACCATCGGCCGGGCCGTGGCGGGCGAACTGGGTGGGCGGCACGACATCCTGACCGCCGGGCGCAGTTCCGGCGATCTGCGGGTGGACATCACCCACCGGGAGGAGATCCGGGCCATGTACGAGAAGGCCGGGCCCCTGGACGCCGTGGTGGCCGCCACCGGCAAGGTGCGGTTCGAGCCGCTGGCGGCCATGACCGCCGAGGCCTACGAGTTCGGCCTGCAGGACAAGCTCATGGGCCAGGTGAACCTGGTGCTCATCGGCCGCGCCTTCCTGGTGGCAGGCGGCAGTTTCACCCTCACCTCCGGGATCCTGGACCATGAACCGGTGCGCCTGGGCAGTTCCGCCTCCATGGTCAACGGCGCCGTGAACGCCTTCGTGCGCGCCGCCGCCCTGGAGATGCCCAACGGCCAGCGCATCAACGCCGTGTGCCCGGGCGTGGTCCAGGAGGCCCTGGCCACGCACGGGGCGTTCTTCCGCGGCTTCGAGCCGGTGCCGGCGGCCCGGGTGGCCCTGGCCTACGCCCGCAGCGTGGAAGGCGGCCAGAACGGCCAGGTCTACCGGGTCCAGTAGTGGGCGTGCCTGGGTTGCTCCTGCTCACCGGCGGCCAGGGCCGGCGGTTCGGCGGCGCCAAGCACACCCAGCCGCACCCGGACGGCGGCACCTGGGGCGGCCATCTGGCCGGCGTGTTCAGCGCGGTATTCCCCCATGGGCTCATCCAAGTGCTGGGCCTTGGCCTGCCTGACCGCCCCGATCTGGTGCCCATGGCCGACCCCGGCGCCGGGCCGGCGGTGGCCCTGCGGCACTGGGCCGGCCGCTGCGGGCTCCAGGCCGACCGCTGGTGGCTGCTGCCCTGCGATCAGCTCGCCTGGACGCCTGTAAGCCTGGCGGACTGGCACCGGGCCGCGGAGGCGGCCGACCCCGGGGCGGCGCACTGGGTCATGGCCCGCACCGAGGGCCGGGCCCAGCCTCTGGGCGGCTTCCTGGCTGCCAGTCTGCTGGACCCTCTGTCCCGGCTCCCCGGCCAGGCGCTCATGGCTCTGGCCGACGCGCTGCCCTGCCGGCTGCTGGACGCGCAGGCGGGGCCCTGGCGGGACGTGGACACCCGGGCCGATCTGGCCCGGTTCCTGGCCGGTCGCGCCGACCCGCGCCGCCCGGCCCCGGATCGCGACCCGGATTCGCTGGCCAGGGGGGCTGGGCGCCTCTAAACTGGAAGCTCTGTAGTTTCGAGGTGCCATGAGCGGACAACCTACCGACCTTGCTGAACTTGAACGGCCCATCCTGGAGCTGGAGGCCCAGATCCACGCCCTGGAGGTGGATCCGGCCAAGGCCAAGGAGATGGAGAGGCTGCGGAAGAAGGCCGACAAGCTCAAGGCCGAGGTGTTCGCCTCCATCACCGACTGGCAGCGCACCCAGCTGGCCCGGCACCCCCGGCGCCCGTACACCCTGGACTACCTGGAACGCATCTGCGACCGCTTCGAGGAGGTCCACGGAGACCGGAACTTCGGCGACGACGCCGCCATCGTATGCGGCATGGCCTGGATCGGCGGCAAGCCGCTGATGGTGATCGGCCAGCAGAAAGGGCGCGACACCAAGCAGAAGATCCTGCGCAACTTCGGCATGCCCAAGCCGGAGGGCTACCGCAAGGCGCTGCGCTTCATGAAGCTGGCCGAGAAGTTCCACCGGCCGGTGCTGTGCCTGATCGACACCCCGGGCGCCTACCCGGGGCTGGACGCCGAGGAGCGGGGCCAGGCCGAGGCCATCGCCAGGAACCTGAAGGAGATGGCCCGGCTGCGGGTGCCGGTGGTCTCGGTGGTGCTGGGCGAGGGCGGTTCGGGCGGGGCCCTGGCCCTGGGCGTGGCCAACCGGGTGCTCATGCTGGAGTTCGCCGTGTATTCCGTGATCACCCCCGAAGGCTGCGCCTCCATCCTGTGGAAGGACGCGGGCAAGGCCGAGGCCGCCGCCGAGGCGCTCAAGCTCACCGCGCCGCGCCTGCTGGCCCAGGGGCTGATCGACGCCGTGGTGCCGGAGCCGCTGGGCGGGGCCCACTCCAACTGGGACAAGGCGGCCGCCCTGCTCAAGACCGCGGTGGTGAACGCCTTCGATGGCCTGGCCGGGCTGAGCCCCGACGAACTGGTGACCCAGCGCTACGAAAAGTTCGCGCACATGGGCAGTTTCTCCTCGTGACGGCGGTCTCCTGGCGGATGCGCAGGCCCGTGCCTGCGGGCGGGGCCCCCTGGGCCGGGCTGGAACGGGAGTGGGGCCTTTCATCCTCGGCGGCCCGGCTGGCCTGGATGCGCGCCGACGCGCCCGGGGAGCTGGCCTGGCGGCTGGACCCATCCTGGGCCCGGACCACTGATCCGTTCCTGCTGGAAGGGATGGGCGCAGCCGTGGCGCGCATCCGGCAGGCCCTGGCCGCGGCCGAGCCCATCTGCGTCTATGGCGACTATGACGTGGACGGGGTCACCGCCACCGCGCTGCTGGTGCGGGTGCTGGAAAAGCTCGGGGCCCGGGTGGCCTTCTTCATTCCCAACCGCTTCAACGATGGCTATGGCCTGCACCTGGACTGCATCCGGGACCTGGCGGCGGCCTCCGGCCCGGCGCTCATGGTGTCCGTGGACTGCGGCGTCCGCTCCGGGGCCGAGGTGGAGGCCAGCCGGGCCCTGGGCCTGGACTGGGTGATCACCGATCACCATGCCCTGGGCGAGCAGCTGCCCGCCGCGGCGGCGGTGCTGCACCCCGCCCTGGGCGACTATGGCAACCCGCACCTGGCTGGGGTGGGCGTGGCCTTCAAGCTGGCCCAGGCCCTGCTGGGCGCCACGCCGAACCCCCGGGCCGAGGATCAGCCGTTCCTGGATGGACTGCTGAAGCTGGTGGCCCTGGGCACGGTGGCCGATATGGTGCCCCTGTGCGGGGAGAACGCGCTGCTGGTGAAGCGGGGCCTGACCGCCCTGGCCGGGGCCAACGGCCCGGGCCTGGCCGCGCTGCTCAAGGCCGCCCGGGTGGACGGCGCGGTGCGGGCCCAGCACATCGGGTTCGGCATCGGGCCGCGCATCAACGCCGTGGGCCGCATGGGCGGCGCCGAGGACGCGGTGCGGCTGCTGCTCACCCGGGACCCGGTCGAGGCCGGCCGGCTCATGGCCCGTGTGGAGGCCCTGAACCTGGAGCGCCGGGAGATCCAGCGGTCGCTCGCCGAGCGGCTGCCGCCGGCCGGCGACACGGCCTTCGATCTGGTGGTGGAGCCCGATGCCCACAAGGGGGTGATCGGCATCGTGGCCGGCCAGCGCATGCGCGCCAGCGGTCGTCCGGCCGGGGTCGGCACCCTGGAGGACGGCGTGATCCATTGCTCCCTGCGGGCGCCGGCGGGCTACGATCTGCGCCCGGCCCTGGAACTGGTGCGCCCCTACATCCTGGCCGGCGGAGGCCATCAGTACGCCGCCGGCCTGACCTTTCCCCAAGGCCGGCTGGGCTTCATCCGCAAGACCCTGGAACGGGTCGCCCAGGAGCAGGTGGCGCCGGGCGCCGGCGTCCCGGCCCTGCTGGTGGACGGCCGTGGCACCGATCTGGCGCCGTCCCTGGCCGATCTGGAACGCCTGGAGCCGTTCGGCCAGGCTTTCGCGGAACCGCTGCTGGCCGTGGCCGGGCGCCTGGCCGGACCGGTCCGCAGCTTCGGCGCCGGGCACCGCAAGTTCCGGCTGCAGGGCGAGCCGCACGAGTTCACCTGGTTCGCCACGGGGAGTGAGGGCATCGAACCGGAGGCCCTGGCGGACGAGCTGTGCCTGGCGGTGGCGCCGCTGGATTCCCGGCAATGGGGCCGCAGCTGGCGGGTGGAGACCTGCCTCCAGACCGCGGAGGACGCATGAGGTGGTGGTGCTTCATCAGTGCCCGGAACCCCATCTGGCGGGTGTCCGGACCGCTCATGATCCTCGCCATCGTCGGGGTGACCGGGCTGTACGTGGCGCGCGGCCCGCGGCCGCTCAAGCCCACCGATGACCGCCTGCTGGCCGGCACCGGCACCCAGGGCAAGTTCGGCACCGTGACCGAGCCCCTGGACCAGGGCCTGTTCGTGCTGGCCTACGAGACCATTACCGGCGAGGAGGAGCACCTGCAGCTGCAGGGGGTCAAGGCCAAGCTCACCGAGCCCGGGACCGTATGGTCCATGGCCTCCCCCACCGCCCACAAGGAGGGCGGGGTGTGGACCCTGTTCGGCCCCATGACCCTGGCCTCCACCGATCTGGCCGCCGGCACCCCCCTGGGCCACGGCAGCATCCCCGCCGCGGGCCCGGCCCTGGGCTGGGAAAAGGGCATCTGGCACGGGCTCAGCCCCCTGCAGTGGGAGGATCTGCGAGGCAGCGCCCGGGGCCTATGGGATCTGCCGGCCGGATGGACCCGCGGGCTGGACGGGAAGTTCGTGGTGGACCACGGGCCGATCCGCTGGAAGGCCACCGGGCCGGGGCTGGTCCAGCGCATGGAGGCCCAGCGCATGTGGTCCGTCCTGGGCTTCTCCCGGGGCCACCTGGACGACGTGCAGGCCGATCTGGTGGGCGGCCAGGTGAAGACCCACGCCGTGGATATCGAACCGGCCTGGATCCACTGGTCGGGGCCGCTGACCTTCGTCCGGAACGATGGCTGGCACGGGGACGCCACCGGCGGCCAGGCTCCCCGCCCCCCCGAAGGGGGCACCTTCAGCCAGGTGGATTTCACCCAGTTCCAGGCCCAGCGGGCCATGACCGGCGGCTTCGAGGCGGTGCGCGCCGAAGGTGCCCGCTGGACCCCGGCCGGGCTGCGCCTGGAAGGCAACGTGCGCCTGGAGCAGCCCCTGGATGCCAAGCGGCTGCTGCTGCAGGCCCCCCGGGTGCTCCAGCGCAACGGCCCCGGGGCGGATCTGCCGGCGGACCTGCCGGTGGGGGAGACCTGGGCCGAAGGCCAGGCCGTGCTGTCCTGGGACAACAAGTCGCTGAGCAGCCCGCGGATCGAGGGGGTGCAGAAGACCCGGCACTGGCGGGTGCAGGCGCCGGCCTACGGCCGGGGCGAGGACGGCACCTTCAGCGCCGGGGAGGGGCAGGGCTATCCGGCCCACTGGGAGTTCCAGGGCCCGATCCTGGCCCGGTTCGGCGAGGGGGCCAGCGCCCAGGGTGACACCCTGGTGTGGGAGAACAACCTCTACACCCTGGTGGGCCGGCCGGTGACCGCCTCCCGGTTCCGGGAACGGCTCACCGGGCCGCGCCTGGTGCGCCGGGGCGAGCTGCTGGACTTCCCCGACGGGGTCGCCGGGGCCCTGGCGGCCCTGGACGGGGACATCAATCTGCAGGCGGATCGGGGCAGGGCCACGCGCACCCTGATCGAACTGGACGGCCGGGTGGAGGTGCAGGGGCAGGGCTGGCGCTTGCAAGCGGACCATATCTCGGTAACGCTGGGCGCAGGAGACATGGTGAAACAGGTGGATGGCAAGGGTGGAGTCTTTCTGCAGGGCCGGCTGGGGGAAGGCCGGGGCGACGCCCTGGTGCTGGATCCTAACCTCAAGACCGCCCACTGGCTGGGCCGGGTGAAGGCCGTCACCGAGGTCAATCCATGACAGCACCGTCCGATCTGCGCCTGGAGGCGCGCCATCTCTGCAAGCGCTACGGCGACCGCACGGTGGTGCGGGACGTGTCGCTGGTCGTGGCCCCGGGCGAGGTGGTGGGCCTGCTGGGCCCCAACGGCGCCGGCAAGACCACCACGTTCTACATGGTGGTGGGGGTGGAGGCCCCGGACCAGGGCAGCATCCTGTGGTGGGGCCGGGACATCACGGCCATGCCCATGCACCGGCGGGCCCGCAAGGGCATCGGCTACCTGCCCCAGGAGGCCAGCGTGTTCCGCGGCCTGACCGTATGGGAGAACCTCATGGCCCTGGCCGAGCTCCAGCCGATCCCCCGGTCCGAGCAGATCGCCCGCTGCGAAGCGCTCATGGCCGATTTCCACCTGGACAAGGTCCGCAAGACCCTGGGCATGAGCCTTTCAGGCGGCGAGCGGCGGCGCTGCGAAATGGCCCGGGCCCTGGTGACCAACCCGCACATCATGCTCCTGGACGAACCCTTCGCCGGCGTCGACCCGAAATCAGTGATGGAGATCCAGAGCCTGATTGCCGATCTAAAGGCCAGAGGGATCGGGGTGCTGATAACCGATCACAACGTCCGGGAAACCTTGCAGATCGCTGACCGCGCGTACATCCTTGCAGACGGAATGATCATGAAACACGGACTGCCCCACGAGATCGCCGAGGACCCGGACATCCGCCGGGTCTACCTGGGCGACAACTTCAGGCTGGATTGATGGCGAACCTCGGCCCGAACCTTTCTCAGCGGCTGGCCCAGAGCCAGACCCTGGCCCTGACCCCGGCCATGCAGCTCAAGCTCAAGCTCTGGCAGATGAACCTGCTGGAGCTCAGCCAGACCATCGAACGTGAACTGGGCGATAACCCGCTTCTGGAACTCCTGGAGGACGGCGACGAGACGCCCACCCTCGAGGCCCTGGAGGAGGGCCACGACTCCGAGGTGGTGGACCTGGCGCCGGCCCAGGACGGCGGCGAGCTGGCCGATGGTCTGGACGGCCTGGACGGACGGGAAGGGTCGGACACGGTGGATCTGGGGCCGCTGGCGGAGACCAGCGGCGAGCTGGATCCCGAGCAGACCCGGGAGGAGGGCATCTCCCAGGTCCAGGAGACCGAGATCGGCGCCGAGAACTCCTGGGACACCGATCTGCCCCGGACCAGCAACCTGCCCGAGGACGAGCGCACCAGCTGGGAGGACCGACTGAGCAGCACCGAGACCCTCCAGGAGCACCTGCTGGGCCAGCTCTACCAGACCCTGGAGGCGGATGATCCCCGGGCGCTGGCCATGGAGGCGCTCATCGACCACGTGGACGCCAAGGGGTTCCTGCGCCTGGATCCGGACCAGAGCCAGGAGGCCTCCCCCGAGGAGCTGGCCCGGGAGCTGTCCGTATCCGTAGCGGAACTGAGGGAGATGCTGGATATCCTCCAGGAGTTCGATCCTCCCGGGGTGGGCTGTTTCACCGTCCAGGAAAGCCTCCTGTTGCAGCTGCGCCTCGCCGGGGCCGAGCCGGACGACCTGGCGGTGCGGATCATCCAGGACCACTGCGATCTGCTGAGCCTGCGGGACAACACCAAGCTGCGCAAGGCCATCGGCTGCTCCGAGGACGATCTCTCCGAAGCCCTGGCCCTGCTGCGGCACCTGCATCCCGCCCCGGGCCGGACCTTCGATCCGGAGAGCGAGCGGGTGGTCAAGCCGGACGTGGTGGTGCTCAAGGGCGAGGATGACACCTGGAAGGTCTACCTGAACGACGAGACCGTGCCACGGCTGCGGGTGAGCGGCGAGTACCGGCACTTCCTGGCCGGGGCCGAGGCCAAGGGCGACAAGGACTTCATCCGCGAGAAGTACCGCTCCGCCCGGGACTTCATCCGCGGCGTGGAGGACCGCAACCGCACGGTGCTGCGGGTGTCGGTGGCCATCGTCGAGCTGCAGATGGCGTTCCTGCAGCACGGGATCGAGTACCTGCGGCCCATGGTGCTGCGGGACGTGGCCGAGGCCACCGGCTTCCACGAATCGACCATCTCCCGGGTGGTCAAGGCCAAGACCATCCATACCCCGCAGGGCCTGTTCGATCTCAACTACTTTTTCAGTGCCAGCCTCGGATCCAACAGGGGGGGGGACGAAGTCTCCGCCACGGTGGTCAAGCATCGGATCAAGGCGCTCGTGCAGGCGGAGGACCCTGCCAAGCCGTTGTCCGACGAGACCATTGCCCGCCTGCTGGATCGGGACGGCATCCAAGTCGCCCGAAGGACCGTCAACAAATACCGGGAAGAGCTGAAGATACCCCCAGCCTCCCGCAGGCGCCGGCGGTGAACTTTCCCTTCGGACGGGGCATTCCGTTTTCACCGGGCCGCAAGGCCCCCCTTCAAAGGAGTCCGCGATGAAGGTCATCTTTACCGGTCGGCACGTGGAAGTTTCCGATTCCCTCCGGGCCCTGGCCCAGGAACGGTTCACCAAGATGACGACCTATCTGGACGATATCATCGATGTCCACGTCATCTTCAGCGTGGAAAAGCACCGCCACCAGGCCGAGATCACGCTCAAGACCCGCCGGGGCGAGTTCATCGCCTGCGCCGAGACCGACGACATGTATGCCAGCCTTTCCCAAGCCCTGGACAAGCTTGAGGCGCAGGCGCACAAGCACGCAGGCAAGCAAAAGGCCGGACTCAAGGCCAAGACCGGCCTGCCCGGCACGGCCGAGGCCGAGACTGGGGCGGAGACCGAGCCCGAACACGATCCGGAAGCCGAAGCTGAATCCGAGGTGGAGGGCTAGTCGGCCCATCCCGTACGCGAAGAAGCCGGGGCCTGGCCCCGGCTTCTTCGCGTACGGCCGCCTGCGGGCCTGCCGGAAAGGGCGGAAACGGTCTTTGGGGAGGGGGCAAGGGCGGTGCCGGAGGGGATGCCGAGTCGCCTAGCCGACTTTGGCCCTTAGCGCCTTCAGACGGTTCGTGGCCCTGCGCAAACCCGTCCGGAAGAGGCGGGGGCTTTCCAGAGCCTCCGGCGTCAGCGCCAGAAGGATGAACTTGCCTTCATGCAAGGCGTACAGAATGCGCCGGGTGGATTGCCCGCCGCAGGGGCGTAATTCATAGATATCCGGGGCCACCTGGTCGGTGCCGCGCAAGCGCCCGGTTTGCCGCAGATTATTGATGGACCGGTTGATGGCGTTGCGAAGCTCGGTGTCCTTGACCCTCTTGGGCGAGAAGTCTTTCGCCTCGGCTTCCGGCAACCATTTCACCGGCAGCACCAGCCGCCCCGAGCTTGGGGATGGGTCAGCGGAAGACGATGACGATGACGATGACGACGACGAGGAAGCCTTGGCTTCAAGGCCTTTGCGACGCAGATTCTGTCGGTCCCTGGCGACCCGAGCCTCGGAATCCTTGTCGGCCTGGAGCTCTTCCGGGGTGGGTTCCCGGACTTTGCCTTCCAGTTCCTTCTTCGATTCCTCAAACACCGACTGGGTACTCTTGGCTTCCATCTTCCGTTCGCGGATCGCGTGGAGACGTTCCCTTTTGGCGTGTTCCTGTGCTTCGTGCTCGCGCTTTTTCAGGGCAGCCAGCGCGGCCTGTTCCTGGATGAGCCGCTGCGAACGCGCCACGAATTCCGGATGGGCCGCCGAAAGGGCGCGGATGGCCTTGCCGAGCGCTTCTCCAAGGCGGATACGACCCAGGCGGGTGGAGGCAAGGGCCGTCTTGTAGCCGTCCAGTTCTTTCAACAGCCCATCAGCCGCCCGGACCTGGGATGCGTGATAGAAATACTGCTCCGGGGGGAAACGCGACAACCTGGCTTGAGCGTCTTCCCGTACCGAATGGATGATGGCTTTGAGGCTTTCCAGCTGCTGCAGGCTCAGGTCCAAGCGCTCCAAGCGGATGGTCTGCAGCCAGCCTTCCAGCTCCTCCTCGTCGAAATCGGCCCTGCACACGCTCAGGCCGCGCCCGAATTCCTGCAAGGCGGAACGGGCATATACCAGCGCCTCATCGTCTTCCCCACGTGCCAGCCATGTGCCCCTGCGCATCCGCTTCGGTTCGGCCGGAGCCTTGGTCTCGCCGGGCGTCTCTCCGCCAGTTCCGGAAGGGGCCTCGGGTTCCCGCTCGGCCAGCACGACTGGGGACTCTACGGGAAGCTCCTTTTCTTCGTGCGCTCGCCTGAGCGCGGCGGCCAGCGCGGTGGACCCCAGGATCTCGTTGCAGTCCGAAATCATGATCAGAACGCTTTTGGCATGATGAACCTGGGCCAGATTGTATGGATGATCCTGTTCGGGCGATTCCAGGACTTTTCTCCAGAACTGGTCCCCCACATGGCTCGCGGCAAACTGCCAGTCATCCAGATCGGTGAGCATCTGTTTGAACCTTGAAACAACATCTTCACTGAACTGGCCATCGGCTCCCGGGGTTTCGAACTCAGCCCGGAACCCGAAATACCTGTCCACAGTCCCCAAAACGTTGCTGAAATGCCGGACCAGATCGGGATGATCCTGGCCCTCGATCGGGCCGTTGGCCTCGGCCGGCTCGGCTGGGCAGGGCTCCGGGACGACGCCAAAATGAAGGACCGTTGGCATATCCGTCGGGCCATCCGGCCTCGGGCCGCTTTCCAGTCCGGATACTCGAAACGAGGACGGGTAGAGGGACGCGGGAATGACCCGGATCAGCTTGGCCATTTCCTGATGCATCCTGGCCCGGCCCAGTTTCGTGAAATGCAGCATCGACATGAGACGATCGATTTCGGTGCTCAGCGTGCCGGAAATCTGCTGCGCATACGCGTAGCTAAGTGAATCCGCACCATGCGCTTCCAGCACATGCCCGCGATAGAGATTCGCGTTTTCCGCATAGGAGCTTTTGATCCCCTCGAGTTGTTCCAGATGCGAGTTGAACAAGGCCAGGGCCGTCGCGGGATCTGCGTCGAGGAAGGCATCGGAGTTGAACAAGGGGAGATACCGGCCAAGACTGTCCTTCGTAATCCTGTACTCAGCATGATCCAGGCGGATGCCCCAGCGGCTGTCCCAGAACTCCGCCGCCATGGCTGCCGCCGTGCCCTCATCCGTGGCCTCATCGGCGGCCAGGACCGGCGCCTCAGGCCCTCCTGTCGCCCGAAGGGGCAGGGCCTGGGCCAGGCCGAGCAGCGCAAGCATCCCGGTCAGGATCTGGCAGCGAACGGCGAGGCGGAGTTTGGCATGGAGGGAGTGGAGGGGCACGAACGTCCTTTGCCGAGAATGGGCGATCCTGGAAGTGCGCAAGCTCGGCCGAGCCGATGCCCTTTGGCATCCCTCCCCGATAATTAATAAATGCTTCAATGAGTATTTGGGTTCCATGCCCGACACCGGCGTGGGGAACCCAGGGTTGTAAAACGAAAAGCCGAGCCCGCCACGGGCTACCACGGAGCGCTCGTCTGCTTTCAGCCCTCGGGGCGCCCGCCAGGGCACCCCGTCAGGAGCCTGACTACGTATTCGTGCGTGTCCCAGACTTTCGCCCCGTTCGCTCCGGAACAGTTCGCTTCGCGAACTGCCGTAGTCCATACCGCCTCCGGAAACCAATTGTCGAACCCGTATTCGGTCAGATCAAACAGGCCATGGGTTTCCGCCAGTTCCTGCTGAGAGGGTTGGCCAAGGTTCAGGCCATATGGAGCCGGGTATGCACGGCACACAACCTGCTGAAACTGATCAGGGCCACCGCCTGAGGAAAAGGGGGGGGGCGAGAGCCATTGCTGGCCCTTTGGAAGCCCCAGGCAGCCTC
>Ga0302276_10001687_pt1 | contig 19911 bp, 19 predicted proteins | sample III_Bog_N2_3_FD_198768 | JGI IMG/M metagenome (GOLD analysis project Ga0302276, IMG submission 198768) | Peat permafrost microbial communities from Stordalen Mire near Abisko, Sweden - III_Bog_N2_3 | ecosystem: Environmental > Terrestrial > Soil > Wetlands > Peat | place: Sweden: Abisko...
CTTTGCAGTGGCAGTCTGCGAAACCGTCGTTACCGGCAGAGTGAGCGTCTGCACCGTCGACGGATCGTCGCGCAATTTCAGATACAGCGCGCCGTTGGCCGGATGGGGCACGCTCAGTTGGGTTCCCGTAAAGTCTGGCGGCACATCGACCGCATTGTCCAGGTCCGGCGTGGAGGCAATCGATTCGGCCAAAAAAAGATTTGTGCCGATCAGGCTGCACGGCTTGGCCACCGCGTGTGGACAGCGCAACTCTTTGAACCCAGGCAGCCTAACCAGCGTTCCCAGGCTGAGCCAGTCTCCGGTAATGCCGTCGGTCGTCACCGCGCGCGCCTCAATGGGCCCAAATCCCGACGAACCGAAGCGAGCCATCGGGTCCACAATGCCCATCGCGGTCTTCGAGTCCTCAAGCACCAGGCTGCCGTCGGTCAGCGCAAGCTCGGTTCTGAAGCTGCCGTCGACCGCGGCCACTTCAACCTTCTCCGTGCGGGGAAAGTTGGCGGGAACCCTGGACCTCAGGAAGAAAACGAACCGCTCGTTGATCGGAAGGTCCTCCACGCTGCCCAGGTGTACAGGCGATGCTGCTTCGGAGGGATCTTCCTGCGAGCCTTTGTTCAGCAGGGTCACCTGCGGGCGTGGCGGCTCGACGGTTACCGGCAATTTCAAGCGGCGGCCGTCCTGCAACTGGACATTCGCCACATAGTGCTTTCCCGGCCCCAAACCGGCCGTGGAACCACCGGCGTTCATCGCCAGCTCATCGGAATCCTGAATGCGGGTCAGCGCCGACGGGGTCAGCGTAACCCCCTCGAAGTCAGCCCTAGCCACTTCATCCAGCCGGGTTCCCCATAGCGCAGCCACCGTGTCTCCAACGCTCAGTGTCAGTCGGTCCAGCGAGGCGGCTTCGGAATAAGCCTTCAGCGGCAGCCTGTCTGGCTTATCCAGTCCGAACTGGTAAATCTCCAGGCTTATTGGTCCGGGGGCCGCATCTTTCATTGGTACTGAAACCTCCAGCCACTCCGGCTTGACGGATTTCCATATCAGGCCCAAGGGGTTGCCGCCGGTTGCCTCTTCCTCAACCCGGTCAATGCAAAGCGAGCTGCCGCCTTCCATGTGCAGCGTGTCGTCGCGGCCAACCACCAGCGCGGACTGGTCGCCGGGCGCGACCGCCCATTTGCCGGCCTGGGGCGCATAGAGGCGAAAGCGCGGACCTTCCCAGTCGTCGAAGCCCCATTTGCCGCGCATCACGCCGGTCAAATCGCCGCCCGGCATCGCCGGCGCGGGATGCAAGAGCACCAGGCCGCCCTGCGCCGGGTCGGCGGTCACCGGCAGATCGAGTGGCGCGGTTTTCGACTCGATGTGCAAAGTCAACCCGTAGGCCAACGGTGTGCCAAACACCAACGGCGCGCCCTCGGCGGGCAACACCAAATCGGGTTTGTTCACGCACGAACTTTCCCCCGGATTCACCGGGTGAAGCGGCGGCGGCTTGGCCGGTCCCACTGGCGGCAGCGCGACCACGACCACCGACCTGGGATCGCGGAACGAGGGAGCCACATTGAGCCGCAGATTCAGCGTGTCTGCGGTGGGCAAGGCCAGCGCGGGAATGTACTGGAAATGCGCCGTGCGCAGCGACGAGAGAATTTTCACGGTGTCCACGATGGCGCCGACATAGGGACTGTAGAGGCCGCCGCCGGCCAGGTTCGAATAGCTGAGCTGGTTCATCAGGTCGGCGGTGGAGCCGTTGGCAAGTTGTGTCACCAGCGATTGCGCGTTCGAGTCGTCGAGCACCAGCCCGTCGGTGTGCTGCACCAGGCACGGAGCCTGCTGGTCTGTGGGCTTGTCGAAGCATTGCTGATCGAGTCGGATACCCAGGCTGCGGGCGGCCAGTTCGGCACGCTCTTTCAGCAATTTGGGATCGGTCTGCGAGGTCACCTTTACCTCTTCGAGATAGGCATCCAGCCGCATCCGGTCGAGACTGGCGGCCTGCAGGTCCTGCGCGGCCCGCACAAAGGCGCCGGGGCGATTGCTCACAGCCTTGCGCAGCGTGCTGAAGTCGCCACCCGTCTCTGGAGCCAGAAAGAGCAGCGCCTGCTGGGCCTCGTTGGGCACGGTCACAAACACGCCTTCGTCGTGTACCTGACGCGTCCAGGTCTCCACGCGGGTAAACCACTCCGGCGGCGGTTGATTGGTCGATCCGCGCAAAAAAGCGACAATCAACACAAAGCGCGTGGTTTGGCTCGCTGGAAAGTCGGGATGAATCCAGAGCCGGTCTCCGGGCAGCAGGTTGGGGACCTCGCCAATCGGAAGAGTGACATTTCCACGCTTCACGTGCAGGTCCACCTTGGGTCCGGAGAGGTCGAATGCCGGGCCGTCCGCGCACACTCCCGCCGACGCAAGCGAGAGGAGCAACATGAGTTGGAGGCACCGGCGCATATTTCCAATTGTACGAAGTCGGGCCGCTTGAAAGCGGTTGCACCATCCGGTACTGCCGGCGGCATCGCCATTCGCGCGCCGCTCCCTGGCCACGCCACTTTTCGCCGGTGACTGCAAGCACATATGTTTCCACTTACTTCCGCGCTCGGCGGAATTATCGGGTACACTGATCTCTGTATAGCTTCGACCGGGGGATTTAGCTTAAGTATTTCTCGAATCCATGCAAGTAGAAGAGAGAAGCGGAAAATGGCTCTGGCAACGATTGAGCCGTATCAATAGCATGGACCGCATTACATCGATTCGGGAGATGCAGCCGGCCGCATTACCTTGCAGAATTAGAGCAAGAGCCCGCGGAACCAGTCGTTAAACGTTAATGCCTTAGTCCTGATGGGTCTGATTTTCTTCATGAATTACTCATGACTCATTGATGGGGATGGCGCGGATTTAGAACCAAGGCTGCGGTCTTTTGTTCCCAAAGCGTGGCGCAACTCAACTCCGGAACCACCAACAATGCTGGACGGAGAAATATTGCGCGAACTTCGGGTCACTGGCGCGGTATATGGAGATCAAGGCAATGAAACCGACAAAAGCTTCACAGGACGGTCTGGATTTGAGCCACCTGAGCATTCCCGATGCGGAAGAAATTATTGAAGAGGCACTGAACGATCTGGCGGATTCGCATGACCCTGGCCTGGCGCGAGCTTTGCGTTTCCTGGCGCCTCCGGGTTATCAGGCAATTGTGGAATTGTGCGGTGAGAACGGGCGCAGCAAGCGCCGTAACGCGTCCGCGGACGCTTGGTCGCCCGAAGAAGACGAGGTACGAATCTATTTTGAGCGCGTCAGCGATGGCGAACCTGCTCCGCGCCCTGCGCGCGCGCCCCGCGCCGTCCAGGAGTCCGCCTACGACGACGAAATCGACGACGGGCAGGAAGCATTGATTCCGGGCGATCTGGATGCGCGCGTAAAAGAGCTTTGCGCCGCTTTGGCTGAGGCCGAGCGCGGCGGCCACGCCTTTATCGCTCTCAAGTGGTTTCGCGACTCCTTCCTGCCGCGCAAGGCTTTCCGCTGGAATCAGCACCCCGAGTCGCGCCAGGCTGTCCTGGCTGAGGCCATTCAGCGCGGGGTGGTGCTCACCAGCAAAATCGCCAATCCCAAGACTCCGGCATATCCCACCACAACCATCCGCCTCAATCGCGCCGAGGCCGGCATTCCCGAGGAGGCGCAACGCTTCCATCCCGTCGCAGTCCACGGCGACTCCATCGCCGAAGCCATTGAAGAGGAACGGGGGAGCCTGTGAGTTGTTACTTCCTTGAGGCCACCGCCTTTGCCAAGCTGTTTGTGCAGGAGCAGGGGACCAGTGCCTTGATCCGCCTGATGGAGGCCGTCGAGGACAATCGCAAGCTCATCTCCGCGTCCACGCCGCTTGAGGTTTACGCGGCAATCCGACGCCGCGAGCGGGCCGGAGACATTTCCGCGCAAGATGCAGCTACCGCGCTCGATATCCTGCGCATCGAGGCCGCGCGCATGGTGCAGGAACCGCTGAACCCCGCCGTGCTTGAAGCCGCTCGCCAACTGCTTGACCGCACCACTCTCCGCTGGCCCGACACACTGCAACTGGCCGCCGCCCTGGTGGCGCGCGATATGTTTCAGGGCACCGAGATCCTCTTCGTATCCGCCTCGCCGCACCTGATCGCAGCCGCCAAAGCCGAAGGGTTCCACACTATCGACCCCTCGAAAGAGGCTGCCGAAGCGATCAAGGTAGCCGAGTAACCAGCCTGCCTGCGACGAACTGCCCCGTTCTTGACTCCAATAGGTCTATGCGCTTTCTTCGCGAAGACGCCCAATCCAACCCTGCCGACATAAGCCGCGTTCACATCGTTCTCATGTCGTTCAGCGTTGGCGCAATCGTCGCCAATATTTATTACATCCAGCCGCTGCTCTCGGCCATTGCATCCACCTTTCGCATCTCTGTTCCGCAGGTGGGAACCGTTGCCATGCTCACGCAGTTGGGCGCGGCGATGGGCATGCTGTTCTTTGTTCCGTTGGGTGATACCAGGGAGCGCCGCCGGCTGATTGTGACGCTGCTCGTGGTGGAGTCTGTTTTCCTGGCAGCAATGGCGAGCGCACAGAGTTATCTCTGGCTGGCGCTTGCAAGCCTGGGCATCGGAATTGCCGGCGCGACCGTGCACCTGATCGTGCCATTCGCTGCGCAACTGGCCTCACCCGCACGCCGTGGCGCTGTAGTTGGATCAGTGCTTTCGGGCCTGTTGTTCGGCATTTTGCTGGCGCGAACTTTCAGCGGGCTGCTGGGAGCTTGGCTGGGTTGGCGGGCAATCTATTGGCTGGCGTCGGTCATTATGCTGCTTCTTGCGGTGCTCATCCGGCTGGGCCTGCCGCGCAGCAAGCCAAGCCTCAAACTCTCCTGGCCTAGCCTCATTCGTTCTTCCGCGGTCCTTATTCGCACCCAGCCCGTGCTGCGCGAAGCGGCGACTCTCAGCGCGATTCTCTTTTGCGCGTTCAGCGCATTCTGGACCACGCTTGTGTTCTTCCTTGAAACGCCACCCTATCACTATGGAAGCGGTGTTGCCGGACTTTTCGGCCTGGTGGGCGCGGCTGGGGCCATCTGCGCACCCTTCATTGGCCGCCTTGCAGACAGCTACGGAGCCCGCCGCAATGTGCTCATCGCGCTTCTGGTCACCGTGGTTTCGTTCGCGGTGCTCTACCTCTTCGGCAGGCACATGGGCGGCTTGATCGTTGGAGTGGTCCTGCTCGACATCGGTGTGCAAGCGGGCCACGTCTCCAACCAGACACGCATTTATGGCCTACTGCCAGAGGCCCGCAGCCGCCTGAACATGGTGTACATGATTTGCTATTTCGCAGCAGGAGCCATCGGGTCGTTTGCGGGGAGCGTGCTGTGGCATCGTTTTGGCTGGGCCGGGGTCTGCGGGCTTGGTTGCGCTCTGTCTTTGGCGGGATGCGGGCTCTACGGCGCGACGCGGCCCCGGTAGCCCAGCAACATCGAGATGAGTGGATCGGTCTGTCGAGCGGCCACACCAGCAATTTGTGGGAAGATCAGTTAGCGGAGCCCCCGAGTCTTGATGCGGCATGTGCAGGATGAAGGCGTGTCAGTAAGAAAAGCGGCGAACCGCGCATATAGCCCAATGACAAAAGTCGAAGTAATTCCAGCAGCGCCGGATCAGCAGCCCATACTAGCCAACATGCTCGAGTTGTACGCGCACGATTTCAGCGAGTTCCTCGAAATCGAGTTAGGGGAAGATGGAAGATTTGGCTATCCAGATATTCCGACTTATTGGCGCGAGCTTGACCGGCATCCCTTTCTTGTCAGGATCGACGGGAGATTGGGAGGTTTGGCCCTCATAAGAAAAGGGTCGGAGATTTCTGACAACGCCGTTGTCTGGGACATGGTGGAGTTTTTCGTTCTTCGTCGCTACCGCAGGCTGGGAGTCGGGACTCGAATTGCCAGCGAAGTCTGGCGGAGATTTCCGGGCCAGTGGGAAGTCCGGGTGATGCAGTCGAATGAATCGGCGCGCCAGTTTTGGAAGCATGCCATCGAGGAGTTTACGGGTCGCGAGGTGCATGCGTCACGCGTCGAAAAGAACGGTAAATGTTGGACCCTCTTTTCGTTTGAATTGCTCCCGCCCGGCCCAGCCGTTCTGCCAGTGCTCTAGAATCAGCGCAGGGAGGATGGATGCAGATAGTCACCATGTTGGCCGGCATTCTCTTTGTGTTTGCCGTGCTGCTCGACGCCTTCCAGACCATCATCTTGCCGCGTCGCGCCTCAGGTCGCTTTCGCCTCACGCGCCTGTTTTATATAGCCACATGGAAGCCCTGGGCATTTTTCACCAAACATCTTCATGACTCCCGCAAGCGCGAGACCGCCTTCAGTTATTACGGGCCCATGTCGCTGATTTTTCTGCTTGCCATGTGGGCGGGAGTCATGGTCATCGGATTCGCGCTTGTTTTTTATGCACTGGGCAGCCCCTTCAACGACACCGCGCAAGGCCCCGGATTCCTATCCGATCTCTACGTGAGCGGGACCACCATCTTCACGCTGGGCCTTGGAGACGTGACGCCTCACAGTGGCTGGGTGCGCGGAATCGTCATTCTGGAAGCAGGCACAGGGTTTGGCCTTCTTGCCGTCGTGATGGGCTATTTTCCAGTGCTCTACAGCGCGTTTTCGCGCCGCGAAGTCAGCATCGCGCTGCTAGACGCTCGGGCCGGTTCTCCGCCCACTGCCGCGGAGCTGATGCGCCGCCATTCCTATGAAGGCGGCGAAGGCGCGCTCGGCCTGCTACTTGTGGAGTGGGAGCGCTGGTCGGCGGAGCTGCTGGAGAGCCACATCTCCTATCCTCTGCTGTGCTACTTCCGATCGCAGCACAACAACCAGAGCTGGATCAGCGCCTTGACCGCGGTGCTCGATACCTCGGCGCTGCTGATTGCCGGCGTGCAGGGACACGAGGCTCGCCAGGCCCAACTGACCTTTGCCATGGCTCGCCACGCACTTGTTGACCTTGCCCAGATTTTCTCGCTTGCTCCTGTCAACGACGCAACAGACCGGCTTCCCGCCGAGCGTTATGAGGAGCTGTATAAATTGCTCTGCCAAAGCGGGGTGAGCGTTTGCCGCGATGGCCGCTCCTATGAGAGGCTCAGCGATATGCGCGCGCTCTACGAGGGCTATGCAAAGGCGTTAAGCGACTATCTTCACATGCCGCTGCCGCCGTGGATCGCCGACCAGCCGCACAAGGATAACTGGCTCGCAGTTGCAAAAGTCCGCGCGCAAAGTGAGGCAGCCAACCCGTCGCCGGGCAAGGCGAAGCCAGTGAATGACGGACCCCAGACCATAGCCACACTAGTAGACGACCATCACGATTTCTGACTCACAGTTCAACCCGCTGCCGCGCGGGCCTTCATGCGATTCGATCAAGCGGCTCGCACACGCTCCACGGCCAGCCGCAGGCCCATAGCTTTCAAGATGGCTGCCAGGCTTCTTAGCTCGGGATTGCCCTGACTCGACAAGGTCCGGTAAAGCTGAGTCGGGTTCAGTCGGGCCTTTTCTGCTATCGAGTGCACCCCGCCGAATGCTTTGGCCAGTTGGCGTAGGGCAATCAGTAACTCACCCTGCTCGCCGTCCTCAAGAATGCTGTTCAGCAATTCGATCGCGTATCCGGGGTCTTTGGCAAAAAGCTCGGCCATTGCTTCATCGTTCGCCTGGTCCCTCATGCTTGGTTCCTCCCTTGCCAATCTCGCCAATATTCCTCTGCACGGGATATGTCGGCGTCCTGCGTTCGCTTGTCATCACCGGAAAGAAGCAGCATGACTGTTTTACCGGCCAATGCGTAATAACCCCGGTACCCGGGGCCAACATCGATTCGCAATTCCCACACACCGTCGCGACAGAATTTGTGATCGCCGAAATTACCCAACTCCATGCGAATGATCCGCCGATCGATGGTGATCCTGGCCTTCGCATCGCGGAGACTGCGAAGCCAATCCGAAAGAACGACCTTTCCATCTGAAGTGCGGTAGCGGCGGACTTCGTACACGTCCTATAGTCGTCTATAAACGATAAAAATGCAAGCTTGACTGCTTGGCACATCGCCTACTCCCGCCGAAACCGATTGGCCTGCTCAAACTCATCGCGCAACGCGGGCGTGTGCAGATTCTCGCGCAGGTGCGCCAGTCTATGCTCCAGCGCAAGCAGCGCCGCCTGCACCGCCTCGGTATTGGTGTAAGCGATGTCGCGCCACATGGAGAACGGGCTCGCGCCCAGCCGCGTCATCTCCCGCAGGCCGCGCCCTCCCACGTCTTTCAACTCCGGTGCGTCGCCCACTTCTTCCTGCAGCAGAGCGCTCAAAGCCGTGGCCACAAACTGCGGCAGATGACTTACCCATGCCACCAGTTCATCGTGCCGCACCGGGTCGAGGTCGATGGTCTTCGATCCCATTGCGCCGACCCAATCGCGCCAACCCTGGACGAGCGCCGAGGAGGTTGGTGAACGTTCCCATGTGGGAACATCGGTAAACAGCCACACCGCCCCGCGAAACAGATCCGCATCGCCCAGCGCCGCGCCGCCACGCTCCTTGCCGGCCATGGGGTGCCCAGGCAAGAACGCAGCGCGATCCCGCCTGTTGAATAGGCGCGCCGCCGCCTCGCAAATCTTCCGCTTGGTGCTGCCAACGTCGGTAACCAGGTGATCGCAGCCAAGGATGGGACCTAACTGCTCCATCAAGTCGAGAGTGGCATAGATGGGTACGGCAAGCAAAGTAACATCGCTCTCCCGCGCCGCCTGCAACGGGTCCGCCGCAATGGAGTCGATCGCCTTCGCGGCAAGCGCGGTTTGCGCACCCTCCGCGCCGCGGTTCCAGCCGGTGATAGCGCCGCCAAATCCCGCCGCGCGCAACGCCAGCCCCACTGAAGTGCCCAGCAGGCCCGTGCCGAGGATGGCGATGCGTTCGATCATGGGGGGGTGAACTCCAGAGAATAGTTTCGCAGATGGAGCCGGAAGATTTGAAGGGTGCGAGCCGAAGCCGCAGGTCAGGAGCGAAGTCCCGAGCCGTAATCCGTGAAGGAAACGAAGAAAGGACTTTACGGCGCTCAAGCGTGCATGGTCAACGTGGCTCCTCAACCGAATCGGAGAGAATGCTCGAACTGACTTCAAATTTGTGGCAATTGCTGTAATGTGCATCAAATGCAAACCCCTCGGACGACTCCGGTTCCATGGTTACATTGACGCGAGCGCTGGCTGGAAGCAGATAAGATTTTGTGCCGAATTGGACTGTCGCAAAGTCGTTCCGTCCAGTGACAATTTTGAATCCTTGAGAATTATTGGGGATTCGGGCCATCGTCTCGATCCGTTGTATCTCGTACGAGGCCGGGTCAAGCCAGAACCGGTCAACAGCGCTTTCCGATAATGTTTCACACCCTGCGATTTTCTTGCTGTCCGCCTTGCGCGTAACTTCCAGCCCAAGCAGATTCCCCGTTGAATCTCCGCTGCTCATGATCCGGTAGGTGTTGCATTTATCGTAGGCCGAAGAGAGGAACGAGTTGAACAGGAGGCCAAAGCCGCCATTGATGGTGATGGGGAGGACATATTTCTTGCCTTCTTTTGGAGGCTTTCCGTTTACCAGGCGCACCTCTCGGCTTTCTGTCAGACTATCCTCTCCACTGCTTTTCTTCCTGACGGAAATTACGGAATCGAAGGTCATTGAACGGAATACTCTGCCGTTGTGAATCTCCGTTGAGCTGATCTTTTCGTCGCAGAAAACGCTCGGCAGTGTCGCAAGAGTCGCGGCGACATGGGCCCGCGCGTGAGCGAGGACTTCTTCAACTGGGGGCGTTGTGGTTTGAGCTGCAGCGGAAGCTGCAGCGAGAAACATCAGTGTCGGAGTCAGTAATGCACGGCAATCTGCGCGCCAGTTCATGATCGAACCATCATACCTTTTGCCCGCAACGCTAGGCCCGCCAAATGGCCGCGCGTTGCGGCTCCGAAAATGGCGACGCGCTCGATCATGGGCGTCTTGAGCGGAGTTGGCGATTCAGGTTCTTGCTGATACCGCCAGCTCCGCCAACCACGCGCGAGGCGCGGCTGACTCGCAAACCAGCTACAGCGTCCGCCCCACAGCCGCAGCAATCACCCTCAACTCCCCCATCAGCTTTTCAAACTGCTCCAGATACAGCGTCTGTGCCGCGTCGGAAGCAGCCTTGTCGGCGTTGGGGTGAATCTCCATCAACAGCGCATCCGCACCCGCGGCCACGGCTGCTTTCGCCATGGGTGGAACCAGGTCGCGGCGTCCCGTGCCGTGCGAGGGGTCGCCCACTACGGGCAAGTGCGACAGCTTGTGCAGCACCGGAATCGCCGATATATCCATAGTGTTGCGCGTGGATGTTTCATAGGTGCGTATGCCGCGCTCGCACAGAATCACGTTGTAGTTTCCGCCGGCCATGATGTACTCGCTCGACAACAGCAGTTCCTCTATCGTCGCCGCAATGCCTCGCTTCAGCAGCACAGGCTTGCGCACCTGGCCCAGTTCGCGCAGCAGGTTGAAGTTCTGCATGTTGCGCGCGCCCACCTGAAAACAATCGGTGAAGGGCAGCATGGGTTCGATCTGCGCAATCTCCATTACCTCGCTCACCGTCATCAGGCCGTTCGCATCTGCCGCCTCGCGCATCAGCTCCAGGCCTGGAATCCCCATCCCCTGAAAAGCATATGGAGAGCTGCGTGGCTTAAATGCTCCGCCGCGCAAAAAGCCCCCACCCGCGGCCTTTACGCATGCGGCAATGGTGAAGATCTGATCGCGGTTCTCAATGGCGCAGGGCCCGGCGATAACGGCAACCTTCTCGCCGCCGATCGAAGAGCCGTTGGGAAACTCGACCACCGTGCCCTGCGGACGAAAAGCGCGTCCGGCCAGCTTGTACGGCGCGGTGATTCTGTGAACATACAACACCCCTGAAAGCAGTTCGAACTTTCTCAGGTCAACGCCGGCGGTGGGACCCACACCGGCCAATATGGTTTGGGTCGCGCCCGTGGTGCGATGGACATTTACCCCGGCTTCCACCATGGCATCGATCACTAAATCGATCTGCTCTTCGGTGGCCTTCTCTTGCATGGCTACGATCATTGCTTGTTCCCTGTCTCGGCGTCCGAAGCGCCAATGCCGTGGCCCGGTGTGTGTGCCTGGGCGTTCCTCTCCGATGCCAGCTCGTCCCTCTGCAGGGCACGCATCACGTCGATGATGCGCTCGTAGATGTGCGTCAGTTCAATGTCTGGCAAGGGACCCTTGTTCGCCGCCCGTACATTGGCGTAGATCACCTTTTCGCGCGCCGGTTCATACACCGGCAGCTGTGTGGCAGCTTTCAAGTGGCCAATCTGCTGCGCCGCTCGCGCCCGCTCGCTCAGCAACTCCACAAGCTGCCGGTCCAGAGCATCAATCTGATTTCGCAATTCTTCCAGCGTCATTCCATCCTCGTGTTGAAAAAGCCAGCAATTAGCTTCAAGCTTCTAGTTTCGTTATGTTTCAGCAAGCCTTGCCTGTTGAATAGGGCATTGAACAAGATGAAAGCTAGAAGCTAGAAGCTAGAAGCCAGAAGCTGCATGGGTTCTTTTATCGGGCCAGCGCCGCCTCACGCAGGTGCAGGCCCTTAATAAATCGAGCCACTGCGCCGGGCGCCGTCCCCGGAGTCGATCGTTCAATCAACTCCACGATTGCGCTGCCGATCACCGCGGCATCCGCGAACTCCGCCACCTGGGCGACGTGCTCCGCGTTGCTGATGCCGAACCCCACGGCTACCGGCAGCGTGCTCCATCGCCGAATGCGGTCGACCAGCGACCTCGCATCCGCGGTCATGCTCTGCTGCTTGCCGGTAACTCCTGTTCGCGAGATCGCGTATATGAACCCCTTTGAAGCTTCGGCAATCGCCTTTAGCCGTTCCTCCGGGCTGGTTGGCGCGGCCAGAAAGATCGGCGCCAGCCCCACCCGCTCCATCTCCGCGAGGTACTCGGCAGCCTCTTCCACAATCAGATCGATCAACAGCACTCCATCCACGCCCGCAGCGGCTGCGTCATCCGCAAACCGGCTCAGACCATGGCGCAGAATCGGGTTCAGGTAGCCAAACATCACAATTCCCGCCCACGGACGAGCCACGCGAATCTCCCTGGCAAGGCCGATCACATCCACGAGCCGTGTTTTCTTCGCTACTGCTCGCTCCATGGCCCGCTGAACCACCGGCCCGTCGCCCAGTGGATCGCTGAACGGCACACCCAGCTCGATCACATCCGCGCCCGCGTCGATGGCCTCAAGCGCAATCTCGCGCGTGGCCTCAAGGCTCGGGTCGCCCGCCGTCAGATACACCACCAACCCCGGTTTGTAATCGAATCGTATCGCCATAAAAGACTGTTGGGTGCCCGGTCCCTCGCATTTGGGGACCGGGGATGGATCGAATTACCGAATCAGGTAGTCAGAGCTTCAACTCGCGGGCCAAAATACCCATATCCTTGTCGCCGCGTCCAGAAAGATTCACCACCAGTATGTCATGTGCCGCCATCGCCGGAGCAACCTTCAGCGCCTCGGCCACCGCGTGCGCGCTCTCCAGAGCCGGCAAAATTCCCTCGGTCCGCGCCAACCGCACCACCGCCTCCAACGCGGCCGCGTCATCCTGCGATACATACTCCGCGCGTCCCGAGTCGTGCAGCGCCGCGTGCTCCGGGCCAATCGACGCATAATCCAGGCCCGCGCTCACTGAATGCGTCAGCGCAATCTGTCCGTCCTCATCCTGCAAGACATAGGAATACGTTCCCTGCAACACTCCCGGCGACCCGCCGCTGAACCGCGCCGCATGATCCCCCAGCGCCGTCCCGCGCCCGCCCGCCTCGACGCCAATCAGCCTTACCTGTCTATCCGGAATGAACTCGTAGAACGCGCCAATCGCGTTTGACCCTCCGCCCACGCAGGCAATTATGGCGGTAGGCAGCCGGCCTTCCTTCTCCAGAATCTGTTGCTTCATTTCGCGGCTGATGCAGCGATGAAAGTTGCGCACCATGGTGGGATAAGGATGCGCCCCCAGCGCACTACCGAGCAGATAGTAAGTGGTGCGCACATTGGTGACCCAGTCGCGCATGGCCTCGCTGATGGCATCCTTCAGCGTCTTCGATCCCGACGAAACCCCGCGCACTTCAGCGCCCAGCAGGCGCATGCGCAGCACGTTCAGTTCCTGCCGCTCCATGTCCACATCGCCCATGTAGACGACGCATTCCAGACCCAGCAGCGCACACACGGTCGCAGTGGCCACGCCATGCTGGCCGGCGCCGGTCTCGGCGATGACGCGCTTCTTGCCCATCCGCTTCGCCAGCAGCCCCTGCCCAAGCGCGTTGTTGATCTTGTGCGCCCCGGTATGCAGCAGGTCCTCGCGCTTCAAATAAATCTTCGCTCCGCCAAGTTGTTCCGTGAGCCGCTTGCAGAAATAGAGCGGCGTTGGCCGTCCTGCGTAGTCCTTGAGGAGGCTGGCGAGCTCGGCTTGAAACGCCGCATCGGCCTTGGCCAGATCGTACTCATGCTCCAGTTCCAAAAGCGCCGCCATCAGCGTCTCCGGCACATAGCGGCCGCCGTAAACGCCAAAGCGTCCCGGACGCGAGTCCGAAGGAACTGAAGGAAGAATTACCGATGCCATTTGAGGAACCTCCCGTACATCCAAGCAGGAATTGGGGAACTATTCAGTGTACAAGAGCGTGTTTCAAGGACCTGATTTGCGCCGACCTGCCTTCTAGCAGGGCGCGCCCTCAAAGGCTGCGGAATAGCCTGCGAGAGGGGCGAAACTCGCAGGCGTTGTATCAGGGCACGTCTTCAGTCGTGCCGAAAGAGGGCTTGAAAGGGAAGGGGTTTTAATCCCTGAGGGATGCTTTTTCAAACTAACCCACTATCGAGCGGGTTCCAGAATGGGCTATGGTGCGAGGTCTGGCATCCGCACACGAGACGGAATACACTATCCAGAGAGCCCGATTTGGGGTGAATGCTCAATCTCAAGAGGAGGACGAAATCATGCAGGTGGCTATTCAAAACGTAGCCTTGCCCGCGCGGCTTCGCCCTGCCGTGCCCTTGTCGGACGACGAATTGATGGCCTTTTCCGAGGCCAACAAGCCTTGCAAGGTGGAGCGGTTGGCGTCGGGAGAGATTCTGGTGATGACTCCGAGCGGTTTCAGAAACAATCGTCGCGAAGCGTACGTGGTGCATGAACTCTTTGCCTGGGCGGAGGCTGATGGTCGCGGCGAGGCCGTCAGTTCCAACGCCGGCTTCAATCTGCCCGACGGCTCCACGCTCTCGCCCGATGCGGCCTGGGTCGAGTTGAGCCGTCTCTCCGCGTTGAGCGATCGCGAACAGGAGCGGTTTTTGCCCTTCGCGCCCGATTTTCTCATCGAGATTCTTTCCCCCTCCGACTCGCTCCCGGAACTGGACGCCAAGATGGAGCAGTGGATCTCGAACGGCGTCCGCCTGGCTTGGCGAATCGATCCCTTTGGCGGAACGGTCGCTATTTACGCGCCTGGACGCGCTCCAATAGTCCTCAGCCGCCCGGAGGCAGTCGAAGGCGCAGAACCCGTTGCCGGTTTTCACCTCAAGATGGCGAAAGTTTGGGGTTGAGTCGCTATATAGGCCGGCAGTCTCGCTGTTCAAGGAAGGGTCAATCATGTTCAGCGAAGCCATTCTTGAAGTTGGCGCAGATGGAGGCAGCCTGACCGTTTTCGGGGAGAGGGCTGCCGATGGAAAGTGGAGTTTCCGCCTCGCCCGGAACGAGCTCATGCTCTATGAGTCGGAAGGGGAGTCTGGGGGACGCGATCTTTACATCGGGCAAAGCGAGCATTTCCCGTCTATTCAAGACGCTCTAATTCTGATGGACAAGTATCCTTGGCATAGGCTGCACCCGATAGAAATCCATCCAGAGTTTTTCGACGCAATCCTGTCTGAGGTAAGGAAAAGAGGCGGCTAGGAGGAGGAATCTCGTTGGCGGGGAATGATGAAGCATCGTTTGCCGCCTCGGAATGGAATCCACCCGTTGACCGTCGGCGTCAGCCCGGCGTATGGTGTCCGAATGCCATTGAAGAATCAGTTGACTGGAATGCTTGGCGTCTATCTTACGGCCGCGGAATTGACGGCTAAGGGTTTCATAGTCTCGCCAACTTCACGGAGCGCATTCGGGGCCGACCTGCTTGTCACGGATCAACGCTGTCAGAATGCATGGTCAGTCCAGGTGAAAACGAATTGGGATGCGAAGCCCTATTGGCTTCTGAATCAGCACGCAGAGAAACTCAAGTCCGAGTCTCACCTCTATGTCTTTGTAAATATCAAGAGGAAAGACCCGCTGGACCGACCGGATTATCTCGTTGTGCGGAGCCGGGAGGTTGCCGAAAACGTGAGTCGTGACGTAGCCAAGTCCGGTAGGCACGGGGCGGAGGGAGGCAGCGTCTGGTACTCCTTCCCTCGCATTGCCAAACCAAAGACGACGGAGGGGTGGGAGGTTTTCGGAAATCCCATGCCTCCCGAAGCTGAAGACCCTCCAACCCCTCGGGAAGACTCAGGCTGAGTGCCATGCTGCCGGGTGCCTCACATCTCGATTTTGAGATGTGGGATCGCAAGCCCCATAATCAAGCTCGTTTCGAGCGGCCCGCTGCCTTTTCGCTGAGTTGAGAGGGAATCAGCACCACAGGCTCCTGATCCGGGAAGGTCGCAATCATAGTCAGGTGTCCGCCCATCGCCGCCACAGTGCGCGCCATCGTGGAGAGGCGCGGGTCTTTGCGCTTCTCCAGCCGCGAGATTTGCATCTGGCCGATCCCCAGAGCCTCCGCAACCGTTGCCTGGCTGATCTTGCGCCCCTTGCGCAGTTCCGCGAGAGTCATGCGCCGCTCCACCTTGGCGATCAGCTCTCTTCCCCTTGCTTCAATAGCCTTTTGCCGTTCGATTGGCAAAGTAGCAATCCAGTCATCGACCGAAGTCATTCCACGCATCGCAGCCACTCCTCTTGATTAAAGGTCGCCCAAGTGTTCCTTGTACCGCCTGTCGGCCCTGTCGATCAGGCGTTTGTAGAATCTCGCTTCACTCACACCCGATTTGTCTCCGGCGACAAGCAGAATTGCATTCTGGCGCGGGTTAAAGGCGAAGGCGACCCGCCAGACCCCACCATCCGCTCTGAAGCGAAGCTCCTTCATGTTCGCGTACTTCGATCCTTTCAGCGTGTCAACGTCAGGCCGTCCCAACGATGGCCCGAACTTCTGAAGTGGCGCGAGGGCGGCGGCCAGCCCGTCCTGCACCGCCGCTGACAGTTCATTAACCTCTGCCTCGAACTTCGGATGGAAGTAGGCGGACCAGCTCACGAGGCTATTATGCCACAAAGAGCATTATGCGTAAACAGGCATTGTTCCGGCTGGGGTGGGATTTGAAGAAGCGTGCAAAAGGGTATCAGGATCGACCCGACGGCCGGGCAGCGCCACGCAAACGCCGGTTCATTGGCTCGGAGAACCATCGTGCGACCATCCATCCCAATGGCGTGGTAAGCGCAACCACCGCCGCGATCCAGACAAGCACGGAACCAGCATGAACCTTTGCATAGAGCGCGATCATCCACACCACCACAAACTCATGCGTGAGGTAAATCTCATAACTGTGGCGGCCAAACCACCGTATCGGCCCACTCCAGGCGCGCCCATTGCGCGCGCGCAGCACAGTCGCCAGCATCACCAGGCAAGTTCCCAGCCCAAGCAGCGTGTCGTCGGTGCCGCTGCGTCCGAGCCACTTGATCCAATTCCACGGCGGCCACACGACGATCACCAGCATCATGGCGGCGCCGGCAATCTGAATAGCCAGCAGGGCTTTTGCATTCGCCCAGACAGGCCTCGCACGTTGCAGTCGATCGGTGATCAGCGCTGTAAGGCAGCCCAGCGCGATTCCGCTCATGCCGCTCAGGTAAGAAGTGCCCTGCCAGATGGGATTGGTTGTCCACACTGTGCGCGCAAAGGGGCCGGTTCCGGCGATGCCCAGAAGCAGCAAAACAAACGCCGTCGTCCCGCGCCGCCACTTGAGCAGTGCCAGGCAAGCCAGCGGGAAGAAAAGATAGAACAGTTCCTCGATGGAGAGCGACCAAAGCACATCCCAGTTCGCGGGCAAATAGCCATGCACCGCTTCATACCAATTGATATGAAGCGTGAGCGCGGCAAGCAGCGCGCGGGGCAAGGTTCCCACGGATGGCCTGATCTGAAAGCCCTCCGCATGAATAAGGTGCAGCAGGCTGAGCACAGCCAGAAGCAGCAGAAGTAGAGGCGCGATGCGCGCAAACCGGATGCGATAAAAGCTTGCCGCGCGTATGTTGGCGAGCGAGCCAAAGCGGCGCAACGAAGTGAGTGTAATAAGAAAGCCTGAGATCGCGAAGAATACCGTAACTCCATTGCCGCCATTCCAGAAGAGGATGCGGAAGAGCCAGCCTGGCATCGTGTCTTTTACGAGGGTCCCATAGCCATGCAGACGGATTTGGCAGTGAAGCAGAATCACGAAGAGGATGGACAATCCGCGCAACAAATCGATGCCGTCGAACCGCGACGCGGATGCTGATTCGGAGAATTGCTTCCTATGCGTCTCGGGACCCATGCCACCAGCTTACCCGACCGGCCAGGCGCCATCGCATCCAGCAGGCGGGGCTCATCTTGACTAACCTTGGCTTAATGGCCGGCCCCAGCGCACACCGATAGGTATAGAAACGACTCTGCAATCCTGACCTGAATCCATAGCATTGGCTAACTCTTATATAACTCTTCAAGTTATAGTAAGGTAAGTTCGTCAATTCTTTGCATTCGCCTCGACACCGTGCCAAAGCCGAAGAAGTGTTCGACCCTTGATCCGAGTTCAGCCAGAGGATGGAGCCAGCGGCAAAGGGTTCTCGCCCGAAGGATTCTGGCAAACTCCAGCAAAAGTCAGGGTTGAATTATCGCTAACGCAGGGTATGCTTTCGATATGCTCCTTCGCTCGACGCGCTTTCGCTGGCTCCCGGCCGCGATGTTCTTTGCCTTGGCCGCTCTGTTGTCACAGACCGGAGCGGCGTTTGCCGCCTCCGAGCAGGCCCCCGCGCCAACCGTCATCGACAGCCTGGGCAAAGGAGCGGTGCGGCTGGTTGGCCCATGGCAGTTTCACGAGGGCGACGATCCCGCCTGGGCGTCTCCGGACTTCGACGATTCCCGCTGGGAGCAGGTGAGGGGAACCGCGCCCTGGAGCGTCCAGGGCCACGATGGCTACACCGGCTTCGCCTGGTATCGGCTTCACATCCGGCTGAGTCCGGCCCCCGGCGCCGAACCCGATTTTGCCCTCATGCTCTTCGAGGTCGATGGCGCATACGGAGTCTATTGGAATGGCCTACCCATTGGGCATAACGGCAAGCTCCCGCCGCATCCGGTCTGGTACGTCAACCGGCCCGCGCAAACTTATGGGCTGGGCCCCGCCCGCACCGGAGTTCTGGCTATTCGTGTGTGGAAAGCTCCGCTTGCATTCGGCGCGGTCGGCGACTACGGCGGCTTGCGCAACGCTCCCGCGGTTGGCGGTCCCGAGGCCATACGCAATCGCAAGGACGCCACCGACTACGGATTCATGCGCTTTCAAATGGTCGGCTTTGCCATCGATTTTCTGTACGTTGTGGTGGCCATGCTCAGCCTGGCGGCATGGCTTCGGGAGCCTGGTCAGTGGCGCCTGTTCTGGATAACGGCATACTCGCTTTTCCCGGTAATTTCGCTGTTTATCGATAACACGCGCTTGCCGCTGTCGAACATCGTCCGCGGCTTCACCATGCCGGTTTCGGCCATTCAGGAGATCGCGCTTTGGTTTCTGCTGTTGTGGCTTTTGCAGCTTCAGCGCGACCGCAGGCTGGTTCGCCTCACCGAGACAATTGCGGTTATCAGCCTGGGCGCCGCCGTTTTGCAAGGCGTGGTGGAAAGCTTTTTGTGGTCGGCCGCGTGGGATACGGATTGGGTGTCATGGGTGCGGGCCACGGACGGCGTTCTCAGCGTACTTCGATACCTGCTCAGCGCGCTTCCCCTGGTTCTTATCGCATCGGCGGTCATGCGGCGCAGGCGCCTGGAGCCTGCTTGCTGGGTGTTGTCCACCTTCGCCGGCATTCGAGTCATGTTGGGGATTCTGGGCGCAATCGTCTCCTTCAGTTGGCCGTTGACGCATTGGGCCCTTGCTAATCGCTTCTACGGTCCGCTGTTCGAGTTGAGCGGCGGCGGAGTAAACGTCTTGACGTTGGCCGACACATGGGTTCTGGCCTCGATTGTCTACGCGGTCTACCGGCACTCGGCTGAAAAGCGCCGCCGCCAGGCCGTCCTCGAACAGGAGTTCAAGAGCGCGCGAGAGGTGCAGCAGGTTCTCATCCCGGAAACGGTGCCCACGATCCCTGGATTCGCACTCACCAGCGCCTATCGTCCGGCGCAGGAGGTAGGCGGCGACTTCTTCCAGATCATCCCGTTGGAAGACGAATCGACGCTTATTGTCCTGGGGGACGTGAGTGGCAAGGGGCTGAAGGCTGCGATGGCGGTCTCACTGATTGTCGGAGTAGTCCACACGCTGGCAGAGGGGATGCCGAGTCCCGGCCGGCTGCTCACTCTGCTCAACCGCCGGCTGAACGGGCGGCTGCAAGGCGGGTTCACCACTTGCGTAGCCTTGCGGATTGAGCCGGACGGCTCCGGCAGGATGTCCAGCGCGGGCCATCCCGGCCCCTATTTGAATGGCCGGGAATTCAATTTGCCGGGCGCGCTTCCGCTTGGCCTGTCGCTCTCTACCACCTACGTCGATTTTCCCTTCTATTTGGACATCGACGATCATCTTTCGTTGTTTACCGATGGGCTTCTTGAAGCCAGAAGCCCATCGGGCGAAGTATTCAGCTTCGAGCGGCTGAAGCGGCTATTCGCAACCAGGCCCACAGCGACGGAAGCGACACAAGCGG
>Ga0302276_10001688_pt1 | contig 19899 bp, 18 predicted proteins | sample III_Bog_N2_3_FD_198768 | JGI IMG/M metagenome (GOLD analysis project Ga0302276, IMG submission 198768) | Peat permafrost microbial communities from Stordalen Mire near Abisko, Sweden - III_Bog_N2_3 | ecosystem: Environmental > Terrestrial > Soil > Wetlands > Peat | place: Sweden: Abisko...
ATCGGGTTGCGGTCCAGCCGGGTCAGGCTGTCCTGCGACAGGCCGGCCTGGTGTTCGGTGAAATACGCCACCAGAGCGTCCCGGTACGCCGCTCGGCTTTCCGGGTCGCCCAGCGTGTTGATCTCCAGGATCGTGTCCCCGGCCACGCCCAGTTCGGTGAGGATGTCCCAGCCGCAGGCGATCACCTCGGCGTCGGCGAGCGGTTCGCCGGGGCCGATCAGCTCGATGCCGATCTGGTGGAACTGGCGGTAGCGGCCCTTCTGCGGCCGTTCGTAGCGAAACATCGGGCCGGCGTAGAACACCTTTTGCGGCAGCGACTGGGTCAGGCCGTTGCTGACCAGAGCGCGGCACACCCCGGCGGTGCCCTCCGGGCGCAGGGTCAGCGATTCGCCGCCGCGGTCGGGGAAGGTGTACATCTCCTTCATCACCACGTCGGAGGTCTCGCCCATGGTGCGGGCGAAGACGCGGGTATCCTCGAAGATCGGTGTCGTCCACTCGTCGAAGCCGTAGGTCGCGGCGATCCGGCGGGCGGTGTCAGCGACGTGGCGGCTGCGGCGCTGGTCTTCGCCGATCAGGTCGCGGGTGCCGCGGACAGGTTGGAGGTCGGTCACGTTGGAGTCCTGCAAAGCGGGAGCGGTGACCGGCAACGTAGTCAGAAGATTGGGCGAAGCAAGGCCGGAGGGTTTCCCGGCCGGTTCGGACCGTGTGCAAGCCATAGGGCGATACCGCCCCGGGATCGCAAAGCAGGAAGCGTGCATGCCGGTTGCTGGTTCCAGGGTAGCGCTGCAAACGCAGATTGGCGCAAATCCACGCCCTTACGCAGGCGTTTTCAGTTTCGCCCCCCGCGCCGCGTATAACGCTAACCGTTTCGCGGCCACAGGCGCCACATGGCCCGCTGCGGCTTCATCTGCCGGTGGGAGATCCGCTGTTCTGTGGCATGCCGCCAGATGCCCCTCGCGCCAGGGTGCCAGCGCCGGCATGTCGGTCCGGCAACGGTCCACCACAAACGAACAGCGCGTGTGAAACCGGCACCCGGTCGGCGGGTTCATCGGACTTGGCACATCGCCCCCAGCCACCATCCGGTGCCGGTCGCGGTGCGGATCAGGCCGCGGAATCGCCGCAAGCAAGGTGCGCGTATAAGGATGACGTGGATCGGCGAACAGCGCGTCTTTCGGCGCAATTTCCACGATCTGCCCCAGATACATCACCGCCACCCGGTCGGCGACGTGCTTCACCACCGCCAGATCATGGGCGATGAACAGGTACGACAGGCCCAGCCGCGTTTGCAGGTCCTTCAGCAGGTTCACCACCTGCGCCTGGATCGACACGTCCAGTGCCGACACCGGCTCATCGCAGACGATCAGCGCCGGCTCCACCGCCAAAGCCCGAGCGATGCCGATACGCTGGCGCTGGCCGCCGGAGAACTCGTGTGGGTAGCGCTGCGCGTGGTACGGCGCCAGCCCGACCAATCCGAGAAGCGCTTGCACACGGGTGTGACGGGCGGTTCGGTCGCCGGTTGCGTGGACGATCAGCGGCTCTTCAAGGATTTCGCCCACCGTCATCCTCGGGTTCAACGACGCGAATGGGTCCTGGAACACGATCTGCATGCGCCGGCGCAGTTTGCGCAGCGGTTCACCGGTCATGTCGGTGACGTCGGTGCCCTCGAACCACACCCGCCCGGCCGATGGATCGATCAGCCGCAGCACCAGGCGCGCGGTGGTGGACTTGCCGCAGCCGGATTCACCGACCAGGGCCAGGGTCTCGCCGCGGGCCAGGCGGAAGCTGATGCCGTCAACGGCTCTGACGGTGCCAACGGTTTTGGCGAAGACCAGGCCACGTTTCACCGCGTAGTGGCGTGCCAGGTCCTGGACTTCCAGCAGCGGGCCGCTCATGCCAATGTCTCCACCGGTGCTCTGAAGCAGGCGGCCTGGTGCCCGCGTTCGACCTCGCGCAATGGCGGATCGGCGGTGGCGCAGGCGGGCTCCGCAAACACGCAGCGCGGATGGAAGCGGCAGCCGGACGGCAGGTCGAACGGCGGCGGCACCGTGCCTTCGATCGCCAGCAGCCGGTCGCGGGTTTCCTCGATTTTCGGGATCGAACCGAGCAGCCCCAGCGTATAGGGGTGCTGGGGGGAATCGAAGATGGCAGGGCCGGGGGCGCGTTCGGCGACGCGGCCGGCGTACATCACGGCGACCTCGTCCGCCATTTCCGCGACGACGCCCAGATCATGGGTGATCAGAATGATCGCCATCCCGGTCTGCTGCTGCAAGTCGCGCAGCAGGTCGAGTATCTGCGCCTGCACGGTGACGTCCAGCGCGGTGGTCGGTTCGTCGGCGATCAGCAGATCAGGCGCACAAGCCAGTGCCATGGCGATCATCACCCGCTGGCGCATGCCACCTGACATCTGATGCGGGTATTCGTCGAAGCGGCGTTCCGGGGCGGGGATGCGCACCCGCGCCAAGGCGTCGATCGCGCATGACCGCAGCGCGGCCGAGGACGCCGTGCGGTCGTGGGCGCGCATCGCTTCAGTGATCTGGTCGCCGGCGGTGAACACCGGGTTGAGGCTGGTCATCGGCTCCTGGAAGATCATGCCAATCCGGTTGCCGCGGATGGCGCGCATCGCCGACAGGGGCAGGTCGAGCAGGTTCTGGCCGTCAAAATCGATCCGGCCGGCGGCAATGCGGCCGGGTGGCGGGACCAGGCGCATGATAGAGAGCGACAGCACTGACTTTCCGCAGCCGGATTCGCCGACGATCCCCAACGTGCGGCCACGCGCCACCGAAAGGTCCACCCCGTCCACTGCGTGGACGGTGCCGTTGGCGGTTCGGAAATCGGTACGGAGACCATCGAGACGAAGGATCGGGGTCACAGGGCCTATCGACTCCCTGGCTTTAGCGGTGGTGTCATCGTCAGGTCGCAATCAGGAAACAAGCGCTCAGCGCCCCCGGGCGGTGTGCAGTACACCTGTAACGCCACCATGAAACGAGGTCCCTGAAAATACTGGACGCGAATGCGATGGTCGCCCGTATCGAGATCGGCCGCCCCGCTCATGGAGCGGGCGGTATGCAGTCCGTCGTTATCGATAATCTGGCGGCCGTCAACCAGGAGCCTGGAACCGTCGTCGCTGACGATCCGAAACTGGTAGCGGCCGGGTCGGCTGACATAGATAGCGCCGACGTAATCGATCGCGAACCACTCGAACCGATCCGTCACCCCGGGGAATCCCTCCCGCCAGTCGCGCGGTGCCACGTTGAGCATTTTCGCATAGATCGTGCCAACCGGAGTCAGCCGGCCGAAGTCGGGCAACGCCCGTGTATTGACCGGCAGGACGTAGATATTGCCCTGCAGGGCGTCTTCCACTCGTTCACGCGCGCCGAAAGAGGTATCGCCGTTGTCGCCGCCGGCGCGGGTTGGCGAGATTGCCGCCAGGGCTAGCAGCGCCGTAAGTGGCAGACAGCGGGTCAGACGGCGCCTCATACGACCCGGAACGTCAGCGGGGAAATCCGTTCCGCAGTCCGGTGATCCCAGTCGAGCCGCGGCACGTTCGCCTTCACCCGGGCCTGCGCCGCGTGCAGCGCTTCGGCTGCGCCCGGGTAGTCCATCGTCAGCACGCGCCCGTTCTCCACCACCTTCACCCCATCCACATACACCGACCGGATCGCTCTGTCGCCCGCCGCGTAGATCAGGTTCCGGATCGGATCGTGCAGTGGCCGCATCATCGGATGCGTCACATCCACCAGCACGAAATCCGCGCGGCACCCCGGCGCCAGCCGGCCGATATCGTCCCGCCCCAAGGCACGCGCTCCGCCGATCGTCGCCGCCTCAAACAGGTCGGTGCTGGTCATCGTCCGCGGATTCCCCGCCTGAGTCCTGGCAAGGTAGGAGGCGAGGCGAAGCTCATCCAGCATGTTGTGCGGGTAGGTGTCGGTGCCGACACCCATATTCACGCCTGCACGTCGGTAGCGGCCAAAATCCTTCAACGTGATGCCACGCCGGGCGAACACGGTCGGGCAATGCGCCACGGTGGTGCCGGTCTCCGCCAGCCGCTTCAGGTCGGTGTCGGTGTGCCAGCGCGTCGATGGATGGTCGTCGAGGAAAATGCCGTGGCCGATGATGGAACGCGTCGACAGCAGTCCCAGATGGTCCAGCCAGCCGATCGGGGTGAAGCCGTGCCGCCGGGTGATCTCGTGGAACTCCGACACTGATTGGGCCGCGTGGATCTGCCACGCCACCCCGCGCGCGGTCGCCTCGGCGAAGCTGTCACGCAACAGGGTCTCCGTGCAGGTGTCGATCTGCGCCGGCGCCACCATCCCGAACAGCCGCCCCGACGGGTGCTGTTCCGCTCTGTCGATCAGCGACAGCGCCTCGGCCATCGCCTTTTCGCCGGCGGCCTCGTCCATGGCGTATTCGACCAAGTGGCCGTTGCGCGTGAACCAGCGGGCGGAGCGGAACATCGGCGCGATGCAGACCCGCATGCCGGACTCGGCCAGCAGGTCCAGCCAGCCGGGATGCGCCATCGACAGGTCCGCGAGCGTGGTGACGCCCGAGAGCAGCAGTTCGGACAGCGCGACGCGGACGCAATGCGGGATCGCCTCCGCGTCGGCGCGGAAGATCGGCAGGTACTCGTATAGCGACGAATTGTAGAACCCGGGCGAGCCGATCTCATCGATCAGGCCCTTGTTCATTGGCTCGCTGGAGGGGTGGGCGTGGATATTCACCAGGCCCGGCATGACCATCAGGCCCTTGCCGTCGAGGATGGTGTCGGCCGGGCCCGTGTAGTCTCGGCCGACGAAGGCGACGGTGCCGCCGGTGAAAACCAGGTCGGCGTCGGGCAAATAGATGTGGGTGTTCGCCTCCGGGTCCCAACCGACGACGGTCGCGGCATGACGGATCAGGGTTGTGGTCACCGGACGACTGTCAGGTTCGTTCATCGGCAGGCTTCCTGTCATGGCCGGGGCGGAGCGTTTCATTGGCGGCAAGGCCGCGTCAAGGCTTTATCCCGCACCGATAAGCTGTGCAGGAGCCTAGATTCAGGTAAGAGCGTGCCGGGCAGACCAGGCAGGACGGCGTGATCAAACGGCTGATACAAGCGGCCATCGGCTGGAACGGAAAAACCGAACGGGAGAAGTACGTCCTGCGCTACCGGGCCTCTAGCCTGGCGGCGCACGTGCTGTCCCTGTTGCCTCTGCCGCTGTGGTGGCTGTTCCGCGTCTTCGGCTCCGACAAGCACACGCCGGGCTGGCACAGCTATGGGCACAGCTACGGCGCCGCATTCCGGCGCTGGAAATACTGCCGGGTCAAACTGCTGGAGATCGGCATCGGCGGATACGCGGATTCTCTCGGCGGGCGGTCGCTGCTGGCGTGGCAGGCGTTCTTCCCCTTCGGCAACATCATCGCCGCCGACATCGTGCCGAAGCCGGAACTGGCCGGCGGCCGACGCCAGATCGTCGAACTGGACCAGTCTTCGGTCCCCCAACTGGCCGCGCTGCGGGACCGCGAGGCGCCGTTCGACATCATCATCGACGACGGATCGCATTTCAACGCCCACCAGATACTCACCTTCCAGCAGATGTTCGGCGCCCTGAAAGACGGCGGCATCTACGTGGTGGAGGACGTGCAGACCTCCTTCTGGCCCGGGCTGGTCGCCGACGTCGAATGGGACGGTGCGGGCATCGCTGACCCGGCCTTCGCCGGCACCTGCTACGGCTATTTCCTCGAACTGGCGAAATACGTGAACCACGCGGAGTTCCTGGACAGCGCGCACACCGATCCGGCGCTGCTCGTCTTCGGCAAACAGGTCAGACGCATCGCCTTCGAGCACAACCTGATCCTCCTGGAAAAGGGCAACAACACCGAGGCCTCAACCTTCGTCCGGCGCCAACCCGCAAACAGGCATGGCTGAGGGCAGCGCGCAGCCTTCCCTGTCGGTCCGCACCGCTCGGGGCGCCGGCTGGGTCATCGTCTGGCGCATGTGTTCGCGGCTGATGGGGGTGGTCAATACGGTCGTCCTGGTCCGGCTTCTCGCCCCCGCCGATTTCGGCCTGGTGGCGCTGGCGACCTCGTTTTCGCAGATCGTCGAGTGGCTGTCGGGCATCGGGGTGAACGATGCGCTGGTGCGGGAGACCCATCTCGACCGCGCGCTGTACGACACGGGGTTCACGCTCAACCTGCTGCGCGGCGTGCTGATGGCGGTCGCCATCGCCGCCGAGGCGTTTCCGGTCGCCGGATTTTTTGGCGACACACGGCTGGCCGATATCCTGCTGGTGCTGGCCGCCACGATGTTCATGGGCTCGCTGGAGAACATCGGCGTGGTCGATTTCCGCCGCGACCTGGCGTTCGAGAAGGAGTTCCTGGTCGCGATCGTGCCCCGCATCGCCAGCATCGTCGTTTCGATGACCTATGCGGTGGTGTTCCGGGATTTCTGGGCACTGGTCGCGGGGATCGTGACCTTCCGGGTGTTGCGTGTGGTGCTGACCTACTGGATGCATCCGTACCGCCCGAGCCTCACCTTGCGGGCCTATCGCCGGATCATCGCATTTTCGCTCTGGAGCTGGGTCGCGGCGACCGTGATGCTGGCGCGCGACCGGATCGATGCCCTTGTGATCGGCCGCCTGTTCGGCCCGACCATGGTCGGCATCTATTCCGTCGGTTGGGAAATCGGCTCGCTGACCTCGACCGAACTGGTGGAACCCGTGACCGCGGCGTTGTTTCCCGGCTTCGCGGAGGCAAGGCGCACCGGCGGTGGCGTGGCGGAGGGCTATTTCAAGGCGATTTCCGCGACATTCCTGCTGACCCTGCCAATGGGCGTTGGCTTGTCGATGCTGGCATGGCCGGTGATCCAACTGGCATTCGGCGCCCGCTGGCTGCAAGCGGTTCCGCTGGTGCAGGTGTTCGCGCTGGTCTGCATGGTCAAAGTGATCGCCTATTTCAGCGCGGTGCTGTTGAATGCCTATGGTCTGGTGCAGATCCAGTTCCGCATTCTGGCTGTCGCCTTGGTCATTCGCGTGGGATTGCTAGCGGCACTGGTGGGGCGCTATGGCCTGATGGGCGCGGCGATGGCCGCCACCGGATGCATGGTGATCGAGGAGACGATTTTTCTGATCTACACCTTCCGCCGCTTCAAGCTGCGCGTGCTGGATCTGCTCCAGGGGATCTGGCGTTGCACTCTGGCAACCGCGGCGATGGCGGCGGCTCTGAGCTGGGAAGGCCTTGGCTGGGGTGCCACCGGCACGGGTCCGGATGATGCCGTACACGGGCTGGTTCTGGGCGTGGCATCCGGTGCGGTGGTTTACACGGCGGTGCTGCTGCTTGCCTGGTGGGCGACGGGCCGCCCACGCGGGGCGGAGACGGTCTTCCTGGACGTGCTCACTGGCATGCTCCGTCATCTGATCCGCTGGCGCCGGGCATGACGGCAACGAAGCTGGCCACGCGCCCGCAAACCAGCCGACGGCTCATGTCGCTGGTGATCAGGCTGCTGCTCGCCGCTGGCCTGATCGGCCTGATCAGCCTGAAGTTCGACATGCGCCTTGCAACCGAGCAGATCCTTCATGCCGGGCTGGCCGCCTGCCTGTTCGGGGTCGCCGGCTACCTGGGCCAGACCCTGATCCTGGCGTGGCGCTGGCACCGGATCCTCATCGCCTCCGGCATCCGCGTCCGCTTTCGTGCCACGCTGCGGATCGTGTATTCGGGGATTTTCTTCAACCAGTGCCTGCCGACCTCGTTGGGTGGCGACGCCGTGCGAGTCATCATGCTGCGCGCGGCGGGATCCAGCGTGAAGGCGGCTGCCAATGCCGTCCTAGTGGACCGTCTGTCCGGTGTCGCCGCGCTGATGCTGTTCCTGTTGGTCTCGCTGGTGCAAATCGCGATCTGGGCGCCCGGGTCCCCGTTCCTGATCGGCGCCGCCCTGGTCACGGCGTTGCTGGGGGCGGGCTTGGCCGCCTATTTCCTGGGCGACTGGATCATCGCCCTGGTGCGACCGCTCGCCCGCATCGGCATCGTTCGCGTGGTGGCCGAGGCCAGTGCCTATGCCCGTTTTATCACCTGGCGCGCACCATCGGCTCCGGTGACCGGATTGATCGCGATCGGCGTGCATCTGTCAACTGTCGGGATCGTTTACGGCCTTGCGACGTTCCTGAATGCCCCGATCTCAGTCTGGCAGGCGCTGATCCTGGTGCCTCCGATTATGGCTGCCGCCCTGATGCCGATATCCTTCGGCGGCTGGGGTACGCGGGAGGTCGCGATGGTTGGCGGGCTGGGACTGGCGGGTGTGCCGCCGCCGACGGCGGTCGCGATCTCGGTGCTGTTCGGCCTGCTGGTTCTGTTCGCCGCCTTGCCGGGCGGCCTTGTCTGGCTGGTCAGCCGCGGGCCGGCGAGGATGTCATGGATGTGAGCGCGCCGCTTGGGCCCCGCGGTCGCCGGCAGTTCGTAATCGGCCTGCCGGGCGCGATGCGGCGGATCATCAAACAACCGCAGATATCCGCCACTTGAATGATCGTGGCTGCGGTCCTGGTCACCAATATGAGGAATCCATTAGCCCCGGTCCTGGCCGCCGCACGGCCTCTCGACTGGGCTATCGCCTGGTGTTATAACGAAACGCAGCATGGATACGCCTAACGCGCAATACAACGTCGCCGCGCCTGAGTCACTGTCGGCGCGAATCGCCGGGTGGCAGCGGCGAAGAATGTTCCAGGCCTTTCTCGACGCCGCCAATCCGGCTCCGGACAGCACCATCCTCGATGTCGGCGCCACCAGCGACCGAAGCTATGCCCATTCGAACTACCTGCCAGCCTGGTACGCGCAGAAGCCCTGCATCACCGCGGTTGGCATCGATGATGCCAGCTTTCTGGAACAACTTCACCCCGGACTGCGCTTCATCCACGCCGACGGGACCAATCTGCCGTTCCCGGACGGCACCTTCGACCATGTCCACTCCAGTGCAGTACTGGAACATGTTGGCAGTCGCGACAACCAGGTCCGGTTCCTGTCCGAGTTGTGGCGTGTCACCCGCCGCAGCCTGTTCGTCACGACACCCAACCGATGGTTTCCGATCGAGGTCCACACGGTTCTGCCCCTGGTTCATTGGTTGCCGGCGGAGACGTTCCGGGCGTTGCTGCGCCGCACCGGGCGCGGCTTTTTCGCTGATGAAGCGAACCTTAACCTGATGAGCCGCGTTGATTTGCGCCGGGCCGCGGCGGCGGCGGGCATCCATGGCGCAGACGTGCGATCGGTGAGACTGTTTGGCTGGCCGAGCAATCTGCTGCTGGTCGCAAGCAAGGTGTCCTGACCGAACATGGCGCGACAGGGTCGTCCCGGGATATCCATGCGACCGAAACTCCAACCCGCATCGCGGCGCTGCAAGGCGGATGAGATATGAACGAAACCTGCGAACTGACGATCCTGATGCCCTGCCTGAACGAGGCGGAGACCCTTGCGCGCTGCATCGACAAGGCAGTCGCATACCTTGCCCGCAGTCGCGTCAAGGGCGAGGTGCTGATTGCGGATAACGGCAGTTCGGATGGATCGCAGGGCATTGCCGCCGAACATGGGGCCCGGGTGGTCGATATTCCATCGCGTGGATACGGCGCCGCGCTGATTGGCGGGATCGCCGCCGCGCGCGGCCGCTACGTGATCATGGGCGATAGCGATGACAGTTACGATTTCAGCGCCCTCGACGGCTTTGTTGCCAAACTGCGCGACGGCTTCGAGCTCGTGATGGGCAACCGCTTCCTGGGCGGCATCAAGCCGGGTGCCATGCCGCCGCTGCACCGCTATCTGGGCAACCCGGTGCTCACCGGTATCGGCCGTATGCTGTTCCGCAGCCCGTCGGGTGATTTCCATTGCGGCCTGCGGGGCTTCGACCGGGCGGCGATCATGGGGCTGGACCTGCGGGCATCGGGCATGGAATTCGCCAGTGAGATGGTGGTCAAGGCGACCATCCACGGGCTCCGCATCACCGAGGTGCCCACGGTGCTGTCTCCGGACGGCCGCTCCCGCCCGCCGCACTTGCGCAGCTGGCGCGACGGTTGGCGCCACTTGCGTTTTCTGTTGCTGTTCAGCCCGCGCGGCCTGTTCCTGTACCCTGGCGCCTCCCTGTTTCTGCTGGGCATCCTGATGATGCTATGGCTGTTGCCGGAAGTCCGAATCGTGGCCGGCATATCGTTCGATATCCACACTTTGCTATATGCCTCGGTTCTGTTGGTGGTCGGCGTGCAGTCGATGCAGTTCTGGGTCTTCGCCAAGATCTATGGCGCCCGCGAGGGGATCGTGCCGCCTGACCCCGGCTTCGATTCATTCGTCGCCCGCGCACATTTGGAAATAACCTTAGTTGCAGCCGCGGTTTTACTGGTTGGCGGCGTTGTCCTCGGCGCCGTGGCACTCGGTTCCTGGCATGCGGACGCATTCGGAGGTCTGGATCCGCGTCGCGCGATGCGGTTGGTCATACCATCGGCCACGCTGATTCTGCTGGGGTTCCAGTTGGTCTTCGGTGGCTTCTTCGCCAGTCTCCTGGACATTCGCGGCACCGCCATCGCGACGCCCCGGTCTTCCGCATCGCCGGCAGCACCGTCTGGTTGAGTGGCGAAGGAGCCTTCGTCCGCCGTTGCCTGAACGCCGCGCTGCAAACCGCATCCCGACCTTGAACCCGGCCAGCCACCCGCATATGACCCTGCCGACACCTCGACGGCAGATACTTCGGAAGGACGGACAATGGCGACGCGCAGCGTAGCGACGGTCTTCGGCGGTTCCGGCTTCATCGGCCGCTACGTGGTCAAGCGGCTGGCACAGAAGGGCTACGTCGTGCGCGTCGCGGTCCGCGATCCCGAAGCCGCCGCCTTCCTCAAGCCCATGGGCGCGGTCGGCCAGGTGGTGTTGCTGTCCGCGTCGGTGACCAACGAAGCCGCGGTGCAACGCGCCGTCCGGGGCGCCGACGTGGTGGTCAACCTGGTCGGCATCCTGGCCGAAACCGGGCGGGCCACCTTCCAGGCGATCCACGCCGATGGCGCCGGCCGGGTCGCGCGTCTCGCCGCCGCCGCCGGGGCCCGCCGCTTTGTTCATCTGTCCGCGATCGGCGCCGATCCGGCGAGCCCCAGCCGCTATGCCGCCTCCAAGGCCGCGGGCGAGCAGGCCGTGCGCCAGGCCTTCCCCGGCGCCATCATTCTGCGCCCTTCCGTCGTGTTCGGGCCCGAGGACGCGTTCTTCAACCGCTTCGCCGCCATGGCGCGGATGCTGCCCTTCATGCCGGTGATCTCGGGCGCAACGCGGATGCAGCCGGTCTATGTCGGCGACGTCGCCGACGCGGTGATGGCGGTGCTCGAACGGCCGGATGCTGCCGGCGCCGTCTATGAACTCGGCGGCCCGCAAGTATGGACCTTCCGGGAGATCCTGGCCTACATCCTGCAACAGACCGGCCGGCACCATCCGCTGGTGCCCATACCGATGGCGATCGCCCGCCTCCAGGCCGCGCTGCTGGAACTGCTGCCCTGGAAGCCGCTGACCCGCGATCAGTTGCTGCTGCTGGGGCGCGACAACGTGGTGGCGTCCGGCATGCCAGCCCTGGCGGATCTGGATATCGTACCGACGCCGGTGGAACTGGTGGTGCCGGCCTATCTGCGCCGGTTCCAGCCCGGCGGCGGCCGTCGGCCACTCACGCCGCAGCCCGAGGCCGGTTGACTCGCCAAAAAATGCGGCGCCAGCGCCACGCGGCGCTTTGCGTGGTTCGGCGGACGGTGCGATAACGGGCGCAATGCGTGTGCTCCACCACCTCCCGTTGTCGCCCTTCTGCCGCAAAGTCCGCCTGGTGCTGGCGGAAAAGCGGCTCCCCTTCGAACTCCGGCTGGAAAAAGCGTGGGAACGCCGGCCGGCCTACCTGGACATGAATCCGGCGGGCACCGTGCCGACCCTGGCGGAGGATAACGGCCTCGTAATCCCGGATTCGGGCGTGATCTGCGAATATCTGGACGAGGCCTACCCTGATACCAGTCTGCTGGGCCGCACCCTTGCGGAGCGGGTGGAAATCCGCCGCCTGACCGCCTGGTTCGACGGCAAGTTCGCCACCGAGGTGACGCACAACCTGCTGGGCGAGAAATACATGCGGCGCCTGACCGGGCGCGGCAATCCGGACGGTGCGGCGATCCGCACGGGTTACACCGCATTGCGCTACCACCTGGATTACCTGGGCTGGCTAGCGGAAACGCGAAAATGGCTGGGTGGGGCCGACCTGTCGCTGGCCGATTTCGCCGCCGCCGCGCATCTGTCGTCGCTAGATTTCCTGGGCGACGTCGATTGGACATTGTCGCCGCCCGCGAAGGAATGGTACGCGAAGATGAAATCGCGCCCCAGCTTCCGCGGCCTGCTGCAGGACCGGGTGCCGGGGGTTGCGCCCCCGGCGCATTACGCCGACCTGGATTTCTGAGCGCTAGTTCACCAACCCCTCGCGCTTCATCGCGCGCACCGTGGCGCGCAGGGCATCGACAGTCGCCGCCATGTCCTCCGCCCCGTGCATTGCGGAAATCGTCCCCGACGGGCCGGTGTTCAGATCGACCCCATTCACCAGCATCCCCATCCGGGCCGGTCCGCTGAGGCCATCGCCGCGCGGCTTGCTGAGCATTGCCGGAATGAAGGCGGCTGCGTCGAAATGGCCTGGCTCGATGTCCGCGCCGACGGGATTGGTGAATATATGCATGCCGGAATAGGACCCATAGACCGCCCATTTCACGCCTTCTTCCGCCAGCACCTCGTTCATCTTGGCCCGAATCTGCTCGCCATAGGCGTTGGCTCTGACGCAGGCATCGGTGGTGGAGAGGATTTCCAGGGTGGCGATGCCGGCGGCGGCGCAAATCGGATTGGCGTTGAAGGTGCCCTGATGGCCGATCTTTTCCCGCCCCGCTGCCTTGGTCACGTCGAAATCGAGCAGGTCCAGGATGTCCTTGCGACCCGTCACCGCGCCGCCCGGCAACCCTCCCGAGAGAATTTTCGCCAAGGTGGTCATATCCGGCGTGATCCCCAGAGCGGCCTGCACCCCGCCCGGCGACACGCGGAAGCCGGTCACGACCTCATCGAAGATCAGGATCGTGCCGGCCTGCCGGGTCAGGTCGCGCAGCACCGAAAGGAACGACGGCAGGATCGGCATCTTGCCGAAACTGGCGCCGGTCGGCTCCAGGATGACCGCGGCGATATCCTTGTGATCGTTGAAGATCCGGGTGATGCCGGCGACATCGTTCGGATCGGCCAGCAGCACGTTGCCGGCAATGCCGTCGAGCACGCCGGTGGTCGCGCTGCCGTCGAAGTGGTTCGTATGGCCAGTGGTCATGTGGTCGTTCCAGCCGTGGAAATGCCCGCGAAACCGCACCAGTTTGCCGCGTCCCGTGTAGGCGCGGGCCAGACGCAGCGCCATCAGCGTGGCCTCGGTCCCGGAACTGGTGAAGCGCACCCGTTCGGCCGAGGGCACCATCTGCCGGACCAGCTCCGCCCAGCGGATTTCCGCTTCGTGGCAGGCGCCGAAATGGGTGCCGCGGTCCAGCGCTTCATGCACCGCCGCCATCACCGTCGGGTGGTTGTGCCCGAGGATCAGCGCGCCATGGCCGCCGAAATAGTCCACATACCTGTTGCCATCGACATCCCACTTCACCGGCCCCAGCGCCCGCGTGACATAGGGCGGATAGGGGTCGAAATGCCGACTGTCATGGGTCAATCCGCTGGGGAAGCTCTCTCGAGCGCGTTGGGCCAGGGCGGCGGAGCCGGGGGTCAGGGCCCGGTAGGCCTCCAGCAGGGTGGCGTTCGGCAAAGCGGTCGCGGACATGAGCGGGCCTTTCGGATCGGGTTGGCGGCAGTGTAGCCTTGACGGGCCGCGCGCGCACGCCTGTTGATCCGATTGCCGAACCCGGGAGGATTTGTGTCATGCTGCGACGATCGCTGCTGGCGGGTGCAGCCGCCGCAATGGCGGTTCGGCCCGCAACCGGCTGGACCGCGCCGGTTCGGTCGCGCGTCCGGCCAAGCGACCCGGATTGGCCGGATGCGGCACGCTGGGATGCGTTGAACCGAGCGGTCGGCGGCCGTCTGATGGTGGTGCGCTCACCTTTGGCGGACTGCCGCGATATGCCGGACGGACCGGCGTGCCAGGCCGTCTTCAAGGCGCTCAAGAACCCCTACGCCATCGGCGACGATGCGGCGCTGACCCAGACCTGTGGCTGGATCGACGCCTGGACCGCGCAAGCGAGCACTTACGCGGTGGCAGCGGAGACGGCTGACGATGTGGCGGCGGCGGTGCGGTTTGCGCGCGATCATAACCTGCGGCTGGTGGTGCGGGGCGGTGGGCACAGCTATCTCGGCACCTCGAATGCGCCGGATTCGCTGATGGTCTGGACCCGCCGGATGCAGGCGGTCACCCTGCATGACGGGTTCGTCCCGGCGGGCTGCGAGGGGGAGGCGCCGCAGCCGGCCGTCTCGGTCGGTTCGGGTGCAATCTGGATGCACGTTTACAACGCGGTGACGACGGGCGGCGGCCGCTACGTTCAGGGTGGCGGCTGCGGCACCGTCGGGGTGGCCGGCCTGGTGCAGGGGGGCGGATTCGGCACTCACTCGAAGGCGTTCGGGACCGCAGCGGCCAGCCTGATGGAAGCGGAGGTGGTGACCGCCGACGGCGCGATCCGGATCGCCAATGCCCGCACCAACCCCGACCTGTTCTGGGCGCTGAAAGGCGGTGGCGGTGGCACCTTCGGCGTGGTGACGCGGCTCACCCTGCGCACGCATGATCTGCCGGCGCGGTTCGGCGTGGTGAACGCGACGATCCACGCCGCGTCGGAGGCCACATTCCGCCGGCTGGTCGCGACCTTTGTCGATCTGTGCGCCGATCACCTGGTGGACCGGCACTGGGGCGAGATCGTCACCCTGCGCCCCGGCAACCGGCTGGATATCCGCGTGAGCTGGCTTGGCCTGGAGCAGGCGGACGCGGAGGCCGTCTGGGATCCGTTCTTCCGCCGGATCGCCGCCGAACCCGCGGCGTTCAGCTTCGCCTTCCCGCCGCGCATCCTGAGCGGACCGTTCCGCCATCGCTGGGACCCGTCATTCTACCGGCTGTATGCGCCGACGGCGATCCTGACGGACGACCGGCCGAACGCGCCGGCCGATAACATCTTCTGGTCGGCGAACCTCAGCGAGGCCGGGCATTTTCTGTACGGTTTCGAGTCGCTGTGGTTGCCCGCCGCTCTGTTGGACCCTGACAATCGGGCGCGGCTGGTCGATGCGCTGGTGGCGGCGGGCCGGCTCTGGTCGGTGGAGTTGCATCTGCAAAAGGGGTTGGCGGGCGCTCCGGCGGATGTGCTGGCGGCGGTGCGGGATACGCCGACCAATCCGGCGGTGCTGGACGCCTTCGCACTGGCGATCGTCGCGGGCGAGGGGCCGCCGGGTTTTCCGGGACTGGCGGGACACGAACCGGACCTGGTGGCGGCGCGACGCGGGGCGGCGTCGATCCGGGAGGCGGCGGCGGTTCTGCGCGGGGTTGCGCCGGGGACGGGCGCCTATGTGGCGGAGAGCAGCTACTTCGAGCCGGACTGGCAGGTGGCTTACTGGGGGCCGCATTATCCGCGGCTGCTGGACGTGAAGCAGCGCTACGATCCGGATGGGCTGTTTTTTGCGCGGCATGGGGTGGGGAGCGAGGGGTGGAGCGAGGATGGGTTCACCCGGGTGGGGTAGACCCACCAGCCCGGTTTGCGGGGTTCATGCGCGGCGCTTGACCGGCGGGACGGGATGCGGGAGCGTTCGTCGTTACGGCTCTCCTGTCCCTGCCGCCCACCAATACCGTCCAGCCGCGAGATCGCCATGCGACCGCCCCGCGCGTTCATCAGCTACAGCCACGATTCGGAACCGCACAGGGGTCGAAATGCCGGCTGTCGTGCGTCAATCCGCTGGGGAAGCTCTCGCGGGCGCGTTCGGCCAGCGCGGCGGAGCCGGGGGTCAGGGCCTGGTAGGCCTCCAGCAGGGTGGCGTTCGGCAAAACGGTCGCGGACATGGGCGGGCCTTTCGGATAGGGTTGGTGGCAGTGTAGCCATGACTGGCCGCGCGCGCACGCCTGATGATCCGATCGCCGGACCCAGAAGGATCTGTGCCATGGTGCGGCTATCGCTGATCGTGGCTCAACGCCGGGCGGTTCACGTGCCGGGTGAACCGCCGGAACGATTGCTTTCGTGCCGTCGCCCGCCAAATCCGCCGGTTCGGCCGTGGCTGGCAATCATCCAAACGCCGGATTCAGGATTGCCGTTCCTGCGAGGACGATGCTTGGACCGCAATGATCCCGCCAATGCGCAAATGGTCGCTACCCGCCGTGCCTGGCTGGCCGCCGCTTGAACCATGTATTGCAGCGGCGGTCAGGAGACAACGATCCTACATCGCGATCGAGAACCCCCCATCGACCGGGATCGCCGTTCCGCTGATGAAGTCCGAAGCCGAACTGGCCAGGAACGCCGCGACCCCCGCCATATCGTGCGGCACGCCCCAGCGTGCCTGCGGGGTGCGCCTCGCCACGCTCTCGTGCAGGCCCTGCACCTGCTGGCGGGCGCGTTTCGTCAGGTCGGTGTCGATCCAGCCCGGCAGCACCGCGTTCACCTGGATGTTGTCCTTCGCCCAGGCGGTCGCCAACGCACGTGTCATCTGCACGATGCCGCCCTTGCTGGCGGCGTACGGGGTCGCATAGGGCGCCCCGAACAGCGACATCATCGAGCCGATATTGATCATTTTGCCCCCGCCCGCCCGAACCATCGCGTGGTAGGCGGCCTGGGAGCACAGGAAGGCGCTGGTCAGGTTGGTGTCCAGCACCTGGTGCCATTCGTCCTCGGTGAAGTCTTGCGGCATCTTGCGGATCGAGGTGCCGGCGTTGTTCACCAGGATATCGACCCGCCCGAACTGCGCCTCGGCTTGTGCGATCAGCGCGACGCAGTCCGTCTTTTTCGTCACGTCGGCGGCGATGAAGATGCCCGGCACGCCATACACGTGCAGGGTCCCCAGCGCGGCGGCGGCTTTTTCGGCGTTGCGGCCGGCGATGACGATGCTGGCACCGCAGGAGGCCATGCCCTCGGCCATGCCGAGACCGATGCCGCCATTGCCGCCGGTGACCAAGGCCACTTTGCCGCTGAGATCGAACAGGTTCATCGCGTCCCCCTCCTGGATGTCGGGCGCCAGTGTGTGCGGGCGGCGAGGGTGTGCGCAAGGTGCGACGCCTTTTCCAGAGCATCCGACAGGTCCAAGGCTGCGCACTTGGCGTTTTCCGCGATGTCACCTAGGCTTGCTGCAAATGAGCGAGGATGCCCATGCCCTTCCTGACCGAACCCGAGCCCGAACGCGATGTGGTCCAACCGGTGCTGCCCGGCATCAGCCGGATTGTCGCCGCCAATCCCGGCCCGATGACCTATTATGGCACCAATACCTACCTGATCGAAACGCCGGACGGCATCGCGGTGCTGGACCCCGGTCCGGAAAACCATCCCGAACATGTCGAAGCCATCTTGCGCGCGACCGGGCGGCAGGTGGCGCTGATCCTGGCCAGCCACACGCACCACGACCATGTGGGCGCGGTGCCGGCGCTACAGGATGCGACGGGGGCGCCGACGGTGGGATTCCGGATCAGCGGGGCCGGAACATTCGACGCCGATATCAAACTGGCGGATGGCGACACGATCGCGGGCATGATGGCGATCCATACGCCGGGGCATGCACTGGACCATCTGTGCTTTGCGCTCCCCGGACCGGACGGAACACAGGTTCTGTTCAGCGCCGACCACGTCATGTCGTGGTCCACCAGTGTCGTCAGCCCGCCCGGCGGCGACATGGGCGATTACTTCCACAGCCTGCGCCTGTTGTTGGACCGGACCGACGACGTGTTCCTGCCGGGGCACGGACCGAAACTGCATGAACCGCGCGAACTGGTCCGCGAGATGCTGACGCACCGCATGGCGCGAGAGCGAGCGATCGTGACAAAGTTGAACGAAGGGCCGGCGGGGACCTTCGTGCTGATGGACACACTGTACGCAAAGGTCAACCCGCGGCTGCGCCGGGCAGCAGAGCGGAACGTGCTGGCCCATCTGCTGAAGATGGAATCCGAGGGGACGGTGGTCCGCGACGGGGAGATGTGGCGGGCCGCGTGACGCCGGCGGGTGGTGGCCGGCCCCGGTGTCAGGCGGGAACGGACCTGTCGATATCGGTGCCGGCCCCGCCCCAGTCTGTTTTCAGGGTCGCGTCTGGCCGCATCGAGAATCCACCTCGCGTCATCGGCCAACGAGCCACCGGCGTGGATGTGCATCGTGGTCGTGGCGATCGCCCATCCGCCGCTAAGACAGCAGAATATCGGACCGTATCGGTTCACTCCCGCCATTGCCGCGGCTCGTGGCCACGCAACACCGGTGTGTGAACCATCGCGGAACGCTCCGCCTCGGTCATTGCCAGCCAGCTCCGCAATTGCTCCAGCACCCGCCGGGTCGGGACGGCCAGATCGATCGCCAAAGCCTCGCGCAGCCGGTAGAAGCGTAGATCCTCGAGTTCGCCGTCCCCGCCCAGGGTGCCAGACACGTGCGCTGCGTTCACAACAAAAAACCGGGCATTGAAGCGGATCGGGCGCGCGACCGGCGTCACCGCCCGCATCAGATAACCCAGCACGTCCAGCCGCGGCGGCGAGCCGAGTGTCAGCCCCGTCTCCTCCAGCAATTCGCGCGCCGCGGCGATGCCAAGGCCATGCGCTAAATGCGGATTGGCGGCCTTGCGCAACGCCCATTCAGTGCGTGTCGACAACGGCGTCGCACAGGGCGCGGTCAGGTCCGCTCTGTCCACCGCACCGCCGGGAAACACCAGGCGGTTGGGATTGAACCGGTGGCTGGCGCCGCGCATGCCCATCAGCATCTCGGGGTCATCCCCCGAACCGCGCAGCACGATCAGGCTGGCGGCGTGGCGTGCACGCACCGGTTTTGTTGTGGCAGGTGTTTCAACCGGGGTCATTCGGTGATCCAGCCGAGGTCGCGCAGCATCACCGGCGTGTGGACGATGGCCTGCCGTTCTGCCTCGGTCATGGCCAGCCAGTCCCGCAGCCGTTCCAGCACCCGGCGCGTCGGCATCGCCAGGTCCAGCGCCAGGGCTTCGGCCATGCGATAGAAGCGCAGGTTGTCCAGCTCGCCGTCGCCACCCGGTTCGCCCGAGACACGATCGGCCGACACCACCAGGAAGCGCGCGTTGAAGCGGATCGGCAATCCCGGTGGCGTGACGGCGCGCGCGAGGTATTCCAGCGCCGCCAGATGCGGCGGATCGCCGAGTGTCAACCCGGTTTCCTCCCGCAATTCGCGCGCAGCCGCGATGCCCAGGCCGTGCGCCAGATGCGGGTTGGCGCGTTTCCGCAACAGCCGCTCCGTCCGGGCGGACAGTGGCGAGGCACAGGGCGCGCTCAGGTCCGACCGGTCCACCGCGCCGCCGGGGAACACCAGGCGGTTCGGCATGAAGCGGTGGCGGCTGCCGCGCATGCCCATCAGCATCTCGGGTTCGGCGCCGAGTCGATAGACGATCAGGCTGGCCGCATGGCGGGCCCGGACGGTTTTGGGCCGCGGCGGTTCCGACTGGTCCGGCAGGGTCGCGTGGCGGGCGTGGTCTTCAGGCAAGATCGAACCCTTTCGTGCGCAGGTACGCCGCGAAGCCGAACCGTTCCGGCACCGACAATTGGCGGGCGACATTCTCGCTCCAGCCGACGCCGTCGCGCGGCGGATAGACATCGTTGTTTTTCAGGCTGCCGGCCGCCACCGGTTCGCGGGCCCGGCGGCGTTCGTCGTAGGCGGCGATGCCGGCGGGCAGCGCGCTGTCATCATAACGTTCGCGATGCACCACGACGGATGGCGGCAGGCGCATCGACACCGGGCGGCGGAACACCGGCCAGCC
>Ga0302276_10001692_pt1 | contig 19862 bp, 17 predicted proteins | sample III_Bog_N2_3_FD_198768 | JGI IMG/M metagenome (GOLD analysis project Ga0302276, IMG submission 198768) | Peat permafrost microbial communities from Stordalen Mire near Abisko, Sweden - III_Bog_N2_3 | ecosystem: Environmental > Terrestrial > Soil > Wetlands > Peat | place: Sweden: Abisko...
TGACCGTCGTCGCACCGCTGATGCTGGCTGGCGCTGTGTAGAGGCCAGAGGCGCTAACCGTCCCTGTCCCCGCAGGTGAGATCGTCCAACTCACCGCCGTATTACCGGTGTTCGTCACGGTCGCGGCCAACTGCTGCGTCTGGCCGCCATACAGCGTCGCTGCTGCTGGGCTCACGCTCACAGTTACTGGTGGGTACAGCGTCGCGGTTGCCGAACCTGATTTCGATGTGTCCGCCTGGCTGGTCGCCGTCACCGTCACAGTTTGTGGTGAAGTCACGGTCGCTGGCGCCGTATAAAGTCCAGTCGAGTTGATTGAACCGGCACCTGTGGGAATGATGGACCATGTCACCGCTGTATTGGCGTCACTTACCGTTGCTGTGAATTGCTGGGTTTGGCCAGCATTCAAGGAGCTTGTCGCCGGGGAGACGCTGACGGTAATCCCATCGTAAGGGTTCCCATTCGTCCCGAAGGTCGAGTTGCCATTGATGTAGATCTTGTCGGCCACCAGCATCATGTAGCCGCTGGCGTTGCTGCCCGTGATCGTCAGTTTGTCGCTTTTGAAATAGAGCGCGCCATTCAAGACAACGGTGGAACCGCCATTGACTTGATCCTGACAGGACCCAGGCGTTGAGCAGCCGGTGCGATTCCCAAAAAACAATATCCCATTCAGTGCTCCGGAAGTCGGCGCCGACAGGGTAGCCGTAACCTGCCCGCTGATGGTTACCGGCGTGTAGTTGTAGCTACCCGAGCAGCCCCATCCTGAACTTGAGGTGTTGTACACCGTGACGCCGGTCCCGGAGACGATCGCCTGCGAGTTGAGTGTCAGCCCGCCTCCAGCCATGACGTAAACGCCCGGGCTCATCGTGAACGTCGTGCCGTTGGTATTGCCCACCGTAAGACCGCCGCAATACACGCCAGGAGAGAACGTGTTGTTCGTCGGTTTATGGTTCATGTCATAGGATGCCGGGCTTGTACTCACCACGGTTCCCGTCGTCGGCGCAGTGATCGACGCCAACGGGTCTCCGGGGCTCGTCACCTTGACGGCCGAAACCTGCGCATTGCTGGTCGTGTCCCACAATACTTGTCCGTTGAGCTGCGCGCTTCCCACGACGCTCACTTGGGAGTGATTCTGCAGGTAGAGCGTTTCGGACCCTTCCATCTCAAAAGCACTGCTGGAGCTCGATTCAGACACCACCCCGCAGGCCGAATAGACCGACTGGGCGCCCGCAATCTGAAACGCATCCGCCGCGCTGGAATCGAGCGCGTAGAGACAGGCGCCCGGAGGAACAGTGGCGGCTTCCGCAACGAATGTGTTTGTGGAGAAAACAGAGGCAACGGCGCACAGGAGCGCAAATCGAATAAGGCGGCAGAACTTCATCGGCCCTCGCAAATAGGGATATCTACACAGCTCTACGGTCTGGCTGGGCCGAAGAAAGCACTCAGTCAACTTACCCACATGTCGCGATGTGAGCAAAAAGATACAGTCTAAGCCTGAAGCACGACGATCTTCCCAGTTAAATCGAACGCTGTCAAATGAAAAACGGATAAGCTTCAAGCAACACTCGAATCTTCCGTTGTGCTTCCGAGCCACAGCCAGCAAACGTCGCAATCGACAGGGGTAGAATCACTCAAGAGGTCGGCCAAACAATGTGACTATCGTCACTAAGGTGCGTTGCGCTAGGAACTTGTTGAAGTCCGCCGGATTGATGGGCGTGGCTTGGTGTTTTCTGGGGTGTCTTGGTCGATTCGTGCTCGAGACGCGCAGTTTGCCAGTGTTTACGGGGGCTTTGGAGGCTCGTGGAAGGAGGTTTCCGCCCTCCGGTCGAACCTCAGGCGCACTTCTGCCTGAGTCCTTGCTCCGCTCTTTGTGCGATCAGTCTAGGTAGCCGCATCAGCTTGTGAGCGGTGCAACTGAAGACGAAGGCCCATTCCACCTTGTGCAGGCCGCACACCTTCACCTGGCGCACCGGGCCGGTCTGCTTAATCCAGCCGAAGCCCTTCTCCACCAGCCAGCGGCAGTTCAGGCTGATCGAGTAGCCTTCGTGCCGGGTCGTCCTGCGGTCGATGTTGGAGCGGCGGCCCTTGTCGTTCTCGGCGACATGCGGCGTGACGTTTGTTTCGCGTTCGGCTTCGAGAGCTTTTTGGGCTTCGCTGGTGTAGTGGACCAGCTCTTCGTGCTCCCTGCGCGCGCACGTCCAGTTCGCCACGTCGAGGATCTGGGTAGCAGCACGCCCGGTCGCAAACGTCGCCGCGAGCGGGAAGCCGACAGGAATGAAGCAGAACACAACACTCGACAGAATTGTGTGCCCATGCAGAAATTCCCCCAGAGGATTGTGGGAGAGACTGGCCCCGAAGGGATCTGTCGGCCGCGCAGGATGCCCACGCAGTGAGCCCGAGCGATCTTGAACAAATTGTTCTGCTCGGTGCATGGGGAGAGACCGAAGCCGATCTGCCGGGCGTAGCCGATAAGGCAGCGAAAGCCAGCAGCATGCAAGCCAATCCACTGCCACTTACGGAGGAGGAGTTGATTGCGGTCGTTAGGGCTGCGCTCGAGGACCGTCGACGACAAGCACCGCTGCCCCGCTAACAGCAGGCGCGATGTACTTGGTGCAGATTTTGCGTTCGCTCAGGTCGCTCTTGCTCATAAGTTTCTACTGTCCCACTTAGGCTCGTGTGTCTGGACCGCGACGCAGGCAAGCTGGGATCGTTTTACGATGCTGCATTGAGTTTCTCTTCCTCTCATTCGATTATGGCAATCCGTACCAGGTGGACCGCCCGGCGCCTTGACGTACCAGCAGGCCTTTTTCTACCAGTGACGTGAAAGTGGCTTTCAGCGTGTTCGGGCTTGCGCCAAACTCGCGTATCATGTCGCGTGTCGTGACGCGACCCTGATCGCGCACATAGTCGAGGATTTTGACGGCGAGTTCCGGCAGGGCGGCGAGCGCATTCTTTTCGCGCTCGACTTTCACCGCGAGGCGGCGTTTTTGCTGCTGCAAGGCGCGCATGAGAAAAAGCAGCCAGGGCTGCCAGTTCGGTGCATCGGTTCGGATGGTGGTTTGCGTCTGGCGCAAGGCCAGGTAGTAGCCTTCCTTGCTGTTTTCGATGACGCTTTCGAGCGACGAATATGGCACATAGGCATAGCCAGCCTGCAGCAGAAGCAGAGTAGTCAGAACGCGGCTCAGGCGTCCGTTGCCGTCCTGGAAGGGATGAATGGCGAGGAAGACGACGATGAACACGGCGACAATCAACAGAGGATGCAGGCGGCGCAGTTCGCGAGCTTGATTCAGCCAGGCGAGCAGCTCAGTCATTCGGTGCGGTGTATCGAACGGAGTCGCCGTCTCAAACACAATGCCTATCATTTTGCCGTCGGCGTCGAAGGCGCCTACATCGTTACGGAGATTCTTGTACTCGCCGCGATGACGTTCATCCTTGTCGCTGTATTGGAGCAGATCGCGATGAAGCTGCTTAATGTAGTTTTCGGTAACAGGGATGTCCGACCAGGCCCGGAAGACGGTTTCCATCACCTCGGCATATCCGGCTACCTCCTGCTCGTCCCGAGTGCTGAAGCGCTTAATCTCCAAGCTGCCGAGCAGCCGTTCCACTTCCCGATCGGTCAGTTTGCTGCCCTCGATGCGGGTGGATGATCCGATGCTCTCAATGGTCGCAACGCGGCGAAGGGCGTTTAATCGTTCGGGCGCAATGGTGCCGAGGGAGCGCCAGGCTCCCTTGAATTCGTCGATCTCCGACAGGAGGGCCAGCAACTCCTGCGTGACGTGAATGGTGTCGGTATTGAGCATACCCGGGACTATGCCGGATTATACCCAATTGTCTACCGGAAAAATCACCCGATTAGACCGGATTAGGCTCAGCGCGAACTCCTATCCGCACAAATTGGCATCAATGGGTGAAATTGGATATTGTCGTCACCCCTGCCCCGCTTCAGCGCATTGCCCCCACCGCTGCTGCGGCGTTCTGTGGGGTGATGAGCGGATAGCCCTGATACCCCATTTGAACGCGCTCGCGGGCCTTTTCGCTGACCTCGGGCAATTTGGCAGGGTCAAAGATATTGAGGGCCATGTCGTTCTGGAAGAACTCCCCGAACGTTCGATCCGAAAAATTAAGCACACATCCGCCGCGCATCTGGAATAGCTCTTCGAGGATCTCCTTCTCGTTGGTTGTTAGCTTCACCACGTCGCCTTTCACCTTTCTCCGCGGCCCATCTCGTTATTGGGGCTTCCGCAAGCCGAGTGCTATGAGCCATTCATTGACCTGTCCATACGCATCTTGTTGCCATTGTGCGGGAGTCTGCTCGCCGAGCACCGCCGACTCTTCCACGAAGAGACGAACACTGGTTGGTCCATAGCTCTCAACGGTCTCGAACTTCGCGTTGATGAACTCATAGCCGGTCCGGGCGCTTTCGTGTTCGAGCAGCTTCCTGCAGTCCTCTGCCAACGCCCCGGCTCCGCCTGGATAGTTCCGAATGCAGTAGTGAATGTCATACGCATCTTTGCGCTTCTGGCGAAGTTCCACGGCATAGCCCTTCATCGCCAGAAGCGCCGCGATCGAGCAAACCGCGATTTCAACGGTGTTGCGACCGCCGGTCGGGGTCTCTGCGGATACCGCGACGAGCTGATGGAAGTGAACGGCAAGGTCGGCGCCATCGGCTCTCTGTACTCGGAAGTTCTCGATGAGCTTCGGTCTGTTCTTCTCAATATCCGCGTGCTTGGGCATCAGAAAATCGACAAGAATTTCGATGGCCGGGCCACCATCTGTGGCCGGAACCGTCCGTTGCAGTTGAAACTCTCGTGTGCTTTTCGTTTTGTCGTAACCCTGTCCCATCAACTCGTGGATCAAATCTGCATATTGACCATCCTTAAGCGCCTCTGCGTCCAGACTGAGATCCACATCAAGCGTGCCGACATGGGGATTGTCGGCGTTCTCCAGAAGCAGCCACGGCACCGAGCCGCCAATGACCGCGAACTTGCCGCGAAAGCTGGCGAGGATTTGACCGATTTCGACGAGGACAGATTTCACCGCTCTTGTGGTGCGGTCGTCATAGTCGTTGGCCGACTGAGGTTTCTGAGGAATTACAGGGTCCATGAGAGTGTGGTCCTCCGCAGATGATCGGCGGCTTCGCGTCCGCGTTCTCCGCCTTGCATAAGATCAAGGTAGGTTTGCAATGAGCTGGTACAGCAAATCCCGCGCGCTTGTTCAGTGCTCCCGAAGTAGACATCTCGATCTTTCGGTATCCACACGACGACGTTTTCCCCTTTGGAAGCCGAGGACAAGCGCAGGGAGCCCTTGAGCAGGCCCACGCTGTCCTCGTCCGCATAGAAATACTGCGTCGCGGTCCGCCCGAAGGGCGATATCCATTGCGCAGCGGAAAAGGACGCCACCGCGAGATGAGCAGTTTCTTTTGCCGAACGGAAGAGGTCGCGGAGCGCCTCTTCCAACATCGATCCGTGCAGCGTAGTGTAGAACCTGCGCTCTGCGGCGAGGGGTCTTTCGTAGGCTGCGCTCCAGGCGTCGAGAAGAGCGCGTGGCGCGGTCAGAGAAAGTCCCAAGTCATTCCGTTCGGCCCACTCTCGATCCAAAAGAGAGGACTGAACATTGCTGACATGACCAATGCTGACGCACGACTCCTGCGCAAGGTCGGTGAGTTTCCAACTGCGGTCCGGGGAGCTGAGAAGAACGCGAAGCACCTTTGCCGAGCGGCCTTTGAAGAGTGAGCGATACTCTCGCCGCGAGGATGACGGTCGATGGGGGCTGGCGATTTCGAGATAGACGGAGTCGAACGCCATACGGGCGTTCCCTTCAAAATCGAGGCAGGAGACCCCCTGCTGAAAGCAGAGGTCTCTGGTCGATTCGGTGAGAAAGGGAGCGATGAAGACCGGTATGGCCGGCGGATTGGAGCGTGCGGCGATGGCCTTCAACCGCAAAATCGCCTCCCGGGCATAGCGTGGCTGTCCACTGTTTTTCACTTCGGCGATGAGCGTATGCTGTTTTCCATCGAGTTCCATGCGGACCTGCACATCGGATCCAGGGTCTTTTTGCATTGGCCCTATTTTCAATGATTTAAGCTTGATCCGAGGGATGCGTTTGAGCAGGCGTTCCAGTTTGGCCGCTCCTCGCTCCTCAACCTCTTTCACCGAATTCGATACTTTCAGCATTTGCTGAAAGTAACATATTTAGTGAAAATGTCAAGCCAGAAACAGCCCATCTAAAAAGCGATAAAAAGCCGTTTGAACGCGCGCGCAACTGTTTATCGAAACAGCGGCTCGAAAAGGCATCGCCGACGCCATTGTCGAAAAGAATTTCTGGGTCTGCCGGATGCTGCAGCAGCGCCACGGCGCGGTAGCGTACTTCTTGGAGCTGGTTGTTCGATCAGCGCAAGTATCCCATCAGCATCAGACATAGTTCGCCAAATTGCGACATGGGTTGTGCGGTGTCTCAGTGTAATCCGATAGCTGCTCCCGCCGACTCCATATTGTCTTGCTGTGTGTCATAGCCTCTTTCTCCTTTGTTTGTGACCTGCCGATCAACATGAGCTTGCTTGTGCAAATAGCCGGGCACTGATACACGCCTGTTCGGGCTGAGCACTTACTCTCCGCAACCACTTCAGCGGTCCGGCATGGGACGGCCGAGTGGTTGAGCACTCCAGCAGTAGCCAGCGAGAATCCGCGCTAACATCACCTGATTCCCTGATTCCGAGGTCCCGCGGTCGAGAGCCCGTCGAGCTGCGCAGCGACTTTATCAGCCCATTTAAGAGTTTTCCAACCTCGGTATTGAGAGACTGGGCCGTCCGGAATTCGGGGTCGACACCTATGCCGATGCGCCTCCCGATTACGAGTTGAGTCTCGATTTCAGAGTTCGATCCCCTGGCCTGACCCAGCGACTGGACGTACTCCCCACGGGATATGCGACCGAATCCGTGAATCACCACCCGGTCAAAGCAGTGGTATATAAACAGAAAGAGGCTGCCAAACAGCTCTGTAAACGTCTCCACCGGTCGCCCTTCAACTCTCGGTCTTCACAACAAGATCATTGAGATAGACGACCGGTGGTGTCAAAATCCCAAATGTCTTTGGCTAGGTTTTATGCTCGATTCCTGTATCCAGCGGGGGCTCTTCCTTCGAGGAAGATTGGGCCGAATGCACGGGAATACCGCTGATAAGACCCTGATAATGTGTGAGGCGTTTGCCGAGGATCACGACGCCCTTGGACGTGATTTCATACTCACGAATATCCTTGGCATGATTTCCGCCCCGCATCTTGATCACCACCATGATCTTGCGAAGCTGGCCATCGATGGATACGTACCGAAGCCGGATAATGTCATCTGTGAGAAAAGAAATTGAGTAGGTACTGAACGGGAATTCAGTGAAGGACTCATCCACTTCGACGGTGCTTAGAATTGTCACCCCGATTCCCGTCAGAGCGAAGATCATCCGGTAAAGAGACTCGCGAAAGTCGGCGCGGAAGCCAGGAGACAGAGCCATCTCAAACCCCGCCAGAGAATCGATTACCAGGCGCTTGGCCCCGATCTTCTGTACGGCATCGAGGATCGACTGCATGGTTTCATCTACCGACAGATCGAGTGGGCGGAGATAGAGAATTGTGAGCTTCCCATCTTTCTGCGGCGTTTCCAGATCCAAACCTAAACTGGTGGCGCGCTCCGCGTATGCCTCTGGGCGTTCCTCAAAGACCGCCACGATTCCTGGTTCCCCATGGCGTACGCCTTCTGCAATGAATTGGGTCGCCAGAACCGATTTCCCGGTTCCCGAAGACCCTGCAACCAGAAGGCTATCGCCTTCGCGCACGCCGCCATCCATCATCTTGTCCAACTCTGGGATACCGAAGGAGAGACGCCGATTGCTGGGCGGGTTTCTCTTGCGCGCGGTTAACCCAAACGTGCGCGAGAAGGCTTGCACTCCGGCATCGGTTATGCGAAAAGTGTGCAACCCCGGCACGGAATCCTGACCGCGTAGTTTTATGATCTGCAGCTTCCGAACAATCGAATTTCGTTCCGCTGTTTGGCGCAGCCATAAAAGGCCATCGGCAACGGTAAAGATGGGATTGTCGCGTAGCTCCTCTTCCGCATACTCCCCGATCAGGAATGTCGTAGCTTGCCAACTAGCCAGAAACAAGGCTAACCGTTGAATGAAGGACTGCAGGTCCATGTCACTCTCCGGTTTCCGAACCATGGTGCGGAACGAGTCGACAACCACGACGGCTGGGTTGGATTTCTCAACTTCCTTGGTAATCTGCTCCAAAACCGCGCCCAGATCCTTCTCCAAGACAACCTGGCTCAGATTGATAAAGCGAATCGAGTCGGGCAGCATGGCCGGGTCGAAGAACGTGTACTGCTGCTGGTATCGCAGCATTTTGATGGCTGATTCGCCCAGAACCGTGAAATAAAGCGCAGGACGCTCCGGGGTGGCATTCGCAAACACAAACTGATGTGCCAGCGTCGTCTTACCGCTTCCGGGTGCACCCGCGATGATGTTGAATGAGAATTCCGGGAGGCCGCCGCCCACAATCTCATCTAGGCCCGGAACACCGGTGGGTAGTTTGTTGATCTTCACTTTGTCTTGGGTGCTCACGTTTTTCTCCCGTTTCCCGCATTACCATCATCAAATGCTTCGCCTGGCCACGCATTTCGCAGCAGGCTCAAAGTTAAAGCTTCGCCAAGGAAGATACGAAGCAGTCCGAGTAATCGGGCGATGAGAATGATTCCTTCCTCGTCAGCCGGATCTCTGTTCAAGTCGATTTGGGTCTCAATCTCGCTCAAGCCCTGTAATGCACCGTCACCAGCTACCTGCGCTGCATTCAGACTGGGAGCTTCCGGCTTGGCCAACGCCAAGGCGCGAGACGCGAGCGAATAAAAACCTGCAGCTCCAACAAATTCACCAAGACTCTGGCGCAGCTTCTCATAGACGCGAAGGGTCGGAGACTCCATTGGCTCGGAGGCCTTACCCGCACCGGCTTCATACGTGAGAAGTCGATGGGCTAAATCTCGCATTCCTGGGGCAGCGGTCATGTTCAACTTAGAGTCGTTCAAAGTAGCAGATTTCGATTGCCGATATACGCTAGGTAGTGGATCAGGGCGGCGACTATGTTTTTTCGCAAGTGCCCTTGCGGTTGGAGTGTTCGAAATCTAGAGCAGCGTTGGATGTAGAGCAAGCGGGAACTCAATTCATGTAGAGATTTGTTTGTAGGTTAGGTGTCTCGTCTTGCGGGCCGCCTGCGTTGCTTCGGATGAGTGTGAAAATATCCAGAACCGTGGCAATACTGCGAATGTTTCCCGCAACACTCACGAGTCCATCTTCCATGCCTGGATGTTTGTCCGCCAGAATTTCAATTTGTTTGCTCACACTCCTCAGTCGATCGACTTCCAGCAGAAGGTCCTCGAAAGCAGCAGCCATTTCCGGTCCATCGGCCGCCAAGACTGTCGTGTCCTTTGTTGTCGTGGCTGACTCTGTCCTAACGTCAACCTGAAGTCGTAAATCTTCTATCAAGCGCAGAGTTGTTGCCTCGCCAAGGAATGCAAGAAACAGGCTGAGCAACTGGGCAATCAGAACGATTCCGACCTCGCCATCCTCGTCCGCGTCCGTCTGGGATTCAACTTCGCCGAGACCGCGCAAGCCTCCGTCCGCCATTACCTGCACCGCGCTGAGCCGGGGAGATTCCGACTTGGCAAGAGCCAAAGCACGGGAAGCGAGAGCTTGAAAACCGTCAGTCCCCACGGGTGCGCCGAGTTGCCGACGCAGCCTCTCATAGACGCGCACAGTTGCAGGTTCGGTATGCAGGGAGGCAGTACTTGCATCGGCCTCGCTAGCAACGAGACTACGGGCTAAATCTCGCGTTTTCTGTGGAGGAGGCATGGATTCGGTTGTTTCTCAAAACGCTACGCTCGCATTGAACATGAGGCGTCTGTCTCGCAATGATACTCGCAAGCCGATCACTCTGGCGGCGAGATCCCCGGTGCTTCATCGGACTCCATAGTGGGATCATGTGACCGAGGAAATACGAGGATATTTCCGTAAAGGTGAGCAATATTGAACATTACGCGCCCTCGCCGCCAGTGAAACCTATGCTTAGGCTTTGGTAGGTGGGCAGCCGAGAGAGATAAAGATGCTCGGTCAAATGAGGAAGACCCGGCATCCTTATGCCAGGATAGCCGCGCATCCCGCCGGTAATAATTCTTGCGAGGGCCGCAATAGGAAGGAGGCCCTTCAATGGCTGAACTCAAGAAGTCCGGATTCGATGCCGCCGCCTTTCTGGCGAGAGCCGGCCTGGGGCGAACAATCATTCAATTGGCGCCGCAGGATGCCTTCTTTTCGCAGGGCAATCCAGCAGACTCGGTTTTTTATCTCCACAAAGGCCGAGCACGAGTCACCGTTGTTTCCGCCGCCGGGAAGGAAGCTACTATCGCCCTCCTCGCCGCCGGTGACTTTGTGGGAGAAGAGGCGCTCGCGGCAATGGCTGGGTTGCGTTTGGCCACTGCCACTGCAATTACCGCCTGCACCGCTCTCAGAATCAGCCGGCACGAGATGATTCGTGTAATGCATGAGGAGCACAGCTTCTCAGATCTCTTTTTGAAGTACCTGCTGGAGCGCGGCATGCGCGTCCAAGCCGACCTGGTCGATCAACTTTTCAACTCCAGCGAAAAGCGTCTGGCGAGGATTCTGCTCTTGATGGCGGAACTTGGCAAGCCGGGCGAGCCGGAACAGTACATTCCCAAGATCTCGCAACAGATCCTGGCAGAGATGATCGGGACTACTCGCTCCCGCGTCAGTTTCTTTATGAACCGCTTTCGCAAACTCGGCTTTATTGAATACAACGGGCGTATCAAGGTCCACAGGTCGCTGTTGAATGCGGTCTTGCTCGATCAAGAACCGAGCGTAATCCCAATAAAACTGTAGGTGGCCAGTCCATGAAGTACCTCAAAGATGCCAGCCTTATGCGGGGGACCTACAGCGAAGGAATTGATCGTGCCGCGGATGCTCCCGACCGCCGAAACCGAGGGTATTCCTTACTTCGTTGCCCATACGATCTAATGTGCGACTCTCGTAGAATGGCTGAGCCGCGCTCAAATTTTTGAATACCAGATCATCCGGAACTCAGGGTCCAACTCCAAATCACGACTGAATGCTATGCGGCTGGAGAACTGATTACTGTGCAAGATTGATCGACATTGGAATTCTGGAGCGGCATGTTGAATCTATGCGATACGTAAATGCTTGACGAAACGCCTCATTCCCGCTCTCGATGCAGAAGGCACTGCCCACGCGCTCCCATCAGTCGTTCCGCCAGCTAGGGGCATCCGCGCTCATACCCCCTTGGTTCCAGCTAAGAGAGTCGTAGCGCGAGCCAGACCTGGTTTCGGTGGTCTCCTGTTCCGGCAACCGCCCTTCAATAAAGACGCTGAGCAGTCATTTATGGGCCCGGCTGCGATTCCCTGAGCAAAACGACTCAGCGCCCACTCGCGCTTGAGAACATACTTACTGTGCGGGGGTGTTAGAACAGCTCTCCCGAAGAGCTTCCGGCCCGGACATCGATCATGTGATCCTAGGAGGTGCTTTAGCCAAGCCTCGAAAGGTGAGGTCGCTAACATAGTGTGTGTTCGACCGGTTCTCGTCGTCCCTCTAATGAAACTCACTCAAGTCATCGACCAGGAGAATGGACCGTAGATCCGGCTACAGAAACCTCCAATACTAGAGAACAGTCTCAGACGAGAGTGCGTCGAAAAATGACCCAAAGCCGGACACGTCAGCTAAGCCCAAAGCGAATGCCAAAGAAGACCTGAAGCCCGGCGCAACGTTAACCTTGACACAGGCCGCGCGGCACTCAGACCGTTGCGACTCTTATCGCGGTCTATGGCCCGTTCGTTACACCGCTGGGCTGGAAGTAGGCTGAATGTTCCTTGGGCATTGCCATCGTCTGGCGCTGTTCACGGATCGACTTAAGATCCTTGCCTACTGGATCCTCAATCCGACTGCTCTAACGCGATTAGGCGAAACAGGTTGATCTTGGGCTGCAGATCGCAAATCAGGCATACGAAGTCTACCAGCAACGAGCCAACGGAGAGAGCCTGCAGGAGCAGGATTGGGTGGAAGCGGAGCGCGAAGTGCATAGTCCAGAGAAACATCGGTGGGCTTCGTAGATAGAAATGGTCAATCAGAATTGGCAACTGGGGAAATGAAAATCGATTCAGATAAATTTCGTGTGAATCCTGGCAAAGCAATCAAGTTAAGCAAGCTGCCCACAAACATAAAGCCGCTTTGCGACACGAAGGAGAAGTACCAATCTGTACTGACTCAGCATGTCTCGGATCTGAGCGATCTGCAGCACTTGCACTATGCATCGAACCGCTATGCCCTCCTGCTGATCTTTCAGGGGATGGATGGCGCGGGCAAGGACGGGGCCATTCGCCACGTCATGTCGGGGATCAACCCAGAAGGCTGCGATGTATCAAGCTTCAAGCAGCCAACCGCCGAGGAACTGGAGCATGATTTTCTCTGGCGTTCGACCTGTAGACTCCCGGAGCGCGGACGGATTGGCATCTTCAACCGTTCCTACTACGAAGAGGTATTGATCGTGCGTGTCCATCCTGAGCTTCTGGCCGGTGAGGGGCTGGGGAAAGAGCTGCGCAACGACAAGCACATCTGGAAGCAGAGATACCGGTCGATCGTCGATATGGAACACCACCTGCATGGCAATTCGACCCGCACGATAAAGATATTTCTCCATCTCTCCAAAGACGAGCAGCGCAAACGATTTCTTGCACGCATAGACGAGCCTGAGAAGAATTGGAAGTTCAGTGCGGACATCCATGAGCGGAAATACTGGGGTAAATATATGGATGCGTTTGAAGAGTGCCTCAATGCCACCAGCACTCGTCACTCGCCTTGGTATGTTGTGCCCGCCGACGACAAGGAGAGCGCCCGCCTGATCGTGTCCGCGATTGTCCTGGATGCTCTTAGGGGCCTGAAGATGGCGTATCCCAAAATCACCGCTAAACGCCATGCGGAATTGCTGGCGATTGGCAAGCTGCTGGCCAAATGACGGTACAACAACGCACGATCGAGTCACAGGAAAAGAAAGAGTGAACAGATGAAGATTGACCCCAGGGCAGGTCAGTTGGCGACGGCCGCCGACCTCGTCGATGTACCGAAGTTGATCGCCGCTTACTACGAAGAGCGCCCCGACTCAGACGTAGCCGAACAGCGGGTTATTTTCGGCACCTCGGGACATCGTGGCTCGTCTTTCACGCACACCTTCAACGAGTGGCACATCCTGGCGATCACACAGGCGATCTGTGCTTATCGTCGACAACAGAAGATTAATGGGCCATTGTTTCTTGGTATCGATACGCATGCTCTGTCGCAGCCAGCGGTCGAGAGCGCGCTCGAGGTCCTTGCTGCCAACGCTGTCGACGTCATGCTGGCTGGGAGTGAGCAATATACGCCCACGCCTGTTATCTCGCACGCTATCCTTACGTACAACCGCAGACGCACGACTGGGCTGAGCGATGGCATCGTCATCACGCCGTCGCACAATCCGCCAGATTGCGGTGGGTTCAAGTACAACCCGCCTCATGGCGGTCCGGCCGAAGAGAAGATCACCTCGTGGATTGAAGCACAAGCCAACCAGTTTCTCGCAGATCAACTCAAAGGGGTCAAGCGCGTCTCCATCGATAAGGCGCTAGCGTCCTCCACGACCCATCGGCACGACTTCCTCACCGCATACGTGGAAGACCTTCAAAACGTCGTCGATATGGACGCCATCCGCGCGTCGGGCATCACCCTGGGTGTGGATCCGCTTGGCGGTGCGGGAGTGCACTACTGGGAGCCGATCGCAAAACGCTACGGATTGAATCTCAGGGTGGTTAACGAGACAGTCGACCCAACCTTTCGCTTCATGACGCTGGATTGGGATGGGAAGATCCGTATGGACCCTTCGTCAGAATATGCGATGAGGCCATTGATCGCCCTGAAGGACAAATTCGACATCGCTCTTGCCTGCGACACCGATCACGACCGTCACGGCATTGTCACCCGCAGCAGTGGACTCTTGCCGCCTAACCACTACCTCGCCGTCTGCATCGACTACTTGTTTGCCCATCGTGCGAAGTGGCCGAGCACAATGCAGGTTGGCAAAACGGTAGTCAGCAGCAGCATGATTGATCGCGTTGCGAAGAAGCACAGCAGAAAACTATACGAGGTGCCGGTCGGCTTCAAGTACTTTGTTGAAGGGCTGCTTCACGGCCAGCTTGGCTTTGCCGGCGAAGAGAGTGCCGGTTCGTCCTTTGCGCGTCTGGATGGATCGGTCTGGACGACGGACAAGGATGGCATTATTGCGGCACTCCTCGCTGCGGAAATAACCGCGAAATGCAAGAAGGACCCAGGCCAACTCTACTTCGATCTGACCGCGGAACTTGGCAATCCGCTCTATCGCAGGTCGGAGGCGCCAGCAACCAATGAGCAGAAGTTGGCGCTCGAACATGCGACTGCGAAGAGCATCCAGGTTGGCGATCTCGCGGGAGAGCGGCCGGTGACCATACTCACCAGCGCACCGGGAGACGGAAGACCGATCGGCGGTGTCAAGGTGGTCGCGGCAAGCGGGTGGTTCGCCGCGCGGCCTTCGGGAACTGAGGCCATTTACAAGATCTACGCGGAGAGCTTCAAGGGCAAGGACCACCTCGCGCAGATCGAGGCCGAGGCACAGGCAATGGTGAACAAGGCATTTGCGGCCGGTGACGCAGATCACGCGCCGCTGCAACTCAAGGAGACCGCATGAGCGACGCAAAGATCGGCAAGGCCAGCAAAACCAGCGAGGCGGCCCCGGAAGCAGGGAAGCGGCTTGCCGAAAGCCTGGGGATGGATGCGCTCAAGGAACTCGCGCTAAATCTCCATTGGTCGTGGAATCATGCAGCGGATGAACTTTGGGAGGCCTTGGACAGCTATCTATGGCAGACGACCCAAAACCCATGGGTCATCCTGCGGACAGTTTCACGCGACAAGATAAAATCCCTTTTGTCGACGCCAGTCTTTCGGGAGCGGCTATCAGGGCTGCTGCAGCAAGCTCGCGAGCAGTTTTCAGCGGACGCTTGGTTCCAGAAAGAGCATCGCGGGGTTGCACTCTCGGCGGTCGCCTACTTCAGCATGGAGTTCATGCTGTCCGAAGCATTGCCAATCTACTCCGGTGGACTGGGGAATGTTGCGGGAGACCAGATGAAGGCGGCAAGCGATCTGGGTGTTCCGGTGGTCGGCGTGGGCTTGTTATGGGGACAGGGATACTTTCGACAGGACTTCGACGCAGATGGTCGGCAACGGGCGCTATATCCCGTCAATGATCCTGGTCAGCTGCCAATTCGGCCCGTGCGCCGTCCGGATGGAGAATGGTTGCGGCTGCAAATTCAACTTCCTGGAGCGAAGATATGGCTGCGGTGTTGGCAGGTGAATGTTGGCAGAAACAAACTCTACCTGCTTGATGCCAATGATTTCGCCAATACCGCTGCGCATCGCGGAATTACCAGCGAACTCTACGGCGGCGATCCGGAGATGCGGCTGAAGCAGGAGATTGTTCTTGGCATAGGCGGCTGGCGCTTGCTCCGCGAACTTGGTCTACACCCAGAGGTATGCCATCTGAACGAAGGTCACGCGGCGTTTGCGGTACTTGAACGGGCGCGCTGCTACATGGAAGACCATCGTGTTCCTTTTGACGTTGCGTTCACGATCGTTAGGGCCGGCAACATGTTCACAACTCACACGGCGGTACCGGCTGGATTTGATCGATTTGACCCAGAGCTTGTGAAAAAATACCTCGCCCACTATGCGAAGGACGAACTCGCGATCCCGATGGAGAGCCTGCTTGCCTTGGGAAGGCAGAACGGAGGAGATGCGTCGGAGCTTTTCAATATGGCCTACCTTGCATTGCACGGCAGCGCGCAGGTCAATGGGGTCAGTAAGCTCCATGGAGAGGTGAGCAGGCACATCTTTCAGCCGTTGTTTCCTCGTTGGCCGCAGGCCGAGGTACCCATTGGTTCCGTGACCAACGGCATTCATGTGCCCACGTGGGATTCTGCGGGTTCAGACGCACTATGGACGAAGGCCTGCGGAGCAGACCGTTGGCGAAGCAGTCTTCCAATCGGGGATGACATTCGGAAGCTGAGCAACACCGATTTGTGGCAGATGCGTACTGAGGCACGTACCGCGATGCTTGTGCAGGTGCGAGATCGTTATGTCCGGCAAATCTCCGCCGAGGGCAGCACACCCCTGGAAACTTCAGTCGGGTTCAAGGACAACGTGCTTACGGCCGGATTTGCCCGTCGCTTTGCCACCTATAAGCGTCCCGATCTATTGCTGCACGATCCTGAGCGGCTCATCCGTCTGCTCACCAATCCTCAGCGGCCCTTGCAATTGGTGATCGCCGGCAAAGCCCACCCCGAGGACATGCCTGGACAAGCACTGATCAAACAATGGAACGACTTCATAAAGCGTCCCGAGGTGCGAGGCCGTGTGGTCTTCCTCAGCGACTACGACATGCAGATGGCGCAGGAGTTGGTGCAGGGGATGGACCTTTGGATCAATACGCCACGACGCCCATGGGAAGCGTGCGGAACAAGCGGAATGAAGGTGCTTGCGAATGGCGGACTGAATGTCTCCGAGCTTGACGGCTGGTGGGCGGAGGCCTACGTCCCCGAGGTCGGGTGGGCCATTGGCGATGGAAAAGAACACGGGGAAGACCCCGCATGGGACGCCGCCGAGGTGGAGCAACTCTACGCTTTGTTGGAACAGCATATTATTCCGGAGTTTTATGATCGAGACGCGCAGGGCCTGCCATCCCGATGGCTCGAACGCATCCGCGAGAGCATGGCGAGACTTACGCCCGAATTCTCAGCCGGTCGTGCCATTCGCGAATATACCGAGGATCATTACCTGCCAGCGGCCGAGGGCTATGCGAGACGCGCGGCCGGAGACGGCAAGCTTGGCGCCGATCTGGTTCAGTGGCAGCACAGTCTTGCCGATCAATGGAATACACTGCGGTTCGGGAGGTTTACCTCCGAGACCGAGGACGGACAGCATCGCTTCAAGGTAGAGATCGTGCCTGGTGGACTCCATGCGGATCAGTTCCAGGTGGAAATCTACGCCGCGCAGACCAATCAACGCGGCTCCAATCCCGAGGTCATCCCTGCGTGCGACTCTTCCGCAGATCCTTCAGGGACGCTCCTCTATTCCGCGTGCTGCCCGGCTACGCGCCCTGCAGGCGACTACACAGCACGCGTTGTGCCAGCTCATGCGGGCGTTCTCGTTCCCCTCGAAGCTTCTCAGATTCTATGGCAACGATAAATTTGCTCAATCACGACGCAGCTCCCGAGGCTCCAATCAGTTACGCCTATCCGTTGGGCGCGAGCGTGACGCCGCAAGGGACCAACTTCAGCGTATTCTCGGCCAGCGCCAAGGGAATGCAGATTGTTCTGTTTGATCACCCTGACGATCCTCGTCCAGCGCAGACGATCACTCTCAATCCCGTCCGAGACCGAACTTCGCACTATTGGCATATCTTCCTGCCGGGGATCAAGCATGGGCAACTCTATGGCTATCGTGCTGACGGACCATGCGATCCGGCAGCCGGTCAGCGATTCGACCGCGAGAAGGTCCTGCTCGATCCTTACGGCAAAAGCGTCTCTATCGGACGCAACTACAGTCGTGCTGCAGCGTGTAAGCCGGGTGACAATGCCGGGGTCTCGATGAAGAGTGTGGTGGCCGATCTCTCCGTCTTCGATTGGGAGGGTGACAGACCGATACATCGGCTCTTTCGGGACACAGTCATCTACGAGATGCATGTGGGTGGCCTTACCCGCCACCCATCCTCCGGTGTTGTCGACGCTCATCGAGGCACATACCTCGGAGTCATCGACAAGATTCCTTACCTGAGAGATCTTGGCGTTACAGCCGTGGAACTTCTGCCGGTCTATCAGTTCGATGCCACGGATGCGCCGCCGGGGCTCGTCAATTATTGGGGTTACGACCCCATCTCGTTCTTCGCTCCACACCTGGCGTACGGCACCAACAAGAACGATCCGCTCGGCTGCCTCGATGAGTTTCGTGACATGGTGAAGGAACTGCATCGCGCCGGCATCGAGGTGATTCTCGATGTGGTATACAACCACACCGCCGAGGGCGATGAGCACGGGCCAACTCTCTGCTTCCGCGGCCTAGAAAACAACTTCTACTACATGCTGGGCCGCGACAAGTCGGCTTATGCCAACTTTACAGGCACCGGCAACACCCTGAAGGCGAACCATTCTGTAGTGAAGCGTCTGATTCTCGACAGCCTAAGGTATTGGGTGTCAGAGATGCACGTGGACGGATTCCGCTTTGATCTTGCCTCAATTTTCTCCCGCAGCGACACTGGCCAACCTGTGCTCAATGCCCCCATTATCTGGGAGATAGACTCAGACCCTGTGCTTGCCGGCACCAAGTTGATCGCGGAGGCATGGGATTCCGGCGGCCTCTACCAGGTGGGTAGCTTCGGACAAGACAAGTGGAAAGAGTGGAACGGCGTCTATCGCGACGATGTGCGCAGCTTCCTCAAGGGCGATCCAGATACGGCATGGAGACTCCATCAGCGCATTATTGGCAGCCCTGACATTTACAAGACAGGTGGCCGTCCCACCGGACAGAGCATCAACTTCATCACATGCCACGACGGATTTACCCTGAACGATCTCGTTTCCTATAACTTGAAGCACAACGAGAACAACCGCGACGACAATCAAGATGGAACCGACAACAATCTCAGCTGGAACTGTGGCACCGAAGGCCCCTCAGCTGATCCCGATGTAGAGCGGCTTCGAATACAGCAGATCAAGAACTTTTTCGCACTCAACCTCCTTTCAATTGGCACTCCGATGTTGCTCATGGGCGATGAGGTTAGACGCACGCAGCAGGGCAACAACAACGCCTACTGCCTGGACAGCGAAGTCAGTTGGTTCGACTGGAATTTGTGCCAGAGCAACGTAGAGATCCTTCGTTTCGTGACGCAGATGATCCGACTCCGCCTCCACTTCGATCAGGCAACCGAAGGCAACCCAATCGCTCTCGAAGACTATCTCCGCAACGCACAGATCAAGTGGCACGGGATAAAGCTCGATCAACCGGACTGGGGACGCGAATCGCATTCCGTTGCGATGGCACTACACAATCACGAGCTGAACCAGGTGCGTTACATCGCCGTCAATGCATCGTGGAAGCTGTTGGACTTTGAGCTGCCGCCTATGGATGACAAGAAGAGTTCTGGATGGCTCCGTATGGTGGACACGTCTCTACCATCGCCGTTCGACGTCGCGGAGGCAGGCAGTGGCATCAGGGTTGACGGCAATAGGTACCTGGTCAACCCACGATCCATTGTCATGCTTCGTACGATAGTCAACACAAGTTAGCTCACACAAGTCATTCAAAGACGATGAGTCTAGAGTCTCTCGACCGGCGGATGAGCAAGAGTGATCAGACCCGGCGCTTCTCAAGTGGAACAATATTGGAGGTGAAGGGCTGATCAGATAACTCTTGTAGCCTCGTCGAGAGAGGTTCCAAGTTGGCAGCTGGACCACAGATGCAGGCACATGGCAGCTCGGAGGTTTCTATGCATTATTACTGGGGAATGTATTTCTATTGGTGGTTCTTCTGGATATTTATCTGGATCGTTTTCTTTTCCTTTATGACGCCGATGAGGCGGGCAACCTATAGAGGCATGCAGTCACCCATGCAGGTGCTGCAACGGAGATATGCCGCCGGGGAGCTTACGAGCGAGGAATACGAGGAACGGCGGACCAAGCTGATCCGTGATATCAAAGC
>Ga0302276_10001695_pt1 | contig 19833 bp, 19 predicted proteins | sample III_Bog_N2_3_FD_198768 | JGI IMG/M metagenome (GOLD analysis project Ga0302276, IMG submission 198768) | Peat permafrost microbial communities from Stordalen Mire near Abisko, Sweden - III_Bog_N2_3 | ecosystem: Environmental > Terrestrial > Soil > Wetlands > Peat | place: Sweden: Abisko...
CGATCCTACTTCAGGATGTCCAGGACGTCTCCCAGCATGCTGCTCTGGACCTTCATCGCCTTCAGGTTGTAGGAGGCGGCGAGACGGTCCGTGTTCATCCCCACCATGTCGGAGGCGATGTCGGCGGAGGGCGCGGAGGCCTTCGGGTTTCCCGCCTGGCTCGCCGCCTGGGTCGTGGCCTGGGCGATGCGCGCGGCGCGGGCGTCCAGGGAACTCTGGGCCGCCTGGTAGCCTTGCAAGCTGGTGTTGATGTTCATGTCGCTCATGTCCGCCTGGAAGCTCCCTTCGCACCCAAATGATTACCATGATTCCCGTTCAAATGCAAGCGAGGCACCTTGGGACTTGGTTTTCTGCTGCTGGTGGCGCAATGGGTGTGGGGCGCGGACGTCGCCTGGAAGATCGGGGTCTGGATGGAACGCGGGCCCCATGCGGATTCCACCCGGTCCCGGGCCCTGGCCGACTCCCTCGTGGGCGACTTCGCGAAGCGCGTGGATGGAGGGGCACGCCTGGAGCGGTTCGTCCTGGTCCGGCCCGGCGCCTTGCCGCTGGCCGGAGGAGAGGCCCACCTCAACCCGGATCTGCGCGACACGACCCTGGACGCCGTCTGGGGCGTCCCCTACGGGGAGGTCTTGGGGCCGGATCTGGTCCGTCGGGCCGAGCGGGCCTGGCTTTCCGCCCGGGGCTGCCCGGACGAAAGGGATTTCGCGGAGGGCTGGGATCTTTTCCTTCTGCCCCGGGATTCCCTGAACAAGCCGTACGACATCCACTGGCAGGTGGATTCCAACCACTACGTCCATTTTCCCTCGTGGTCGCAATTGCCCGATACCGGCTTGGACCCGCTCTGCCGACGCATCCTTCGCATGGACCCTCCGGGACGCGGATTGCGGTTCATTTCCCTGGACACGCTCCGCGCCCGCCTGGATTCCCTCCTTCCCAGGAGGTTGGACGTGTCCATCCAGGACGACGGAGGCCGACCGGTTTCCGAAGCGCGGCTGGAGCTCTGGCGATCCCGCCCGGATTCCCGAAGGGCCTTCGGAGCCCGTCTTGAAGGCGGCCCCGATACGTTCGTCGCCGACACATCCGGGGGGTTCCCGTTGGGGTCCGGGGAGGCTTGGTTCCGCTCGGACACGCTCTCCTTCGGGATCGGAGGCTCCAATGCGCTGACCTATTGGCGCGTGGGCCTGGGGCGCAAGCAAATGGAGGGATGGATGGACGCCACCGATCTCGCCCGTCTCGCCGACGACTCCGGTCGGGCTCGCGTGGTCTGGAACCTGCCCGGCGGAAGCTCCGCCCCTTGGCGCGAGGCGTCGGCCAAATGGCCGCAGGGTTGGCTCGCCGCCGAAGCCGATTCGACCGGAGACCTCACCCTGGGTTTGTCGATCCCCCAAGGCGGTATGTTCGTCCTGCGACTGGTGGATTCCCTCGGGAACGAGTTCCTGCGCTCCCGCCCCATCCATCTCGCGCGAGGAGTCCACGAGAAGATCCTGTCGCCAGGGCTTTCCCAAGGGTGGTGGGATGTCCGCCTGGACAGTCCTTCGCAGCGCTGGCAGGTCAGGGTCTACCAGCCGGCCAGAAGGCCCGTGTTTCCCTCGCGACCCTGATCGCGCGGTCAGAGGATGCGGAAACCGCGCAGATTCTGGTGGAGTTCCAGGACGAATCCGCGGGCGAGCCCGATGGCGGGGACCGCCACCAGCATGCCCAGGACACCGCCCAAGTGGTTGCCCAGGGCGACACCCAGGATCACCACCCAGGCCGGGAGTTGGAGCGAGCCCCCCACCGTCGCGGGGTAGATCACGAGGTTGTCCAGCATGTGGATGGATCCCAGAACCAGCAGGATCAGCCACCAAGGTGTGGCGGTGGCGCCCAGAAGGGCCAGGGCGATGGCCGGCAGACCTCCCACCAGCGGTCCGAGGAAGGGAACGGCGTTCGCGAAACCGGCGAAAGCCCCCAGAAACGGGGCGTAGGGCACCCTGAGCACGGCCAATGCGATGGTGATCAGGATGCCGTTGACGATGGAATCCAGGCATTGCCCGCGGAGGTAGTCGGCCGTCTGGCGCTGGACGCGGTAGAGCAGCCGCAACATCATCTCGAAATAGCGGTTGGGAACCAGGATCATGAAGGCCCGGCGGATCTCGGCGCCTCTGGCCAGCAGGAAAAAGGCCACCACCAGGGTCAGGACCGCGTTTTCCAGCAAGGGCAGGATGTCCAGGAGATCGTGGAGGGAGTCGAAGGGGCTTCCGTGCGAAGTGAGGCGTCGGACCGCGAGGTCCCGGGCCCTATCCAGTTCCTGGGCCGGGACCAGCCGTCCGAGGAGAGCCATGAGCCCGGACAATTTTTCCTCGGCGGAACGGAGATACTCGGGCGAATGGTCCCTGAAATCCTGGATCTGGTGGAAGATGGCGGGAGATGCGGTGACAACAGATGTGGCGATGGCGGCGGCCAGGGTGCCCAGGACCAGAAACGCTCCCATGGTGCGCGGGATCCGGCGTCGGTCCAAGGCTTCGGCGACCGGCGAGAGCAGGATGGCCAGGAGGTACCCCAGGACCAGCGGAGCCAGGAGCATCCAGGCGGAGACCATCAGGAACACCGAGATGCTCGCGACCAGAACGATCCAGAAGGAGAGCAGCAACCGGTCGCCGCGGGCGGAGAGCGGCTTTCGGACGGCGGGGGTTGCGATCATCAATAGGGTCCCCGGGCCGATCCTTCCTCGATGTCGCGGAGCCGCTCGTTGGTGTGGCGCAGCCGCAACGAGACCGACAGGGCCAGATTGTGCAGGAGACGGGCGGCGGCCTGGGGGCGCGTCCTTTCCAGTTGGTCCAGATCGCCCTCGAACAGTCCGTAGAGCACGCTGTCCTCGTGGGCGAGCGCGGACGCCGAACGCGGACCGTGGTCGAAGAGCGACATCTCCCCGAAGCACTGACCGGGCTCCAATATGGAGAGCTGGATTTCTCCCCGGACGGGATCCTCGGCCACGATCCGGATGCGGCCGGAATGGACGATGTACATGCCGCTGCCCACGTCCCCCTGGCGGAAGACGACCTCTCCGGTTTCGTAGCTGCGGCGATGCAGGATGCGGACGAGATGCGCGAGGTGCCGACGGTGCGTCCCTTCCAGGAGGGGGACCTGGCGAAGCCACTCCGACATCCGGTCGGGCCTGCCCACGCGAAGGCGCGAGACGAGGTCCGTCCAGATGGGATGGCTGCGTTCGCGTGCCGGGTCAGGCGGCAACGAGCACCCATCCGTGCCCCGCGGTTGGGCCGCAGGACGTCATTTGATCTTGAGGGCCTTCCGGACCGCGGTCTCGATGCTCGCGATGGTGACGGAATCGGAAGCGTTCCAGCTCTGGTACGTGCCGTTGGGTGCCACGAGGAGGATCAGCGGAACCGACCCCGTGCCGTATTCCTCCGAGAATTTCTTGGTGTCGTCCTGGAACGCCATCACGTCCAGGTTGAACTCCTTGTCGAACGCGGCGATGTCGTCGGGGCTCGCGAATCCGGTGGCGATGGCGGCGACGGCGAGACCCTGCTTCTCGTACTTGTCGCGATCCTTCTGGATGTATGGGTAGGTGTGCTGGCAGTGGCCGCAGGTGGGCGAGAAGTACATGAGAAGAGCCCAACGGTTCTTCAGCATCCCGAAGGTCAGGTCCTTCTGCTTGAGGGGCTTGAGGGGGATGCCGAAGTCGACGTGCGTGGGCTTGGCCTTCGCGGGTTCGGGAGGAACGGTCGGCCCCTGGGTCGGTTGGGCGGTGGCCATGGAACACAAAGCCGCCAGGCTGACGATGGACAGGATTCGCACGGATCGCTCCTTGTTGGTATTGGTATAAGGGCTGGACGGTAAAAATAGGATTCGATTCCGGGAAAGACTCCCGATCCGGAGCCTCCTCGCGTTCCTCAGAGACGGGCCCGGATCCTGGACGAAAGGTGCGCGTAGTCGTCGCCGAAGCTTTCGCGGAAGGCCTCGGGTTCGTCGAGGCCGTCGCGCAGATGCCCGAGATAGGATTCCAGCGCGGTCGTATTGTGCAATTCCATCAGTTCCTGCGCCACCGCCAGCGAGTAGTGGTAGGCCAATTGGGCCTGGTCCTCGTCGAGGTCCATGAAGGTCCTGCGGGAGGGAAGGGAATCCAACCAACCCGCGGAGGAAGATCCGGGAAGGGACTGGATGCGTTCACCCTGGAAGTACTGGGCCAACCCTTCGTTCAGCCAGAGCGGGATCCGGCCCGACGCCGCTTGGGCCAGGAAGGCGTGCGTCAACTCGTGGCGCAGGATGGGGACGCGCTGGGCGGGGTCCTGGGCCACGTCCAGCGGGAGGTGCACCTGTCCGTCGAAGCTCGCGGCGGCCCAATGCGGCGCACGGGTACCGCCTCCCACCAGCACCACCACCGGGTCGGTGGGCTCGAACCCCAGGGCCGGCCGCAGGAAATTCCAGGCATCCTCGGCCGTGGAAAGGACGTCGGATTCCAAGCCCTGGGGGCAGGTCTCCACGCAAACCACCCGGAGATGGTCGTCCGAGGTTCCGTCGTGCCGCTCCTTCAGCTCGGCCACCTGTTGGCGGAGGGACTGGACTTCGATCGACTCCGGGTCCCGGGAGGAGAGCTGCGCGAGTCGCTCGTCGGCGGCCTGGGCGTCGCCGCGTCGGATGGCGCACTGCACCAGGATCGCCAAGGCCTGGGTTTGTCCGGGATGTTCGTCGACGAGTTTCGTCAGGATGGACTCCGCCAATGGCGACGATCCGTCCACGGCGTGCGAATAGCCCACCAGGAGGCGCGCGTCGGTGTCGTCCGGAAAATCCTGGAGCACGGCTTCGCCGAGTTGGCGACCACGCCAGGACTGGCCCGCTCCGGTCAGGATGAAACCCAATTGGAGACGCGAGAAGCGCCGCAGCAGGAGGGCTTGCGGGGAAAGCGGTGCGATGGAGAGGCATCTTCCCAAGCTGGCCAGGACGCTGTCGTGGTTCTCCGCCCTCGCCCAGCAGACGGCCTCGGCCTGGGGCCACGCGGCGTCGGTCGGATGCTCCCGCTCTCCGCGCAGGAACGAAAGGGCGGCCCGTCTCGGTTCGGAGGTCAGCGAAACGGCCACCGCCGAATCCCATTGCGGCCCCGCCGTGGGATTGGAGGGGAGAGTCCAGGAATCCGGGGCCGAGGAAGGAACGGGCGCAAGAGCGGGCGTGGATTTCCGCTTCTGGGCCGCGGACCACAGGAAGGCGCCGAGGCACGAAGCCACGACGATCGCCGCCACCCCGGTCGAATTGCGCATCGGGATTCCCTCCTTCCATGCCGAACGGCAACGCCCGGCCATAGCCGCGTTCCCCAACGGATCCGCGTTCCCCAAGGTTCCCAATCCGGAGGGGATCCTGCAAGGGGCCAGTCCGAAGATGAGGACTCCTCGTCACCGGTTTGGCCGTGGATCCCGGCAAAAGGGACGCGAGATCGCAGGTGGCCGTCTAAGTTCACCCTGAACCACGCCATCGTCGACGGATGGCGGGGGAAAACCCACCCTTCGGAGCAAACGATGAAACGCATCTGGACTCTTGCGATCGCAGGCGCGGCCGCGACGCAGGCTGCGACGCTGTCCGGAACCGTGGAGCTTCCCTCCGGTGTCGGGCTTGGTGGGGTTTCCGTCGGGCTCCGCAAAACAGCTGCCCTGGCCGCGACCACGAATTCCGCTGGCAGTTGGACCCTCACCACGACAGGGATCCTGGGTCGGGACCACATCGGGTCGGGCAGGATCTCCAGCGACTTGTACCTGGAAAACGGTCGACTCGAACTGCGGTACAAGGGCGTCGGCATCGATGGCCGCGCCCCGGGCAGCGACGGGAATGGCCAGCCGGCTCCCCATTCCGCCTTCGCGGCCAGATCCCTGGCAACCGCGGTGGACACCTTGATGTTCTCCCTGGGCGGGTCCGTCGTGGCGCGGCTTCCCGTCGGAACCCTGGACAGCACCGGGATCATCACCATCATCGACACCACGACTCCTGCGGTCGACCAAGGCGCGATCGGCAACACCTGGGCCACGGGACCGGCTCCGGCGACCGTTTGCGATACGGGCACGTGGATCGCCGACGGACCCGATCCCGGCCACAACAGCGCGAACAATTCCGACGGGACGGGGTTGTTCGTCCTCAGGGCGCAATCGGCGCACTTCGCCATCTACTCCGACGAGGCCTTGACCTCCACCCTGGCGGACAGCGCGCTCAATTTCCTGGAGAACAGCGTGTGGAAAACATTCTTCGGCCCCCCCATCAACAACCCCGAGCCCCTCTGCAATTCCACCACCAAGTACAAGATCAGCATCCACATCCACTCCACCTGGGGACTCAGCGGCGGAGCCTGGGACAACCTGCACGGGGGCATGTGGTTCGCCTCGGGAGCTCTCGCCGACCATTGGGGCATGCCCCACGAATTCACCCACGCCTGGCAAGCGCTGTCCGGCGGCTTGAGCTGCGGCACCGGCCCGAACACCTGCGGCTGGATCTACGAGAGCCATGCCAACTGGTCGGCCCACCAGCTTCCAGAGAACCAGAGCAACGTCCACTGCTCGGAGATGCTGGACAACATGCCCCACCTGTACCTGGGCTCCACGCGCGACCGCTACTGCAACTGGCAATTCATGGAATACCTGAAGGACAAGTACGGCTACCAGGCGGTCAGCGGCATCTGGACGGGCACGCCCAACGCCGATCCCTTCAAGAAGATCATGGCCGACCAGGGCTGGGCGCTTTCCCAGCTCAACGACTTCCTGGGCGACTGGGCCATGCACAACGTCACCTGGGACTACCAGGTGGGCGGAGGGGCCGCCTTCCGTTCCACCTATGGCAACATCACGATCGAAAACTTCGGGGAACGTCGCCTGCGCCTGACGCAACTGGAGCCTCTCGACAGCGGCTGGGCCAGCGACGACCGGTTCGTCACCCCGTTCTACTGGGCGCCCCAACGCTTCGGGTACAACGTGGTGCGGCTCTATCCCACCAGCGGAGCCTCCACGGTGACGGTCACCTTCCGCGGCGTGATCCAATCCGGAGCAAATACCGATTTCCGCTGGGGGCTCGTGGCCACCGACGCGGCCTTCACGACCTCGCGCTACAGCCGGCTCCAACGCGGCACGGACGGATCGCTGACATTCAAGGTGAACACCGGCGAGCCGTTGTTCCTGGTGGTGATGGGTACGCCCTCCGTGTTCGAGAGCATCGTCTGGGACCAGGACTGGAACACCATGTACCGCTTCCCGTACATGGTCCAGCTGACCAATGCCTGGCCGCAAGGCTTCCAGAACGGCGCGTTGGCCGCTTGCCCCACCGGTCTTGCGCGTCATGCCAACGGGGGCGGATGCGCGCCTTCCGGCTTGGCGTCGTCCGTCTACGTGGGGCCGTACGCCACGGTGCTCTCGGGGACCACCGTCACGGGCAGCGCCCGCATCGAAGACGAGGCCGCGGTGGTGAACGGAACGGTGAGCGGAGGCACCGTGGGAGCCATGACCCTGGTGGGCGACAACGACCAGCCCTACGATGCGAATCCGTTCACGATCAGCGGCAGTCCGACGGTGCGCACGACCTTCTATCCGCTCGGGTACTTCGAAACCCCGCAAAGCATCACCGGGACCGCGAACGTCTACGGCGACGTGGAGTACCGCGGGGCCAACACGGATGTGTCGTCCGGCAACTTCTCCGGCTACGTCGACGGCACCGGGACTTCCCAGACCACCACGGACGAAACGGCGAAGGGGCCTTATACCTGGAGGCCGTGATCGGCCCCCTGCCGAGCGAAGACGCGCGGATCGGAAAAGGCACATGGCCATCGGGGGCTATTTTTGCTCTCGATGGAATTCCGTTGCCCCTGGCCGGGGATCCCGGTTCGATCCGGCAAGTCGGTTCCGCGGATCCTTCCTCTGCTGGCCTTCCTTGCCGGATGCGCAGCGCAGCATCCCGGCGCTCCGCCGCCGCCGCCCCTCCCGCTGCTGGCTGCCATCCCGCCGGCACCTTCCTCCGTCCTGAACCTTCCTGTGGAGGTGGATCTCGATTTCGCCCGCGATCGCGTTCTGGAGAACCTGCCCAAGCCGCTCTCCCAGGGAGTCGTGCAACGCAGGGTGACGCTCGCCAACGTGCCTTTCGCTCCGGAGGTCGGGGTCGAATTCCGCCATCGCGCCCAGTTGGAGAGCCTGGACCTCGGCATGGACGGGGACCAGTTCCAGGCCGTGGCCCGGGTGGCCTTTTCCGCGGGAGGTTCCCTGGTGGGCCCGGGAATGGCGTTCGGAATGGCGTCGTGCGGGGAGGCGGCCGACGAACCCTTGCCCGCCGTGGAATTCACGCTGCGGGGGACGCTCTCCTGGAAGGACGACGGAAAGGTCCAGTTCCTGCCCCTGCCATGGGAGCTCAGATGGGTCAGGCCGTGCGAGCTCACGGCTTTCAAGGTGCGGTTGGAGGATGTCCTGGACCTCCCCCTGGTCCGCGACCGCGTGGAGGCCGCGATCACCCAGGCGGTCCAGAGGATCCCGGACGCGATCCGCATCCGCCCCTTGGCCGAACAAGTGTGGCGCCAGTTGCAGAAGCCGCGCCCGGTGCTTCCCGGGATCTGGCTGGTCGCGAGGCCGGAGAGCCTATCCCTGGGTCCGCTTTCGGGATCGGGGAAGGTGCTGAAGACCACCGTGTCGCTGAGGGCGCGGCCGGCCCTGACGGATTCCGTCCAGGCCTCGGACACCGGCCGGATCCTGCCGCCGCTTCGGGTGGAGGCGGCCGTGGACGGAGACTTCCACCTGGAGGCCCGGGCGTCCGTTCCCGAACGGACGATCGACAGCCTTCTCACGGCCGCGCTTTCCGGTCGGGACTTCGACGCCGGTGGGCGGGTGGTGAGGATTTCCAAGGCGAGGCTCTACGGAGGGGGCGACGAGGCCGTCCTGGGGCTCACGCTGGTGGAGCCCATCCGGGGCGACATCTTCCTGCGCGGGAGGCCGGAATACGATTCATCCTCCAAGACGTTGCGCCTGGCCGACCTGGAGTTCGACCTGCAAACGGAATCCTACCTCGCCAAGACGGCGGATTTCCTGCTCCATGGCAAGATCCTGGACGCGTTGAGGAGGGCGGCCACCGTGGATCTTCGCCGGTTCCTGCCCCGACTCTCGGATCTGCGGATTCCCGCCGGTGACGTGGGCGAACTGCGCGTTTCCCTGCAGGCCTTGGAACCCGTGGGCCTGTCCCTGGAGGGCGGGCGGTTGCAGGCCTGGTTGCGGGCCCAGGGCCATGCCGTGGTGAAGGTCGGACCCGCCCCGAAGTAGACGGGGGCGGAAGGGTCTCAGTCCGGATCGTTTTCCCGGAGAAACTCCTGGAATTCGCGCACGGTGGCGATGTACTCCTCGGTCTGGTCGGGCCGGAGCCGCAACAGTTCCAGCACGGAGTGCGTCTGCTCGCTCGTGAGGCTGATCCGCAACTGCTTGTTGAGCTTGCCCTTGGCGCCCCACTTCTTGGCCAGTTCCGGAGTCACCTCGATGGAGTCTCCCGGCGAGAAGAAGCGCATCTCGTCGCTGTACAGCGCCCAGCAGTTCTCCAGTTCGAAGTAGCGGGAGAGGAGCTCGTCGGCGGTCCCGTCGCGGAGCGCCCATTTGCGCAGGTGCAACTTCTTGACGTCGCGGATCTTGTCGATGCGCATGTAGCCCATCAGGAGGAGCTTGCCCTTGTGGGCTTCGGAGAGTCCTTCGTAGAAGGTCCCGAAGAAGATCCAACGCTTCTTGTTCTTGACCAGCGAGTTGCGCAACTGGACCTGGGAAGGTCCCGCCAGGCCGAAGGTGCCGGTCTCGTAGTTGGGCTCCGTCTGCTGGCCCTTGCCGAATTCGTCGAGGGCGTCGCGCACCGGCATCACCGCTTCGCGGGATGTGTTGATGTGGATGAGGACGCCTTCGTCCTTCCCTCGAAAGTCCTGCCACTGGGAGAGGTCGATCTGGGTTCTTGGCATAGATGAACTCCCTTCCAACGCCGAAAGGACAATCTTTCAGCCGAGGAGACTAGAGGTCTTTTGCATGACCGGTAAATGGACGCCCAAGGCCGTTTTGGCTGCAGGGTCGTCGCTTCTGTGCTTAAGATAGCAAGACACCGGCACTTGCGTCGAGGAGTCCGAATTTGGACCTTGTCCGCATGATCCTCTGCCTCCTTGCCTGCCTCTGGGGAGCCGCCCCCTCCGCCGTTTCCGCGACCCGGGCCGCGCTCGCCCAGGCCGTGCCGCTCCTGGCCGCCCTCCCGGAAGGCAACATCGCGGTCCGCACCGATGCCGCCAGTCGGCTCCTGCTGGGGCGCGGATATCTGCTGGGTCCGCTGGGAGAGGGCGACTCCCTCCGGGGGGAACCCAAGCCCCGGTTCCGCCTGGATTCCTTCGATTGCGTCACCTACCTGGAAACATCCATGGCGCTGGCGCGGTCCCGGGACACCTCCGACCTGTTGTCGCGCATGGACTCCATCCGGTACCTGGACGGACGCGCCGATTGGCGCTGGAGGAACCACTTCTTCGAGGGCGATTGGCTCCCGAGAAACGGGTCGCGGGTCCTGCCGCTCCGATTCCCGGAAGACACGACGGTGAGCCGGAGACTCGCCCGCAAAGGGTTCTTCGCGAAGAAGGGGTTCGAGGTCCCCGATACCTCCGTGGACCTGCATCTGCTCTGGCGAGATCGCGCCATCGCCCGTTTTTCCAAGCCCTCCGACTCCACCCGGTTGCTCGGGGTCGCCTTCGTGGGCAAGGTGGACGGGTATCCGGTGCTGCACACGGGGTTCCTCGTGGAGCGGGCGGGCGCTCCCGCTCTCCTGCGACACGCCTCCCAGGCGGGTTCCGTGCGCGAACAGCCGTTCGCCGAATACCTGGCGGGGAAGCCGAAGTTCGTGGGTGTGCTCGTCTGGGAGGTGCTGCCGTGACGGGGATGTTTCCAAGAGTCCGTTGAGTACCTTGTCCCACGCGATGTCCGAACTTTGGCGATGGGTTCCGCCCCTGCTCTACGGGTTGGCGGTGGTGGTGTACGGGAGGCGCTTGAGGGTGCCCAACGCCCGGGAAACCACGCCCTGGGTTGGCCCCGTGGCCGTGGGGGCGCATCTGCTCCAGCTCTCTCTGCTCTCCTGGTCCCGAGGTCGCCTCCCGTTCGGGACCATGTGGGAAGCCCTTTCCCTTTCCACCCTGGTCCTTTCCGGTGCGTACCTGCTGGTGGAGCGGATGGCTCGTTCCACGGCGTTGGGGGCTCCTTTCTTCCTGCTCGCCCTGCTGGGGAGCTCGCTCGCGGCGGGAAACGACGAGCCGGCGCGATGGCCGGTCCTGCTCCAATCGACCCTCTTCGCCGTGCATGTCGCCATGGGCGTGGTGGGAATCGGACTTCTCGCCGCTTCCGGACTCCTGGCGGCGGGCTGGCTCCTGCTCTACCAGCTCCTGCGCGGACGAAGGTTCGGCGAGTTCACTCGGACCATGCCGGATCTGGCCACCCTCGATCGGCTCTTCTTCGCCCTTTCGTCTCTGGGTACGATCCTCCTGGCCTGCGCGGCGGTGCTCGGCCTCGTCTGGATGCGCAGCTTCCATCTGCCGGTGACCCCATTGGTCGCGTGGAAGATGGGCACGGTCCTGCTCGTGCTGGTCTGGTACGCGGCCATCCCGCTTCTCCGAAGGCGTCGGACCTGGTCCAGCGGTTGGATCGCGTGGGTGGGGTTCCTGGGATTGGTCCCGCTGGGACTCATGATCTGGACGGGAACCCGTGCCGTCTGAACGCCCGCGATTGCACGCGGGTGTGGTGGGAATTTCATGGAGGACCGCACCCTCGGAACTCCGGGACGAGTGTCTCCTCCCTCCCGAACGCGCCGATGCGTTGCTGGGCGCCTTGAGGGCCAGGGGCGTGCGGGAAGGCGCGGTGCTCTCCACCTGCAACCGGGTGGAGATCTGGACGGCTTCGGAGTCGCCGGAATCCGCCGCCGAGGCCTGTCTGGAGGAATGGACCGAGGTTTGCCACCCCAGGGCGGGATGGATCGACAAGCTCTACATCCACCACCACGATGCCGCGGTGGAACACATCTTCCGGGTGGCGGCTTCCGTGGATTCGCTGGTCATGGGAGAGGCCCAGATCCCCGGGCAGGTGCGTCTGGCCTGGGAGTCCGCCCGGGCGCACGGCCATGCGGGATTCTTCCTCACCCGGCTTTCCCAGGCGGCGCTCGGCGCCTCCAAGAGGGTGCGGTCGGGGACCCGCTTGGGACAGGGTGCCCTTTCCGTCTCCTCCGCGGCGGTGGACCTGGCGCGAAAGATCGCCGGGGACCTCTCCAAGGTCTCGGTCGCGATCCTGGGGGCCGGCGAGATGGCGGAGCACGCCCTGACGGGATTCGTCCACGCCGGGGCGAAGAAGTTCGTCTACGCGAACCGCACGGTGGCCCATGCCCGGAGGCTGCAGGCGATCGGACCCGGACGCGTGGAGGATCTTTCCGCGCTGGAGTCCATCCTCGCGGAGTCGGATGTCGTCGTCTCGGCGACCGGGGCGCCCGGCTTCGTGGTCACCGCCGACATGGCTCGATCGGCCATGCGCGGGAGGCGCCGTCCGCTCTTCCTCCTGGACATCGCCGCGCCCAGGGACGTGGACCCCGAGGTCTCGAAGGTCCCGGGCGTGTTCCTGTACGGCATCGACGACCTCGAGCAGGTTGTGGACAAGAACCGTCTGCTGCGCGGCGAGGAGGCGCACCTCGCCGAATCCATCCTCGCCGAGGAACTGGAGAAGTTCCGCGCCTGGTGGCGGAGCCTGTCCGTGGTGCCGGCCCTGACGGAGATGCGCGACCGGGTCCACGCCGTGGCCCATGCCGAGGTGGAGCGGTTCCTGCCCAGAGTGCGCCACGCGCAGGGGGACGAGAAGCTGCGCGAGGTTCTGGACGACTTCGCCCGGGCCCTTTCGAACAAGTTCCTCCACGGGCCCACCGCGGGCGCGCGCAAGGCCGCCGCCGAAGGCCGCGAGGCGGAGGTGGCCGCGGTCCTGCACGAACTCTTCCATCCGGCCGGGGAACCGTGAGCCTCCGCGCCGGGACCCGGGGATCGATGCTCGCCTGGACCCAGACGAACTGGGTGCTGGAACGCCTCCGGGAGGCGGATGCGGAACTCGCGGCGCGACCGGTGAGGATCGAAACGCGGGGAGATCTGGACCAGCACACGCCATTGGCCGCGCTTTCGGGAACGGGCCTGTTCGTCAAGGAACTCGAGGCCGCGCTCCTGCGCGACGAGATCGATTTCGCGGTCCATTCCCTGAAGGACGTTCCCTTCGAGATCTCTCCCGGATGCCGGTTGTTCCACCTGTGCCGCGAAGATCCCCGCGACGCCCTGATCACGCCCTTCGGGAGCCTGTCCGCGTTGCCCCGAGGCGCCCTGGTGGGGACGGGTTCGCCGCGCAGGATCGCCCAACTCCTCGCGGCCCGGCCCGATCTCCGTTTTTCGGACCTCCGAGGCAACGTGGAGACGCGTCTGCGCAAGCTGGACTCCGGCCAGTACCAGGCCATCGTTCTCGCCTGCGCCGGCCTCGTGCGCCTGGGCTGGGAGGGCCGGATCTCCGAGCGGCTGGATCCCGAAATCTGTCTTCCAGCCTTCGGGCAGGGCATCCTGGCCCTGGAATGCCGCGAGGATCGGACGGACCTGTGCGAACGCCTTCGGGCGGTCTGCGATCCGTTGACGGATTCCGCCGCCAACGCGGAGCGAACGCTGATGCGCGCCCTGGGCGGAGGCTGCAAGACGCCTTTGGCGGCCCTGGCCGAGTCCACGGGGGCGGGACTGGTGCTGCGCGGCATGGCCGGGAACGATCGGGAAGGTCGGGTCGTGCGCGACCGGTGGGAAGGTCCGATCATCGACGCGCCGGGAGCGGCGGTGGCCATGGCGGGAAGATTGCGGAATCTCGCCGGGCGGGAAGGGATCCATCTTGACTGAACCGAGGAAACTCGTGGTGGTGCGAAGCGCACCCGCGGAGCCGTTCGAGGATCTCCCGGGATGGTCCGTGGACACCTTGGTCCTGGGCCGGCAGGAATCGATCGAGGTTTCCGACGTCGTGCTGCATCGGGCGTTGGAACGGAACCAGGCCGTGGCCGTCACCAGCCCTCGCGGAGCCCGGTGGCTCGCCGACCGGGATGTTCCTCCCGACCTGTTGCGGCCCGTCCTGGTGGCCGGACCCGCCACCGGCGCCCTGCTGCCCAACCGCTGGAACCGTCTGGTTCCCGAGGCGACAGGGGGCGCCGCGGTGGCCAGGCTCGCCGCCGAACGCGGATTCGTCCTTCTGCTGTACGCGGGCGCGGAGGAGACCGCAGGCACCCTGGAGGAGCAGGCGAAGAACCTGGGGGTGATCGTCGAACACCTTCCGGTCTACCGCACGGTGGGGGTTGAAGTCCTTGCGCAGCGGGACCGGGACGCCTTGGATTCCACGCGTTCGCTGGCCTTTCTCGCGCCCTCCGCGGTCCGGCATCTCGCCGAGGCGGACAGCCACAGGTTCGACTACCTGGCGCGCCGCGCCGTGGCGGTGGCGTATGGAGAAGCGACGCGGGAACAGCTGGCGAAACTCGGTTGGCGTCAGATATTGACATGCATCGGGCCCGCGTTGCCGCAGATCGTCGAAGCATTGGAGGCCAAGTGAATTCGAAGGAATGGTTCGATCGGGCGTTGGCGGTGATCCCGGGCGGAGTCCACTCGCCGGTGCGGGCCTTCCGCAACGTGGGCGCCGCGCCCTTCTACGTCCGTTCCGCGAAGGGGTCGCGGCTGGTCACGGTGGACGGGCGGGAACTGGTCGATTGGGTGGGGTCGTGGGGTCCCATGATCCAAGGCCACGGGAACCCCGCGGTGGTGGAGGCGATCCGCCTCGCGCTGGAAGCCGGGACCTCGTACGGGGCCTGCTCGGTGCCGGAAGTGGAGCTGGCCGAGGAGATCCGCGCCCGCATGCCCTGGATGGAGAAGGTGCGCCTGGTGAGTTCGGGGACCGAAGCCACGATGTCGGCGTTGCGCCTGGCCCGCGGCGCCACGGGTCGTCCCGCCTTCGTCAAGTTCCGCGGTTGCTACCACGGCCACGGCGACAGCTTCCTGGTGGCGGCGGGGTCCGGAGCCCTCACGCACGGCCACCCCTCCAGCCCGGGGGTGACGGAGGGGACGATTTCCGACACCTTGGTCGCGGAATTCAACGACCTGGAATCGGTGGACGCGTGCTTTCGCGCCAGGCCCGGGGCCGTGGCCTGCATCTTCGTGGAGCCGGTGGCGGGGAACATGGGAGTGGTCCCGCCCGAGCCCGGATTCCTGGAAGGGCTGCGCGAACGCTGCGACCGCGAAGGCGCGCTCCTGGTGTTCGACGAGGTGATGACGGGATTCCGCGTGGGCCCTTCGGGAGCCGCGGGTCGCTACCGCATCCGTCCGGACCTGGTCACGCTGGGAAAGATCATCGGCGGGGGACTGCCCCTCGCGGCCTTCGGCGGCCGAGCCGACCTGATGGACCGGTTGAGCCCGCTGGGCCCGGTCTACCAGGCGGGAACGCTTTCCGGCAACCCCTTGGCGTGCGCCGCGGGTCTGGCCTCGCTGCGGAGCCTGGACGCATCGGTCTACGAGCGTCTGGAAGCCCTGGGTGCCCGGCTGGAGGAAAGGGTCCTCGCCGGAACCAAGGGAACCAGGACCTGTTTCCAACGCGTGGGCAGCATGGCGACCCTCTTCTTCCGCCCCGGGCCCATCCGCACCTTCGCCGAGGTGGACGGATGCGACAGGGAGGCCTACGCCGCGCTGTTCCGGTTCCTGCTGGAACGGGGGCACTTCCTTCCTCCGGCGCAGTTCGAGGCGTTCTTCCTCTCCACCGCCCATTCGGAGGCCGACGTGGATCGGTTGGCGGCGGACCTGGTGGAGGGCGTGGGGAAAGCCGTAGGAAGGCCGACCCCCTAGATTTGGGATCGATGTCCATCTTCCTCATCGCCCTGCTCCTCGCGCTCTGCGCCCTCGCCTGCGCCCACCTGTGGGTCAGGACCCGCGACCTGGAGGGGCGCCTGGAAATCGAAAGACGGAAGACATCCGGCCTTGAACGCGATCTGGCCAGGGTGGACGCGGAACGGGACGGCGCGATCCGGGAGCTGGAGCGCTTCCGGCAGGACGAGGAACAACGAGCCGTCCGGGTGCGCGCCGAGATCGAGAACCTCTCCAACCGGATCTTCGAGGAGAAGACCGGCAAGTTCAAGGAGATCGGGACCTCCGCGATCGCCGAACTGGTGGCGCCCGTGCGCGAGAACCTGGACAAGCTCCAGAAGGCACTCGCCGAGTCGGAGACGAAGGACGCGGTCCGGGAGCAGAGCCTGCGGGAGGCGCTCGAGCGTGTGGGGCGGATCAACGCCAAGCTGGGCGACCAGGCCGACGAATTGGCGAAAGCCCTCAAGGGCGACAACAAGGCCATCGGGGACTTCGGGGAGGAGATCCTGGAACGGTTGCTGGAATACTCGGGGTTGAAGCGGGATGCGAACTTCATCGTGCAAGGCGAGGACCTGGGTTTGCGGAGCGAGGCGGGCCGCAGGCTCATGCCCGATGTGGTGATCTTCCTGCCCGAGAACCGCTGCCTGGTGGTGGATTCCAAGATGAGCCTGAAGTCCTGGGCCGATGCCCAGACCGAAGACGAGGCCGCGAGGACCGCGGCATTGGACGATTTCCGGCGTTCCACCCGCGCCCACGTGGACGACCTGGCCGGCAAGCCCTACACGGAGGCGGTGCGGGCCCAGGGGAAGGTTTCCGTGGACTTCAAGTTCCTGTTCATCCCCATCGAGAGCGCCTTCCACGCCGCCCTCCAACTGGACCGGGGCCTCTACCAGTACGCCTTCGACCGGAAGATCATCCTGGTCAGTCCCACCACCTTGCTGGCCGTCCTCACCACGGTGAACCACACCTGGGAGCAGTTCGAGATCGGGAGGAACGCCCTGGAAATCCGCGACCGGGCCAACCTGCTCCTGGACAAGCTGTTGGACTTCATGGGATCGATGGAAAAGGTCGGGGACCAGTTGGACAAGGCCCGCGGGGCCTTCGACGAGGCGCGCAGCCGCCTGTCGGAAGGGCGCGGCAACCTGGTGGGGCAGGCGAGGAAGCTCCGATCCCTGGGCGTGAAGTCCGACAAGCCCGTTCCGAGGGCGCTGGAGGCGGACTCGAGGGAAGAGGAAGAGGACTGACGCAACCGAGGTCCGCCGCGATTGCGCCGACTTTTCGCAGGCCGCCTGGGTGCCGCCGTTGGAGTGTCCGAGCCTCGGGGGGGGAGATTGTAGTTTGGCCACCGCGATGCTCTCCAAAAAAGCCAAATACGCTTTGCAGGCTTGTCTGGCGCTTGCCGGGGAGCCCACTTCGCGTCCGGTCCTGATCGCGAACCTGGCCGAGCGGGACGGGATCCCCAAGAAGTTCCTGGAGATCATCCTGCTGGAGTTGCGGAATTCGGGCGCGCTCGGTTCGCGCAAGGGCAAGGGCGGGGGCTACTTCCTCGCGCGTCCGCCGCAGTCCATCACGATCGGGCAGATCGTGCGGCTCATGGACGGCCCGCTGGCGCCGATTCCCTGCGTGAGCCAGTCGGCGTACCAACCGTGTTCCGATTGCCATGGCGAAGGAACCTGCGGGATCCGCATGGTGATGAAGGACGTGCGCGACGCCATCGCGGGCATCCTGGACCGGACCAGCCTGCAGGATGTCCTGGATCGGGTGGCGGCCAACGGGGGAGAGCCGCGCGACGCCGTCGATTGGGTGATCTGAACCCCGAGGATCGCGCTTCCGGGGAATTCGGGGGATCGGCTCAGAGGCTGATTCTCCACAGGAGCACCCAGACCACGCCCAGCACGATCCAGACCTTGACTTCGCGGGAGCGGTTGCCCCATTGGGTCGGGCCGGTGGTCGACAAGCTGCGGACCGCGCTCCAAACCAGTCCGCAGGTGAGGACGATTCCCGCCACGTAGGCGCCGGTCCAGTCGGGCGTGGAACTGAAGATCCGGTAGAGCACGAAATAGATCGTGAAGGCCAGCGGAAGCAAAGCCAACCGCGCCGATCTCCTCTCCCCGAAGAGGATGGGGAAGGTGTGGGCTCCCATGGCCCGGTCTCCCTCGACGTCCTGGATGTCCTTGTACAGCTCCCGGACCAGGGTGAGCGAGAAGGCGCAGACGATAAGAATGATGACCTGTCGGTTCCACCGGCCTCCCGCCATCGCTCCGAAGGCCACGGTCGCCCCGCAGATGGTGGCGATCGCGGCATTGCCGACCAGCGGTTGGAACTTGAGGTTGCGGTCGTAGAGGAACAGGACGGTGGCCACGGTCACGGCCAGGATCAGCGCGTTCACGAAGGCGTAGGCGGCCAGCATCAACCCCAAGGCCAAGCACCATCCCGCCAGGCGCATGGCCAGGGTCATGTCCATGTCTCCGCGGACCAGGACGCGGTCGGGCCGGTTCACCCGGTCGGCGGGAAGATCGCAGATGTCGTTGTAGGCGTTTCCGAAGGCGGCGATGAGCATGGCCGAGATGGCGAGGAGCCAAGGCTTGTCGCGGGCGAGGCTCGCGGTGGCGGCCCAAGATCCCGCCAAGCTGGTGGCGCCGGCCACGGCGCAGTTGGCGACGCGGACGAGCCGAAGGGCAGGGAAGCGGTTACCGGTCTTCACCGGAAAAAGGTAAGCCAAAGCCGTACCATTTCCTGGTGGCCGCAAACGACCTTTGGGGATGTCCGGATTGTTCTACGAAATTCTGACAATTTATCTAGCCAACCCGAAACGGAAGTGATAGTTTCCTTGACAAGAGGAGGGATGAACTGGGGTTTACCCTGGTCCGTCATTGGTCGGACAGGCTCTGGCAGCGGGGATAGAAAGCAATCGGGGAATGCAACCGCCAACCTGTTCGACCCTCCTCGGTCCATCTCCCTGGGATGCCCCGGGGAAATGGGTCGGGGAGTCCCGCGGGAATCGTTCGATGAACCCCGAACTTTCAGGTATCATTCCTGGGGGTATGACGGGAACCATCGAACTCGATCGCCTGGGGGTGCGCTGCATCGTGGGGATCCATCCCTTCGAACGCGTCCAGGAGCAGGATGTCTTCCTGGACATCGCAATGGACCTCGATTTTGCTCCCGCGGCAGCATCGGAGAACGTGCGCGACACCGTGGACTACTCGGCACTCGCGGAAGATCTTTCGGCCTTGGTGCGGGAGCGGAAGTTCCAGTTGATCGAGACCATGGCGGAGACCTGCGCCCTCCGAGTCCTGGCGACGCACCCTGACGTGGATCGCGTGCGCGTGGTGGTCCACAAGCCCGCCGCCGTCCCGGGAGCCGCGGACACGCGGGTGCGGGTGGAGCGGGTCCGTTGAAGACCGCGCTGATCACCGGATCGAGCGTGCGCACCGGAAAAGCCATCGGGCTCCGGTTCGCGAGCCTGGGCTGGCGGGTCGTGGTCCACGGTCGACCGGGTGGGGAAGCCCAGGCGGAGGAGGCCGCCCGGGAATTTCGCGCAGCCGGGGGCGTTGCCGTCGTCGCCCTCGCCGACGTCTCCACGGAAGAAGGCTGTCGCGAATTGTCGGAATCCGTGCCCGACGGGAGCCTGGATCTGGTGGTCCACAACATCGGCATCTACCGGACGGGACCTCTGCTCTCCACCACGCCGGAGGACTGGTCGGCCACGCTGCGCTCGAACCTGGACGCCCCCTTCCATCTGACCCGTTTCCTGGTGGACCGGATGCCCCCGGGGTCGTCCATCGTCGCCATCGGCTACGTGGGGACCGGGAAGCTCGCGGGCACGCTTCGGACCGGAGCCTATTCGGTCTCCAAGACCGGACTCCTGGTGCTGGTGCGCAGTCTTGCCCTGGAATTGGGCCCGCGCGGCATCCGCGTCAACATGGTGTCGCCAGGGC
>Ga0302276_10001697_pt1 | contig 19820 bp, 10 predicted proteins | sample III_Bog_N2_3_FD_198768 | JGI IMG/M metagenome (GOLD analysis project Ga0302276, IMG submission 198768) | Peat permafrost microbial communities from Stordalen Mire near Abisko, Sweden - III_Bog_N2_3 | ecosystem: Environmental > Terrestrial > Soil > Wetlands > Peat | place: Sweden: Abisko...
GGTCATCGGCGCGAGCAAGGTCATCGGCGCGAGCAAGGTGATCGGCGCGAGCAAGGTGATCGGCGCGAGCAAGGTGATCGGCGCGAGCAAGGTGATCGGCGCGAGCAAGGTCATCGGCGCCAGCAAGGTCATCGGCGCGAGCAAGGTGATCGGCGCGAGCAAAGTGATCGGCGCAAGTAAGGTGATCGGCGCCAGCAAGTTCGTCTAGCACGGCGAGGTTACGATCGGCTAACAGTCGATCTGGTATCTGGACAACGGCCGAGGGTTCAATTCAGCGGCTTCCCCCCTTTCAGCGACTGGAAGGACACGTGGCCCATCGAATTGCGGAAAAGACAGGCGGTTCGTGCGGCCCTCCCCGACCGATTGAACTCCGAGCAAGCCTTCTCTTCTGCGGGCAAGAACGGTGATCGCGCAAGCGGTTGCCGTTTTTGCATTTTGCGGTTGAATTAGTTCTTACCAGACGTGTGCTTTGGCCAGATTGGCCAAAACGGTGAAGCCCCTCGCCGCCACGCTTCGGCGTTTCCCAAATATCTTCGCTTGCCCCGAGACTCCAAACAATGGAGTGCCGGCCGAAGTGGGCAGCGTCATGCGGGAACAATAGAAGACGGGGAGTTTGATGCCCTGGTACTTTTGGCTGGCTATGAGGCCATCTGGAAGGGAGACTGCGTCCCCTCCGAAGGGCGCAAGCGGTATGCGAAGGATGGAAAAGCGATCGGGGAGGGAAAGGGCCACTTCGGACCCGGGTGTGACTCGGTCAAGGGCCGAGGCCGGGATATAGACGCGGACCATGGGCGGGGCGGCATTTGCCAAGTCGAGCAGTGGTTGACCAGCAGCGACATCCTGATTGAGGAGAGAGCCGGGATCCGGGGTGAGTACAACCCCATCGGACGGTGCAGTGATCTCCAACGATGAAACCGCCTCACGAGCGAGGGATGTAGAGCGGAGGGACGCATTCTGCTGAGCGGCCGCTGCTCCAATGCTCTGGCCCTGGAGTTCGGCGGAGATGGCCTGGTATTGAGCATTTCCAGACTGCGCGGCAGCAGAGGAGTGCATCGACCCTGCCATCAAGCTGCTCATCTTTAGAAGAGGCTGACCGGCGTGGACTGTTTCGCCCTCCTGGACCAACACCTGTTCGAGGCGGCCGGGGATTGCCGCGTGGAGAGTTTCAGTGTGCGCCGGCTCCACGACGAACCATACGTTCTCGCGGTCGCGCCAGATGGGCACAAAGAGAAGCAGCGCCGCCACTGCAATTGCGAAAAGCGGAAGCGGCCGGAGGAAGCGGCCGGAGCGAATCTTCAGCTCCCAGAATTGAATGGCAACGTTGCGCAGCGAGCGCAGGCGCGACTTGAACATGACGAAGGCCAGGTAGCCGGAAGGGATGAGAGCGAACTCGGCCATCCAGTGAGAGAAGACGTTATACGAGAGACGAATGACGAAAAAGAGCAGGAAATAGCTGTACGCCCCGGAGAGAATTGCATAGACGATGAAGAGCGTGACGCGGCGGCGGGGCACGACGATGGTCTCTACCGGCAGACGCAGAACACGGCTCTGGAACCACCCGGAAAGGAAGGCCGTAGAGCGCTCCTTCAGGTCGGGTAGGCCCATCAGCTCGGTCATGCAGTAGTAGCCGTCGAGCTTGATCAAAGGGTTGAGGTTGATTAGGACGACGGCCACGCCGGTGAGCAGGATGATCTGGTAGGCGAAATCGTGGAGCCACTGGCCTCGCTGCGTATTGACCCACAAGATCATGGCCAGGCCGCAAATGATCATTTCGCTCAAGATTCCGGCAAAGATGGTGTAGATACGCTCGATCTTGCTGGAGTTGATCCAGATGGCGGTGATGTCGACAAAGAAGCAGGGCGCCAAGTAGAGAAACATGAGGCCCATGCTGTGCACTTGTCCGCCGAAGTGCTTGCAGGTGAGGCCATGGGCAGATTCATGGATGAACCCGAGAACGAGGACCAGCAACCAGAACTGGGCCATGTCCCAGAAGCCCTTATCCAGGAAGTTGTAATAGAGCTCGATATCCGGCCCCATGAACTTCCAATTCGAGATGAGAATCGAAAACTGAAAGATGAACAGGATGAAGATGGCCAGCATGGCCCAGGGGCTGTAGAGGTAGCGGCCGATTGCCGCATCGAGCCTGGTCAGGTAGGTATCGGGGTCCCAGGCGGAAAACCCGATATGAGCGAGATTGATCTTCGACTTCCGCTCTGCACGTCGACCGCGCTGGGCGGTGACCCTCTGGCTAAGCGCGATGTTCTTTTCCTGCGGAGTCTTGTACCAGAACTTCGCCTCGTCTAGTTGTTCTGCAAAGATGCGAAGGTCGTCTATGCCGATTTGCTCACCTGTCTGGGCAGCAAACTCCTCAGCAATCTCCTCGTAGGATCGCTCCCCATCGAAGAGTTGAATGAGCCGCCATTGGGCGGGAGGAAAACGGTAGTAGTTGCTTCCTTCGCGCTGGAAGACGCCCATGATTGGCTCGCCATCGAGGACGTCTTCGAGGACGGTGAGGTCCGGATCGAGACGCGGGGGCCTGCTTCGCGCCAGGCGCGTGAGGGGGATCTCGGGGAGCGCGGCATCAAGAGCTTCAGTCAGGTTCATGGCGCGAGACGAATCTGCGTGGACATTCCGGGTTTGAGCCAGGCGGCGGGACGATCGACAGCGCCGATAACCTGGACACTGCCGCTGGCTGGGTCGACAACGGGACTGACGCGGAGAATGTGGGCGGCCTGATGCTGGCCGGGATAGTCTGCCGTGGTGAGGTCGAGGGGCTTGCCCGTTTTGAATGCAGCCATCGACGACTCGGGCACTGTGAAGAGCACCCGCAGCGGAGCTTCGGCGGTGACCCAGAATAGGACGTCTCCGGCCTTCACTTCCTGCGAGGGGCGAACTGAGCTGCGGCCAACGACGCCGGCAAAGGGCGCAACGATTCGCGACTGCTCAAGCTGGATGCTGGCGGAGTTCAGGTCGGCTTCAGCGGCGGCCTCTTCGCTGTGGTAACGGTTGACCTCGGCGATGGTCTCGTCAACGCGATACTTCGCATGCTCCCAGGTCTCCTCGCTGACGATCTTCTCGTTGCGCATGAGATCAGCGCGGCGAAGGTCGGACTTGGCGGTCTCTTCTTCCGACTCCCACTCGTGAACCTGGGCCTGCGCTGAAGCAATGTGGGCTTTTTGCGATTCGTACTGAGAACGAAGCAGGCGGTCGTCGAGCGAGGCGAGGAGTTGGCCGGCCTTCACCCGATCGCCGATCTGCACGTTGATGGTGGCGATGCGGCCACTGCGCTCGGCGGCGATGTCGGCCTGTTGCTCGGCGACGATTGGGCCGGCGGTGGTGAATGATTTGGGATCTGAAGTGGGCGGTGCTGGAGCCGGAGCCGGAGCGGGTGCAGGCACCTCGGCCGCTGCCGCGGCGGGGGGCGGCGTATGGGAGTTGCAACCGGTGCTGGTGAACAGGACGGATGTCGTTGCCAGAAGATAAGCAACGGCGGGAAGGATTCTATGAGGAATTCCATGCAGTCTCATTCTTGTCACCAGCCAATCCAATTCCACAGGGTCTGCCAGATCCAAAGGGCGGGGGAACGCAGCAGGACGTATCCGGCCGGCTTCCAGCCGATGGCGATCTTGGCGCGTCCGCTCATACCTGCGCGGAGCACGGCATCGCCGTTGCTGACAGGGACCTCTGCGTTGAAGGTGCGCACTCCATCGCCCGCCAGAGCCTGCGGGCTCACGACGGATACAGCGCTGTGCCAAGTGCGCTGGGGGAAACTGTCGAGCTTGACGGCAGCGTTCTCGCCCGCCCGCAGCAGCGAAGCGTCGCGCTCGGGAATGGCGACTTCGACGACGGCGCTTTTCAGGTCGAGCACCTGCGCGAAGGAGTCGCCCGCGGTGAGGTGCTTGCCCGCGGCGTTTTCGAGATTGGGCGTGACGACGATGCCAGTGATAGGCGAACGCAACTGGGCGCTGTCAATCCGGGCACGAATGCGCGCAACCTCAGAGCGAAGGTACTCGGTCTGTTCACGATCAGCTCCGGCCTGGGGAGCGCCGCGGGCCAGATCGTTTTGCATGGCCAACATCGCTTCCTGGTATTTGGCCTCGGCTGCGGCAAGGTCAGATCGCCACTGCCAGTCATTCATCGACCCGAGCACATCGCCGGCGTTCACATGCTGGCCCTCATGCGCGTAGACGGCCTGCACATTGCCGTCGACGGGAGCGGCAATTGTGACCAGGTGCTGCGGCGCAATGGTAGCTTCGCCGGTTACGCGCATGGGCAATGGACAAAAGACAAGGAAGAGCGTAACGGCCGCAGCGATGGCTGCGAAGGTGAGCCTGCGGCTGCGGCTCGTGGCGAGGAGTGCAATCTTCCGTTGCACCAGCGGCTCGAGAATGCTGATAAGCGGGACTTCGCGATAGAGCAGAGCGTTGCGGATGGCTACCGTCGCCTGGCCGGCGAGGATCTTGATCATCTCGGTGTGCGGCAGATCGAGGAAGTCGGGATCGCTGCTTTCGTAGAGCAACAGGCCAACGCGGCCCTGATCATCCACGAGTGGCAAGGAGAACAGGCCGCGAGTGCCGCTCTCATCGAAGTGCCGAGTGACAGGGTCGGGAAGCTCGGGCTGCGGCGGCGAGGCGTCGTGACGCGAGAGCTGAACCGTTCCGGGCTGGGTTGAAAGCCAGCGAAGAATCTCTTCAACCTGTGAGACCTTTGCGTCACCCAAGGGCAGGCTGGTCATGCCGGAGATGGCCTTGAGCTGCAGGCGCCCGCGGTTGTCGAGAGCGATGGCGCAAAGCTCGTAGGGCAGCACATTTTGTGGGCTGTTGGCGATGATTTGCAGGAGACGGTCAAGGCGCAGCGTTGAGGTGATCTCAGAGCTGACATGGACCAGTGCTTCAAGAATTGCCAGCTTGCGCTCTGCGTGCATGAGGCTGGCATTTTTGAGGGCGCTGCTGACCGTCTCTGCCATTGACATGAGGAAGAACTCGTCATCCTCATCGAAGGGGTGTTCATCACGGTTGATGGCTTCAAGGACGCCAACTTCGGCCTCGTCTTGCATGAGGGGCACGAGCAGCACATTCATCACCGGCATGATGCCGCTGTCCGGGTCGAAGGTCTGATTGCGCCGAGCGAGCCGCTCATCGTCAGGGTCGGCAATGAGCAGGGCCTCTCCCGCCTCGGCCATGTCGGCGACGTAACCCTCGCCGGGAGCCTGTGTCATTTCGACGTCAACGGTGGAGTCCTGGCCGCAACTGGAGACCAGGCGCAGCGTGCCGCCGTCGAAGAGCCAAAGGTGGACAGCCTGGCAGGGGAGCATGGCAATCGCCTTGGCCGGAATCTGAGCGACGACCTGATCGAGCTCAAGAGTAGAGTTCAGAGACTTCTCGAGGTCGTAGAGCTGCGACATGCGGTGGACGGAGTCGAGCAGTTCCTGGCGCTGGGCGTCGGCATTCTCCGCGGACAAGATAGCCGGAGCGGCAAGGCTGACGACCGGGGCAAGTTCTTCGATGATTTCTGGTTCAAGGGCAGCGGCAAAAGTGAAGATCTCAATGGCGCCGATCAACTGGTCTTCCAGGATCAGGGGGATGTAAGCCACGGATTCAACGGAACGGGAAAGATTGAGGTGAGCGAAGTCTTCACGGCGCACCTCAGAGCCTGGGTAAATGACGGCCTGGGGCTCATCCGCGAGGAGGGGAGCAACCAGGGAGCTGGCATCGGGGATTGACTCTTCCACATGAGAGGCATCGCCTGCAATGGCGAGGATCATCCAGTGAGGGCCCTCGTCGGTGAGCACAACGCGGTGGACCGCGCAGGCAGAGTCGGGGATGAGTTGCGAGATGGTTGACGCCACCAGGGTTGCGCGCGCGGCGGCTTCAGGCACGCCCAAGAGAGATGCGCCGAGCTCAATAGCCGCGTCGTAGAAGGAGGAAATCATCGGGGCCTGCACCGATCTGGTATAACTTTCCTTGACAAGGGGAAGAGGGCGTATTGATTCTGAAGTAGTTGGAGCTTAACAAGCCCCCTTCTTGATGTAAAGAAGAATCTTGAACGGCGACAAGAGGAAACAAGTGGACCTTGATATCAGGGAAAGCGGCAATATCTGCACCCTCAAGCTAAAGGGCAGGCTGGTGAGCGGCGAGGCCGTGAATCAGTTTGAGACGGCGTTTCAATCCGCCCTGGCGAGCGGGCACGTCTTTCTTGTTCTCGATCTTGAGGCGCTGCCTTACATCGATTCGTCGGGCATCGGCTCAGTTGTGAACGCTCTTCGCATCTCGTCGAAGATGGGCGGCACAACCAAGCTGGTGAAGCCAAGCAGCTTCGTTGCGAAGACGTTCAAGATGGTAGGGATTCTATCTCTCTTCGGCGTATATGAGAGCGAAGAAGAGGCCGTAGCCTCCTGCGGGGGATAGCGGGGGTGGCGAATTAGTCTCCGATACCGGCCTCGACCTGAGGTTCGAGTTCCTCAAAGCGCCGGACCTTGTAAATTGCGATCGAGACCACCCAACTGAGAATAAATAGAGCGATGATGCAGTAGCCGAGCAGGCCGAAGTTTTCATTCAGACTGCCGACAGTGCTCCAGAACCGGCCCTGCAGGTGAAGCTGCGATCCGAAAAGGCCGAGAGCCTCGATGCCCCCCACCACCAAGGCCACCAGCACTGAGACGGATGTAATCGTCATGTTGTAGTAGAGCTTGCGGATGGGCTTGACGTAGGCCCAGCCGTAGGCGCCGAGCATGAGGATATTGTCAGTAGTGTCGATGAGCGACATGCCCGCGGCAAAGAGAACCGGAAAGACGAGAATGGACGCGATGGGCAACCCACGCGAGGCTTCAGCAGCCGAGATGCCCAGCAGGCCGATCTCCGTGGCAGTATCAAATCCGAGGCCAAAGAGGAGGCCGAGCGGATACATATGCCAGCTTCTTGTGATTACTGCAAACAGCGGTCTGAATATCTTCGCAAGGAACCCGCGATTTGACAGCAGAAGGTCGAGGTCTTCGTCGACATAGGGCTCGCCGCGGCAGACGCTCTGAAACGTGAGGAAGACTGAGCGCAGGATGACCAGGTTGGCGAGACCGATGGCGAGCAGGAAGAACGTAGAGACCAGGGTACCGACGATGCCGCCGATGCTGCGGAACTGATCGACGTGCTGCTGGAGCTTGAGCGCGGCAAACGCAAGGGCCAGCGACCCGAGCACCACGATAGTGGAATGGCCGAAAGAAAACATCAGGCCCACTGAGACCGGGCGCTTGCCCTCCTGCATGAGCTTGCGCGTGACGTTGTCGATGGCAGCGATGTGGTCGGCGTCGACCGCGTGACGCAAGCCGAAGCTATATGCAAGGAAGGCTGTGCCCAGCAGGAGAGGATAGTGGCGGAAGGCGACCACCGCCCAGACCCACGCGAGGAGATTGAACAGCACAAGGAAGCAGAAGATTCCGTAAACCTTGGCGCGTGTGTTGCCGGCCTGATCATCGAGCAAGCTTCGCAAGGCAAACGGCATGGGTTCCCTTCAACGGCGTGTCACAACCCGGCATGCGGTGGGGCACGTAGCACGAATTCATTAATTGTACTACTGCGGCGATTGAGGCAACGTGCGCACATTTGAAGTTTGACTTTTTCAATCGCGAGCTGAGCGGTCGGCGGGGGCTCGCGCGCGGCTCTTGCCGGGGGCGCGGGTTATCCTACAGTCGCCCGTACGCATCCCGTCCGATGTTCTGGTTGTGAGCCTGCGACGGGAAACATTCCCTGGAGCATCCGATGACGCGATCCGCCCGAGCACTGGCCGAAAAGGCCTCCCTTATCTGCCTTTTTTTCATACCTTTGAGCGTTGCGACGATGAGTGCGCAGGAGGCGCAACCGGATTCAGCCCGGCACCATGGCGTTGCGGCATTGATGGTGAGCGACATTCATTTTGAGCCGTTCTGGGATCCAGCGAAGGCGGCAGAGCTGGAGTCTGCGCCGGCGCGCTCCTGGGATGCGATTCTCGCCGGGCCGTCTTCGGCGAATCGGCAGCAGAGCTTTGATGCGCTGCAGGACAAGTGCCACGCGCGCGGCGTGGATACTCCGTATGCGCTGTTCAAGTCCAGCCTGGCTGCCATGCATGCGAAGGAGGCCGAGGCGGGGTTTGCAGTGGTCAGTGGCGACCTGGTGGCGCATGCTTTCTCCTGCAAATACAGCACGCTCTTTCCGGAAGCATCGCCGCAAGCCTATAGTGCTTTCGTCGTGAAGACGCTCGACTATGTGTTGCATGAACTGCACAAGGAGTTTCCCGGAGTTCCGATCTACGCGGCGCTTGGAAATAACGACTCGGGCTGCGGCGACTACCAACTGGATGCGAACAGCGAGTTTCTGCGCGCGAGCGGGGCCTTTTTTACGGAGGGGCTTCCGGCGGCAGTACGGGAAGAAGCGGAGCGGACGTTTGCGGCCGGTGGCTACTACAGCATTGCGCTTCCTGCGCCAATGGAACACACGCGGCTAATTGTTCTGGACGATGTGTTCATGTCGCGTAAGTACTCGACCTGCGACGGAAAGCCGGATGCCGCAGCCAGCGCCTCGCAGATTGCATGGCTGCGGCAGGAGTTGGAACGAGCACGCGAGCACAAGGAGAAGGTTTGGGTGATGGGGCACATTCCTCCGGGGATCGACCCCTTTACAACGATTCTGAAGATGAGAAACGTGTGCGGAGGCAGATCGCCTGATGTCTTTCTGGCGTCGGATGATCTTGGGAAGACGATTGGCGACTTCGGCGACGTGGTGAAGCTGGCGATCTTTGCGCATACGCACATGGATGAGCTGCGGCTGCTTAAACCGTCTGGGAGCGAGGTTCCGCTGAGCGCTCAGGCTGGTGTTGCGGTCAAGCTCGTCTCGTCGATTTCGCCGATCAACGGGAACAGTCCGTCGTTTACCGTGGCGCAAATTGACCCGGCAACAGCAGTGATGGTGGATTACAAGGTCTTCGAGGCATCGAACGCTACCGGCGAGGACGCCCAGTGGACACGGGAGTACGACTTTGCAGAGGCATTCCATGAGCCGGATTTCTCTGCACTTTCAGTGGGCAAGCTGATTGCGAAGTTTGCGGCCGACCCCGAAGTGAAGACGGAGGCAAGCCAGAACTACATTCGCAATTATTATGTGCGGGATGTCTCGGCGGAGATCAAGGTCTTCTGGCCTCAGTACTCCTGCGCGCTCTCGAACCTGACGGCAGAGTCCTATCGAGCCTGCGTCTGCTCCCAGGCGCATTAGGGCCACTCCAACTCGACTCTCGCCAATCGATGCGCTGCCGATAAACATACCGGACTCCGAATCTCCTCTGGACCGAAGACTCTCCATCTTCCGGTTTAGTTGGGATCCGGTCCATCGGGTCGATTGGGCGAGAAAGATGGGAAGGCCTGAATTCGCATGGGCCGAATTCAGGAGCGCCCGATTCGCCGGCGAGGAATCCCCTCATGAGCATTCAGGAAGACGGAATTTCCCCACGCGACTACCAGCGGCTGTGTGCGCTTGTCTACGACCAGGCCGGCATCAGCCTGGGGACACAGCGGCGAACGATGCTTGAGGTGCGGATCAAGCGCCGGCTCAAGGAGCTTGAACTGCATTCATACGGGGATTACTGCGATTACCTGTTTGGCCATCACGGACAAAGGGACGAGATTGTTCACCTGATAGATGTTGTGACCACGAATAAGACAGACTTCTTTCGCGAGCCACGTCATTTTGATTTCCTGGTGAACGAGGCGATCCCGGAGCTGGCCGTGGTCCAGGGCAACGCCAGGCCGTTCCTGGTGTGGAGCGCGGGCTGCTCAACCGGCGAGGAGCCTTATACGCTGGCGATGGTGATGAGCGAGTATGCGGAGACGCATCCGAGGTTCGGCTTCAGGATTCTGGCGACAGACATCTCCACAACCGTGCTGAAGCGAGCAGCCACCGGCGTGTATTCACGCGCGGTTGTTGAGCCGGTGCCGCCGGCAATGAAGCGCAAATATCTAATGAGGAGCCGCGAGCCGGGCGCGGATCGCGTGCGGATTGTTCCGGAGCTGCGGCGGCAGATTGAGTTCCGCCGCGTAAATTTCATGGAGGACGACTTTGGGGTTGAAGAGAGGTTCGACGTGATCCTGTGCAGAAACGTGATTATCTACTTCGACCGCGCCACACAAGCAAGCGTGCTGGGGAGGCTTTGCGATCATCTACGGCCCGGGGGCTATCTTCTGGTAGGGCACGCAGAGGCGCTGCACGACATGGAACTGCCCCTCTCGCCGGTCGCGCCAGCTACCTATAGGAAGCTGCGCGAACGGCGCTGAGGAAGAGCAGGAGCGGCAGGAGCGAATTGTCTATTTGCCAGTGCCGAGGAGATAGCCGATTTGCGGCGAGCCGGTGGCGCTGTCGGCGACCGAGAGCGCGGCGGAGAAGTCTACCGCCGCGGACGGTGTAAAGGTGACGTAGATGGAGCAACTGGCGCCTGCGGCCAGGGATGCGCCGCAGGCGTTGGCGCCGGTGGTGATGGCGAAGTCGTCAGGGTTGGGGCCACCGATGCTCGGGGCAATGCCGGTTACCGTGTTGCTGCCGGTATTGGTCAGCGTGGCCGCCAGTGCCGCGGAGGTAGTGTGCGCAGTCGTGTTGGGGAAGGTCACCACCGAGGTCAAGGAGACGGAATTAGCAGGCGCGATACCAGTGCCGAGGACATAGCCAATTTGAGGCGAGCCGGTAGCGCTGTCGGCGACCGAGAGCGTGGCGGAGAAGCTTACCGCCGCGGACGGTGTAAAGGTGACGTAGATGGAGCAACTGGCGCCGGCGGCCAGCGATGCGCCGCACGCATTGGGACCTGTTGAGATGGCGAAGTCGTCGGGGTTGATGCCGGTGATTACCGGGGCGATGCCGGTTACCGTGTTGCTGCCGGTATTGGTCAGCGTGGCCGCCAGCGCCGATGAAGTCACATGCACAACAGTGTTCGGGAAGGTCACCACTGAAGTCAACGAGGCGGAATTAGCAGGCGCGATACCAGTGCCGAGGACATAGCCGATTTGAGGCGAGCCGGTAGCGCTGTCGGCGACCGAGAGTGTGGCTGAGAAGCTTGCCACCCCGGACGGTGTAAAGGTGACGTAGATGGAGCAACTGGCGCCGGCGGCCAGCGATGCTCCGCAGGCGTTGGCGCCGGTGGTGATGGCGAAGTCGTCAGGGTTGATGCCGGTGATTACCGGGACGATGCCAGTGAGCGAACTTGTGCCGGTGTTGGTCAGCGTGGCCGCCAGCGCCGATGAAGTTACATGCACAACAGTGTTCGGGAAGGTCACCACTGAGGTCAACGTGGCGGTAGTTGTAGCTGAGATACCTGTGCCGGTGAGGGACGAAGTCTGCGGCGATCCGGTGGCGCTGTCGGCTACCGACAACGTTGCGGAGAAGCTTGCCGCCGAGGCCGGTGTGAAGGTGACATAGATGGAGCAGCTCGAGCCGGCAGCCAGGGATGCGCCGCAAGCGTTCGCGCCGGTGGAGATTGCGAAGTCGCTGGGATTCGTGCCCGTGATCGTGGGAACGATGTTGTTCAGTACACCATTACCGGTGTTCGAGAGTGTTGCCGCCAATGCGGCGGAGGTACTGCCGCTTGTTGTGTTCGGGAAGGGCAGCGACGGAGTCAGAGAAGCCGCAGGCGCAGTGCCGGTGCCGGTGAGGGACGAAGTCTGCGGCGACCCGGCGGCGCTGTCGGCTACCGACAACGTTGCGGAAAAGCTTGTCGCCGAGGCCGGTGTGAAGGTGACATAGATGAAGCAGCTTGAGCTGGCGGCCAGTGTTGCGCCGCAAGCGTTGGCGCCCGTGGAGATTGCGAAGTCGCTGGGATTCGTGCCCGTAATCGTGGGAACGATGTTGTTCAGTGCACCATTACCGGTGTTCGTGAGTGTTGCTGCCAATGCGGCGGAGGTAGTGCCCTTTGGGGTGTTCGGGAAGGCCACGGGTGAACTCAGCGTGGCGTTCGACGCAGTACCTGTGCCGGTGAGGGACGAAGTCTGCGGCGATCCGGTGGCGCTGTCGGCTACCGACAACGTTGCGGAGAAGCTTGCCGCCGAGGCCGGTGTGAAGGTGACATAGATGGAGCAGCTCGAGCCGGCAGCCAGGGATGCGCCGCAAGCGTTGGCGCCCGTGGAGATTGCGAAGTCGCTGGGATTCGTGCCCGTGATGGTCGGCACGATGTTGCTCAACGACGTGGCGCCGGTATTTGAGAGGGTTGCCGCGAGGGCAGAGGAGGTTGTGCCGCTCGGTGTGTTGGGGAATGCGAGCGGAGACGTCAGGGTGGCGGTCGTGCCGGCGCCAGCGCTTAGCAGTTGGAACGACTCCGCACAGGAACCGGAGATGCCAATTTGGGCGAAGCAAGTGCCGGCGGCCGATACGTGGCCGTATGAACTGTTCCAGGCATCGACGCCTGTTGCGTCGTTGATATCCCACGAGACGGAATTGGGAAGACCATCGGCACTGGTCGCATTTGAAAGCGTCAGATAATATGTTCCGGCGGCGAGATTCGCGGTAGGGATCGTGAAGGTGACGGTATGGACGTCGAACCCATCCACGTTGGTGGAGTCGTAGACGCTGGTGGTGGCGGCAGTACCAGTGCCGAGGGAAGTGTCGAACGGGGCAGTTCCGATGGCCCAGGTAACCCCGGTGACCGAGTCGCCTGGAAGGACCCATGCGCCAAATACAATCTTGCTGACGGTGGCAGGAGTGGCGAGCGTGAAGGAATCCGAGTTGGAGTACCCCTGATTCACCTGAAAGGCGCTGATCTGTCCGCTGATCGGGAAGTCGCTGAAGGCCGTTTGTGCGAGCGCAACCGTAGCAGACAGAGCAAGCAGCACGACAGCAAATGGGGTGGAGAATCGACCTCTCATGGAACTTGCCCTCACATATTCCTGCCGAAATTGGGGATCGGCGTGTTCTTTGCCGAGAGTTGGGAAACGGCGTGAGCATGATCCTAGCCGCGATTGCACCGGGAACGCAAGAGAAAATTGCTTTGATAAATTCGAATTAGATAGGGTCTGGGCTCACTGACCTGTTTTGATCATATTAATATGCCAAGTAGTTCAAACTACAAACGATTGTACCCAGTTCGATTGTTACTTCAGGTTCCTTGAATAACTCAAAAAGAGTACTTGCAAAAGGCGCAATAAGGTGGTTTTATTCAGTTCTGGGCTTTCGCCTTTGAGCTCAAAAAAAGCTTCCCTGAAAGTTGGAGGTCCCGTGGCAACTACTTACACGCTCAATGTAAACGGACAGAACGTCAATGTTACAGTGAACGATCCGAATATGAGTACTTTGTGGGTTTTGCGAGATCTGCTTAACCTGACGGGGACCAAGTACGGTTGCGGGGAGGGCATATGTGGCGCGTGCACGGTGTGGGTGGATGGAGTGCAAAGCCAGTCGTGCAACCACACTCCAGCGCAAGCCGTAGGAAGAAAAATCGTCACAATTGAGGGTCTATCCCCAACCTCCACTCATCCGGCTCAATTGGCCTGGATTGCGAACCAGGTTCCCCAGTGCGGCTACTGCCAGTCAGGGCAAATCATGGAAGTTGCCGCTGCAATGGCAGCCGGGAATCACGGGGCCGCACTCATTCCGGGGCAAAAGTGCGTTTGCATCTGCGGGACGTATGACCGCATACTGCAAGCAATCGATACGCTCTAACCCCAAGCGGTGGAGGCACACCGGCTGCAAGCGATCTAGAAACCCCAGGTCAAGCGAGGTCAATAGAGACATGTCTAATGTTGAATTCAGCGAGAGGCACGAGATTCTAACCAGTGAGCAGCAAGGGGCTGAATCGAGCAAGATCAGCCGCCGGAAGTTCCTGGTCACCGGAGGGGCAACCGGCCTCACGCTTGGATTTGCGATCGCGGGCGGAGGCGGCAGAGCCGCGGCGCAAATAGCCGGAATTGCCGGTCCACCGGCCCAGACCCAGGTGAACACCTGGCTGAATATCACCAGCGGCGGCGTGATCACCATGACCATCGGTGTTTCCGAGATGGGCCAGGGCACATTCACGGGACTGGCGATGATTCTGGCCGAAGACCTGATGGTGGATTTGACCAAGATCAAAACGGTGCAGGGCGTGCCGGCGATTGCTGCGCAGCAGACTGGCAACTCCATCGGCACCTTCGGAAGCACGGTGACCTGGACCAATTACTGGGGCATGCGCAACGCAGGCGCGACGGCACGCGAGATGCTGGTGTCGGCGGCGATGAACATTATCGGCGATCAGAACCGCGGCAACTACACCGTCGCGAATGGCGTGATCACCTACACCCCGAACGGCACCCAGATCAGCTATGGCCTGGTGGCAAACGCCGCGGCCAAACTGTCCGTGCCGACGAATCCTCCGCTGATTCCAGACAGCGAGTTCCGTTACATCGGGAAGACCCAAAGCCGGCTGGATATCCCCAGCAAGGTGAACGGGACGGCAATCTACGCCATGGATGTCCGCCTGCCGAACATGGTGTATGCGGTAATCCAGCATGCACCAGCATTTGGAAGTGTTTTGAGCGGCGCCTTACCTGCAGCACCTGCCAACACGATTGCCGTGGTGCCTACGAAGGTGATTGCGGGGACAGATCGAGGCACGGAACAAGTGGGGATGGTGAATGCGTTTGCCGTCGTGGCCTCCAACACCTGGGATGCCTGGCAGGCGGCAATGAACCTGAGCGTCAGTTGGACGCCGCCCTCCAACGCCGCTCAACTCAATGATGCAAATTATCTGTCTGAGGCACAGGCAGCGCTAACCACCAACACACCTTACTCACCTTCGGGCCCGAATACCGCGCCTACGCTGTACCAAGTGGAAGGAACTGCATCCGCGTCCGCGTCCGCTATTGCTGGAGCGAACAAGAAGTTCTCAGAGCAGTACGTTCTGCCTTATGTGGCGCACAACCATCTTGAGAATCTGGCATGCGCGGTGAATTACGTTCCCGGCGTTTCGATCGATATTTATGCACCAACGCAGTCGGCCTCATCGATTCCTCCGCTTGCGGCACAGATCACCGGGCTCAGCCTGAACCAGGTCAACGTGCATGTGACGATGCTTGGAGGGGGGCTGGGCCGCAAGATCGAAATGGACTTTATAAGCCAGGCAATCCAGGTGGCGTTCGCCATCAAGCAGCCGGTGATGCTGATGTGGCCGCGCGCACAGCTTTTCATGCGCGACCAGTACCGGCCGTTTTCGCTGGTACAGATAAATGCAGGACTCAACAGCAGTGGCAACATTGTTGGGTGGTCAGCGACCAATGTAAATGCCTCGATCCTCGGTCAGCGCGGCTACCCAGTGGGCGCAGTTGGCGACAGCCAGTCGACTGAAGGAATGACGGGACTGCCGTACACCCGGGGAACTTTCTCGACGCAGTGGGTTTCGCACCCCTCGCCTATTCCCGTTGGTTTCTGGCGGTCAGTCGGGATGTCGGTGAATACATTTGCAGTGGAGTCGGCAATCGACGAGCTCGCTGCATTGGCGGGGGTCGATCCACTCCAGTACAGGTTGAATATGTGCACGGACCCGCGCTGGGCCGGGGTGTTGAATGCGGTGGCCAGCCTTGGCAACTATGCTGCGGGCCCAGCTTCTGGGCACTTTTTCGGGATCGCGGCGGAACTGTACTCCAACAGCTATGCGGCGGTGATGGTGGATTTGTCGCTGACGAATGCGGTTGATTACGACGGACAGAACACGGTCTTTACTGTGAACAAGGTGTGGATCGCGCTGGATTGCTACCTGTCCGTGAACCCTGGTCAGATCCAGACGCAATTGGCAGGCGGCATGGTTCACGGGCTGAACGCCTTTCTCTACGGGCATGTGCCGATGGTCAATGGGGTTCCGCAGAATACAGATTTCCACAGCAACCGGGTCATTCGCATTTACGAGATGCCACAGGTGTTCACAACGGTTATTCCGAGCCCGGCGCAATCGAGCCAGAGCACGGCGATTGGCGGCGTGGGCGAACTCGGTGTTCCCTGCATTGCCCCGGCCGTGGCCAACGCCTACTTCAAGGCGACCGGAACCCGCATTCGCACGCTTCCCTTCTTCCCCACAGCAACGATGGGCGGCATCAATAGCGCAAGTGTTCCATAGCGCGGACTTCAGCTCTGCGCGGTACATCGACCCCCGTCAGGCAAGTCCGAGCACGATTCGGATTCGCCTGGCGGGGGTTTTGTTTTGGGAAGGTCAGGCTGATGAACCGAGCGCGGCTTGCGACTGATAAGTGATTGCGAGCATTGCTGAAGAGGCCTGGGACCACAGGCGCAATCGGCCCATTTTCAGGTTAGTCCGCTGAAAAGTTTCCAAAGTCACCCCCGGCCGTCCGCCATGAGGGCCGCGGGCTTACCGGGCGAGCCAATTGAGCAGGATGATCTGCAACCTTTGGGTGATGCAGGAGCCCTGTGGGAAGCACAAGAAGCTCTTGAGGAGGAGTTTGGAGAAGGCTCTAAGCTCTGATAATGCAAAAAGTTGCAACTTGGCGCGACAGATTTGGGCCGCCATTTCTGAAGATGTTCTCAATGAAACACCAAAGTAACATAAAATAGACAATCTATAGTTACCTATGGCAAGGTACTTAGGTGACCAAATCCGACCCCATGGGACCCTTATCGAGGGTCTGAAGCGTGGGTGCAGGCTTCCCCGGTTCACATGGAGTATTGAGACCTCATGCGACTCTGGCGGACCTCTACCCTTTTTTGGGCTTTTGCTTCGGCCCTGCTCTTCACCAATTGTTCAGCGCAGACTGCGCCTCCGGTTGCCAACACCTACACGCAACAACTTCACCCAAACACGGTATATGGCGCAGGCGGATCGATCGGCTTCCTCACCCTGCAGACTGGCAACAACAACGGTGAAGTCTACATTCAATTCAACCTTGCGGGCATCCCGGCCAATGCGAGCATTCAAAAGGCTACGTTGCAACTCTACGTAAACCAGGTTCTCGGCCCGGGCACTTTCGATGTGTACCAACTGAACTCGGAGTGGAACCAGAGCACCATGACCTACGCCAATGCGCCGGTTCCTGGGGCTTCAGCGACGGGGAACCAGCCCACCACCATTCCCGCCATCGCGGACCAGTTCATTTTGATTGACGTGACCCCGCTGGTGCAGGATTGGGTGAGCGGCAACCTTCCTAATAACGGCCTGGCACTGGCCATGACGACGACCTCTGGCGGATTGCTGTTTGACAGCAAGGAAGCCACGCAGACGTCGCACATGCCGGAGTTGAACATTGTGCTCAACGGTCTTCCCGGTCCGCAAGGACCGACAGGCCAATCGGGCCTCACGGGCGCACTGGGGCCGGCGGGGCCGCAAGGCGCAGTTGGACCTGGATTCAATTTCCGCAACGCGTTTGATCCGACAGCGACCTACGCACCCTTCGATGTGATCACCTACAACGGATCAACGTACGATGCTGTGGCTTCTATCGGGCCGGGCGGAGCAACACCGGACATGAACACGAACTGGGCGTTGATGGCACAGCAGGGAGCAACCGGAGCCACTGGATCGCAGGGGCCGATTGGGCTCACCGGAGCAACCGGAGCCACTGGACCACAGGGGCCGATTGGACCGGCTGGACCCCCCGGAGGAACGAGCAATACCGGCACGCAAGGGACTGGCGGGACCGGATTCAACTTCCGAAGTGCGTTTGATCTGACCGCGACATATGCACCCTACGACATAGTCACCTACAACGGATCAACGTACGATGCCGTGGCTTCTATCGGGCCGGGCGGTGCAACACCAGACGTCAACACAAACTGGGCGCTGATGGCGGAGCAAGGCGCAGCCGGGCCGGCAGGAGCAACCGGGCCGCAAGGGCCGATTGGGCTGACGGGAGCGGCTGGCCCGCAGGGTATCCAGGGTGTCCCCGGAGCGACGGGCGCAACCGGGCCTCAAGGCCCCACTGGCCTGACAGGCGCAGCCGGCACAACCGGTCTACAAGGGCCGATGGGCCCTAGTGGTGAGGCAGGAGTTACTGGTCCTCAGGGCCCTCAGGGCACCGCCGGTCCCGGCTTCAACTTCCGCAACGTGTTCGATCCGACCGCGACCTATGCACCGTACGATGTAGTCACCTACAACGGCTCAACATACGATGCCCTTGCGGCGATCGCTCCGGGCGGGGCAACACCAGACCTCAACACCAGCTGGACGTTGATGGCGCAGCAGGGCGCCAAGGGCACGGCCGGCGCGGCGGGCCCGAACACTGTGAGCATCGCCACAACCTCGGCTATTGCAGGGATTCTCAAGGGTTCTGGCGGCGCTCTGGCCCCGGCAATCCCCGGGGCAGACTACGTGACCCCCAGCGGCAGTATCACTGGCAACGCAGCCACAGCAACGCAGTTATCGTCGACTGGGCCAAACGGAACCTTCTGGGGCGTCTTCGGCGGAGTCCAGGGCTACTATCAGCCAGGCATATTGCAGGGCGTGTCCCAGCAAGCAAGCGGCGGAGGAAGCTGTCAGGCAGTGACCGCTTCAAACGGCGCGGCGACGGTGAACTGGGCTACCTCCTCCTGCGCAGTTATTACGGCAAATGGCGCAAACATATCGTTGATCACTCTGCAAAATCCATCCAGCGGCCAGGCCTACTCGCTTGGTTTGTGCAATGACGGAGCGCCCCGGTTCTGGGCGCTGCCAGGCACGTTGAAGCAGGCATCCCTACCTCAATACGCCTCGGAATGCGTATACAAGATCTACACCTTCGACGGTGCTAACTACCAAGGTCCGGGCAGCACAGCGAATCCTACGGTGATTTACGGTACTGAGCGTTCTGCGCCGCAAGCAAGCGCGCCAGGAGCTTTTGTCTGCTGGTGGGATAGCGCCAACCATGTAATGACTTGCAACGATAACTCCAGCGGATCCAACGCTAACATGGTTGTCCCGTCTAACGGCGCGGTCAATAACCAGTTTGTCTCCTATATTGATGGCGCGGGAATTCAGCACATGGGTCAGCCGGGCTTCTCGGTGATTTCCGGCACGGCAACTGCAGCACAAGGCGGAACTGGGGTGGCTAACACGGCGACGATAACCCTGGGATCAGCAAATGTGAATCTCGCCACCCTTGGTACGGGCATTGTGAAAAACACGACGGGCATTGGCGCACTTACTAATGCAGCATCTGCTGATGTTATCGGACTATTCGGGAATTGCTCTGGCACTCAATATCTTGGCGCTGACGGCGGGTGCCATACGGCTGCGGGCTCCGGGACGGTCACTTCTTCAGGATCGGCGGCTCCTGGGACAATCTCAAAGTTCACAACGTCAACTAACATAGCTCCGGCGGCGGCGAGCGATATTGTAAACCTTTTCGGCGCCTGCTCAGGAAGCCAGTACCTTGGGGCAGATGGCGCCTGCCATACGTCATCCGGCTCCGGTACGGTCACATCGTCAGGATCGCCAGGCTTGGGGAACATTTCAAAGTTCACATCGGCGACTAACATCGCTCCAGCTACTTTCCTCGATATCGTGAACCTATTTAGTTCGTGCTCCGGCAGTGAGTATCTCGGCGCGGACGGCGCTTGTCATGCAGCATCGGGCAGCGGCACTGTTATCGGTGTAACATTTACGGGCGATGGCGTTGTTGACTCGGCGACGCCGAGCACGACGGTAACTACGAGCGGAGCGGTGACGGCGACGGTTCTCAATCAGGGCGCAAATACCGGACTATGGGGGCCGGCAAATGGATCGCCTGCGGCTCCATCGTTCAGGCCGCAAGTTATCGCCGATCTTCCAGCGGGAACCGTTTATTCCGTAACTCCGGCGACGGTTAACGGCGACACGGTGACCTGTGCTACGGCGAACGGCAGCTTTGTTCCCTTTGCCACAAGCATTTC